>Ga0209055_1002095_pt1 | contig 12780 bp, 7 predicted proteins | sample GraSoiAngelo_110_FD_185875 | JGI IMG/M metagenome (GOLD analysis project Ga0209055, IMG submission 185875) | Grasslands soil microbial communities from the Angelo Coastal Reserve, California, USA - 14_0903_12_30cm (SPAdes) (version 2) | ecosystem: Environmental > Terrestrial > Soil > Grasslands ... | reverse complement strand
CCAGGTGCAGGCCAACATCACAACCGCGACAATGATCGGCCATCTCTTCATATCATCCACGTTAGAGGGGGCATTCATCATTCATCATTCATCACTCTGAGTTTCCCGGTCGTCGACACTTTTGACAGAGTAGCGCCACAAGCAAGCAGGAGCCCGAACGCCACCACGAAGATCAGCCATCCGGAGAACGTGTGGTAGAACCCTTCCGCAGCTTCGATTCCGAAGTAATGCGCCAGCACGCCGGTCCCGCTGACTCTAAAGGCGTTTGCCAAAATCGCGATCGGGATTGACAAAAGGACCAGCACCCACCGCTTCCACATGGCCCGCTGGCTGAAATAGGCATACACAGTGCCCAACGCCAAGAGCGCCTGCAACGATCGAATTCCGCTACAGGCCTCGGCTACCTCCAATGTCGTCCCGGCCAGCACAATGACGTTCCCTTCCCGCAGCACCGGGATCCCAAAATTGAACAAGCAGAAGGTCGCAGTCTTGGCTGCAAACAGTTGAAGCGGGAACGACACCGCATTTACCACGATGGCCGGCAGGGGGATCATGAAGAATAAAAATGCGATTGGGAATGCAAGAACCCGCAACCAGTCACGCCCTAAGATGAGCAGCACGAGCCCTGCCAGCACCACAATCAGTGAGGCCCGCTGCGCGTACAGCTCCGCGCCGACCGAGCCAATGAGGAGCATTAGCAACCCGAACGCCAGCAGCCCGACGCCCCAGAAGCTGGGCACAACAGGCAGGGCCTGCAATTTCTCACGCCGCTCCCACACGAAATACGCCGACAGCACGGGAACCAGAAACCCGTGCGAGTAGTTCGGGTCCTCCGCCCACTGGGCCAGCAGCGCTTTCAAGACTGGCCAATAGAGCCAGAGTATTTGGACCCCGAGTACCAGTGCCATCAGCCACCCAGCCGGAGACTCTACTTGCGTCCGAACACCAGGCATTCTTGATACCGAATCAGACTGCGTCATGGCCTTGGTTACCCTACCTCTCCAAATCGTGTGCCGCCCTAGGACCAGACACTCACCCACAAATCGACAGCGTAAAGTTGGTTTCCATAGAACGCCACAGCGGTGGCGCAGTGCAGGAGGCAGACGCGGGTCAGGCCCTTCGCGGCGTCGTATCCCAAGTGGGACGCGCGAGGCCTGAGGCAAAACGCACGAACCCAAGCAGAAGCGCGGCGTTCAGGACCAGGAAATACCGTGCGCCAGTAGCCGCTTTGCCGAGAATCGGGACATGATGGACCAGCGTCGCGCCTAAGGCGAGCCCGTACATCACAAGTTGCCCAATGAACAGCACCTGAAAGAAAGGGACGTCTAGGAGCCACAGATTCGCCATGAAGCCGACCACCATGAACCAAGGCCCGAGCCATCGCAGCACCTTGTGCGAAAAGTAGGCCACGGCTACCATGCCCTTCCAGGGGAGCAGCAGCCGCCATGTCCAGAGCAATGCCTGAAGATCGCCCGCTCCGATCCGCACTCGTCGGCGGAATTCGTCCCCGACTTTCTCCGGCGATGTCTCCCAGGCCATCGCCGTTGGCACAAAGAACACGCGGCCGCCGGAACGCATCCGCATGAGCACGGGAATCAGGAAGTCATCGATGATGGCCTCATGGGGAAGTGGCTCATAGCGCTCGCGGCGAAATGCGTAGATGGCTCCATTAGCGCCGAGGACGCAGCCAAAGCGCGATTCGAGCATTTTGATCCTCGTCTCATACTGCCAATACACTCCATCGAGATTTCCTGCTGTCAACGAAGAACGTAAGTCGAGGCGCCCGACCACGGCACACGCTGATGGATAGCGCCACAACGCCTTGATGAGCTCCCGCACCGCGTCCGCGTGGAAGAACGTGTTCGCATCTGTCAGGACCACGATTTCACCCCGGGCCTGGGATACCAGGTCGTTCAGGACACAGGCCTTCCCTCTTCGTCGCCCAAACTTAACGAGGCGGATCCCACATGCCTGATAGGTCTCGACGATCTCGCACGTTCGGTCCGTGGATCCGTCGGATCCCACCAGGATCTCGAGACGTTCCCGCGGGTAAACAAGATGCAGGAAGTTTTGCATGCGCTCGGCGATGACCCGTTCTTCGTTATATGCGGAGAGAAGGATGCTGACGTGCGGCCACTCAGTCGGCTCGCTTCTTCGGTCATCCGCTTGGGGCATGAACCGGTTTAGCAACCAAAGGAGCGCAGGATATCCCACATACGTGTAGAGCAAGAGCCCGAACGAGGTCAGCGTGAGGACAACAGCCAGCTTCTCATCGCCCATGCATCACCTCATTCTTTCGGCCAGGATCATCAATTTCCGACGCGGGCAGGGACACTCTCCACTAGCTTGGAGATATACTCCACTCGCTCTAACCATGTCTCTTTACAGACCGTCTCCATCCTCTGCCGTGCCGAGGCCTCGCTGGTGTCCCGCACCGCTGCTTCCAACTGATTCGCAAACTCCTCCGGCGTCCCTCCGACCCGCACCACGCTGGCATAGGGTCTGACTTCAGGCAGTGGAGTCGCCACGACAGGCAAGCCCGCTGCCAGGTATTCGCGGAGCTTGATCGGATTGACGTTCTCGGTCAGACGGTTGACCTTGAACGGCAGCATGGCGGCCGTGAAGCCCTTGGCGAAGCCGGGCAGGGCTTCGTACGGCCGCTGACCCACCAGGTGAACATTAGGCAGTCGCTGCAGCTCACGACACTCCACAGCCACCTTCCCGACCAGAACGAACGACCACCCGGGATGATGCCAGGCCGCATGCCGGATCACATCCTGATCGATCCATTCATGGATAAGCCCCCAAAAACCGATGATTGGACGCGGGAGGCCGTGCAGCTCCCGCGCCATGGCAGTCGTCTCGCTCCGAGCCTGCGCAAAGTGCTCGCCGTCCACGCCGTGCGGGATCAGGTACGTTCGGGAGTGCAGCGGCCGCTTGCTGGCATACAAGGCCTCGGCCGAGACCAGGACCAGGTCGCTCTGCGCGATAAGGTCTTCTTCCATCTCCCGCATGAGTTTCCCATCGAGGAAACTGAATGCCGACCACTCGTCCACACAATAATAGACAACCTTCTCAGGCCGCAGGTGGCGAATCAGCGAAGCTGCCGTTGGGAGCTTTACCCATATCTGGAATCTTTCCATACCCAGCTTCCTCGCTTGGGTCCGGATATAACGGCTCAGCAGCCAGGCATTTGCCGCCCTAACTCCAGGGACGTTATGAAATGGAATCACAAGAGGTGTTAGGACGTGTAGGTTATCATTGATCGCGGCTAGGCCCTGAAGGAACTGACGCACTTTCTTGATCATGCGCGAGGCGTCATGCGCTGTAACTCGGGGGCTACGTAAGCCGATCGAATTGACCCACAATACCCGATTGCAGCGCGCCAGAATCTTCATTACTTGATGCGTGCTCGTGGGATCAGAATCCCAATCATTGGCAAAGCATATAATATTTTGGCCGGACATCATGGCTGCACCTTGAATATCTGAAACCAATTCTCCAGGACCAAGAGGCCCCACAACTCATTGCTCAAATCGACTCTTCCGCTTGTGTGCCATTTCAACATTTTCCCGATATAGTCCGTACTTAAGTACGCTCCCGCCTTAGACTGTGGGCTCAGCAACATACTCGCGGTCAGATCGTAGAGCCCATTTCGGAGCCAGTCCGCGACAGGCACCGGGAAGCCCTTCTTAGTCCTATAGATGACGTCGCGAGGCAGATACCGAGCCATCGCTTTTTTGAGGAGGTACTTCGTCTCCCCGCCTCGGAGCTTGAAAGAGATCGGCAGTCTGGCCGCAAACTCGACCAACCGGTGGTCGAGAAAGGGTACTCGCAGCTCCACGGAGGCCGCCATCGTCATCTTGTCTGCCTTGATCAGCAGGTCATCGGGCAGCCAGGTCTTCGTGTCCACGTACAGCATACGGTTCAAAGCCGCCGCGGTCCTGACCCGATCGTAGTACCCGCCGTACGTGTCCGTGAGAAACGCCTCCGCCCCAAGAACCGGCCCGGCGCTCCCCTGAAGCAGTTGCCCTTTGCGGCCGTTCAGAAAATGCCCGGAGACGCCCCGGTAGCGTGCTTCAAGCGGCTCTCCCACTGCTCGGAGGTACGGCGCGAGCTTGTTGCCGCGGCACAAGGGGACGAGACCCCGACTGAGCACGCGCGCCATTGGCAACATCGCTGAGGCCTGCAGCCGATTCAGGACTTCCATCCTCTTGTAGATGGGATACCCGGCGAAGATCTCATCGGCCCCTTCACCCGAATGGAGCACCGTGGCCCACTCCTTGGCGTAACGGGCCAAAAAGTAGAGCGGAATGCAGGCCGGATCGCCCACCGGCTCGTCGAGGTGCCAGACGAGGCGAGGAATCCAGTCGGCGAAGTCCTTGGCGAGCAACGTGAGCTCGCGATGATCGGTCTCTGCATGGCGGCTGAGGCAGCGCGCGTAGTCAAACTCGTTGATGCCATCGGCCTGGTGGTATCCCACCGTAAACGTGGCTACCGGCTCCTTGAGAATCTCGCGGAGGATGGCCACCACGCTGCTCGAGTCGACTCCCCCGCTGAGGAAGACGCCATAGGGCACCTCGGTCATCAAATGGCTTTGACAGACCTCGAACAGGAGGCCTTCCAGTTCTTCCAGCACCCGAGACTCGTCTCTGGGCTCTTCCGAGTACGCCAAGTCCCAATACTGCCGTACCGCGATCCGATCACCTTGAGCCGTCAAGGTATGGCCGGGCTGTAGCTTGAAAATGCCCTTGAACATGGTCTTTGGTCCCGGCACGTACCGCAAGCTCAAGAACGCGTCCAGGGCGTCAAGATCCACGCGCCGCTCGACCCCCGGCACTGTCAAGATCGCCTTGATTTCCGAGGCGAAGATGAGCTGGCCGCGCTGGACGGTGTAGTAGAGCGGCTTGATCCCGAGTCGGTCCCGTGACAGCACCAGGCGCCGGCGTGGCCCATCCCACAGCGCGAACGCGAACATCCCCGTCAACTGCGCTTCAAAATCATCTCCGTATTCTTCATAGGCGTGGATGATGGACTCGGTGTCCGAGTGGGTCCGGAAGACATGGCCCTTGGGTTCAAGGGCCTCGCGGAGGTCGCGGTGATTGTAGATTTCCCCGTTGAAGACGAGGACGATCGAACTGTCCTCATTAAACATGGGCTGATGTCCGCCCTTGACGTCAATGATGCTGAGACGCCGGTGCGCTAGTCCGACAGGACCGAAGGAAAAAAATCCTTCGTCATCCGGCCCGCGGTGCGCCATGACGTCGGCCATCTGCTTGAGCTGGGCCGGATCTACAGGCTTACAATCGCGGTAATTGAAAATTCCGGCTATCCCACACATCGGGTCAGTTCCTCGGAAGCCGGATCCTGGCCCAGTTCTTGGTGATCGTGAAGACCAGGAAAATCTCTAGCTTATCCATGACCGAAAGGTCTTTCTGGTTCCAGAGTTCCGCGTAGCGATTCAAGGTCTCATCTCCAGTCAAACGGCCCAGCACCGAAAGAAGGAGACAATTCAAGTTGTGATAGTGAGGAGGACAGAGGTAACCATGGGAACCGTACCAGCTCCACTTGTTGCGGTAATTCCAAAATTCCAGCCTATGCTTAAGCCCGCCGATCCCGTCAGCAAATAGCTGGGAAATCCTGGGGTCGCAGGTTTCTACAGAGATGTCGTAAAGTCCGAGAAGGCTGAAAAGAAAGCCGTCCAAAACCCTTGGCAGAGGATACGCGGGGTATTCTTCATAGAGCACGTACCCCCTTTCTAAGGTACGGACCCCTCCATCTTCTACATTCTTTTCGAAGACCCTGGTAGCCGCACGACAGATATCGAGCAGGTGCTCATGGCCGGTAATTCTATAGCCGCGGACCAGTGCGCTCATTGCGAGCCCCTGTGCCATGGCACAGACCCACGGGGCTTTGAGCAAACAATAACCTTCCTGCCAATCGAATGTATAAGGCCAGATTACTGAGCCACCGTGACCCGGGACTCCACCAGTAACGAGCCAGTCCACTTGTTTCAAAAACGTGTCACAGCCTGCCGAATCCAGGCCCCGCAAAAAGCGCTCCAAGCTTACAAGCCCGTACCAGGCAATGTAAGCAGGATTGTAAGTCTCCCCAAAATGCCTGGACTGATGTAACGGAACCCCCTGAAGATTGAGAACCATGGCATCGAAGAACAAGCTGTGGCTGTAAATGTAATAGTGACGCGATTCCCTGGGACCCGCGGCCGGAACTGTCTCCATAGGGTAGTTGAATCGAAAGCCTAGAATCTCTCTCCGGAGTGCTTGGGTAGCCCACCAAACAGCTTTCATAGACCGAAGCATCCTAGGAGGGGTACCCCCTAGACGGCTTTCTAGAGTCTCGATGCTGATTGTGGTCATTTCTTCTCCACCAGCCAGTTCTCAATCGCTAGTGTCGTGAGTCCCGAGCGATCGAACACATCCAACGAGTCCCATGGGCTGCTGGCGATTGGGAAACCATGCAGGTTAAAAGAGGTGTTGAGAAGCCCCCCAATCCCGGTCAGCCTCTCAAACTCTTTTAAGATTGCGTGGTATCTTGGATTCCACATGCGCTCTACCACCTGCGGTCTGACTGTAAAATCGTATGGGTGGATCGCAGCAGTTAATTCCCGTCGCCGCTCGGAGGTGTCAAATGTGAGAATCATGTATGGCGCAGGCACTCTCTTAGGATTTACGATGTAGTCGGATGCGCGCTCACTTAGTAGGGACGGAGCAAACGGCATCCAGAAGTCCCGGGCCTTGATCGCTTCGTTGATAATGCGAATTACTCGAGGGTCGCTGGGATTGGCCAGGATCGAGCGATTGCCGAGGGCTCGCGCGCCGAACTCCTCGCGGCCGGCATGGCGTGCCACCACACATCCCTCGGCCAGTCGCTCGGCAACCTTGTGTTCGATGTTTTTGACCCACTGGAATTGGACAGGCGCCCGAAACCTGAATGTTCGCAACGCATCTTCAACTTCAGCATCGGAAAATTGAGGTCCCCAATAGAGATCTCGTAGCGGGGCCATCTTGTGAATTCCAGCCTTCTCTGCATAAATGCAATATGCCGCACCCATGGCATTGGTTTCGTCGCCGCAGGAAGGATAGATGAAAAGCTCTTCGACCTCGGGAAGTTCCATGATGAGCTTGTTCACCTTGACGTTCATGAATATTCCACCCCCCAGGGCCACGCGGCGTACTCCCGTTTCTCGCACACAGTTACTTACCCACTGTGTGAGGATCGTCTCCGTAAATCGCTGCAGCCCGCCTGCGATCCAGTCAAAGCGCTCGCGCTCCAGTAGGCTTCTGAAAAATCGGTACGAGTAATATGTCTCCGGGCATCGTTCAGTCTTCTCCCAGCCTAGTGGTTGGCGGGGGTTGAAGCGGATTAGTCCCATAAACTTCTGAAACACTCGCTCCGCGCCTTTAGGATCTGCATAGGGTGCGAGCCCCATGACCTTGTATTCGTGCTCCAGAGGGACCATGCCCATAAGAAAGGTCACCATGGCATAGATGTTGCCCAACGAGTGCGCCATGGGGATCTGGTGGAGGCGCTCAAGCCGACCCTTCCGGCCAATGCTGACCGACGCACAGACGCCATCCCCAGATCCATCTGCAGTCAGCACCAAGATATCATCGTAGAAATTAGCCAGCCCATAGTACGCTGCCGATGCATGCGCGGTATGATGCTCCACAAACACAATCCGCTCCCTCGGAAATCCTAAGGCTAGGAGCTCTTTCACGCGGTCATCCTGACGTCGGCTGCGAATTCGCTCCAACATTCCGAGGGACTTCGCACCTGCCCGAATCATCCGCTTCAGCTTGCGTTGCGCGGTCTTATCCCAATCATTATTCCGTTCGTACTCTTCCAGGAGTTGCTCGCGCGTCATGGGGAAAGCAGCGTGGTAGCCGTTGATGGCTGCCCAGTCGACTCGCCCTGGCGAAATGCCAGCGGTCTTCAAAACAAAGTCGATAGCCTGAGTCGGCATGCCTGACCAGTTCTTAACTCGGCGTAGCCGCTCCTCCTGAACCGCAGCGATGATTTGGCCGTCTTCGTAAAGGCAAGCTGCCGCGTTATGCCCGTCATTGATTCCTAAGACTCTCACGAGATCCTACCTTTCTGCCCGTTCGTCGACATTGCCCTTGGCTACCGACTCATCCTGTTGGTGCTCATCAGTTCCACCAACGAGTTCGTTGTAGAGACTGAGGAGACGACCTGCGGTATTGGCCGGGTTGCCTTCCCCTGCTTTAGCAGATACCTCACCGATGTGATTCAGCGTGTGTTCAAGCTTGGCCACCAAATCCTGGACCTCGCCTTTCCGGAACGTGATGACGCCCTCCGGCCGATAATCCGTATCACTGGCCACGACTGGAACACCAAGGGCCAGGGCTTCCCTTACCGAATTTGAATCCCCATCAAAATAGGTAGGTCGAACAAACGCTGTGAGGCTTTTCATTACTCCAAGCACAGCATCATGTGGCAGCGGGCCAGTGAACATCACCTGGTCACGAATCGATCCGAAGCCATTGATCTGGCATTCCACGTCCTGGCGCGGACCCACGAGGACAAGCCCGACCCGAGGGTAGGCGTTCCGCAGCTCCTCCAGTCCCGCGAGGAGAAGCGGCACCCCATACTCGGGCTCGAGGGTTCCCCGTTTTGGTACAGAGACCGTGGCGCCTAGTACAGGAAAATGATCCTTCAGGAAGGCTTGAATGGGGACAGGGACAGGCGCTGGGTTTATGGAGTTCAGTCCTAGAAATCCCGGCACGATCGCAACCTTGTGAGGGGCAGCCCCGAATCGAACCAGCGCCTGTCGCATCCGCTCGTTCCGACAAATCAGCCGCCCACCGAGCACGACCGTCGCCCGGATGAGCAGGCGCACCAGTGAGCCGGCGTTGACGACGTAGTCCGGCGCATGACCGGACCCAAAGGCCAGAATCGTCCGCCGGCCATGGCCTACCCCCGCAAGCGCACAGAACAAACTGCACAGCCAGCTCTTGAGGTTGTGTCCGTTCGTGAAGAGGTGCACGAGGTAACCCTGCCTGGCGAACTGCGACACCTTCTTCACAAAATCCCACGGGCCCTTCACCGGAATGCAGCCCGTGATCTTGGCGGTCCGCAATTCTCCGATATTCAACACCACACATTCGCAGGAACCGACCTGGGTCAGGTAGCGCTGCCATTCATAAATCTGAACAGCCAACCCGCCGTAAGGCGGTGGGTAAGGTCCGACCAATAGGACTTTCAACCTGGTCCCTGAAACCTTCCCCATCTTCTCCCAAACCTTGTCGTTGCCACGTAGATTCAGCACTCTCTTACACCACCTTTTTACCTGCTCTTAACCAGCCTTTCCCGTGCTTCTTATAGACGTGCCTTAGTGTCTGTGGAGCTTACATTGCCGAGGACCCTTTCCCGAGAAAGGCAACCCCACCCCGCAACAGCTCCACGCGAACATGGTGGTCTTCGGCCCGTACCACGGAAAGGCCACGATGTTTTCCGGAAAGCGCTCACCTGCCAATCGGAGCCGGCTCAACCTTGCCATCGCGTTGGTCGTCACCGCAGCCTGCTTCACGGTCCCGGTGTCCCCTCAATCGGCAGCGCCGCCTCCACCTTCCACTGGTTTTATGGTCACTGCATCCCAGTTCCCTCCGGTCAGCGGCGCCGTCGTGCTGACCGCCTCGGGGTTCAGTACCACAAACCTCGTGGGCGTCCAGTTCGTGATTGATGGGCTCATACCTGCTGGGTACGCCGGTGCCGGCAGCGCACTACCCCCTTATTACGGCTATCCTTTAAATGCCGAGATCACCACCGGGTTCAGTGGCGGTTCTGTGCAGACGACCTGGGCGGCGTCCATTGAGAAGAATGGCGCGCATCGCCTGGCGGCGGTCGCGCGCTACGCCGATGGCTCGAAGATCGTCTCCTCCGATCTCAACCTGACCGTGAGTAACCCCGACTTCTACAACCGGCAGCTTTACGTCGATTCGGCCATTGGCAATGATGCCAACGATGGTTTAGCTGCAACGGTCGGGGGCGGGCATGGCCCGTGGCGCACGCTTCAAAAGGCCGCAAATTCCGTCGTGGTGGGAGATACCGTCTATATCAAGGGCACGTTTGCGGGGGACCCTGCTGGGACTATGAATTTGCTGAATGTCAACGGCACGGCAGCACAACCCATCAAATTCACCTCGACGGCGGGCCAGCAGGCGACGCTCAGCGGCGGCCTGACGAGTTCCGGCAAGATGATTTATAACGAAATGGCCACTGGCACATCGAGCTATCTGCTCATTGATAACTTGCATCTGACCAATGCGATTGCCTACGAGCCTGTGATCGCATTTCGTGATTCGGATCACCTCGTCATCAGTAACATTCTGATCGACGGGGGCAGTAATGGCACGATTCGCGGCATCCGGTTCAGGACCACCTCCGATTCCATCATTCGCGATGCGCAGAACATTGCGGTGGGGGCCGTCACTGGGGTCAATGCCGGCAACAATGGGGATGGCATCCTGATTAATTATGGCAGTCAGCGCAATCGCATCATCAACAATGCCATCGGAGACAGTAGCCATGTGGGCATCACGATCGGGCTCCGGGGCACGGGCGGCGCGCTCGATGGGCCGACCGACCCTGCGTACTATAACGTGGTGGCCTTTAACGTCTGCCACAACCACTTTGCGCGGTGCATTAGCACGAATCAATCAGGACTGTACACACTGATTGAATACAACACCATGGCCGATGCCGTGTCCGTCACGGGCACGGCGGCGATCAACTCGCCGGATCTCCTTGGGGTGAACTCGTCCAATAACACCATCCGCTTCAATCAGTTGTACGGAGGGCGCGGGACGGTCGCGATCCTCTTGGCCTCGTATGAGTTAAATTTCAGTCAGATTGCGTCCTTCAACGAGATTTATAACAATGTCGTCTACGACAACGCGGGGCAAGCGTTTAGCTTCTCCGACAGCAGCGGGCTCCTATCCCAACACAACAAGATTTACAACAACATCTTTTTTCATAATACGGGAATCAGTCCTAACAGTCCGGCAGGAACGACGCCGCAAAGCAATGTCTATCACTTTAACAATACCGTCGATTGGGTGACAGGCGCCTACGGCTACAACGAGGTGCGCAACAACATCTTTCTCCGCAACACAGGCACGGCCGGAGAGATGACCATCACCAAGGAGAGAAACAGCTCCGCCGGCGGCTATTGGGACATCGAGAACACCATCGCCCAGATCCAGAGCGATCCCAATCTTGGCCAGTATTGGTCGGGCAATATCGAACTCGACCCGCTCTTTGTCAACGCGGCGGGCGCAGACTTTCATCTGCAACCTGGGAGCCCCGCGATTCAGGCGGGCAAGATCATTCCTGGCTACCCGTACACCGGCGTGGGGCCCGATATGGGCGCGTTTTCGTCCGGCGGCACACCCCCCTCTTCCACTGACACCACACCTCCGTCTGTTTCTCTGACCGCTCCGTCCAATGGAGCGACGGTCTCTGGGTCTTCCGTGACAGTCTCAGCCAATGCCACGGACAACGTTGGTGTAGCAGGCGTCCAGTTCAAGTTGGATGGCTCTAACACCGGCTCCGAAATCACCTCCGCTCCCTACAACTACATCCTGAACACCACCCTGGTGGCCAACGGCACTCACACCCTGACCGCGGTGGCCCGCGATGCCGCCGGGAATCTGGCCACCTCAGCAAGCGTGACGGTTACAGTCTCGAATTCCACTTCACCACCGCCTCCGCCGTCAGGCTCTTTCTCAGTGTCGCCCAGCAGCCTGTCCTTCGGATCGGTCGCCATCGGAACCACCAGCGCTGAGGGGCATGTGGTGGTCACCAATACGAGCGCGACGGGCGCCTCGCTGACCAGCGTCGCCCTGACCGGCCCGTTTGCCCTCTCGAGGAACTTCTGTGTGGCCAATGGGACGTGGAACGGCATTCTGGCGCCGGGCACACATTGCGATATCTCTGTCGTCTTTGCTCCGACATTAGCAGGGAACGCGACGAGCACGCTGACGCTCAATGCGGCGGGAAGCTCCTATGCGGTGGGGCTCTCCGGCACTGGCTCTGCGCCACCCGACACCACACCACCGTCTGTTTCCCTGACCGCTCCGTCCGCAGGGGCGACGGTCTCCGGCACGATCACGGTCTCGGCCAGCGCTAGCGACAACGTGGGCGTCGTGGGGGTGCAGTTTAAGCTCGACGGGGCCAACCTAGGAGCCGAAATCACCACGGCGCCGTATACCCTCTCGTGGAATACCACCACCGCCACCAATGCGGCGCATACCCTGACGGCCGTCGCGCGCGATGCCGCCGGGAACACTGCCACCTCGGCGGCGGTCAGCGTGACGGTGGATAACGCGCCGCCCACGGTCTCGCTCACGGCGCCCACCGCGGGGCGGTCAATCAAGGGCACCATCACAGTCTCGGCCTCGGCCTCAGATAATGTCGGCGTCGTCGGGGTGCAGTTTATGCTCGATGGGGCCAACCTCGGCGCGGAAGTGACCACGGCGCCGTATGCAGTTTCCTGGAACACCACCACCGTCACCAATGCGGCGCATACCCTGACGGCCGTCGCGCGCGATGCCGCCGGGAACACTGCCACCTCGGCGGCGGTCAGCGTGACAGTGGATAACGCGCCCCCCACGGTTTCACTCACGGCGCCGGTCGCCGGAACGAAGGTGGTGGGCACAGTCACGGTTTCGGCGAGCGCGACGGACAATGTGGGCGTGGTGGGCGTGCAGTTTAAACTCGACGGGGCCAACCTCGGCGCGG
>Ga0209055_1002091_pt1 | contig 12792 bp, 9 predicted proteins | sample GraSoiAngelo_110_FD_185875 | JGI IMG/M metagenome (GOLD analysis project Ga0209055, IMG submission 185875) | Grasslands soil microbial communities from the Angelo Coastal Reserve, California, USA - 14_0903_12_30cm (SPAdes) (version 2) | ecosystem: Environmental > Terrestrial > Soil > Grasslands ... | reverse complement strand
AGCTGATCAACGCCAAATGGCCCCTGCGTCGACAGCCCTATCTGCTGGAAACCAGTATCCCCGGCGTGCTCGCGGTCGGCGACGTCCGCAGCGGCAGCACGAAGCGGGTCGCCTCCGCCGTGGGCGAGGGCTCGATCGCGATCGCCACGGTGCACCAGGTATTGGCCGAGTAAGGTGCCAAAGAGTCGCCGCGGCGGCTCCGGCCGCCAGAAAATCCTCCTCATCGAGGACGATCCCGTCGCGCGCGCGGACCTCCAGGCCCGGCTGGAGGCCAACGGCTACGTCGTGGCCCGCGCCGCCGACGCCGCCTCGGCACTAACGGTCGTCAACCGCGAGCATCCCGACTTGATCCTGCTCGACTTGGGCCTCCCCGCCGGCGACGGGTATCTCGTCCTGGAACGCCTGCGCAAGATCGAGGCGCTCGCCACCATCCCCGTACTCATTGTGACCGGCCGCAGCGATGCCGACACACGGAAGCGCGTCGAGGCGATGGGTGTCGCCCCGGTGCTCACCAAGCCCGTGGACACGGCGGTGCTGCTCGCCGCGGTGCGCGCGGCCCTGGAGACGAAGCCGGAGTAACCCTGTTGCACCAACCCGTCCGACCATCACATATAGAGACGTGACTGTGGACCCGGGAGCCGCGAGTGCCGTTTCCCTCCTGGTCGTCGACGACGACCCCGTGGCGCGCGCCCAGCTGGGCGCGCTGCTCCGCGCCGCCGGTTACGAGGTGCGCCTCGCCGAGCACGGTGGGGAAGCGTGGGACACGCTCCAGGTCGCACGAATCCCCGTGGTCATTTGTGATTGGTACATGCCCGAGATGGACGGACCCGAGCTGTGCCGCCGCATCCGCGCCCGGCGGGACCAGCCGTACGTGTACTTCATCCTGATCACGTCGCGCGGCGGCAGGGAACAATACCTCGCGGGTATGCGGGCGGGAGCCGACGACTTCCTCACCAAGCCGGTGGACGCGGATCAGTTAGGCGCCCGGCTCACGGTGGCCGAGCGCATTCTCGGGCTGCGGCGCGAGCTGCAACAGCTCGAGGGCCTGCTGCCGATCTGTGCGTACTGCAAGCGGATTCGTGACGATCAGGAGAACTGGAGCTCGCTCGAAGGCTACATCGAGCAGCGCTCCGAGGCGCAGTTCAGCCACGGCATCTGTCCCGAGTGCTATGCCAAGCACATCCAGCCTCAACTGGACGGCCGCTAGGCGATGACCAGCGAATCCCGCGTGGCAGAAGAAGTTCGGCGTGCCGCCCTCGGCCAGCTGCTCCGGGGCGCCCCGCTCGCCGAGCTGCTGCACGTCGTGCTCGTCCTGGTCGTGGCGGGGCTGGTGTGGGATTCCCTTCCTATCGCGCTCACGGTCGGCTGGGTCGGCGCAGTCACCGCCGCCGCTGCGCTGCGGACCTGGTGGCGCCTGGGCCTCGGTCGCCGCACCCGGTCGCCCGAGGAAGCAATCCGCGGCGTGCGACTGACCGTGGCCGGCGTCGGGTTGGCGTGGGGGTTCGGCGCCGCCGCCGCGATTCCGGCGCTCCGGCTGGACCAGGCGGCGATGATCCTGGTCGTGCTCGCCGGCCTCGTCGCCGGCGCGACCGGAACACTAGTCGGTGACCGGCGCAGCTTCCACTATCTCCTGCTCACCGTCCTGGTCCCGCTGCCCATCGGCCTGCTGTTGCAGGGACACTCCCGGCCCCACCTGCTCGCGACGTTCATCGTCGTGCTGTACGCCTGGGGAATGGACCGCGTGCACCGGCGCGCACACCGCACCTTCACCGAGCGGGTGCGCACCGCCGTACTGCTCGAATCGTCGACCCAGGAGCTGGCGCGCCAGCACGCCTACCTCGACGCGCTGATCGCCAGCACGCCCGTGGCGATCGCGGTGCTGGACGGCGGGCGGTCCATCCGCAGCGTGAACCCGGCGTTCGAAACGCTGTTCGGATATTCCGCGGCCGAGGCGGTCGGCGCCGGCATCGACGGGTTGATCGTGCCCGAATCGCTCCGCTCGGAGTCGAGCGAGCTCGAGGCGCGGGCGCGCGGCGGCGAGATCGTGCGCGTGGAACTGGAGCGCCGGCGCAAAGACGGCAGCCCGATCCAGGTCCGCCTCTCGGCGGCCGCGGTGAAAGCCACGGCTGAAGGCGCGCTCGTGGCGCTGTACGAGGACATCAGCGACCGCAAGGCGGCGGAGCAGGCGATGCGCGCCGCGCGCGACCTGGCGGAGCGGGTGGCCCGGGCCCGCAGCGCCTTTCTCGCCAACATGAGTCACGAGATCCGCACGCCGATGAACGCCGTGTTGGGATTCGTCGAGCTGGTGCTCGACACCGAGCTCGCGTCGGAGCAGCGGCGCGCCCTCGAGCTGGTGCGCTCGTCGTCCGAAGCGCTGCTCACCATTCTCAACGACATCCTCGACTATTCGAAGATCGAAGCCGAGCACCTCGAGCTGGAATCGATCCCGTTCGACCTCCCCAAGGTGGTGCACGCGACCGCCACGCTGTTGGCGGTCCGGGCGCGCGAGAAGCATCTCGAGCTCACGGTGGATGTGCAGTCCGATGTGCCGCATCTGGTGCGCGGCGACCCCACGCGCGTGCGCCAGGTCCTGATGAACCTCATCGGCAACGCCATCAAGTTCACCGAGCAGGGCGAAGTCGACGTCTCGGCCACGGTGGCCGGCCACCACGGCGACCGCACGTCGGTGCGGTTCCGGGTGCGCGACACGGGGATCGGGATTTCAGATGAGCAGCTGGCGCACATCTTCGACGAGTTCACGCAGGCCGACGCGTCCATGACCCGGCGCTACGGCGGAACCGGCCTCGGCCTCGCGATCGCCCGGCGACTGGCGGCGTTGATGGGAGGAGCGCTGACGGTCACGAGCGAAGTGGGCCGCGGCAGCGAGTTCAGCTTCACCCTGCCCTTCCCGGTCGAGGCCGGCGCCGCGGCTCAGGCCCCGGGGCGGACCGCGTCGCTCGGCGGCCGCCGCCTGCTCGTCGTGGACGACAACGAGACCAACCGGCGCATCCTGCGCGACATGCTCGGCGCCGAAGGTGTGGCGGTGCACGAAGCGCATCGCGCCGCTGCCGGGCTCGAGGCGCTGCGTCGCGCCGCGACCGCGCGCACCCCGTTCGACCTCGCCATCCTCGACGCCCAGATGCCCGACCAGGACGGCTTCGAGCTCGCCACCGCCATCCGCGCCGACGCCCAGCTCGCGCGGACGCGGCTCCTGATCCTCACATCCGCCGGGCAGCGCGGCGACGGCGAGCGCTGCCGCCAGCTCGGCATCCAGGCGTATCTCACCAAGCCGATCGCGCGGGCGGACCTGATCGAAGCGGTCGGCACCGTGCTCGCCGGCACCCCGTCCGCCGCCGGCGGGGCCGACCTCGTCACCCGTCACTCGATCGCCGAATCACGCCACACGCTGCGGATCCTGCTCGCCGAAGACAACCCGGTGAACCAGCAGGTCGCCACCGCGATGCTCTTGAAGCGGGGCCATCAGGTGGATGTGGTCGCGAACGGTCGCGAGGCGGTCGACGCCGTCGCCGCGGAGCACTATGACGTGGTGCTCATGGACATCCAGATGCCCACGATGGATGGATTTGAGGCGACGGCGCGGATTCGCGCCCTGCCGCAGGGTGACACGCTCCCGATCATCGCCTTGACGGCGCATGCGTTGAGCGGCGAGCGCGAGCGCTGCCTGGAGCGCGGCATGACCGGCTATCTTGCGAAGCCGTTCAAGGCCCACGAGCTGTTCGCCGTGGTCGAAGGCCGCGGGGGCGACGGCACCGAGCCGGCCGCGGCGCCGGCGCCGGCGCCGCCCGTGGATGTCGAGGCGTTCCGCCGCACCATGGAGGAAGCGGGCGCGGCCGAAGCGGTCGATGGCATCCTGGCGACGTTCGTCGAGACGCTGCCGCAGCGCCTCGACGCGCTGACCGCGGCGACGGGCGGGGATTCGGCCGAGCCGATTCAGCGGGCGGCGCACGCCTTCAAATCCGCGGCCGCCACCATCGGCGCGCACGCCCTGGCCGCGCTGCTGGAGCAGATCGAGGCTGCGGCGCACGCTGGCGACGTGGCCGGGGCGCGCGCCAAGCTGGAGAGCGTGCGCGCCGAGGCCCACGCGGCGCTCGCATACCTGCAGACCACCGTGAAAGGCAGTCGGGATGGTTAACGAGATTCCGGTGCTGGTCGTGGACGACGACGCGGTGTCGAGCGCCCAGCTGGGCGCGCTCGCCAAGGCCGCGGGCTACGAGGTGAGGACCGCCACCAACGGCCGCGAGGCGTGGGATCTGCTCCAGCTGGCGCGCATTCCCATCGTGATCTCCGATTGGTACATGCCGGAGATGGACGGCCCCGAGCTGTGCCGCCGCATCCGGGCCCGCACGCGCGAGCCGTACGTCTACTTCATCCTGGTCACGGCGCGCGGCGGCAAGCAGCAGTATCTGGCCGGGATGGAAGCCGGGGCGGACGATTTCATCGCCAAGCCGTTCGATCCGGATGAGCTGCGCGCCCGGCTCAAGGTGGCGGAGCGGATCCTGGGCCTGCGCAAGGAGCTCCAGCAGCTCGAGGTGCTGCTCCCCATCTGCTCCTATTGCAAGCGGATTCGCAACGATCAAGAGGAATGGGAGTCGCTCGAGCGATACATCGAGAAACACTTCGAGCGGCTCGTCACTCACAGCATCTGCCCCGAGTGCTACGTTAAGCACGTGCAGCCGCAGCTCGACCGGCAGGAGGGAAGCGCCTAACGCCCGTCCAGCACGTCACGCACCTTGCGGGCCAGCGACTCCGGCGAAAACGGCTTCTGGAGGTACGCGGTCCCCGACTCGAGGATGCCATGTCGCACCACGGAGTCGTCCGTGTACCCCGATGTGTACAGCACGCTCGTATCGGGACGCAGCCGCGCGAACTGCTCCGCCAACTCCCGCCCGCTCACGCGCGGCATCACCACGTCCGTCAGCAGCAGATGAATTGGTCCGCGATGCCGCTGCGCCAGCTGTAACGCCGCCTCGCCGTCCGCCGCCTCCAGCACCATGTAGCCCTGACGCTCCAGGACCTGTTTCGTGACGGCCCGGACTAGAGCGGCGTCCTCGACGAGCAGCACCGTTTCCGTGCCGCGCGGCACGCGGGCGCCCGCCACGGCCGTGGGCCGCTCCGCAGTCGCGTCCACCTCCGGGAGGTAGACCTTGAAGCTGGTGCCCTGGTCGGGCTCGGAGTACACCCAGATGAAGCCGCCGGCCTGCTTCACGATGCCGTACACCGTGGCGAGGCCCAGCCCCGTCCCCTTGCCGGGCTCCTTGGTCGTGAAGAACGGCTCGAAAATGCGCGCCTTGGTCGCCTCGTCCATGCCGCACCCGGTGTCGCTCACGGCGAGCATCGCGAAGCGGCGGACCGCCGCGGCTTCCTGATCGCGGGCGTAGTCCGGGTCGTGCTCCACGTTGGCCGTCTCGATCGTGAGCCTGCCGCCCGTCGGCATGGCGTCGCGCGCGTTCACGGCCAGGTTCATGAGCACTTGCTCGAGCTGCCCGACGTCGGCCCGCACCGCACCCAGGTCCGGGGCGAGCGTGGTCGCGAGTTCGATGTCCTCGCCGATCACGCGGCGCAGGATCTTCTGCAGACCCTCGACCACCGTGTTCAAGCTCACCACCCGCGGCTCCACCACCTGCTGGCGGCTGAAGGCGAGCAGCTGGCGCGTGAGCGCCGCCGCGCCGTCGGCCGCCTTGCGGACCTGCTCCACGTCGTCGCGCTTGGCATCGCCCGGCGCCAGATCTTCCAGCAGGAGGTCCGAGTAGCTCGTGATCACGGTGAGCAGGTTGTTGAAGTCGTGCGCGATGCCCCCCGCCAGCCGTCCCACGGCTTCCATCTTTTGCGACTGCAGCACCTGCTGTTGCAGGCGTCGCTGGTCGGTGACGTCGCGGACGAAGGTCTCGTAGTACTCGACCTGTCCAGCTCCATTCCGCACGGCCCGCACGCTCAGCTGCACCGTCAGCAGGCGGCCGTCGGGGCGCTTCCAGGTCGCCTCGACGTTGTCGTATTGGCGGTCGCTGTAGCTGTCCCGCACCACCAGTCGCTGCCGCTCGGCGGCGTCGGCGTACACGTCCCGCGCCATGTCGAGCGCCAGCACGTCCGCGGCCGAGTCGTATCCCAGCATGCGCACCACGGCGGCATTCACCGACAGGAACCGGCCCTCCGGGGTCGAGCGGTAGATCCCGACCGGGGCGTACTCGACCAGCGTCGCAAAACTCGCCTCCGTGGCGCGCAGTGTGGCACGCCCCTGCGCCTCGCGCAGCTCGCGCTCGATCGCGGGGAGCAGGCGCTTGAGCTGTCCCTTGGTGACGTAGTCGTTGGCGCCCGCCTTCATCGCCGCCACGGCGAGCTCTTCCGTGATCGTACCCGACACGCAGATGTAGGGGATGTCGAGGCCGCGCTCCCGCAGGATCGCCAGCGCGGCGGTGCCGCTGAAGTGCGGCATGCTATAGTCACCGATCACCAGGTCCCACGGGTGCCGATCGAGCGCGGCCTCGAGGGCGGCCGCGGTGTCGACCCGCTCGTGCGTCAGGTCGTAACCCGCCCCCCGGAGCTCGCGCAGCATCAGGCGCGCGTCGTCCTCCGAGTCTTCGACCATCAGCACCCGCAACGGCTTGCCCATACCCAAAGCTGGCGTTTCTGGGTGGCACCGGCGTGAGCGTCGTCACCTTGCGCTATGCCGGCGCGGTCACCTTCCATGGGTGAGGCGACCACGCAACACTAAAAACCCATAGATTGAGGTTGCGCGGGGGGCCAGGTCGAAGGCGCCGGGCCGGTCAGTAGGGCGTTTTTGCGGCAAGGAGGGTCAGAACGCGACACGCTGGGTTTGGAACGGCCGCGACGACGGGTTTGCCACGCCACCCTGTTTTCGGGACGCCGCGCGACCCATTTTGGACGGGCGGCGCCGCGGTCATGACCCGGTGTAGTACGAGCCACGAGCGCCTCCTTTTCTCTGACCCTGCCGGAGCACGGTTGCGCATGAATCTCCCGCACGAAGTCGAAATCCTACTGGTCGAGGACAGCGCGCACGATGAGGAGCTGACGTTGCGCGCCCTGAAAGAGCGCAACATCGCGAACCAGGTGTTCGTGGCGCACGACGGCGCCGAAGCGCTGGACTTTTTCTTCGGCGACGGCAGTCATCCCTGGCGCGAGATCGGCATCGTGCCACGCGTGGTCCTGCTCGACCTGAAGCTCCCCAAGGTGGACGGGCTGGAGGTGTTGCGGCGTCTCAAGGCCGACGAGCGCACCCGCGCCCTCCCCGTGGTCGTGCTCACCTCGTCGCGCGAGGAGCCCGACATCGCCGCGGCGTACCGGCTCGGCGCCAACAGCTACATCGTCAAGCCGGTCGACTTCGAGTCGTTCGCCCGGGCAGTGTCGGACGTGGGGCTCTACTGGGTGCTGCTGAACGAGCTGCCCCGCTGACGCCGATGCCCACGCTCGCGCGCATCCTCATCGTGGAGGACGTCGCGACCGACGCGGAGCTCATCGAGCGCGAGATCCGCCGCGCGGGCATCGGCTGTGCCACGCGCCGCGTCGACACGGAGCAGACGCTGCGCGACGCGCTCCGCAGCTTCGCTCCCGACCTGGTGCTCACCGACCATTCGATGCCGCGCCTCACGGCACGGGATACCCTGCAGCTCGTCCATCAAGAGATCCCGGACACGCCGGTGATCATCGTCACAGGCAGCCTCGACGAGGAGATCGCCGCGGAATACATGAAGGCGGGCGCGACCGACTACGTCGTGAAGCACCACCTGGAGCGACTCGGCCCTGCGGTCCAGCGCGCGCTGGACCTGAAGCGGGCGCGTGAGGAGCAGGCGCAGGCCGAGGAAGCGCGTCGCCAAGGGGAGGAGCGGTTCCGCGCCCTGATCGAACACGGGGCCGATGCGATCGCCCTGGTCAGCGCCGACGGCACCGTGTTGTTCCTCAGCCATTCGGCCGAGAAGTTGTTCGGCTTCTCGCCCAGCGAGCTCGTCGGGCGGAGCGCCCTCGAGCTGCTGCATCCCGAGGACGCACCGCGATTGCTGGGGCTGCTCGCGGATCTGGCCGCGCGCCCCGGCGTCCCGCTCACGCTCGAGCTGCGGCTGCTGCATCGGGACGCATCGTGGCGCGCCGTGGAAGCGGTCGTCGTCAACCGGCTCGGCGAGCCGGCCGTCGGCGCGATCGTCATCAACTTCCGCGACATCTCGGGGCGCAAGCAGGCGGAGCAGGCGCTGCGCGACTCCGAGGAGCAATACCGCTCCCTCGTGGAGGGCGTGCGGGACGTGATCTTCGCGCTCTCGCCAGACGGGGTCATCGCCTCGCTCAATCCCGCGTTCGAAACGATCACCGGCTTGCCGCGCGACCAATGGCTCGGCAAGCCGTTCGACCAGCTGGTGCACCCGGAGGACCTGCCGCTCGCCCTCGAGCTGTTCGGCCGGGTGGTGCGGGGCGAGGAGCGGCCCACCGCGCAGTTCCGCATCCGCACCAGCCGGGGCGATTACCGGCTCGCCGAGTTCTCGGCCACCGCCCAGCTCCGCGACGAGCGGCTGATCGGCATCCTCGGCATCGGGCGCGACGTCACCGAGCGCGTGCAGCTGGAGCAGCAGCTGCGCCAGGCGCAGAAGATGGAGGCGGTGGGGCGACTGGCCGGCGGGATCGCCCACGACTTCAACAACATCCTCACGGCCATCACGGGGTACGCGGACCTGCTGCTCGAGGACCTGGCGCCCCAGGACCCGCGGCGCCAGGACGCGGAGGAGATTCACAAGGCGGCGGACCGCGCCGCCGGGCTCACCCGCCAGCTGCTCGCCTTCAGCCGCCAACAGGTGCTGCAACCGCGCGTGTTGGACCTGAACGCGCTCGTGATCGAGCTCGAAAAGATGCTGCGCCGCCTGCTCGGCGAGGACGTGAAGCTGGCGACGGTGCTGGCCCCGACGCTGGGCCACGTCCGCGCCGACGCCGGCCAGCTCGAGCAGGTGATCATGAACCTCGCGGTCAACGCGCGCGACGCCATGCCCACGGGCGGCCAGCTCACGATCGAGACGGGCGACGTCGAGTTCGACGGCGGCTACGCGGCGGAGCACTACCCCGCCCCGCCGGGGAAATACGCCATGCTCGCCGTCAGCGACACCGGCACCGGCATGGATCCCGAGACGCAGGCGCACCTGTTCGAGCCGTTCTTCACCACCAAGGAGAAAGGCAAGGGGACGGGCCTCGGCCTGGCGACGGTGTACGGCATCGTGAAGCAGAGTGGCGGATTCATCTGGGTGTACAGCGAGCTGGGCGTGGGGACGACGTTCAAGATGTACCTCCCCCGCGTCGACGCGGCGGCCGAGCCGACGAGCGGACGCCCCGCGCCCGTTCCGGTCGCTCGCGGCAGCGAGACCGTGCTCGTCGCGGAGGACGAAGCGCCGGTACGCGCGGTGGCGCGCCACGCCCTCGAGCGCTACGGCTACCGCGTGCTCGAAGCCGCGAGCGCGGAAGCGGCCCTGGACGTCGCGCAGCGCTACTCGGGCCCGATCCACGTGCTGCTCACGGACGTCATCATGCCGGGCATGTCGGGGCGCGATCTCGCGGCCCGCCTGGCGACGCTGCGGCCCGAAACGCGCGTCATCTACATGTCGGGCTACACCGACGACGCCATCACCCGCCACGGCGTGCTCGAGCCCGGGTTCGTCTTCGTGCAGAAGCCCTTCACCCCGGACGCCCTGGCGCGCACCGTGCGCGACGTGCTGGACGGCACCACCGAGCGCCGGAAGCGCGCGTGATGAGGATGGGCCTGTCGCTCGAGCGCAGGATCCAAGTCGGGTTTGGCATCGCCGTCGCGATCATCGTGGCAGTCGGCACGGCGGCGCTACGCAGCACGGAGGCGACGGTGAGTAGCGCGCACTGGGTGGCCCATACGCTGCAGGTGCGCGCGGAGCTCGAGGCCACCTTCGCTGGCCGAAACCGGCGTGCGCGGCTACGTGATCACGGGCGACACGACCTACCTCGGGCCCTATCAATCGGCGCGGCGTACCCTGAGCAGCCGGCTGGCGGGCCTGCGGGGCCTGACGTCGGACAATCCCGCGCAGCAGCGCCGGCTCGATTCGTTGGAAACACTCGTCGCGACGCGCCTCGAGCGGTTCCAGTGGACCATCGACACGCGCCGTACCGGCGGTCTAGCCGCGGCCGGCCGGGCCATGATCGGCGGTCGGGGGAAGGAGCTCATACAGCAGGTGCACGAGGTGGTCACAGGGATGGAGGACGACGAGGAGCGGCTGCTGGCGCAGCGCTCTGCAACCCTGCAGGCCAGGGCCCGCGTGGCACGACTCGCGGCCTGGAGCGGCGCCCTGCTCGCGATAATCCTCGCGGTCGTTGCCGGCGCGCTGATCACGCGCGAGCTGGCTGGGCGCCGGCGCGCCGAGCGGACGCTCGGGGAAACGCAGCGGCGCTTCCAGCAGATGCTCGCGTCGAGCACGGCGGTGATCTATGCGAACGCGGTCTCCGGCGCGACGTTCTCGCCCACCTGGGTGAGCGAGAACGTCACGCGCATCACCGGGTACGGGCCGGACGAGCCGCTCCAGCCGACCTGGTGGCTCGATAACCTCCATCCGGACGATCGCGCCCGCGTGCTCGCCGAGATGGCCACGGAGTATCGGTTCCGTGGCAAGGACGGCGCGTACCATTGGGTGCACGACGAGGCGCGACTGCTGCGCGATGCCGCCGGCAAGCCGACCGAGGTCGTGGGGTCGTGGGTCGACATCACCGATCGCAGGCGGGCGGAGGTGTCGTTGCGCGCCAGCGAAGAGCGGCTCCGCCTGCTCGTGGGCAGCGTGCGCGACTATGCGATCTACATGCTCGATCCCGAAGGCCACGTGCGCAGCTGGAACGTCGGGGCGCGGCAGATCAAGGGCTACACCGAGTCAGAGATCCTCGGCCAGCACTTCTCACGTTTTTACACGCCTGAAGACGTTGCTGCCGAAAAGCCCGCCGCAGCCCTGCGAGCCGCCGTCGCGAGCGGCCGGTTCGAAGAAGAGAACTGGCGCCTTCGCAAGGACGGTTCCCGCTTCTGGGCGGACGTGGTGATCACGGCCGTGCGGGACGACCGTGGCGCGCTGGTGGGGTTCGCCAAGGTGACCCGCGATCTCACCGAGCGCAAGCGGGCCGAGCAGGCGCTGCGCGCCAGTGAAGAGCAGCTGCGGCAGTACGCCACGCAGCTCGAAGCGGCCAACAAGGAGCTCGAGGCGTTTTCCTATTCGGTGTCGCACGACCTGCGGGCGCCGCTCCGCAGTCTCGACGGCTTCAGCCAGGCGCTGTTGGAAGACTATCATGATCGGCTCGACGACACGGGCCGCGACTTCCTGCAGCGGGTCCGCGCCGCGAGCCAGCGGATGGGCACGCTCATCGACGACCTGCTGAGCCTGTCGCGGGTGACGCGCGGCGGGCTACAGGTGACAGAGGTGAACCTGAGCGCGCTCGCCACGGCGCTGGCGGCGGAGCTGCAGCGGAGCGACCCGCAGCGCGACGTCCGCTTCGCCATCGCGCCGGACCTGGTGGCCCGGGGGGACCCGGGGCTCATGCGCATCGTCCTGCAGAACCTGCTCGGCAACGCCTGGAAGTTCACGGGCAAGCGCTCGCCCGCGCGCGTGGAGGTGGGCTCGATGGCGCACGACGGGGGACGGGCCTTTTTCGTGCAGGACGACGGCGCCGGCTTCGACATGGCGCACGCCGCCAAGCTGTTCGGCGCGTTTCAGCGGCTGCACGCGAGCGACGAGTTCCCCGGCTCGGGGATCGGGCTCGCCACGGTGCAGCGGATCATTCACCGCCACGGCGGCCAGGTCTGGGCCGAGGGAACCCCCGGCCGGGGCGCGACCTTCTACTTCACGCTTTGAGCTGGAGCCATCATGCACGACCGCTCGATCCTGTTGGTGGAGGACAACCCCGACGACGAGGCGTTGACGCGTCGCGCCCTCGCGAAGAACAACATCCAGAACGAGATCATCCTGGCCCGCGATGGGGCCGAGGCCCTCGACTGGCTGTTCGGCACCGGCCCGCACACCGGGCGTCCCGCCGTGCCCGAGCTCGTGCTGCTCGACCTGAAGCTGCCCAAGGTCGACGGCCTCGAGGTGCTGCGCCGCATCCGCGCCAACCCGAACACGCGCCTCCTCCCCGTGGTGATCCTCACCTCGTCGCGCGAGGAAAGGGACGTGGTCACCGGGTACGGCCTGGGCGCGAACAGCTACATCCGCAAACCCGTCGACTTCGGCCAGTTCGTCGAGGCCGTGCGCCAGCTCGGGCTCTACTGGCTCGTCCTGAACGAGCCTCCCCCGCACCCGGATGCGGCGTGACGAGACTGCCATGAGCACCGCCCAGCCCGTCCCCCCCCCACTGCACGGTGCCGACGCCGACCGGGAGCGCGCCGAGCGCGACCTGCGCGAGACCCTGTCGCTCCTGAACGCCACCTTCGAGGCCACGGCGGACGGGATCCTCGTCGTCGACCTCGCGGGTCACATCCTCAGCTTCAACCGCAAATTCGCGGAGCTGTGGCGCATTCCCGACTCGATCCTCGAGACCAAAGACGCGCCCCAAGCGATCGCGTTCGTGCTGGAGCAGCTGGCGGATCCCCAGGCATTCCTGAACAAAGTGCGCGATCTGTACGCCCGCCCCGACGCCTCGAGCTTCGACGTCCTGACGTTCAAGGATGGCCGCATCTTCGAGCGCCTCTCCCAGCCGCAACGGATCGGCGACAAGAGCGTGGGCCGGGTGTGGAGCTTCCGCGACGTCACCGAAGCCAAGCGCGCCGAGCGGATCCAGCTCGCCACC
>Ga0209055_1002090_pt1 | contig 12796 bp, 7 predicted proteins | sample GraSoiAngelo_110_FD_185875 | JGI IMG/M metagenome (GOLD analysis project Ga0209055, IMG submission 185875) | Grasslands soil microbial communities from the Angelo Coastal Reserve, California, USA - 14_0903_12_30cm (SPAdes) (version 2) | ecosystem: Environmental > Terrestrial > Soil > Grasslands ... | reverse complement strand
AAATGTTCGAGTGCGTGGAGATACGGCGCGCTCGAGCGATCGATCCATGGCACGGCGAGCGCGCCGATGGTGCCGATGGTCAGGAAAGAGAGCAGGAAGCTGGGGTCAGCGAGCGCTGACGGCCGCGCGGCGAGAAGGACCAGAGCCGCCAGCGCCAACGTGTTGAGCAGTTCGATTTTTCGGTAGAACAGCCACCCACAAAGAAGGGTTGTGGCCATCAACGCGGCGCGGAGAATCGGCGGACGGTCTTCGACCACCGCGACGTACGCCGCCAGCGCCATCAGAGTTACTGCGGTTCGCGCAATCAACGAAAGCCGCAGCCTCTTCCCGGCCCACAGCACAAAGCCGGTCAGCGCTCCAACGTGCAGGCCGGCGATCACCAGCACATGGTACGCAGCGCTTTTTTGAAAGGCCAGGGCGCGCTGGTGGTCGATGAAGGTCCGGTCGCCGAGCAGCATCGCCCGGAGGACGGCGGCGCGATCGGGTGCGGCGGCAAACAGGGCGTCCATTTGCGCCAGCAGGCGGCCGCGCACCCGCGCGACCCGATGCGCCAGCGACGGCGGCGGTTCGCCAACTTTGGTGAGCAGGGCAGCACTGCGCAGCGACCCAGTCAGATGTATATTCTGGCGCGCGAGATAGGTGCGCGTATCGAAGGCGCCGGGGTTGCCGTAATTCCGCGGCGCGCGCGCACGGAGCAAAGCTTCGACACGATCCCCGGCTCGCAGGATGGGAAGCAACTCGGGTTCCTGCTCGGTTGCCGCAGTCTCACTGCGGAAGTAATTGAGACGCAGGCCGCCGCTTACGTCAATAGGCGCGCCGCCGACCTCCACCTCCTCCAGGTCTACGTCGCAGCGCAAGCCCCCCGGAATTTGAATCGGGTCCTCGCGTAGACGTCCGCGATACCGCAACGCTTCGCTGGTGTCGAGGCGCCCTGCACCGAGCAGCACTGATACGTGATTTAAGGGTATGGCCACCTGCTCGAGCCGGGCCGCCAGCGCTCCGAGGAACACCCAGCTAAGTAGTCCCAACACCCAGGCCATTGGCGTCGAACGACGCAGCAGGAAGACAAGGCTGACCAGCAGAGCCGCGACGGCCAGCGCGAGCCACACCATCGGCCTCATTGACGGCATCGCGGGCCCGGGACCCGCCAGCAAAATGCCCGCAGCCAGCGCGCTGACGATCCACAGTACAGGTAGCTTCATTCGCGACGCCTGAGCGCCACCAGCGACTCGATATGAAAGGTTTGAGGAAAAACGTCGAAGAGATGAAGGGCCGTAATCTCATAGGCCCCCGCAGCTCCCGCCCCGCCTGTCAAGGTGCTCAGGTCGCGCGCCAGCGTGGCTGGATCGCAGGAGAGATAAGTGATGCGGGCGGGAGCGATTTGCACCAGGCGCACGAGCGCCGGGCCAGAAACGCCTGCTCGGGGCGGGTCGAGCACGGCGAAATCCGGTCTTTCTTCCCACCGGCCAAGCAGTGATTCGACCGTGGCGTTGACGTGCTGAGCGTTCACTTTTGCCGCGTCGATGTTGGCCTGCAGGTCTCGCGCGGCTGCCAAGTCTGACTCGACGCCCACCACGCGCGCGAACCGCCGCGCAAGCGGCAGGGTGAAGAGTCCCACGCCGGCGAACAAATCGAGCGCCAGCCCGCCTTGCTCGTTTGGCACCACGGCGCGCACCAGCTCTTCCATCAGGAACCGGTTGACCTGGAAAAAGGAGAGGTGTCCCACGCGGTATCGGCTCTCGGCGACTTGGTAGTGCACGAAGCCAGGGCCGATCAACTCAAAATGCTCGCGCCGGGTTTCCTGCAGCAGGATGGTTTCGAGGCTGGGCAGCGCGTCGCGCAGGGTTTGGGCAAGTATTGCCGGCGGTGCATCGAAGCTCTCGAACGAAGCATTGAGCAGGGTTTTCTGGTCCGCGGAATCGGCAAAGACTTCCACCTCGCCGAGGGTGGAGGGAAGTTTGCCTTGCGCGATCAGGTCGCGCAGCGCGGCGAGTGTTTCGGTCAGCCGCGGCGAGAGAACTGGACACTCGTCCACAGCGCAAAGCGTCGAGGAGCCGGCCTGATAGTAGCCAATCGCGGCCTTCCCCCCTGGGCCGGCCGAGCGAACCTTCCACTGCGCGCGGTTGCGGTAGCCGAATGGTGGCGAAGCGTGCGTCTCAATTGGGCCGCCCCATTCAACCCGCCCAATGCGCCCCAGCGTCTCGCGCAGAATTTCAGCTTTGTACTGGAGTTGCGCCTGGTAGGGAATGTGCTGGTAGTGGCAGCCGCCGCAGACCGTGAAGTGCCGGCAGGGCGGGGAAGCGCGCTGCGGGGATGGAGTCACCACTTGCTCGACGCGCCCGCGGACGAATTTCTTTTTTTGGTCAGTCGGCCGTACGGACACGACTTCGTCGGGCAGAACGAAGGGCACGAAGACTGTGTGGCCATCGTGGTGCCCCAGGCCTTCGCCGCCATACACAAGTTTTTCAATCTTGATGTCCATCTAGAATTGGGAGCACCTTCGGCTCCGTCCTCCCGTTAGCCGACCTTTTCTGTCCGCTGACTTCGGGCGTGTGATCCCCAGCCCGCCGCCCTCGGGCCGGAATGACGGAGAGAGAGAAGTCGAGCCCCCGCACCTCCTCAAGTCCCAAGGCCCACTCTATCGCTTCCGCGCGTCACTCACGTCAGATAGAACAAGCTCAGCCGCGGCAGTTCATAATGCCCGAACAGCCGCTTCTGCGTGTACTGGCGCTCGAGCTGGCGGAGCTGCTCCGCCGTCATTTTCCGGCGATAGGGCTGCAGCGCCCGGTCCATCTCCCGCCGGATGGCGAGCAGGGCACCTTCGCTCGCGCCGGCGGTGAGCGCGGCGGTCAGCTTTTCCTCCAGAACGCTCACCCGTCGCTCGAGATCCTCGAGGTCCAGGGCGGCCGGGGAGTCAAGCAGCGGGAGCAGCTCCTGCAACTTCTTACCAGTACTTTCGATGCGCGCCGCCAGTTCTGACTGCGTCGCTTGGACCTTTTGGGCGGCGCAGCCGAGGCGCTCGGCGTTGCGTCGCAGGTAGGCGCGGAGCTCTTCACGCGAGAATGGTTCGCCGGCCGGCGCCGCGGGCCGCGGTTGCGGCCCTGTGCCCGCCGCAGCTTCCTTATCCTCATCGGCGGCGTCCAGCACCGCGTCCACGCAGTAGGCCAGGCTTTTCAGTTGCCGCCCGCCGGCCGCACGGCGCGACCGCTGATAGCTTTCAAACGCGCGGTCGATGCCCTTCAGCACAGCTTGGACGGGAATGCCCGCCTTCTGCCAGGTTTCCACGATGGCCCAGTCGAGCGGGGAGACAAGCAAGTGAGCGCCGCGCTTCCGCCAGAAGTACTCTTCAATTTCGGTGAAATAGTTGAAGTAATTGAACGTGCCCATAGCGGTGGGCTCAACGTCGCGATTTTCGCGAAACGACAGCGGGCCCTGCAGGCTTGGCTGCCTCCGCTGGACTGGCGCCGCCGGATGCGCCGGGTCTTGCGGTTTGCGTGACTCCCGGGGCGGCTCGCCCGGCGCGATTGCGCTCCCAGATGATGCGCAGGCCTTCGAGGGTGAGGAACTCGTCGGTCTGTTCGATATAGCGCGAGCCACGCGCCACCATCAGCGCCTGCCCCCCGGTAGCGATCACTTTGGTGTCTTTTCCCAGGACGTCCTTCATGCGCGCCAGAATGCCGTCCACCAGATCGATATATCCATAATAGAGTCCGGCCTGCATGGAGGCCACCGTGTTCGTGCCGATAATCTTTCCAGGGTCTTTGATTTCCACGCGCGAGAGCCGTGCGGCGCGGGTAAAAAGCGCCTCGGCCGATATCCCGATCCCCGGCGCCAGCACGCCGCCCAGGTATTCGCCCTTCGCTGAAATGGCGTCAAAGTTGATTGCCGTGCCAAAATCCACCACGATGCACGGCCCGCCATATTTTTCAAACGCGGCCACGCTATTGACGATGCGGTCGGCGCCCACTTCCTGCGGGTTGTCGTACAGAATAGGCATGCCGGTCTTCACGCCCGGCTCGACGAAGAGCGCCTCAACGCCGCAGTAGCGCCGCGCCATTTCGGCCAGCGTGCCATTGAGCGGCGGCACCACAGAGCTGATGATGACACCTTCGATCGCGGCGGCGTCGAGCCCGGCAAGAGTGAAGAGGTTGCGGGTGAGGATGCCGTATTCGTCCACAGTCTGATCGCGCGCCGTGGTCAGTCGCCAGTGCGCGGCGAGTTCCGCGCCGCGGAAAACGCCCAGGACGGTATTGGTGTTGCCAACGTCCAGTGTGAGCAGCATCAGGATGCCTCGGCCACGTCGCCAGACGTAACGACCTCCATGCGGCCGTCATCGCGCTCGACGCGCAGCAGCCCGTTCGGCTCCAGGCCTGCCGTGGTTCCGACGTAAGTCTCGGTGGCAGTGGAAATGCGCACACGCTTGCCGCGGGCGTAACTCGAAACCTCAGCAAAGCGGGTCAGGATCGGCGCCGCTCCTTCGGCCAGGAACCGATTGTAGTAGGAGTCCAGGCATCGCAGCAACCGGACCAGCAACTCGAGTCGCGAGTGGCTGCGGCCGCTTTCTATCCGCAGCGAGGTCGCGATCCGAGCCAGCTCCTCCGGCATCCGCGTGTGGTTGACGTTGATCCCGATGCCCACGATGACAAAATGGACATGGTCGGGCTCGGCGTGCATTTCCGTCAGGATGCCGCAGAATTTCTTGCCGTCGAGCAGCAGATCGTTCGGCCAGCGAAGGTCCGCCTGGTAGCCGGTCTGTTCGGCGACGGCGTCGCGTGCCGCCAGTCCCGCGACCAGCGTCATCACTGGCGCCTGCACCGGCGAGATCTTCGGGCGCAGAAGCACCGTCAGGTAGATCCCGCTTGACTTCTCGGAGTGCCAGGAGCGGCCCACGCGCCCCCGGCCGGCGGTCTGCTCCTCAGCGATGACGACGGCGCCGTGCGGCTCCCCTTCGTGCCCCAAGTGCAGCGCGAGGTTGTTCGTCGAATCGATCTTAAAAAAATGATAGATTCGCTTCCGAAATGGAGTATTGGCCAGCCTCTGCCGGAGCATATTCGGCATAAGTACATCCGGCACTCTTTCGATTTGGTAGCCGGTGCGCGGGTGACTTTTCACCTTCACACCCAGCTCGCGCAGCCTCTGCGTCCACCGCCAGACGGTGGAGCGCGCCACGCCAATCTCCCGCGCGATTTTCCCGCCGCTGACGACAATCATGGCGTTGTCGGCGAGCAGCGTCAGCAGCTTATCGACGCGCCGGTCGGTGGTGCCGGGAAGGGTGCGTAGCGCCATCTTGGCCTGTCAGCTTACCCGCCACTCGTCGGTTCCACAAGAAGGCTCAGGTCGGCGGCAGGAGCGGAGTGAGTCAGCGCGCCGACGGAGATGAAATCGACGCCAGCGTCGGCGTAGGCGCGGGCCGTGGCGAGAGTGACTCGACCGGATACTTCAACGACGCAATCGGCCCGCTCCCGCCGGGCGATCGCCACCAGGCGCGCCGCGTCTGTGGGTGACACATTATCGAGAAGCAACAGTTCGGCTCCGGCAGCGAGGGCTTCCTGCAGTTCAGCTTGGTTGCGCACCTCGACCTGAATCGGCAGGAAGCCTTGATTCTCGAAGGCGCGAAACGATTCGCGCTCGGCCATCTCGAGTGGCGTCGGCTGCATTGCAACCGCGAAGGTCTTCGCCCGGCGGAGCGCTTCGGCAACGCTTCCGGCGATCGCGACGTGGTTTTCCTTGATCAGAATGGCGTCGAACAAGCCGAAGCGATGATTTGTTCCGCCGCCCACGCGCACCGCCCATTTCTCGAGCGCGCGCAGGCCTGGGAGGGTTTTGCGGGTGTCGCGGATGCGAGCGCGCGTTCCGGTCATGGCGTTCACAAATTGGCGCGTGAGCGTGGAGATGCCCGAGAGGTGCGCCAGGAAATTCAGCGCGGTGCGCTCGCCAGAAAGTATGGCCTGGGCGCGCCCTTCGATTGCTGCCACCGCTGCCCCTGCGGGAACCTGGGCGCCGTCTTCATACTGTGCCTGGAAAAGGATATCTGAATCCAGCGCTCTGAAGACTCGCTCCGCCACCGGCAGCCCCGCGACCACTAGGTCCTGCTTGGCGACGATGCGCGCACGAGCCAAGCGGCCGGCCGGCACAAGAGCGCTGGTGGTCAGATCGCATGAGCCGACATCTTCCCCAATGGCCGCGCGGATCAACGCGGTCATCTCCGGGGCGTCCCAATCGATTCGGTTCGCCTTTGCCGTGGGCATCATTCGGCGCGGATCAGCCTGTGGTGTAGCCCCCCTCTTCAGAGGGCGAGGTTTTGTAGCGGCAGCGTCCGGGCGGCAATTCAGCCGCCGGGCGGCCGCACGACAAGAGGTCGCGTCTAACAGCTTGTTGAAAAATCCTTCGCGATGTCATTCCGAGGAGCCAGAGGCGACGAGGAATCTGTCGTTTTCTTCGACTTTTGTGAGAGAGAGATTCCTCGCTTCGCTCGGAATGACAATCAAGAGCACTTTTTCAGCAAGCTCTTAAAGACCCGGGGCTACAGCATTTCAAATAAGTGCCGGCGCCGCTGCTGTCGCAGCAGCGATCCGCCTGACGCCGTCGGCCGTGGTCTTCAGTAGGCCCCGGGGATGCCAAAACCGCCGGTGAGACGCCGGCGCTACAACCATCACGGCGTGGCGGGGGCGCCACTATCACTTGCGCCCCCCATCTGGTTCTCGAGTTGCGCCAGGCGCTCAGCCAGCTTCTGATATTCCACCTGCCGCGCTTGCAGCGTGGTTTCCAATCCGCGCACTATCTCTTCCGGTGCGCGGCTGCGGAACGCCTGGTCTGCCAGGCGGTTCTGTTTCGATTCCAGGTCGCGGGCCAGCTTTTCCTTTTCCTTGCGCAGCCGCGCCACCTCGGCGCGGACGTCAACCGCCCCCTCGTGCGCGATGCGAAGATCGAATTGCGCGGTCGAGCGGACGGCGCCGCCCGCCGGAGCAAGGCGCTCGGAGGAAAAGTGCAACGCGGAAAGAGTGGCCAGCCGCAGCACCGGATCAAGGTTCTGCCGGACGAGCTCGCGAACGTTTATGTCGGGCGCCGAGAACTCGGCAGCAACCTTGCGCCTGGGGTCGAGCTTCATCTCTGCGCGGATGTTGCGGGCGGCGACGATGATCTCTTGCAGCAGGGCCATCTGGCTTTCGGCCGATTCATCGATCCAATCGGCGCGCTCTCCCGGGAAGCGCTCGAGCGCGATTGACTTCGCGCCAGCGCGCTGCGGCAACTGGTGCCACAATTCCTCGGTGATGAAGGGCATAAAGGGATGGAGGAGCCGCAGCGCCGCCTCGAAGATGGAAAACAGGTTGCGCCACGCCGCGATAGCCACCTCGCGGTTGGCCGAGCCGAGTTGCGGCTTCACCCACTCGATATACCAGTCGCAGAAGTCGCCCCAGAAAAAGTGATAGACGACGTGGGCGGCCTCATGGAAGCGGAAATTCCCCAGGGCCTCGTTGATCTGTTCAGTGACGCGCGCCGCCCGGGAGAAGATCCAGCGGTCCACCAGGCCCAAAGCGCCCCGTGCGCGGTAGGGAGCGTCAGCGCGGACTTCAGGCGCGGCCAACTCCTCAATCGTCGCGCCAGTACCCTCGAATTTGTCGAGGTTGACGAACAGAAACCGCGCGGCATTCCAGATTTTATTGGCGAAGGCGCGGTAGCTCTGGATGCGCTCTTCGCTCCAGATGATGTCGGTGCCCGGCGCCGCCAGAATGGCGAGCGTAAAACGCATGGCGTCGGTGCCGTACTGCTGGTTCAGTGCCACGGGGTCGATGCCCGTGCCCTTGGATTTGGACATCTTCTGCCCTTCGGCATTGCGCACGATCGAGTGCAGGTACACTTTGCGGAAAGGCACCTTGCCCATGAATCTCAGCCCCATCATGATCATCCGCGCGACCCAGAAGAACAGGATCTCGTATCCGGTGATGAGCAGGCTGGTCGGATAATAGACGCGCAGGTCTTCAGTCTGGTCCGGCCAACCCAGCGTGGAGAACGGCCACAGCGCGGAGCTGAACCAGGTGTCGAGCACGTCGGAATCTTGCTCGATCTTGGTCGAGCCACACTTGGCGCACTTTGACGGCGATTCGCGCGCGACAGTGATCCCGGCGCAGTCGCGGCAGTGCCACGCGGGGATGCGGTGGCCCCACCAGAGTTGCCGTGAAATGCACCAGTCGCGGATATTGCGCAGCCACTCGAAGTAAACTGCGCGCCAGTTCTCGGGAATGATTTCGATTTCGCCCCGTTCGACCACGACGATGGCAGGCTCAGCCAGCGGCTTCATGCGCGCAAACCACTGCGTGGAGGCCCGGGGCTCGATGATCGTCTTGCAGCGGTCGCAGGTGCCGACGGCGTGGGTGTAGTTGACGACGCGGTCGAGCAGGCCCTGCGCTTGCAAGTCTTCGACCACGCGCCTGCGCGCCTCGAAGCGGTCCAGGCCCGCATACTTGCCCGCTGCGGCGCTCATGTGACCGTCGTCAGTCATCACATCAATTTCGGGCAGGTTGTGCCGCCTACCGACCTCGAAGTCATTGGGGTCGTGCGCCGGTGTGACCTTCACCACGCCGGTGCCGAACTCACGGTCCACGTAGCGGTCGGCGATGATCGGGATTTCGCGGTTCATCAACGGCAACCGAACCGTTTTGCCAACCAGGTGGGCGTAGCGCTCGTCCTCCGGATGGACAGCGACGGCGGTATCGCCGAGCATGGTTTCCGGGCGCGTGGTCGCAACCACAAGGTACTCGTTCGACCCGACGACCGGGTAGCGGATGTGCCACAGATGCCCTGCGCGCTCCTCGTGCACCGTTTCCAAATCGCTGATCGCCGTGCGGCAGTGCGGGCACCAGTTGACCATGTAGTGCCCACGATAGATCAGGCCCTCTTCGTAGAGCCGGACGAACACTTCACGAACCGCGCGGGAGAGCTCGGGCGAGAGCGTGAAACGTTCGCGCGTCCAGTCGCAGCTCTCGCCGATCTGCATCATCTGCTTGGTAATGGTGCCGCCCGACTGCTCCTTCCACTCCCAAACTTTTTTTTCAAATGCCTCGCGGCCCAGCTTGCGGTAATCGATGCCTTGCTCGGCTAGCAGTTTCACGACAACGCGCTGCGTCGAAATTCCGGCGTGGTCGGTGCCGGGCAGAAAGAGCGTGTTGTAGCCGCGCATGCGGTGCCAGCGCGTCAGGATGTCTATCTCCGTGTGGTCGAGCATGTGGCCGATATGCAGCGAGCCGGTCACATTGGGCGGCGGGATGACGATGGAGAACACGGGCCCTGGCGTTTTGGCATCGGCACGAAACAATTGCTGCTCCACCCAGGCGCGGGCCCAGCGCTGCTCGATCTGCTGCGGTTCGTACGCTTTGGGGATCTCTCTTGGCATATCGTTCCCGATTCTCTCCCTACGCGCCAGTGCAGTAGCGCGCCTCGACCGGCGCTTGGCTCTGTCAATCCGAGCCCGCTGCGGCGGGCTTAGGTGACAATTCGTGCTCGGAGCCCGTCGTTACGCCCGCTCACATCGCGCGGTCATGAAAGCCCAATCATACGGGCCGATTGCGCAGGGCGTCAAATGCGTATGTAACGCGTTCCGCATCAATGTCTACATGTAGGCTTGGCTGGGATATCCCTGAAGGTCGGCTCGGCGTTAGCCCTTCTCGATCTCGCGTCGCACCAGGGCCTCCACGACCGGCTTGAGGATCTCGCGGGTGACAATGTCGAGGATTTGTGGCTGCATGCGCTCGATAACTCTCGCCACTACTGCTTCTACGATCGTAGGGTCGGCCGGACGAGGAACCTCAAAAGATTGCACAGCGTCGCTGACAGCCGGTCCGACCGCGAGCGGCGGCTGTTCAGTGGCGACGGCTCCGGGCGCGGATTGAGGAGATGAGATGGGGCTCGGCCACGCCGAAGCCGGCTGGGCGTCCTGCGCCGGATTGGTCCCTGCCACAGCCGGTGTGGAGCCGGGAGGTGACGTGCCGGTTGGCCAGCCCCCGGCTGGCTCTGTGAGGTTGCCCACTTGCAACGGGTTGTGCCCGGCGGACTGGTCCCACACGCTCTTTGCAGGTCCAGTGGCCGCAGGGGCCCCCGGCTGGTCAAGCTCGGTGACGTATTGGCTCCAGGGAGACGCTTTTGTTGCCTCGATGACGGGATTGCTCCCCGGTGGCACTTCTCTAACCTCCCCGCCGGGAGGCAGCCAGGTGCTCTGTTCCGGTGCCGTTTCACTTGTCCCGGCCAGAGAACCGCCCTTTAGCCTCGCCGCGAAAGGGACTTCCTCAACGCCGAGTCCAGGGACCGGATACTCGGCCCGGAGGGATGTGGCTGGAGGCTCCAAGGTCAAGGCAGCTTGCTCCGAAGTTTCGCTGGCGTTTGTGGCTGTTTTCTCTGCTGCGTTTTCGACCAACATTTCGGAGTGCAGCGGCACGCGGTGTGGGGTGGTATCTTCCGGCGCGGCGGCTGGAGGGGCAAGTTGGTTTGGCATCCAGGGAAGCAGGTTGCTCCCCCACGGTATTTCGTCGCGGGTTGCTTCGGGGAAGGCAGGTTGGCCCTGGCCGGGCGCCACATTGGAATCCGCTGGTGGAGTGGCGCCGTAGGCGCCGCTGGCTGTAAAGGGTGAAGGTCCCGATTCGCTCGGCGGCGGTGGTTCGTGCGCAGACTCGGCAGCCGGTGCGCGCAGCAGGTCGCCGAACGCCAGCGGCTTTTCACCCTCGCGGAACTCAATGCTTTCCGTTTGCGCAGAAAATACCTTGGGAGGCACTTCGTCTGCGGGCTCGGCTGTGACAGGTATGGGCGCGGGCTCACCTGTAGCGCTGGCGACTGTTGGCGGCGGCTGGCCTGCGGAAGTAGCGCGCTGGGTAGCTACCGAAGTGGCCACGGTGGCACCCACAGGCACAGTGACAGGCACCGGATGCTGTCTCGCCGATTGCTCCAGCGCTGCCTTAACCATTTTGATCAGCGGCTCGGGTGGCACAAAAGGCTTCTTAAGCACGCCGTCGGCACCAACGCGCTTCGCCTCGTGCTCGTCGAGGGGGTCGAAAGCACCGACCAGCAGTATGACGGGGATGTGCGCAAATCGCGCATCGCGCTTCACATACTCGCAGACCTCATAGCCGCTGCGCACGGGCATGAAAATGTCGGCCAGGACCAGATCGGGGGAGAGATCAGGGAGTTTGCGAATTGCGGCTTCGCCGTTGCCGACTGAGACCACATCGATCCCTTGGTCCTTCAGCGCCAGCGTCACCATCTTCTGGATGTTGCTGTTGTCATCGGCAACCAGAACTCTGGCCACCAAAGCCTCCACTACCCATCGTCCCCGGACACTTAGGACGCCGCAGGCAGTAACCCTACGTAACCTAATTCCTAACACCTTACAGAGAGTGAGTCAACACGAACCCGACGACGCTGTGTCGGAGTGAAATGGCAAGACAGGGTTTCCAATGAGATTCATCGCGGCACTAATGGCACTTGAAGTGGACAAACGTTGGCTGCACGTGAAAGTCGATCGTTTTACCAGGGGATAATCTTTCGCAGACCCTTCTTCTTCTTGCTGGTGGACTCTTTCTTGGGGTCGTTTTTCTTGTCTTTGTTGGGGTCGGCTGGCTTGGTTTTATCGGAGGCTTTAGGGTCCTCCGGCTTCGTGCCGGGAGATGCGGGGTCCGCCTTGGGCGGGTTCTCGGAGCCCGCCGCCGGGGGCGGCGTCGCGCTCGAACTCTCCGCTGGCTGGCTGCTGCCGGGGGAACCCGGTGTGACTGTCATCACCACTGCTGTGTTGCCTCCCGATCCGCCCCCGCCAGCACCGGCAGTCCCCACGGTCGACTTCCCGCCGGGCACGAGAGTCTCCGTGCTAGCGGCGGCTTCACTTGGCGGTGCCAGGTTGGGCTGCCCAGTGTGCGCGGCCATCGACACATCGGGCCGCGTCATCAGTACACCATGTGAGGCGCGCTTGAGGAAGCCGGGGCGATGTTCGAACTCGCGTTCTTTCTGCATGCGGGCCAGAGCCATCGGGTCGGGCTGGGGGAGCGGCACACCCAGCTTGGTGAGCTTTGCTCTCGCGTCATCGCCCAAGCCGGAAAGCGGATAATCGCGTACGATCCGGCTGTAGTATTGCGCGGCAACGTCGCTCTTCTCGCTGCGTTCAAAGATGTTGCCGAGCATCCACAGCGCTCTGTCGGCTTGGCTGTAAAGCGGGTACCGGTTGGTCAGTTCGATCAGGCGCGACGCCGCAGCGCGGTGCGAGCGCTTGATGTAATAGAAGCGAGCGATGCGGTAATCCCCTTCCGCCAGCACTTCCTGCACCTCGCGGAGACGCTGCTCGGCCTCCGGTGCGAGCTTGCTCTGGGGATATTTCTGCAGGAAGATCTGGAACTCTTCCTCAGCCAAGCGGCCGTCCGTGCGGTCGCGGTCCGGCTTTTCCATCATCCGGAAGTGCGCCAGGCCCACCTGCATCTGCGCATAGGCGGCTTCGTCGAGAAAAGGGAAGAAGGTGATGAAATCTTTGTATTCGGCAATCGACTGCTTCAAACCGGCGGTGCCGCCTTCCTTGTAGTAGGAATCGGCGATGGCGAGTTTGGCTTTGGCCAGGTATTCGCTGTCGGGGTAAGTGTTGATTAGCGTCTGCAGGGTAAGTCGGCCGATGCCCTGACGCCCCTTGCGAATATCCTGCAAGGCCCTCTCATAGAGCAAGCGATCGGGCTCGGCCGAGCTACCGGCCTGCGGCTGCTTGCTCTTTTTCTTCCCGAAACACCCGGCCAGCAGCAAAGTGACCAGCAGCGGAACAACCAGGAATTTATAC
>Ga0209055_1002089_pt1 | contig 12801 bp, 11 predicted proteins | sample GraSoiAngelo_110_FD_185875 | JGI IMG/M metagenome (GOLD analysis project Ga0209055, IMG submission 185875) | Grasslands soil microbial communities from the Angelo Coastal Reserve, California, USA - 14_0903_12_30cm (SPAdes) (version 2) | ecosystem: Environmental > Terrestrial > Soil > Grasslands ... | reverse complement strand
CACGCCGGCACGACGCCGATGGAGCGCCGCCGCGACGCGTTCCTGGCCGCGGCCGACTACGCGCTGCGCGTGCGCGAGCACGTCGTCACGCGCGGGAGCAAAGCCAGCGTGACCAACTTCGGCGTGGTGCACGTGCATCCCGGCGCCTCCAACATCGTCCCGGGTCGCGCCGAGCTCGTCCACGAGATGCGCGACCCCGATGTCTCCGTGCTGGAGCGTCTGGCCGAAGAATGCGCGGCGCTCGCGCGCGCGGTCGCCGGCGCGCGCCAGGTCGGGGTCGAGATCCATCCCATGTCGGCCACGACGCCGGCGCCGTGCTCGCCGCGGGTGCAGGCGGTGACCGAGAAAATCTGCGCGACGCTCGGGCTCGCGACCCGCCGGCTCTACTCGGCGGCCGGACACGACGCTCAGAACCTGGCCCGCGTGACCGACTCCGGGATGATCTTCATCCCCTCCCTGGGCGGGCGCAGCCATCGCGTGGACGAGATGAGCGACTGGCATGCGATCGAGCGCGGCGCGAACGCGCTCCTGCACACCCTACTCGCACTCGCCGACGTCACCGCCTGACGGCGGCCGAGGAGGCTTCGTGTCCCACACGAATACGCAGTGTTCGTCTTGGGCGGCCCGACGGCCGGCATGAGCTCGTCTCGGCGAGCAACTCGAGCGGCGCTCGCGGTCGCGCTCGCGCTAGGCGGCTGCGCATGGGACGCTCCGATGAGCACGCTCGCCGCCCGGTCCGACTACGCCCGCGAGATCCTGCACGTCTACGGGATCGTCACGTGGGTGGCCATCGGCATCGCGCTGGTGGTGGGGGTCGCGCTCGCGTGGATCATCGTCCGCTTCCGCGACCAGCCGGGCGCTTCGCGGGTGCCGGCTCAAACTCGCGGCCACACCCTGCTCGAGATCTCGTGGACGATCGCGCCCGCGCTCGTGCTCCTCGCGATCGCGATCCCCACGATCCAGGTGATCTTCCGGACGCAGGCGGCGCCTCCGCGCGACGCGCTCGAGATCACCGTGTACGGGCACCAGTGGTGGTGGGAGTTTCGGTACCCGGCGCTCCAAGTCGTCACGGCGAACGAGCTGCACGTGCCGGCCGGGCGACCGGTGGCGCTGACGCTCCAGGGCCCCGACGTCATCCACAGCTTCTGGGTGCCGCGGCTCGGAGGCAAGCGCGACGTCATTCCCGGGCGTCTGAACCGACTCACGTTCACCGCCGAGACTCCAGGCGAGTATCGCGGACAGTGCGCCGAGTTCTGCGGGGTCTCGCACGCCAACATGGGCATGCGTGTCATCGTCGACGCGCCGGACGCGTTCGCGCGCTGGGTCGCCGCGCAGAAGACCGAGCTGGCCGAGCCGGCCGGGCTGGCCGCGGAAGGCAAGGCGATCTTCGCGGGACGCGCCTGTGTCGGCTGCCATACGATCCGCGGCGTGTCGAGCGGAGCGCTGGGGCCCGACCTCACCACCTTCGGAAGCCGCCATACCCTGGCCGCCGGGCTCCTCCCGATCTCCGTCGACAACGTCGCCGCCTGGCTCAAGAATCCGCCGGCCCTGAAACCGGACGCGAAGATGCCGGCGCTCGGCCTCACGGACGAGCAGGCGCGCGCCGTCGCCACCTACCTGATCGGGCTCAAATGATGAGCGCGGACTCTTCGGGTCGCGTCCTGCACGCGCCGCCCTCGGCCCTGGCCGGGGTCGAGACGCCCGCGACGGTCTTGAGCTGGCTCACGACCGTCGATCACAAGCGGATCGGCATTCTCTACGGCGTGACGGGCTTCGCGTTCTTCCTGCTCGGCGGGCTCGAGGCCCTGCTGATCCGGCTCCAGCTGGCGGTCCCGAACAACACGGTCGTAAGCGCGCAGGCCTACAACGCGCTGTTCACGATGCACGGCACCACGATGATCTTCCTGGCGATCATGCCGTTCAACGCGGCGTTCTTCAACTACGTGGTGCCGCTCTTGATCGGCGCGCGCGACGTCGCGTTCCCGCGGCTCAACGCGCTCTCCTACTGGATCTTTCTGGCCGGCGGGCTCCTCCTCAACGCGAGCCTGCTCGCCGGAACCCCGCCGGACGTGGGCTGGTTCGGCTACGCCAACCTGACCTCGAGGCACTACACGCCCGGGCCCGGCGTCGACTTCTGGCTCTTGAGCCTGCAGATCCTCGGCGTGTCGTCCGTGATCGCGGCCATCAACTTCATCGTCACGATCCTCAACATGCGCGCGCCGGGCATGACCATGATGCGGATGCCGGTGTTCGTGTGGATGACCCTGGTCGTGCAGTTCCTGATCGCGCTCGCCTTCCCGCCGATCACGGTCGGGCTGATCTTCCTGATGTTCGACCGTTTCTTCGGCACACGCTTCTACGACGTGGCCGCGGGCGCCGATCTCCACCTCTGGCAGCACCTCTTCTGGATCTTCGGCCATCCCGAGGTCTACATCCTGATCCTGCCGGCGTTCGGCATCGTCTCCGAGGTGCTTCCCACCTTCGCGAAGAAGCCGCTCTTCGGCGCGCCCGTCGTCATCTATTCGGGGGTGCTCATCGGCTTCTTCGGCTTCGGAGTCTGGAGCCACCACATGTTCGCGACCGGCCTGGGGCCCGTGGCCGACTCGGCGTTCTCGATCGCGACCATGCTGATCGCGATCCCAACGGGCGTAAAGATCTTCAACTGGCTGGCGACCCTCTGGGGCGGCACGATCCGGACGACGACCGCGCTCCACTTCGCCGTCGGGCTGGTCGGGCTCTTCACCATCGGCGGCCTCTCGGGCGTCATCGTCCTGATCGGCGGCAGTCTCTTCGGGCTATTCGCCGGCGCCTACTACTGGTGGCCGAAGATGACGGGCCGCCTGCTCGGCGAGCGGCTCGGTCGAGTCCAGTTCTGGGTGATCTTCGCCGGGTTCAATCTGGCGTTCTTCCCCCAGCATTATCTCGGGGCGATGGGGATGCCGCGCCGCATCTATACGTATCCGACCGACGCGGGCTGGACCGCCGGCAACTTCGCCTCCACCGCCGGCGCGTTCGGCATCGGGGTGGGCGTGCTGCTCTTCATCGTCAACGCCTGGCAAAGCCTTCGTCGCGGGGCGCCGGCGCCCGCGGATCCGTGGGATGGACGCACGCTGGAGTGGCGGACGTCGTCGCCGCCGCCGGCGCACGACTTCGACACGATCCCGCCCGTCTATGGACGCGACTCCTTCTGGCGAGAGAAGCACGGCCCCCGTCGAGGCGCGCCGCCAACGGCGAGCCACGCGCCGCTCCACGTGCCCGCGCCCTCGCACTGGCCGGTCATGATCGCGCTCGGAATGGGCATCGCGGCGGTCGGCGCCCTCACGCACGTGTCGATCGTCGTGATCGGTGTCCTGTGGACCATCTGGGGCATCGTCCGTCTCGCGCTCGAGCATCACCGGACGCACGCGCATGCCGACCAGACCGGCGTGCTGGGGCTCGACCACCGCAAGATGGCGATGTGGGTCTTCCTCGGCTCCGAGTGCTTCTTCTTCGGCACGCTCGTCGCGACCTACCTCGCGTACAAGGGCCGAAGCGTGGTCGGTCCCGCGCCGCACGAGATCCTCAACATCCCCGTCACGACGGTCTCGACGTTCGATCTGCTGATGTCGAGTCTCTTGATGGTCCTGGCGCTCGCCGCGGTGCAGCGTGGCGACCGCCGCCAGGCGCGGCTCTGGCTCTTCGGGACGGCGGTCTTCGGTCTCGTCTTCCTCGGCTTTCAGGCCTACGAGTTCACGGAGTTCGTCCACCAGGGATTCACGATGCAGCAGAACCTGTTCGGCTCGACCTTCTTCGTGCTCACCGGTCTGCACGGCACGCACGTCGCCATCGGCGTGCTGTGGCTCCTCTCACTCTGGGTACTCGCTCTCCGAGGACGGCTCGGCGTCGCCGACGCCGTCAAGGTCGAGATCGCCGGACTCTACTGGCACTTCGTGGACGTCGTGTGGATCGCGATCTTCACGCTCGTCTATCTCATCCCGTGATGGAGGCGAAACCGTGAGCGACGCGCCGCGCGACGGCGAGCATCCGACGGTCGGGACCTACGTCCGAGTGGCGCTCGTGCTGACGGTCGTCACGGCGCTCGAGGTCGGCGTGATCTACGTCCGGCGCCTCGCGCCGATCGTCATTCCGCTGCTGCTGGCCATGTCGGCGGCCAAGTTCGCGCTCGTCGCGCTCTTCTTCATGCACCTCAGATACGAGTCGCGCGTGCTCACGTTCCTGTTCGTCGGCCCGCTGATCCTCGCCTCCGGACTCGCGGTGGCGCTGATGACCCTGACCGGCGCCTTCCTGGTGTTCGGCCGCTGATGGACCCGGCGCCGCCGTTCGCGTGGACGTCCGGTGAGATCCACGTCGACGTCGTCCTGGGTGTGGGCCTCCTGGCCGCGGCCTACGCGCGCGCGTGGACCCGGGGCCCGCGGGGCGGCCTCCGCGAGCCGGCGCTCTTCCTCGCCGCGCTGCTCGTGCTGCTGGTTGCGCTGAACGGCCCGCTGCACGACCTGAGCGACTATTACCTCTTCAGCGCGCACATGGTGCAGCACCTGCTGCTGACCCTCGTCGTCCCGCCGCTCCTGCTGGCCGGCACCCCCGGGTGGATCGCCGACGCGCTGCTCGGCCGCCTGCGCCGCCGGCGCGCGCTCGGCGCCCTGGCCCATACCGCGACGCGGCCGGTCGCCGCGCTCGGCCTCTACGCGATGGCGCTGATCGGCTGGCACCTGCCGGGGCCGTATGAGGTCGCGCTCGAGCATCACGCCTGGCACGTGGTCGAGCACCTCGTCCTGATCGCGACCGCGATCCTGGCCTGGTGGCCGGTGCTTTCGCCGTCAGTGCTGCTCCCCCGGCTGCACTACGGGACCCAGATCCTCTATCTGTTCGCGTTCGGGATCCCGATGACGGTCGTCGCCGCGATGATCACCGGCGCCGAGCAGACGCTCTATCCGTTCTACGCGGCCGCGCCGCGGCTGTTCGGTCTGGAAGCACTCGCCGATCAGCGCCTGGGCGGCCTCATCATGTGGGTGCCGGCCGGCTTGGTTCCGCTCCTTGCGTTCACGGTCGTGTTCTTCCGCTGGGTCGCCGCCGAGGCGGAGGAGGAATCCGGGGCCGTCGAAAGACCTCTGCTATGATTGATGACTCATGAACATCTGCGTCGTAGGCGCCGGCTACGTCGGGCTCGTCACCGGCGCCGTCTTCGCCGACCTCGGTAACGAGGTCGTCTGCGTGGACAACGTCGCCGACAAGATCGACGCGCTCCAGGCCGGTCGACTCCCCATCTACGAGCCGGGTCTCGAGGAGATGGTGACGCGCAACGTGGGCGACGGCCGCCTCTCGTTCACCACCGACCTGACCGCGGCCCTCAGGAGATCGGTGATCGTCTTCATCGCGGTCGGCACGCCGCCGAAGGTCGACGGCCAAACCGATCTGAGCGCCGTGGAGGCGGTGGCGCGGGAGATCGGCCGGGCGATGGAACGCTACACGGTCGTGGTCAACAAGTCGACCGTCCCCGTGGGAACCGGCGAGTTCGTCCGTGAGGTGATCGAGCGCCACCAGACCCAGCCCATCTCGTTCGACGTCGTGTCGAATCCCGAGTTCCTCCGCGAAGGCTCCGCGATCGAGGATACGCTGCGCCCCGATCGGATCGTCATCGGCGCCCCGACGCAGCAGGTCGCGATGACGCTGCTCGAGCTGTACGCGCCGCTCGAGCGTCCGATGATCATCACCGACGTGCCGTCCGCGGAGATGATCAAGTACGCTTCCAACGCATTCCTGGCCACGAAGATCTCGTTCATCAACGCCATCGCCAATATCTGCGAGCTCGCCGGCGCCGACGTCACGCAGGTCATGAAGGGCATGGGGCTCGACGCCCGCATCGGCGCGGCGTTCCTGCAGGCCGGCCTCGGCTACGGCGGCAGCTGCTTTCCGAAGGACACCGACTCGCTCGTCCACACCGCCGCGACCCTCGGCTACCAGTTCGACATCCTGCGCGCGGTCGTCGACGTCAACGCCGGGCGCGCCGTCCACTTCGTGTCGATGATCGAGCGCGCGCTGGGGCCCCTGCACAACCGGCGCCTCGCGATCCTCGGGCTCTCGTTCAAGCCCAGCACCGACGACATGCGCGAGGCGAAATCGGTCGAGGTCATCACGCGCCTCGTCGAGCTCGGCGCGACGGTGTGCGCGTACGACCCGGTCGCCATGACCAACGCGCAGAAGATGCTGCCGACGGTCGTCGAGTACGCCGATTCGCCCTACGCGGCGGCGACCGGCGCCGACGGCGTCGCGCTGATCACGGAGTGGAACGAGTTCAAGTTCCTGAACCTCGAGCGGTTGCGGACCGTGATGCGGCGTCCGCTGGTCTTCGACGGACGCAACGTCTGGGAGGCCGAGCGCATGCGGCGCCTCGGCTTCGAGTACTACTCGATCGGGCGCAAGCCCGTGCTCCGATCGTAGACCCGCGATGCGGATGCTGGTCACGGGCGGCGCGGGGTTCATCGGCTCGCACCTCTCGGGGTTCTTTCTCGACCAGGGGTGGGAGGTCGTCTGCATGGACGACTTCGTCACCGGGTCGCGGGAGAACGTCGCCGCCGTCGCCTCGCGCCGCGGCTTCTCGCTCATCGAGCACGACGTCACCGAGCACATCCGCGTCGATGGGCACCTCGACTGGGTGCTGCACTTCGCGAGCCCCGCGTCGCCCCGCGACTATCTCGAGCTGCCGATCCAAACGCTGAAGGTCGGCGCACTCGGCACGCACAACACGCTCGGGGTGGCCAAGGCGAAGCGCGCGCGCTTCCTGCTCGCCTCGACCTCGGAGGTGTACGGGGATCCGCTGGTGCATCCCCAGCGTGAGGACTACTGGGGCCACGTCAATCCGGTCGGCCCGCGCGGGGTGTACGACGAGGCGAAGCGGTTCGCCGAAGCGATCACGATGGCCTACCACCGGACCCACGGGATCGACACGCGCATCGTCCGGATCTTCAACACCTTTGGGCCGCGCATGCGGCTCAACGACGGCCGTGCGATCCCCGCGTTCATGGGCCAGGCGCTGACCGGGGCGCCCATCACGGTCTTCGGCGACGGCTCGCAGACGCGCTCGTTCCAGTACGTCACCGATCTGGTCGACGGCCTCTGGCGGCTCATGCAGGCCCCGGTGAACGATCCGATCAACATCGGCAATCCGCACGAGATGACGCTCCTGGATCTGGCCAAGCGCATCATCCGGCTCACCGGCTCGAAGAGCGAGATCGTGTTCCGTCCGCTCCCGGTCGAGGACCCGAAGGTGCGCCAGCCCGACATCGGGCGGGCGCGCGCCCTGCTCGGCTGGGAGCCGCGCGTCGACACCGAAGAGGGGCTCCGGCTCACCGTCGACTGGTTCCGGGAGAAGCTCCGCACGTGAGGGTTCTCGTGACGGGCGGCGCCGGCTTCATCGGCTCTCACGTGGTGGACCGTCTGCTCGCCGACGGCCACTCGGTGGACGTGGTCGACAACCTGGCCACGGGCCGACGCGAGCGGGTACCGTCCGCCGCGCGGCTCCACGTCTGCGATCTGCGCGACGTCCGGCTGGACGCGGTGGTCGCCGCCGTGCGCCCCGAGATCGTCGTGCACGTCGCCGCGCAGGCCGCGGTCTCCCGCTCGGTCGGCGATCCGCACTTCGACGCGAGCGTCAACGTGCTGGGGACGATCGCGTTGCTCGAGGCGTGCCGCCGCGCCGGCGTGCGCCGCGCGGTCTATACCTCAACCGGCGGCGCCGCGTACGGTGACACGAGCGTGCTGCCGACGCCGGAGGATCATCCGCTGCGGCCCGCGTCGCCGTACGGCGTGTCGAAGGTCACCGCCGAGCGCTACCTCGAGTGCTGGGCCGGGCTGACCGGCGGCCGCGGGCTGACCTTGCGCCTGGCGAACGTCTACGGCCCGCGCCAGGATCCGGCCGGCGAGGCCGGCGTGATCGCGATCTTCACCTCGCGACTGCTCGCGGGCGCGTCGTGCGTCGTAAATGGCGACGGCGAGCAGACGCGCGACTACGTCTACGTCGGCGACGTCGCCGACGCCGTCGCGCGCGCGGTGGCCTCGGCCGACGCCACCGGCATCGCGAACATCGGCACCGGCGCCGAGACGACGGTCAACGAGCTCTATCGGCGGCTCGCGCGACTGATCGGCGTCAACCGCGGCGCGGAGCACGGGCCGGCCAAACCCGGCGAGCAACGTCGCAGCCTGCTCGACGCGGCGCGCGCCAGATCGCTGCTCGGATGGCGCCCGTCAACGCCGCTCGACGAAGGCCTCACCCAGACAGTGGCCTGGTTCAGGAAGGAGGTTCGAGCATGATCGACGAAGAGCTGAAGGCGATCCTCGCCTGCCCGGCGTGCAAGGGCGATCTCCTCTTCGAGGAGACGCGTATCATCTGTCCGGCCTGTCGCAAGGCCTATCCCATTCGGGACGGAATCCCCGTGATGCTGATCAGCGAGGCCGAGCCCTGGTCGCCCCCTCGATGATGGCCGACACGGGATAATGGCCGACAAGGCACTGCAGGCCGTGATCCTGGCCGGCGGCCAGGGCACGCGCCTGCGTCCGCTGACCCTGGCGCGGGCGAAGCCGGTCGTGCCGCTCCTGAATCGTCCGTTCCTCGCGTATCAGCTCGCGCTGCTGCGGGCGCACGGCGTCTCCGATATCGTCCTGGCGTGCTCCTATCGCGTGGAGGACCTGCGCGCAGCGCTCGGCGACGCCGAGCATCTTGGCGTCAGGCTGCGCTACGCGATCGAGAACGAGCCACTCGGCACCGGCGGGGGCGTGCGCAATGCGGCCGATCTCGTATCGGGGACGCTCTTCGTGCTGAACGGCGACATCCTTACTGACCCCGATCTGACCGAGATGCGTCGCCTCCACGAGACGCGCGGCTCGCGCACGACCATCTATCTGCAGCCGGTGCCGGATCCCCGTCAGTACGGACTCGTCGAGACCGAGGCCGACGGCCGCCTCAAGGCGTTCCGGGAGAAGCCGGCCGCCGGGGAGGAGATCACGACCAACACGATCAACGCGGGCATCTACCTCATCGACGCCGACCTGCTCGGCCGGATCCCGCGTGAGCGCGCGAGCTCGATCGAGCGCGAGTTCTTTCCCGCGCTGATCGCCGACGGCGTTCCGTGCTTCGGCTGGTGCCCGACCGCGTACTGGCGCGACATCGGAAACCCCGCGGCGTACCGCGCCGCCCAGATCGACCTGCTGCAGGGACGCGCCGCGATGCCGCTGGCGCCGCCCGGCCAGCGGCGCGACGGAAGCTGGGTCGACGGCGGGGGCATCGTCGAGCCGGGCGCCCGGATCGTCGCGCCCTCCGTGGTCGGCGCCGGCGTCGTGCTCGGCCCGCGATGCAAGGTCGGGCCCGGCACCGTGATCGGCGAGGGCGCGCGCATCGGGCCGGACGCACGCGTCGAAGGCGCCATCCTGTGGGAGCGGGTCGAAGTGGGTGCAGGCGCCGTGCTCCAGGACTGCGTGATCGGCGCGGACGTCAAGATCGGCGAGGGCGCGCGCGTCGGGCCCGAGGTCGTGCTCGCCTCCGGCACGATCGTCCCCGAGCGCGCGACGCTCACCGGCTGACACGACCAGCGCGCCGCCGTCGACCACAGGCGCCGCGACGCAACGTGTTAGACTGAACCGATGGTCCTGAGTCGCATCCGCAATTTCTCGATCGTCGCCCACATCGATCACGGCAAATCGACCCTCGCGGACCGGCTCCTGTCCCTCACCGGCACGATGGACGCGAAGAAGGCGGTCGACCAGGTGCTCGACTCGATGGACCTCGAGCGCGAGCGCGGCATCACGATCAAGGCGCACACGGTGCGCCTGCTCTACCGGGCGCGCGACGGCCACGAGTACACGCTGAACCTGATCGACACGCCCGGCCACGTCGACTTCTCCTACGAGGTGTCGCGCGCGCTGGCGGCGTGCGAGGGAGCCGTCCTCATCATCGACGCCGCGCAGGGCATCGAGGCGCAGACCCTGGCGAACTTCTACCTCGCCAGCGACGCGAACCTCGCGATCATCCCGGTCATCAACAAGATCGACCTGCCGGCGGCCGACATCGAGAGCACACGCAACCAGATCACCGAGACGCTCGACCTCGACGGCACCGAGGCGCTCGCGATCTCGGCCAAGCACGGGACCGGCGTTCCGGAGGTGCTCGAGGCGATCGTCGCCCGCGTACCGCCGCCGCAGGGCGATCCGGACGCGCCGCTCAAGGCGCTCGTCTTCGACTCGTTCTACGACTCCTACCAGGGCGTCGTGGTCTACGTGCGCCTCACCGACGGCCGGGTGCGGCCGGGCATGCGCATCCTCCTCATGTCGAACGGCCGGTCGTACGACGTGCAGCAGGTCGGCGTGTTCAGCCCGGACATGCGCCCGGTCGAGGAGCTGTCGGCCGGGCAGGTCGGCTACATTACCGCGTCGATCAAGCGGGTCGCCGACGCGAAGGTCGGCGAGACGATCACCGAGACGGCGCGGCCCACCGCGGCGCCGTTCCCCGGCTACCGCGACGCCAAGCCCATGGTCTTCGCGGGACTCTACTCGATCGAGGACACGGAGTACGAGGCGCTCCGCGACGCGCTCGAGAAGCTTCGCCTCAACGATCCGGCGTTCACCTACGAGCCCGAGACCTCGCTGGCGCTGGGCTACGGCTTTCGCTGCGGGTTCCTCGGCATGCTGCACATGGAGATCGTCCAGGAGCGGCTCGAGCGCGAGTTCGACCTCTCGCTGATCGTGACGGCGCCGAGCGTGCAGTACAAGGTGCTCACCACCGCCGGCGAGGTGCTCGACATCGACAACCCGTCCAAGCTGCCGAGCCCCGACCGGATCGAGCAGATGGACGAGCCCTACGTGAAGTCCTCGGTGTTCGTGCCGACGGAGTTCATGACCGCGATCTACAAGCTGGCCCAGGAAAAGCGCGGCGAGCATCGCTCGCTCGAGTACCACGGCAAGCGCGTGCACATCCGGTTCGACTTTCCGCTGGCCGAGATCGTCGTCGATTTCTACGACCGGCTCAAGTCGATCTCGAAGGGCTACGCCTCGTTCGACTACGAGCTCTCGGATTTCCGTCCGTCGGATCTGGTCAAGCTCGATATCTTGCTGAACGGCGACCCGGTCGACGCGCTCTCGATCATCGTGCACCGGGACAAGGCGTACGAGAAGGGCAAGGCGCTGGTCGAGAAGCTGCGCGCGGTGATCCCGCGCCAGCTCTTCGAGGTCGCCATCCAGGCCGCGATCGGGAGCCGGGTCATCGCCCGCGAGACGGTCAAGGCGATGGGCAAGAACGTCACCGCGAAGTGCTATGGGGGCGACATCACGCGCAAGCGGAAGCTCTTGGAGCGCCAGAAAGAAGGAAAGAAGCGGATGAAGCAGGTCGGGAAGGTGGAGGTCCCCCAGGAAGCATTTCTCTCCGTGCTGAAGAGCTAACCATGGAAGAGCGGAAGATCGAAGTCGAAGCCCACCCCCCGCTCCCGAGCGACGCGGTCGAGCCCAAACGGCGCCGGAAGTCGATCGTACGCGAGTACGCCGAGGCGATCGCCATCGCCGTCCTCTTGGCGCTCGTCATCCGGTCGCTGGTCGTGCAGGCGTTCACGATCCCGTCCGGCTCGATGATGGACACCTTGCTGGTCGGCGACTACCTCCTGGTCAACAAGTTCCTCTACGGCCCCGAGCTGCCGCTGACCGAGCTTCACCTGCCGGCGCTGCGCGATCCGCGGCGGGGCGACATCATCGTGTTCAAGTATCCGCAGGACGAGAAGCGCGACTTCATCAAGCGCATCGTCGCGACGCCGGGCGAGCGCGTGCAGATCCGCGGCCACCAGGTGCTGGTCAACGGCAAGCCGCTCGCCGAGTCCTACACGAAGTTCGCCGACTCCGGCGTACGCGGCGGTGAAGCCTACTGCGGCTACGCCTACGGCTGCGAGCCCACGATCGTGCCGCCCGACTCCTATTTCGTGATGGGCGACAACCGCGACAACTCGCAGGACAGCCGCTACTGGGGCTTCGTCAAGCGCGACAAGATCAAGGGCAAGGCCTTCCTCATCTACTGGTCCTGGGATGGCGACCGTCACTGGCTCCGCTGGTGGCGGCTCGCGAACTATATTCCGTAACCGCAGCCGGTGATTCAGCGGAGCGCATCGCTCGAACGCCCTGTTGTTGTGGCGGGGTCCGTGAGGCCGGCTCCGACCGAGGGTGGCTTGAAACAGGTGCGACCCGGGTTGTTGTAGCGGGGTCCATGAGCACGCCTTCGCCCGCGGGTGGCCTGAGACAGATGCGACCCGGCTCCGTGTCCGCGGACAACCCTCAAGGGTCCATGCTAGCTGACAATGCCCCGGAAGCGCGCGAGCTCGGGCTCTACGTGCATGTGCCGTTCTGCGCCAAGCGGTGCGGGTACTGCAGCTTCAACACCGCGCCGCTCGAGGACGGCGCGATGGTGCGTTATCTCGAGGCGCTCCGCCGCGAGATCGACCTGCTCGGCGCCCTCGCGTGGGCGCCCCGCGTGCGGCTCTCGACGATCTTCCTCGGCGGCGGCACGCCCTCGCTCCTGACCGCCGACGAGCTGGCGGCGATGCTCGACCGGATCCGGTCCCACTTTGAGCTCGTCGCGGACGCCGAGATCACCGTCGAGTGCAATCCCGAGAGCGTGACGCGCGACAAGCTCGCGGGCTACCGCACCGCCGGCGTCAACCGGTTGAGCCTCGGCGTCCAGTCGCTCGACGATTCGATCCTGCCGCGGCTCGGTCGGCTCCACGACGCGCGCGGCGCCCGCGCGGCGTTCGAGGCGGCGCGGGAGGCCGGCTGCGA
>Ga0209055_1002087_pt1 | contig 12806 bp, 9 predicted proteins | sample GraSoiAngelo_110_FD_185875 | JGI IMG/M metagenome (GOLD analysis project Ga0209055, IMG submission 185875) | Grasslands soil microbial communities from the Angelo Coastal Reserve, California, USA - 14_0903_12_30cm (SPAdes) (version 2) | ecosystem: Environmental > Terrestrial > Soil > Grasslands ... | reverse complement strand
CAAGCGCTCCACGGATGAAGTCATCGCCGATTTGCGCAGCCAGATCCAGCAGAATGTCCCCGGGATTCAAGTCGAGTTCATCAAGATTTTGCAGGATATGATCGGCGACTTGGAAGGCTCGCCCGAACCGGTGGAGATTAAGCTGTTCGGCGACAGCATGCCCGTGCTGGCTCAGGCGGCCGAGGAGATTGGCGCCAAAATCCAGAAGATCCCAGGGATCGTGGACTACAAGGGAATTCTGAAAGGCAATCCCGAAATCATCTTTCACGTTGACCCCGCGCTCGCGGGACGGCTGGGCCTGACCGTGGACCAAGTTTCGCAGCAGGTCAGCGCGGGGCTTCTCGGCTTGACGCAAACTTCCTTTCGCGAGGCCGACCGCACCGTGGGGATCCGCGTGCGCTTTCCCGATGGCTTCCGGATGGACTATGCCAATATCCGGCAGTATCCCATCGTTACGGCCAGCAAACAGATCGTGCCGCTGGGAAGCATCGCCCAAGTGGAAGAAGCGCGGGGCGCAACTCAGCTGAACCGCGACAACCAGCGACTGATGGTCGCGCTGACGGCTCGTCTGGAGAACCGAGACCTGGGCAGCGCCATCCGGGACGTGCAGCGCGTGATGCACGAAGTCCGGCTACCGCTCGGCTGCACCTACGAGATTGGCGGGCAGTACGAAAGCCAGCAGAGTTCTTTCCGCGACCTGCTCCGAGTGCTCTGCCTCGCGCTGGCCGCGGTCTTCACCGTGCTGGTCATCCAGTTCCGCTCGTTCCGCCCGGCGCTGATCATTCTGTCCGCGGCTCCGCTTTCCCTGGTCGGCGTCTTCGCAATGCTCGAGCTGAGCGCAACTCCCCTGAACGTCTCTTCCTTCATGGGGATCATTTTGATGATGGGTTTGGTGGTGAAGAACGGCATCATCCTTTTTGAAAGCGTTCACCGTCTTTGGGTAGAGGAAAAGCTGTCGTTGGACGAGGCGCTGGTCGCGGCGGGCCGCATCCGCGTGCGCCCCATTCTGATGACCACGCTGGCGACGCTATTCGGGCTGTTGCCGCTAGCCCTGGGATTGGGCGCCGGAGCGGAATTGCAAAAGCCGCTGGCGCTGGCGGTCATCGGCGGGCTGCTGCTTTCCACCTTCATCACGCTCCTGGTGATGCCCGTGCTCTACTCGCTGCTCGAGCGCCGCGCGTAACACCGCCATCCCGCCGGTAGTCTCGGCCCACTTCCGCTGGCTCTACCGTCTCTTATTGCTGCTGCTTCTTCTTCGCTACGAAAGTGCCATTGGGCTGATACAGCGCTGCCTCACTAACCGCACCCGAGGTATCCAGCTTGAACTCCATGCTGAAACCCGCAAGCCCTTTGAGCTCAAACAGGGTGCCGCGCTTCGGCACGAGCTCGTACTCGCGTTGACCGGGTAAAGTCAGAATCAACGTGTTTTCTCCGCGCAGCGAAACGCTCACAATGTTCGGGCCGACTTCATATTGACCGATGAATTTCTGCAGAAACGCCTTATCGGTCATGCCGCGCTCCGCCAGGCGCGTGAAGACAATCTCCTTCACGGCAGGTTCCAGGGGAATGGAGAGGCTGCCGATGTCGCCTTCCGTGTTGGTGAAAAAGCTGACCTTGGTCTTCTCCAGCGCGTCCAGGGGGTTGGCCGGCGTCTCGAAGATGTCGTAGTGAAAATGCTTTAACGGCGAAGACATGCGATTGTAGGTGAGAGTGAGTTCGCCCTTGTCCATGCCGATGCGCACGATGCCGTAGCCGGAGTGCTCGTAATCGGCCACATATTCTTTCAACTCGTGGGAGGGATGCGTGCCCTTCTTCTGCGTCGTAAACCCTTTCTGCTTGGCCTCCGCCTGCGACTGGTCGCTCTTGCGCTGGTCCTCCAGGAAGCGCTGGTTCCACGGCACCTGGTCCAGGCCCAGCAATCGGTCGTAAACGTTGTAGGCCAAGATGCCGGGCAGGCTGTTGCGATCGGATTCCAGATTGGTGAGCACAACCACGCCGACGTTGTCCTGGGGCAGGAAACTCAGCAGCGCTGTGAACCCATCAATGGCTCCGCCGTGTGAGACCATTTTGTGGCCGCGGTAGCTGTTGATCCCCAGCCCCATGCCGTAGCTGGCGTGCCCGATTTCGGGGTAGCGCAGCGAGCTGGGCGAGACCATCTGCGGCGTGGTCATCTGCGTGACGTTGCTCTCGGACAGCACCTGCGTCTCCCCATGCTTTCCCTTGTTCAAGTACATCAGCAGGTACTGCGCCATGTCCTCGACGTTGGAGTTGATCGAGCCCGCCGGCCCGACGGCGTCAATCACGCGAAAAGGAACTTCTTTCACTTCTTCCTTCGCGCCTTCTTTCGCGTTCTTGTAAGGGAGCGCGAAGTCACTGCTCTTCTGCGACGCGCTGACCGCGAAGTTGCTGCTCTGCATTCCCAGCGGGGCAAATATCCGTTGCTGCGCCAGCTCCTCCCACGACGTGCCGGCAACGTAGCCAGCCAGATATCCGGCGGTCAGAAACATCAGATTGTTGTACTGGAATGTCGAACGGAAATCCTTGCTGGGTTCCAGGTATCGCAACCGCTCCACCATTTGCTGCCGGGCAAGCTCGGAGTTGTACCACAGAGCGTCGTGACGCGGCAGGCCCGAGCGGTGCGTCACGAGGTCGCGCGGCGTCATGTGCTCGCTCGCCACCCCGTCATAGAGACGAAAGCTGGGCATGTATTCCCGCGCCGGCTTGTCCCAGTCCAGCTTGCCCTCATCCACCAGCCGGGCCAGCGCGGCCACGGTGAACGACTTGGTGATCGAGCCAATGGCGAAAAGCGTCTTCGGCGTGACCGGAAGCTGGTTCTTTATGTCACGGAAGCCATAGCCCCTAGACAAGATCACTTTGCCGTTCTGTGCCACCGCGATAGCCACGCCGGGGACTTTCCAGTCCTTCATCGCTTGCTCGACAAACGCGTCGAAGCCCTCAAGCCTCGCGCTGGCCTCCGGCGGCTCCGCGGCGCGGCTCGCAGGTTTTCTCTTCGGGGCCGGAACGGCCTTGGTTTTTTGTTGGCCCGATGCGGGAGGGGTTGCCAGTCGGATCTCTTGCGGAGCCCGTGGACGGGCCTGGACTGGAAGGTTACCCAGAATGAGCACCAACCATGACAGACTAAGGGCAATGAACCTGCGCATAGCGCCTTCTCCTTTGGTGACGGTCAGTCCTTGAAATTGCTGCTAACGAACAGGGGCCGCGGGCGCGAGCGGATTGCGCGGCCGCTCGAGCGCCTCGTCAAGCCTGGTCTCAATGCCCAAAACAAACGTGCCGGCCTGCCGTCCGCGCGCCGAGCCATCCAGTCGAATCGTCCCGGCGGAGCTGATGTTGCCGCCTCCGATGGCATAGGTGATCGTCTCGCCGCTTGCTTTGGCCCCCGGCGTGTTGCTGCCCAGGTTCCCAATGATGTGTGGCGTTTGGTTCGTGACCACGGTGATGATCGCCGGCCGCCCCTGCGTGAAACGATCAAGGCCGCCTAGCCCTCGCACGTTGATGCCGAACGAGATGCTCTGGCCGCGCAGTACCGCGGGCGGATTCGGCAGCTCATAAGACATCTCTATCAGGTTCATTTTCCCACGCGCTACGGGCTGACCGTCGATCGCCAGCGTCACCTCGTATTCACTTCCAGGCAAACGCGGCGCCAAAAATCCCGCTCCGCAGGGGCTTTGCCAGAGCAGTTCGGCGGGATGTTGGCCAAAGCTAAAAGTAGGGCGCCCGGTTTTGCCCATCGGCCCCAACAGGTAAAATGCGCTGCCAACCGGCACTGCGCGAGCCACGCGCCATCCCTCGCCCTCTTCCCATTTCAGTGCCCGCCAAATCTTCGTTGGGAGAGGCTCCGCTGCGCCAGCGGGCGTAAACGCGCCCTCTGGCGGTTCGCGTGTGCGCAGTGCACCCTGGTTGGCGAGGCTGGCTTCCACACGGATTACCTGCGTGCCGAGCCGCAGGGTGCCGGAAACCAGCTCTGGATCGACCGGCGATTCGACCTCCTTGTTATTTTGGATCCGCTTGGACCAGGCTCGCACCCTCAGCTCGGCGTCTTCGCCACACTCTGCCGGAGGCCAACTGACCTCAGCGCGAGACCACGCAACCCCGCTGGCGGGAATGTCAGTTTCTTCCAGCGCTTCGCGAAGTTGCTCAGGCGAAGCTTTCGCCGGCGGAGTGGGCGGCGCAGCGCGCGCGACACGCGTGAATTCCCCCGGCAGCAGAACGACTTCGCCGCGAATCATGTCGTTCCGGTTCCGCACGCGCACGGAATCTTCCAGGCAAAGCACCTCGGTGAAGTCAGCAAAAATCCGGACCACTAAACCCGTGCCGACCACACCTGTGACGGCCACTGGCGTGCGAACCTCAAAATTGGCCCGGGGTCGTGCCAGCCGCACGACTCTTGCCCGCAGGCGCCCATACGCCAGCTCGATGCCAGTGTTTTGGGTCTGGGGATCGTGCTGGAGGATTTGCATTTGGGATTCAGAGCCGACGTTCAGGATCGAACCGTCGAGCAACCCGATGCGCATGCGGCCGCTGCGAGCGGTTTGCGCGATGTCCTGCCAGAAGACCGGGTCGTCGCGCTGGGCATCTTTGGGCGGCGCGCTGTCGCGGAGGATTCGGCCAACAGGCAGAACGGCGCGAACTTCACCGGCGCGCGCGGAAGGAGATTGTCCGGTACACGGACTAGCAAAAAACAGGAGCAAGCCTGCGGCCGCTGCGAACTGTCTAACTGCTCCAGAGTCAGACATCGCGTTTGCGGGGGTTCAAGGGAATCCCATCCCAGGGAGCGCCGTACCGAGCCAGGGGACTACGCTGGATGCTAGGCCGCGCGCTGGGTCGGCGGGGCTCACTTATTCTCTGCTCTGAAATCATTGGCCAAACACCAGGAGCACGAACGATCCCGGCAGCATGCTCGGCCGCCCGCGCGGATTGTCCGGCGTGGGCTCCCTCGGCGGCCCGAATTCGGCCGTCACCAGATACACATTGTGTGTTGTTTCGTCGAGCGCCATGGTACGCGCGCCGCGCTGCGTCGCCACGTTTTCCACCACGGTGAACTTGTCCAGAGATTCTTCGCGGACTACCGTGAGCGTGCCGTCCCCGTTGGAGCTGAAGGCCAGGGTAGTCCCTGGATCAAATGCGGTGGCATCCACGCCGCTGCCGATCGCGAGCGTGGTCAAAACGCGGCCGCTGTCGGCGTCCACGACCGCCATGAGTTTGTTGCCACAGCCGACGAACAGCCGGCGGTTCTTTCGATCCATGGCCAAGCCGCTAGGCTCCTTGCACGACGCCAGCGGCCAGCGATTCAGTATGGTGAGTTGGCGTGAATCGATTGCCAGCAGTTCGCTCTTGTCCTCCAGGTTGACGTAGATTCGACCAGCCCCATCGGCCACCGCAAACTCCGGTTTACCATCCAAGGCAATCGTGCCCGAAACAGACCCGTCTGCGGCGCCAATCACTGTCGCATCTTTGCTGGCGCCGTTGAAAGTAAAGACGCGCCGCGTCACGGCGTCGTAGACGATGGCATCGGGGTTGCTGCCGGTCTTGGCTTGTCCCAGGGGTTTGAGTGTTTTTAGATCAAAAATGGTCACGGTCGAAGCGCGCCCGTTGCTGGTGAACCCGCGACCTAGCTGCGGCGCTAGCGCCACACCGTGCACGCCGGGGGTGTCGGCAATCTCGCCCACCTGTGCGCCGGAGTCTGCGTCGAGCACCATCACGCGCGTGGCGCGCGCAATATACAGCCGCCGAGCCGCGCTGTCGATCGTCAGGTAGTCCCAGCCGCCCTCGCCGCCTAGGGCAATCTTTTTTAGCTGATGATAGCCCGGAGCGGGCGGCGCTCCGGTGGCTCCGAGGCAAAATAACAGAATCGCCCCGCAGGCGGCGAAACGACAGATTCGCTCCTTGCTCAACTCAGTTCGAATGGCTGCAATCATGGGGCAAGACCTCCCTTGTTCGGTAGGGGCACAGCACGCTGTGCCCGCCGAGGCCGTTGAATTTCGAAATCGAATCGGGCTCATGCTACTACCAGAGCGTAGGGCCGCCAAACTGTTTTGGCGAGAAGCAGGGCACGTCTCCGCGGAACGTTCTGGACAATCGCCGCCAGCGGGGAGAAAGCTGCAAGGCTTTGACTATCTGTCCGCCGAGGTGTGAAACTTAGGTGCGGCAACGGAGAGGAGAGCGCGAGCAAAGTGAATCTGCGCAAGTATGCTGTTCTGGGGCTGCTGATCGCTTGCGGCGTCTCAGGCCTGCGCGCGGTGCCCGCGCGCGAACTGCGGGCCCGAAGCGCGGTGGAGAGACTGATAGGCGCGAGCGGCGCTGAAGTTGCCGTTGCCTTGCGCACCCTCGATGGCAGAGACGAACTCTTCATTGCCGCAGACCAGTCGTTCCACGCCGCCAGTACGATGAAGATTCCCGTCATGATCGAGCTGTTTACCCAAGTGCAGGCAGGGAAGGTGCGTCTGGACGAGCCTCTCGCGGTTAAGAACGAGTTTCGCAGCATCGTGGACGGCAGCGTTTATCAACTTGATGCCGCCGACGATTCCGACCCCGAGGTGTACAAGGCCGTAGGACAGACGATGACGCTCGGCCGGCTCTGCGAAGCCATGATCACTGTCAGCAGCAATCTCGCTACCAACTTGCTCATCGACAAGCTGGGCGTCGAAAACATCCGGCGCACTGTGCACTCGCTGCATGCCGATGGCATGCAGGTGCGGCGCGGCGTTGAAGACGGCAAGGCCTTTGCCCAGGGCATCAACAACACTACCACTGCCCGCGCGCTGCTCATCCTGCTGGAGGCCATTGCCAAGTCCGAAGCGGTGGACCCAGCGTCCAGCCACGCCATGGTGGAAATCCTCAAACGCCAGAAATTCAACGAAGCCATCCCCGCCGGCCTCCCCGCGGGCACGCCGGTGGCACACAAGACGGGCGAGATCACCAAAATCCACCACGACGCCGCCATCGTCTATGGGCCGCGGGCCTACGTGCTGGTGATTCTGGTCCGGGGGCTTGCCGAGAAAGAACGCAGCGCCGCGCTCATGGCGGAGATAACCAAACTTGTCCATCAAGACATCCAATAGCTGCGTGGACCTCCGGCCGGTGAAAACCGCAACCGGGGCTCTTTGCCCGCCGAGGCGGCGCATGAGTTCGACATGGATTGCTTTCGTCGATGTGGCCGGTAGGTGTATCCTGTTGTTCCAGCCCGGGAGAGTCTTATAGTCGCACCCAGCCCGAACCTAGGCCGTGGGGGCCAAATCATTTGAAATCACAAGTCTGTTGCTTTCAAATTTCAGAGGGGAGGTAAAGCGTATGAATCGTTTGAAAAGATGCCGTGCTTTGCTAGTGCTGTGCGGCGTCTTCGCGCTCGCTCTTTCCGCATCAGCCGACACGCTGGAGATGAAAGATCGCCGGTTGATCAAAGGCAAATATCTCGGCGGCACGCAGTCGTTCGTCCGCTTTCAAGTGAATGGGAAACTGGAGGAGTATCCCGTCGACCAGATCGTGGCACTGACGTTCACCGGAGATGCTCAGTCCAGCGGGGGCGACCCTTCCACATCTGGGGTGCGGTCGTCCTCGGGCGAACGCGCTTACGGCTCGCAGCGCGTCACGATCCCGGCAGGGACGCGAATACTCGTGCGCATGATTGATACCGTGGACTCGCAGAAGAACCGGGTCGGAGACAAATTCCGCGCCAGTCTGGAAGAGAACCTCACGGTAGGAGATACCATCGTCGCGCCCAAGGGCGCCGACGTCTACGGCCGCTTGGCAGAGGCCAAGGAGGCCGGCCATATCTCGGGGAAGTCGGAGCTGAAGCTCGAACTGACCGATATCCTGATCAACCAGGAATTGCATCCGATTATCACCGGTGATTATGATGTGGCCGGGAAGTCGCGCGGCGCTGACACTGCCAAGAAGGTGGGCGGCGGCGCGGCCCTTGGCGCCATCATCGGCGCGATTGCCGGCGGCGGCAAGGGCGCTGCGATCGGCGCGGGCGTTGGCGCGGGCGCAGGCACGGCTGTCCAAGTCTTCACTCATGGCCAGCAGGTGCGGGTGCCCAGTGAAACCTTGCTCGAATTTCGCATCGAGCAGCCGTTGACGGTCGAACCTTCGCACACGACCGGGCGGTAACCCCTGCGCACTGGCAACGCGGACGCGGTTTTGGTATCTGCGGGGGCACGGCATTTGTCCCGCTTATCCTGAGCGGAGTCGAAACGAGCGAAGCTCCGCCTGAGCTTGTCGAAGGATCGAAGGACGCCATGCCCCTGCAAGATCCACTGTGGAACGCTTCATTCTCCGCAAGAGTGGGCTTTACTCTTTGCACGCTAAGCACATTTCATCTCAATTTGTACTTGCGCGCCTAAGAACCGCTACGTAAGATACGCGGAAAACTGGAGAGGAAAGCGGGTGCCAAAAGAAAAACCCAAGGTGAACATCGGCGAAGTCATTCGCAGCTACCGGAGCCAGCGTGGGCTCTCCCAGGGAGACATCGAACGCCGAACCGGGCTGTTGCGTTGCTATCTCTCCCGCGTGGAAAACGGTCACACGGTTCCTTCCCTCGAAACTCTGGCCAAGATCGCTGAAGCCATGGACATCAGCTTGGCCGAGTTCTTCCCAGGCGCCGAGACGCCCCGCGACCGCGATACGCAGAAAATGCTGGGTGAACTCTCCGAGGATGAAATCCGGTTCCTCTCCGAGATCAAGAGGCACAGTTCGGGGCTTTCCGAAGGCGATAAACGCCTCGTCCTGGCCATGATCCGCAAGATGGCCACGCTAGTTCCCCCGCCGCCCCGCAAAGCCGCCCCGCGCCGCTCGGTATACTAGAAGCTAGAGATTCCAAACTGGAAGTTGGAAACAGGCAGTCTGATGGTGTGGGAAAACGATATCCTCGCAGGAAATTGCAAGTCCGGCTGGTTCTCGTTGCCTGATTTCGGCTGCGCTTAAAAGGAGTCGGCTGCGAGCGCGGCAAGGGGCGAGGGTTCAACCCTCAGCGCGAGGGCCTCGCGCCGCTGGGAGTGCTTCCGGCGAGGCCGGCCGGAGATTCAGCAGGCTCGAGACAACTTCGGTCAGCGTCACGCCTAGCTGCGCCCAAAGCCGGCGCCTCAGGCTGCGATAATCCTGTGCGCCCCTGAAAAGGTCCGCCATCAGCGCGCGGAAGGTGATGCTGCGCTCGGCGAACTGGATCATGCGCGTAGTGACCGCCCCGCCGAGGAAGCGGCCACGATAAAAGCGCGGCGCAATGCAGGCGGCGAGTTCCAAGTCTGCTGAGAAATCAGCGCGGACGCGCGCCGGGTAATCCTGGGGCGCGCCCGCGGTGAGCGATTGCGCCAGCAGGTCGCCCGAGCGCAGCGCGTAATAGAGCCCTTCGCCAGTGATTGGGTCCACCCACGCGGCGGCGTCGCCGACCAGCGCCCAGTTTCGTCCCACCACGCGCCGGGCACGCAGTGTCTGCGTCTGCGGTGAGGGCAGCACGTGGCTGTAGAAGCGCGCTCTCGTGGTTTCGATCTGCTCTTCACGCATGAAATCGTGCAAATGCTGGCGCAGCTCCTGGCTGGTATAGCGCGCCATGCTGCCGCAGATGCCCGCGGAGAGATGATCGCAGCGCGGGAAAGACCACAGATAGCCTTCGAAGCCCCGCAGAAACTTTACCTGGATGCTGTCTGCTTGCGCCGGCACGAAGTAGCCGAGCGTCATCTCCAAGTCGTTGGGCCGCAGCGGCCGCGTGTCGGGCAACAGCGTATTCCGCGCGCCCGCGGCCAGAACGACGAAGTCGGTGGTGTGCTCGGCGCCGCCTGTGCTCAAGCGCGCTCGCTTGCCGCTGGTATCCACCTGCGTCACGCGCGAGCGCACCACCCGGCAGCCTGCCGCCGCGGCGCGGTCCAGTAGAAGGCCGTTGAGCACCGCGCGGGAGTAAACAACGATCGGCTGGTCGAGGTCGAGCCGCGCGCGGTGTCCGCGGCTGGATATCAATTCGACCGAGTGGATGAGCTTTTTAGGATGAGGTCCTTTTAGCAGGAAGGGGTACGCTTCAATCGCTTTCTGTGTCAGTCCACCGCCGCAGGGTTTCTCCCAGGCGAGGTGTTCGTCGAAAAGCGTCACCTCGAAGCCGGCGCGCGCCAGGCCTTCTCCGCACATCGATCCAGAAGGCCCTCCTCCGACAATGGCGATTTCCCGCATGAACAAACCCTGCTCACTGCATTGCTCGCTACGCATTGGCAGGAGCGTCCACGTGCGTCACGTCAGCGGAAACACTGCCGCAATGAACCAACCGGCGAGAATAGCATCCAGCGTCGCTGCTGCCGCGACCGAACCAGTGCGACGGTACACCGCGTCTGCTGCGGCGCGCTGCACAATGGAGAACGCCAACAGGAAGATGGCGAGCAGAAGAACCAGGATTTGCCCGCTCCAGAGAACCAACAGAGCGAATATTAACGCGAGCCAGAGAATCAGCCGCAGCAACAGGAACATCCCCCAGCGGCGCCAGCGCTGGCTGCCGCTGGGGGCACCAAGCGCCAACTCCTCAGCGGCGAAGTATGGCAGGGAAGCCGCCACCACGGGGGCAAACCGCAGCCAACGCGGCGCGTTCATCCAGACATCATCGAGTTGCCAGTTAAGCCAGGCGCCAAATGCCAGAATTGTCGCTAACCCCAGCACGCAGACCCCGGCTATGGCGCTCAAATTGAAACGCAGCGCGGCATGGCTGGCTTTCCACAGCAGTGCCAGCAGGAGCACCCCCGCAAGCAAGAAGAAAGAGGCGAGATAATCTCCGGTCCACAGGCGCAGCGCGCGGAGCGGCACCCAGAACTTCAGCACCACGACCGCCATCAAGGCCGCAGGCACCCAGGTGAGCAGGATGCGACGCGGCGAGGGAGGTATAGCCGCAGCCTCGCTGGATTGTGCACGAAGCAACGTGATTGAGGCGCTCGCAGCCAGCGGGTAGAGCAGGCTCAGTCCCACAATGCCCAAGATGCCCCCGAGAACGGGGTACCCCGGAGTGGTGATGCGCTCGGCGGCCTTAAAGTTTAAGGCATTTCGAGCCCAGTCCACGCTCCAGTCTTCCACCCGCCGATCAAATAGAAGGCTGGTATGAGTGGCCCGTGGTATGAGCACCAACTTCGCTGCACGCCGCTGCTGAAAGTCCTCCGGCTGCAGGCGTTCGCCGCCTGCGGCGCGCATCAAAGCCTGTGCCCCTTCGTCCGCCCACCTCGGCTCCCAGCCGCCGACAAAAACCAGCAAGTTGATCGGCATTCGCCGCGGCAGTTCATACGGCACCAGAATGGGAGGCAGCCCTGCGGGTCGTATCATCGGTGCAGGGGAAATCGCGATGGTTGCCGCGGTGGGGAAGCGGTCTGCGAGGCGGATGGCGATGCTGCCTCCCATGGAATGTCCGACAAGCACCGTACGGCCGAGGTCGATCTCGCTGCGACGGGCCAGCGAGTCAACCAAATCTGCGGCGCACTCTTCTGCGCGCGGAAAGGAAAAGGGTTCATCGCTCTCGCCGTGCCCGGGGGAATCGACCAGGTAGACCTGCAGGCCGAGAGTGGCAAGCCACTGGCCCAGGGTTTGCATCATCCGTCCGCTGGTGGAAAGCCCGTGAAAAACGACCGCCGAGCCCACGGCCTGCGGCGCTCGGGGCGCCAGCACGCGGACCGGAGTGCGACACCCGCCGGGAAGCACCGCATCGCGCATCGCACCTTGCGAGAGCCGCGTGCCAACCGCCCCCGCGCCCAGCAGCGTGATCCCGATCGCCGCAAGGCGCCACTCGCCGCTCTTCATCGGGCCCGCCAGGTCGCGTGATAAAATGAAACGAGTCGCTCACGTCTCGCCCCGAAGAGGGCCGGTCGTGAAGCACTCGAGAGGGAGCGCCACATTTGGGGCAGGTGGTTTCGCAAGACGAACTCATTCTCTGCGTGGCCGAGCGAAAACGCAACGGGCAACGCGTGGCATTCACCAACGGGTGTTTTGATCTCCTGCATCCCGGCCACATCCGGACTCTGGAGGAGGCACGTGCCTGCGGGGACCTGCTCGTCGTAGCCATCAATAGCGACTCGAGCGTGCGGCAGATCAAGGGGGATGCCCGGCCGCTGGTTCCCGAAGCTGAGCGAGCGGAGATCCTCGCGGCCCTCGCTGCTGTGGACTACGTGGTGATCTTCGACGCGCCGACACCGCACGAGCTAATCGCGCGGCTACGGCCCGACGTGCTGGTGAAGGGTGGAGACTGGGGTCCGAACGAAATCGTCGGCCGGAAGGAAGTGGAGGAGGCGGGCGGCCGAGTGGTCTCTGTTCTGCTCGAGCCCGGCTACTCCACCACCGACATCCTAGAGCGAATTCGCAGCTCAGAACGCAGTCTTGGGCGGAACCCCCAGTGCCACGGCGGCCCGCAAGGCGGTCCTCGAGAATGATTCTTCCCTCGGTCGCTGAGCTTCTCGGAGGGGTGGGGCGCCACCCCGCCGTCGAGCAGATTCTGGACGAGTTGCGCCGCGGCGGCAGGGAGGCACGGTTGGCCGGCCTCACTGAGACGGCCAAGGCCCTCATCGTCGCGCACTGCGCAGCGGTGCTGCGCCGGCCCGTCCTTCTGCTGGTGGAATCGAACCAGCAAGCCGAGGCGCTGACTGAGCCTTTGCGGTTCTTCTACCGGGCGCTCTCCGGCCAGCCCGCCAGCCAGGTAGCCATCCTCCCGGCGCTGGACACGCTTCCGTGGCAATCCCTCTCGCCGCATCCGGAAATCCTAGAAACGCGCGCGGTGACGCTGTGGCGGTTGGCGAGCAACCAGACGGTGCTGGTCGTGGCGCCGATGGCCGCGGCGCAGA
>Ga0209055_1002080_pt1 | contig 12824 bp, 11 predicted proteins | sample GraSoiAngelo_110_FD_185875 | JGI IMG/M metagenome (GOLD analysis project Ga0209055, IMG submission 185875) | Grasslands soil microbial communities from the Angelo Coastal Reserve, California, USA - 14_0903_12_30cm (SPAdes) (version 2) | ecosystem: Environmental > Terrestrial > Soil > Grasslands ... | reverse complement strand
CCGGTCGTACGCTTCTACCCGCCGGAGGAGTTCCGGTTGCTCAAGGAGGAGGGGCTCGCGCTGGGTTTCCATCATGTGGAGTCCGGCCCCCTCGTCCGCAGTTCCTATCATGCCGAACAGCAGGCTTGTCCGCCGCCGGCCTAGTCCCGCCCGAATTGACTCTCCTACGACGCGTCCATATAATGCCGCTGTTTCTCCATCTTTGCTTCGCATACAGGTGCTTGTGTCGCCGTTCTCCAAAGGGTTTCTAGCGCACAAACTCATCGGGCTGAAGGCGCGGGTTAAGCATGCCTTTGCGGTGGAGCCGGACGGCCAGCCGCTCTCGCCGGAGGACCTGGCCTTGCTCGAGCGGGTCGCGGCGACTGTCGTCGAGCGCGGGATGGCGACGCCGGCCATCCTGTTTCTCGAGTCGGTCGGGCCGATGAATTTCCTCGGCAGCCAAGCCCTGCACTTCTTCACTCCAATCCTCGAGGTGGTCTTCGCCCAGCGTGACGTGGAGCGTGTCGCGCTCCTCCTCGAACGGCGTGATACCCTGTCGCGGCTCGGCGCCATGATTGAGAACAGAGCCGGAGCATCGGGGTCAGCGGGACGTTCATGATCGTTCCGCCGGACCGGCCGCTCCGCACGATCGTCGCCACGGACTGCGGCAGCACGACGACCAAGGCTATTCTGATCGAGAAGGTGGGCGACGAGTACCGGCAGACGTACCGGGGCGAGGCGCCGACGACAGTCGAGGCGCCCTTCGAGGACGTCACCCGCGGGGTCCTCAACGCGATCGCGGAGATCGAGGAGCTCTCCGGCCGGAGGATCCTCGATGGCGAGAAGATCGTCACGCCGAGCGGGGCGGGTGGTGATCCGAAAGTCGGCGTGGATATCTACATCTCCACGAGCAGTGCCGGGGGCGGGCTCCAGATGATGGTCGCCGGGGTCGTGCAGAGTATGACGGCGGAGAGCGCCCAACGGTGCGCCCTCGGGGCCGGGGCGATCGTGATGGACGTTCTGGCCTCGAACGACGGGCGCCTGCCGCACGAGAAGATCGAACGCATTCGCGCGCTGCGGCCGGATATGATCCTGCTCTCGGGCGGGACGGACGGCGGCACCGTGACGCACGTAGTGGAGATGGCGGAATACATCGCAGCCGCCGAGCCCCGCCCGCGGCTCGGCATGGGCTACAACCTGCCGCTGATCTACGCCGGCAACAAGGACGCCCGCGCGCGCATCAGCGAGATCCTCGGCAAGAAGACCGCGCTGACCATCACAGAGAACTTACGGCCCGTGCTGGAGAGAGAGAACCTCGGGCCCGCCCGCGCGAAGATCCACGACCTGTTCCTGGAGCACGTCATGGCCCAGGCCCCGGGCTACAAGAAGCTCATCGCCTGGGCGGGCGCGCCGATCATGCCGACGCCGGCGGCGGTGGGGCTCATCATGGAGACCATCGCCAAGAAACAGGGGATCAACCTGATCGGTGTGGACATTGGCGGGGCGACGACCGACGTGTTCTCGGTGTTTCACGGTATCTTCAACCGCACCGTCTCGGCCAATCTGGGCATGAGCTACAGCATCTCGAACGTGCTGGCCGAGGCGACGCTCGACGGCATCATGCGCTGGGTGCCCTTCTCGATCGATGAGCAGGACCTGCGGAACCGGATCAAGAACAAGATGATCCGCCCGACGACGGTCCCGCAGACTCTGGATGAGCTCCAGATCGAGCAGGCCATCGCGCGCGAGGCCCTGCGCCTGGCCCTCATCCATCACAAATCGCTGGCGACCGGGCTGAAGGGAGTCCAGCAGGAGCGGTCCATTTCCGACGTGTTCGAGCAGAAGGCGTCGGGGGAAACGCTCGTGGACATGCTGCAGCTCGATCTCATCGTCGGCAGCGGGGGGATCCTCTCGCACGCCCCGCGCCGGGTGCAGTCCCTGCTGATGATGGTGGACGCCTATGAGCCGTTAGGGTTCACCGAGCTGGCCGTGGACAGCATCTTCATGATGCCTCACCTGGGGGTGCTCTCCACCGTCAACGAGCAGGCCGCGACCGACGTGTTTGTCCGGGACTGTCTGATCCACTTGGGCACATGCGTGGCGCCGATCGGGCAAGGCGCCCGTGGGGAGCGCTGCGCGGACTATGTCATCACGTTCCCGAGTGGGCGGGCGCCGGCGAGGGGATCCTTGGCCTTCGGAGAGCTCCGGCTGTTTCCCCTCGCCGATGGAGAAGAGGCCGCGGTCGCCATGACCCCGGCCCGGTCCGTGGACCTGGGGGCGGGCAGGGGCGTGCCGGTCAAACGGCGTGCCCGAGGGGGCGTCGTCGGTGTGGTGTTGGACGGGCGCGGGCGGCCGCTCCAGTTGCCCACGAAAGTGGAGGAGCGGGTGCGAGCCCTGAAGCAATGGCACGCGGCGCTGAACTTGTACCCGGCGTGATCGCTGAACGATGAAGTATGAACGATGAACACTGAATTCAGCATTCAGCGTTCTGCGTTCCGCGTTTCACACGTGCGAGGTTGAGCGAGCACGGTATGGCACACACCTACACACCGGGTCTCACCGTCACCCCCCGGACCGTCGTCTCCAAGAAACGGGTTCTGCCGCTGCCCGGCACGGTCCTCGTCTCGGCCGGCGATGCCGTTACCTCAGCGACGGTCGTGGCTCGCGCCGAGTTGCCCGGCAAAGTCCATGTGGTGAATCTCGTCAATCAGCTCGGCATCCTGCCTGAAGACCTGCCCGATTACATGGTCAAGCGGGTGGGAGACCGGATCCAGCAGGGCGATGTCCTGGCGGAGACCAAAGCCTTCATCACGTGGTTCAAGACGCTGGTGCGCGCTCCCATCACTGGGACCGTGGAGACCATTTCGACGGCAACGGGGCAGGTCATCCTGCGGGAGCCGCCGCGGCCCGTGGAGCTCTTTGCCTACCTCGACGGCACGGTGGCGGAGGTGCTGCCTGGCCAGGGCGCGCGCGTGGAGACAACGTGCGCCTTCATCCAGGGGATCTTCGGGATCGGCGGTGAGACCTGGGGGACCCTGGTCCTGGGGGTCGCTTCGCCGGAGGAGGATGTGACGGCTGCTCACTTCACGTCCGCCCATGCGGGGAGGATCGTGGTGGGCGGCGCCTTTGTCGGAGCCGAGGCCCTCGCGCAGGCCAAAGCCGTCGGCGTCAAGGGGATCGTCGTCGGCGGGATGCACGACAAGGACCTGCGGGCGCTCCTGGGTTACGACCTTGGCGTGGCCATCACCGGAACGGAAACCGTCGGCTTTACCCTGGTCCTGACCGAAGGGTTCGGGCGCATCCCGATGGCCCGCCGGACCTTTGAGTTGCTGCGGAAGCTGGACGGACGCAAGGCGTCCATCTCCGGCGCGACGCAGATCCGCGCGGGGGTCATCCGTCCGGAAATCATCGTGCCGCTGGCGCCCGGCGAACAGATTCCGGGCATCGAAACCGGCCAGCGGGGGGAGGTGAGGGGGGGAGTCAAGGTCGGGGATCCGGTGCGCGTCATCCGGGCGCCTTTTTTCGGCCGGATCGGCGAGGTCGTGGGCCTGCCGTCCGATTTGCAGATGATTCCCACGGAAAGCCCCGTCCGCGTGATGGAGGTCCAGTTCACCGACGGCTCACGGGCGGTGATCCCGCGGGCGAACGTCGAAGTGATCGAGGGCTGAGGAGGAAAGGGGTGGACGGCGCCCGAGAGACGGGCTATACAGAGGAAGATCGTGGTGGGGTCATGAGTGTCAATCTGGTGGTGAAATAAGCACAAGGAGGCGGGTATGAATAGAGCAAGAGCGATCGTGATAGCCTTAGTGACGGTGTTCCTGGGGGATGACCTTCTCCTGCCGCCGAAAGCTCGCGCCAATCCAGAAGCGGTTGAGGCCGGACGGTTGCTGGCAGTTCTGTTGGATGCGGGCCGGGTCACGGTCGGGGCGAACCAGTCGTTGATCAATGACCCTGAGAGAGGGGACAAGGGCTTTACGCCCGAGGTCTTCGAAAAACAGGTCACCCAGAAGTTCAAGGAACGAGCGCAGGTGGATCTCGCCAATCTGAAGAACGAGAAGGTGTCGGAGATGGCCCAAAAGCTTCTGCCCGCGCTTCTCGATGCGGAAAAACAGGTGGTGGCCGACTACCAGATCGTGATCAACAAGCAGGGTGTCGGCTTCAAGGGCTTCATTCCCGCCACGTTCGGCACTCAGGCGGCGGCCAAGTTTCGGGCCAGGACGGGCGTGTATCTGAAGCAGACGCAGAATCCCCCGCGGAACCCCAAGAATACGCCGGACGAGTTCGAGGCGAACGTGCTGAAGAAGTTCGCGGATCCGTCCTACCCCCGCCAGGGTGAGAAGATCCTCAGCGAAACTGTAGACGGCGGGAAAGCCGTCCGGGTCATGCTGCCGCTGTTCATGCTCAAAGGATGTCTCCCGTGCCACGGGGAGCCCAAGGGGGAGAAGGACATCTCGGGCTACATGAAGGAGGGGGCGAAGGAGGGAGACCTGGCAGGGGCCATCAGCGTGAAGGTACCCCTCGCCAAGTGATCATTGCCCCGACTCTGCTACTGCTGCTATTCCTGGGCGCATCGGTGCTGGCGGCTATCCCTGCGCCGGAGGGCTTTCGGGCTCTCGATACCCCGAACGACGCCGGCAAAAGCCTGAGTCTTGTCTGGAAGGCTTCCCCCGCCGACCGCGCGGACCGGACTGTCCAGGTCTGGCTGGCGGACGGACCTGACGGCCCGTTCCAGAAGGTCGCGGAGTTCCCCTCCAACACGCGGTACGTGAAGCCGGGGGATTTCCCGTGGTGGGCTCAGCCGGCCCGCAAGGGCGACCACTATGTGAAGCTTGCCTCCTCCCAGGCCTTTCCGATCGAAGACGGCAAGCCCTATTTCGTGAAGCTCCTTGTCCGGGAGGGTGATCAGGAAGTCTGGTCGGAGGTGGCCGAGGCGACGAGCGCGCCTAACGTCTTCAATACGGCCCAATTGAACAACCTCGTGTTCGTCCTGGCGTTCACGGGCGTCCTGCTGGCGAGCATCGCGGCGGCGCGGCGAAACCCCCACGTCCCCTTGCGCCGCATCGCCGGGCTGGATGCAGTCGAGGAGGCGATCGGCCGCTCGACGGAAATGGGCCGTCCGATCTTGTACCTCACCGGCTCCGGCGGGATGGATGAAGTCTCCACCATTGCGGCCACCGTCATCCTGGGCGAGGTGGCCAAGAAGGTGGCGCACTACGATACGAGTTTGAAGGTCCCGCACCGCGATCCGATCGTCATGGCGGTCTGTCAGGAGATCGTCAAGGAGTCGTACGTCGCGGCCGGCCGGCCTGACGCCTACAAGGAGGACTCGAACTTTTTCATCACGAGCGACCAGTTCAGCTACACGGCGGCCGTGGACGGGATCATGCTGCGGGAGAAGCCGGCCGCCAATTTCTTCATGGGCTCCTATTTCGCGGAGTCCCTGCTGCTGACCGAGACCGGTGCCAGCACCGGCGCGATCCAGATCGCCGGCACCGATTCGGATCACCAGCTCCCGTTTTTCGTGACCACCTGCGATTACACGCTGATCGGGGAGGAGCTCTACGCGGCCAGCGCCTACCTCTCGCGCGAGCCGGTCCTGGTCGGGACCCTCCGCGGCCAGGATTTCGGCAAAGGCTTCATCATGAGCGTGCTGGTGCTGGGCACGGCCTTCGCGACCATCGGCGTCGTTGTCGACTCGGCGATCTTCAACTACGTGTTGGACCTGTTCAAAGACTTCAAGTGATCTTCCTCAAGCGCCAACTCCCGCTGGCCATCACCTTCGTGATGGGTGTGACGTTCGCCTTTCAGTACTACATCCCGCATCCGGTCTCCGAAGAGGCCATCACCAACGTCTCCAAGTGGATGCAGATCATTTCGGGGTTTGCGCTGGCGCTGGGGCTGGCCAGCATCTTTCACGTCCATGCTGTCAAGATCAAGCGCCAGGTGCCGGGCTGGGGGTACAGCATCGTGCTCTACGCCGCGATGCTCGCCACCATTATCGTCGGATTCAAGAGCGGGGGCGAGACCAAGGTGGACGGGGCGCAAACCGCTTTCGGCTGGCTCTATGACTACTCGATGGTGCCTCTGCAGGGGACCATGTTCTCGATCCTCGCGTTCTTCATCGCCTCGGCGGCCTACCGCGCCTTCCGAGCCCGCTCCCCGGAGGCGTCCGTGCTGCTCGTGTCCGCCGTGCTGGTGATGATGGGGCGTGTCCCCTTGGGCCAGTTCCTCCTGCCCTGGACCTGGGACGTCACCCAGTGGCTGCTGAACGTGGTGAACAGCGCGGTGCGGCGCGCCATCCTCATCGGCGTGAGCATGGGGCAGGTCGCCCTCTCGATGAAGATCATCCTCGGCATCGAGCGCGCGTACCTCGGCGGGGGGAAGGACCAGTGAAAGAATTCGCCCGCCGCATGATCGGGATCGACCGGCGGATCATCTTCCTGCTGATCGCGGCGGCGGTCCTGCTGCCATTGCTCCGGCCGTTCGGCCTGCCGATCAAGGTCTCCCCGGAGGTGCGTGGCGTCTATGAGTACATCGAGGCGTTGCCCGAGCGCTCGGTCTTCCTGCTCTCCTTCGATTTCGACCCGTCCTCCAAGCCTGAGCTCGAGCCGCAGGCGGTCGCGCTGCTCCGTCACGCCTTCCGCAAAAATCTCCGGGTGATCGGGATGACACATTGGCTCACCGGCACGGGCCTGGCTGATGATGTCTTTTCGCGGGTGGCGGCGGAAACAGAAAAGGAGCGGGGTAAGGACTACGTCTTCCTAGGCTGGAGTCCGGGGGCTGGGTCCCTGATCATCGCGATGGGGCAGGACCTCTACAAGGCGTTTCCCTCGGATTACACGAAGACGCCGACGCAAGGAATGCCTGTGTTGGAAGGGGTGCGAAGCCTTCGTGACGTGAACTACATGATCAGCTTGGCGGCAGGAAGCTCCGGGATCGAGATGTGGTACGTCTTCGGCAAGGACAAGTACCGCTTCGAGATGGCAGGAGGTTCCACCGGCGTGATCGCGCCTGGCCTCTACCCCTTCCTGCGCAGCGGACAGATCAACGGCCTGATCGGCGGGCTCCAAGGCGCGGCGGAGTACGAGACGTTGATCAAACGGAAGGGGACGGCGACGGCCGGCATGGACGCCCAGTCCGCCACCCACTTCGTGATCATCATCCTGGTGCTCCTGTGCAACGCGTTCTATTTCGTGTTGCGCGGGGAGAAGGGAAAGGCGAGATGATTCTGGGAGCTTGGGTCGCCGCCGGACTGACCCTGTTCATCTACAGCTTTCTGTATAAGGATAACCCGCTGTTCAAGCTCGGGGAGCATCTGTACGTCGGCATCTCGGTCGGCTATTCCGTCGTCCTGGCCTGGCATACGGTCTTCCTCAGGCTGCTGTGGGAGCCCCTCAAGAAGGACATCACCGAGAACCCCGCGGTGTTCGGCAGCTACGTGCTGCTGATCCCCGCGGTCCTCGGCCTGCTCATGTGGGCGCGGTTCATTCCCAAGATCGCCTGGCTCTCCCGCCTCGCGTTCGCCTTCGTGGTCGGCTTCGGGTCCGGCGTCGCGATCCCGCGGACCGTGTCATCCTACATCCTGAAGCAGATCGAGGACACGGTGAATCCGCTGGTGACCAGGGGCGCCGACGGGTTGTCCATGGGCTTCAACCTGGCCTCCCCGCAGAGCGGCGTCAACACGATCGTGCTGGTCATCGGCGTGGTGTCGGTGCTGTTCTATTTCTTCTTTTCGGTCGAGCATACCGGCCCCGGCAAAGTGACGGCGCGCACGGGCATCTATTTTCTGATGATCGCCTTCGGCGCGGCCTTCGGCTACACGGTGATGTCCCGTATGTCGCTCTTGATCGGCCGCTTCTCAGACCTCATCAAGTATGCGGGCGCCGAGTACGGCTATGCGTCACTGGTGCTCCTGGCGCTGACGGTATTGGCCCTGGCTGCGTGGGAGATGGCTAGCCGTGGAAGACGCGAGGTATAATTTCGCGATGGAATGTCCCAAGCTGCGCAACCTGGAATTCTTCCCCGTGCGCGAGGGAGAGACGCAGTCCGTGGGGCTGCGCGATCCCGAAGGGATTTCGGACGGGATCCTCTTTCTGCCCCCCAACATCTTCTATCTGGTACAGTTCCTGGACGGGCAGCACACGCGTAACCAGATTGCGGGTGAGTACCTCAAGCGCTTCGGGGAGATCCTCATGCCGCAGTGGGTGGACAAGTTCATCGCGGACCTGGACGAGAAGCTGTTTCTGGAAGATGAGCGGTTCGAAGCGGCGAAGGGTGCGCTGCTGGCAAGCTTTCGCGCGCAGCCCACGCGGCCGGCGATGTTCGCCGGCAAGAGCTACGAGGCCGAGCCGGAGAGGCTGAAGCAGCAACTCGACGGGTTTTTCCGTCCGAAGGAAGGGCCCGGCAGTACCCCGTCAGAACACGCCGGCCAAGCGCTCAAGGCGATCGTCGCCCCGAACGTGGAGATCAACCAGGCGGGGCCGATTTACGCCTGGGCGTATAAGGAAGTGCGGGAGGCCAGGACGCCCGACGTATTCGTGATTCTCGGCACCGCGCGCGGGGTCATCGAGACTCTCTTCGCGTGCACCGACAAGGACTTCGAGACTCCGCTCGGGCTGGTCAAGGCCGACCGGGAGTTTCTAAGGCACTTCCGCGCGCACGGCGGTGAGGTGTTCTTCCAGGACGAGCTCGCCCACCGCAAGGACCACGCCATCGAGTTCCAGACGGTGTTCCTCCAGCACGTGCTGGGCGCCGCGAAGCCGATCACGATCGTGCCGGTGCTCTGCTCGTTCTCACACCTGCACTTCAGCCATCCCAATCTGCTCGCCCAGGGGCAGCGCGTCGGGCAGTTCCTCGAAGCGTTCCGAAAGACGCTGGCGGCCTTCGGCAAGGAGGTCTGTTTCGTGGTCAGCGGGGACCTGGCTCACATCGGCATGCGCTACGGCGATCCCAAGCCGCCGACCGACTTCTCCTTCCACAAGACGATGCAGGCTGACCTGGCCATGCTCAACCATGCGGAGAACGGTGATCCGGATGCCTTCTTGCAGTTCATCCAGAAGGAAGACGACGCGCGCCGCATCGGGCTGCTGCCGCCGCTCTACACGATGTTGAAGCTGGTGGGCGATCCGAGTGGTGGTGCGCCGAAAGGGAGCGTGCTGCGCTACGACCGCGCCACCGTGGACCAGTACAACTCCACCGTCACGTTCGCCGCCATGGCCTTTTATTGATCATGCGCGGCCGGCCGGCCGCATCTTGGGTGCTCCGGGAAGCCAAGCAAGTCGCACCTACGATGCGATCCGGGCGGCCGATAGCCAACAAGTCTCGCTGCGTTCCGCCCGGGTCCCACGCGGTGCCACCCGTCGGGAGTAGAAAGTTGCCGGCTGAGCACGGAAATGGCATCAGACGCCATTTCCCGCCGTTACTTCCGGTAGACCTCTCGACGGTGACCGATCTTCACAATCTCGACGGTTCGCGTTTCATCATGGACCGCATAGACGATGCGGTAATCACCCTGGCGAACCCTGTAGCGATCTTGCCCGGAGAGCTTCTCGCTTCCGACGGGACGTGGGTTTTGGGCCAATCCCCGGATGCGCACGGTGACCATACGCAAATCTGGTTTGGGAATCGTGCGTAGTTCGCGTTCGGCGGACCTTTTGATGACGAGGCTATAAGAGCCCGTCACGCTTTAAATCCTCGAGCACCTTCTCGAACGGCCGCGATGGCTCCTTGGCCCGCTTTTCGAACGCCTCCAGGTCGAGCGCGTCCTCACGGAGCGCTTCGATCACGGCCGCATTGACAAGTTCTGAAACTGTCCGGTCGGTTGTCGCCGCTTTAACCTTCAAGGCTCTATAGACTTTGGGCTTGAGATAGACGGTCGTTCTGGTGTCGCCCGCCATAGCCGGCACCCTCCTTCAGGACCAACAATAGACGTTTTAACGCTTAGACATTATGTCATTAAAACTCTGTGAAGGCAAGAAGATTCAGCCGCGACAGGACCCGCTATCGCCATTTCTTTAATCCATCGCCCGGCTTGACCAGCAGCCAGAGCAGGCCGCCAAGGGCCGCGATCCCGGCGGCGAAGCCGAGCGACACGTTCCAGCCGAAGCGCTCCGCCAGCCAGGGCGTGAGCGTCGGCGAGAGCGTCCCTCCGACGTTGGCGCCGGTGTTCATGATGCCAGACAGCGTGCCGGCGTGGCGCGGCGCCAGGTCAATGGTGCTGGCCCAGAAGGCGCCCACCGTGAAATAGAGGAAGCCCGCGCCGAGCGACAGCAGCGTAATCGCCGTGTACGGTTCCGCGATCTGCGTGCCGGCCACGATGCACGCGCCGGAGAGCAGCATCCCCACACAGCCGACCCGGGAGCGTCCGGCGTTCAAGCCGACAGAGGCGGCGACACGATCGGTGACCCAGCCGCCCAGCGGGCAGAGCACCGTCATCGCCAGAAAGGGGCCGGAGGCGAAGAAAGCCCCGCGCAGGACTCCGAAGCCCCGCTCGTTCACCAGATACAGGTAGAACCAGGACATGTAGACGTAGGCGACGTAGCCCAGTCCGGTGTAGCTGGTGACCAGCCACCAGACAGAAGGGGTGCGCGCGAAGGCCCGCCAGGGTACCGGTTCAACGAGCGGCAAAGACGGGGTGCTGGCGCTCCCTCCTTCAATGTGCGCCAGCTCCGCCTGGTTGACGCCGCGATGCTGCTCGGGACGGTCGGTCGCGTACCAGCCCCAGAGCACGGCGATGAGCACGCCCGCAAGGCCGGCTGCATAGAATGCGCTCTGCCACCCGAAGTTCACCATCATCCACGCGACGAGCGGGGGCGTGATGGCCGAGCCGATGCCGATGCCGCCGATCGAGACGCCCATGCCAAGTCCCTGCTCGCGGAGTGGAAACCAGTTGGCGACCGAACGATTGAAGTTGGGCAGCGCCGCAGCCTCGCCGACGCCGATCAGGAACCGGATCAGGATGAGCGAGCCCAGTATCCCCAGCCACTCGGTCATCGGCAGGGTGCCGGCGATGGCAGTGAAGGCTGTGAACACGGACCACCAGACCACGGCACCGGCCAGCACCAGGCGGGTGCCCCACCGGTCCCCCAGCCATCCACCCGGAACCTGGAAGAGAGCGTAGCCCAGCACGAAGGCCGAAAAAACATAGCCCATTTGCATCTGGGTGAGCCCGAGGGCCGGCATCATCTGCCGCGCGGCGACGGAGATGTTCACCCTGTCTACATAGGTGATGATGCTGATCAGCGTGAGCAGCGCCAGGATCTTCCAGCGCGTACGGGATGGGGCAGGGCCGGAGGCGGGCTTGATCGAGGACGAGGGCACGGCGCGCGGATTATACCTTCTCTGTCACGCAGAGCAAAGCGAAGGGGCGGGGTGACATCACCCGTTGGCATTTTGCGGGCCGTCGGGTAATATCGGCGCTGTGTGGAACCTGCGTCGCAAGGTTGCGTGGCTCGTCCTCTTGCCCCTGGCCTTCCTGGCCGCCCTTCTCCTCTCACTGCCCCTGATTCTTAACAGCGCTGATTACCAGGCCTTGCTGGTAAGAGAAGCCCAGGCCCAGCTTGGCCGTAAAGTGGAGATGAAACAGGCCCACGTGGAGGTGTTTCCGCACGTCCGGATGGCGCTCGATGACGTCGTCATCCGGGAAGCGGACGGCCAGGAGGAGTTCCTCTCCGCCGAGCACCTCTTCCTCGACTTGCGAATCTTTCCGCTCCTGAAACGCAAGGTTCTGGCGAAACGGATCGCACTGGACATGCCTAAGGTAAAGATCAAGCGCGGTCCCGACGGCAAGCTGAACATCGCCGATCTGTTTGCCGCGACCGCCGACACGACCGGATTCACGACCCCGCTGCTGGGCGAGGAGGTGTCCATCGCTGACGGAGAGATCGCGTTTGAGGACACCTACGGCTCAGCCGCTCCCCGCACCGTTGCGTTCCGGCATGTGAACGCCACCATCAAGCGGACCGGTATGCACCTGGAGTACCGGTTCTTCGCCGCGATGCCCCAGGAGGCCGGCGACGCGACGATCACGGTGACGGGCGTGGCCGCCCGACAGGCGATTGAGCAGGCAGGGGCGGCAGGCAGGGCGACCGGACGGGTCGAAGCCAAGCGGGTGGGCCTGGCGCGGCTCGCGCCGTTTCTGAACGACAATATTGTCCTGCGCGGAGTCCAGACGCCGGTTGATCTGGCAGCCTCCTACGAGTACCGCTGGGCGACGGGCACGCGCGCGCTGGACATCAAGGACCTGACCGCGACGGGCGGCGGGACGACGATCGCGGGCAGTATCGGCTTGGCCAAATTGTTTTCCCCCCGAATGCAGGTCAGGGCCTCGTTGTTGACGACCACGCCGTTCAAACTGGAGTCCCTTGTCGCCAGCATACCCGAGGAGGTGATCCACGCCCATTCGCTGGGGTTTTTGAAGGAGAGCCAGATAGCCGGTTCGGCGCAACTGGTCTGGTTACAAGTGGCGTGGATGCCAGAGCAGGAGCACCGGCTGACCGTCCAGGGGGAAGTGGACCTGACAGAGGGCAGCGCGGTGGTGGGCGTGCATCACGTCCCCATTTCTGGTGTGAAGGGCAGGCTGGTGCTCACGGGTGACCGGATCGTCATCGAGCATCTGACGGGCCGGTACGGTTTGGCGGAGGTGACGGAGGGGAGAGGCGAGGTGACATCCCTCGCGCAGAATCCCAATCTCTCCCTGGACATCAAGGGGAAGGTCTCGGCCCAGGAGCTGGCCGTGATCGTGGCCCGGTTCGCGCCGAACGCGTTGTTGCCCGCCGGACCGGCCAGCCTCACGGGATTGCAGGGCGAAGCCGACGCTGTCGTCAAGCTGGCGGGTCCGCTGGCCA
>Ga0209055_1002079_pt1 | contig 12826 bp, 6 predicted proteins | sample GraSoiAngelo_110_FD_185875 | JGI IMG/M metagenome (GOLD analysis project Ga0209055, IMG submission 185875) | Grasslands soil microbial communities from the Angelo Coastal Reserve, California, USA - 14_0903_12_30cm (SPAdes) (version 2) | ecosystem: Environmental > Terrestrial > Soil > Grasslands ... | reverse complement strand
GCCGAGATGCTTGGGGTCGGCAGCCACTTCGAGCAGCGTGGCGGCGCTGCTCTCGAACAACAGCGAGAACAGCCGCCGCTGATTCTGCCACATCAGCGGCACGAGCGCGTGCGGCACGCTGAAGACCAAATGGAAGTAGCTCGCCGGCAGGAGTTCCTGCTGGCGCTTCGCGAGCCACTTCTCGCGAGCGTTGGTCTGGCACTTGGGGCAGTGCCGGTTGCGGCACGAGTTATAAGAGATGGCTTGATGACCGCAGCGCATGCACTGATCGCGATGTCCGCCGAGCGCGACGGTACGGCAACGCGCAATGGCAGCGAGCACCTTGCGCTGCGGCCAGGTCAACGACGTGCGTTGGCGGAAACTGTCACCTGCTTTGCGGATTACATCGGCCACCTCAAAGGGTGGCCGACTCATCCTCGCTGATCCTCCTGCGCACTGCGAAGCGTGAGTTGATCGAGCGGGTTGATGGCGGCATGCAGATGACGTTGGGAGAGGTGCAGATAGATCGTGGTGTCTTCCAGCCGCTCGTGCCCCATCAATAACTGGATCGTGCGCCGGAGCGTATGCGCGCCGAGCTTCTTCTGAATGCCGGCGCGAGTGGCGGCCGCACGGCAGACGTTCCACACCGTTTTGTCGGAGATGGGTTGTTCGACGCCGGGATCGCTCATCTTGCTGGGGAACAGATAGACGCGGGGCTTCTTCCAACGCCAGTACTCGCGCAGGGCTTCGAGCAACTTGGGGGTCAGCGGCACGTCGCGATCGCGCTGGCCCTTACCACGACCGATATGAATGACCATGCGTTGGCGCTCGAGATCGCTCACCTTCAGCAAAGATGCCTCGGTGCGGCGCATGCCGGTGGCGTAGAGCACCATCAGCAGCATGCGATGCATGCGGTTCGGTGCTGCCTCGATCAGTCGCGTCACCTCATCCTGACTGAGAACAGTGGGCAACGTGCGCGGCTGCTTGGGAAAGGGCAGATCGTCGAAGGCCAGATCGCGCCGCTTTAGCGTTTTCTTGTAGAGAAAGCGCAGGGCCGAGATGTTGTTCTCCACCGTGCCGAGAGCGAGCTTCCTCTCGTGAAGCAGGTGAAGCTGATAGCGCCGTAACTCTGCGGCCCCTCAGTTGTTCTGGAGAGCGCCCAAAGTACTCGGCAAACTGCTGTACGTCCAGCATGCGTTGACGCAGTCGGGTCATAGGAACCCCTCCTATGACCACCCAAGCTAGCGCCAGTCGACTCCTCTCGCTACACCACTACTCTCAATCCGCCGCACCAGCGGCTTAGTTCTGACGACGCATCCGGAAACTGAGCCTCGCGTTTGAAAACCATCTGGTTTCGACCCGCCCGCATCGCACCATGTTCCTCTGTTGGAGTCAGCGACTTAGAAACGCTTATTTCGAGGGGTTTTCGGCACAAATATAAAACCGCGATGATAGAGTTCCTCGGTGGTTTTTACTTGAACCGTACCGGAGGGCTCGACCATCCCAATCGCAGTTTGAAGCTTCTTGTCCGCGGTCAGGATGATATCGCCATCACCCGCATACCGAAGAAGCGTGATATCGGTCCAATCGTCGCAATTGCTCGCAGGGTCGAAATTGTGAGCTTGATCCACCCACGCTCGTGAGTAGCTGATCACATAGATAATAGATAAAGGATCATCTTGAAGTACCGTGAAAGGTGGCGGTTCTGCATTACATTGCGGTAAGACTGGTGGGATCGGACACCGTGAAAGTTCTCGAGCCCTTATTCGAACCGAAATGCCGAGCGGGGCCACTTCTACGGAAAACAGCGCCAAGTAAGCCGTACGCACTTGACATGAGATGATTCAGTGAAGTCGTTGGCGCGATTACACCAACTTACTCTACGACCTATGCTCCCGGATACACTGAGTGCTCAGCAACGGGTCAGTGCTCACCCAGAGTGCTATGCGAATCTTGGTGATTGGCGGAAACGGATTCATCGGCTCACCGCTTGTGCGGGAGCTGCGCGATTCTGGCCATCAAGTCGCCGTGTTTCATCGCCGTCATGATGCTGGTCTTGGCGATGTGGAGCAGATCCAGGGGGACCGCAATCGGTTTGTGGAGTACCGAAACGAGCTCAGCCGATTTGCGCCAGAGGTCATCGTGGACTTGATCCTGAGCTCAGGCGATCAGGCGCGGGAGTTGATGCGCACTGTGCGCGATGTTGCGGCGCGTTTAGTGGCAATTAGTAGTATGGACGTTTATCGCGCATGGGGCGTGCTCCACGGCGTCGAGCCCGGACCCTTGGAGCCGTTGCCCCTGAGGGAGGATTCACCGCTCCGCACGACGCGCCAGCTCTATCCGGCTGAAACCGTACAGATGATGCAAAGGGTATTTTCGTGGCTAGACGACCGCTACGATAAGATCGCAGCGGAGGAAACCATCAGAGGCGATCCTCAGGTACAGTGGACTGTTCTACGGCTGCCCATGGTGTACGGACCCAAAGATCCTCTCCATAGATTTTTCCCGCTACTGAAACGCATTGCTGATGGCAGATCTTCCATATTGCTGTCCGATGATTTCGCCGCGTGGCGCGGTCCACGAGGGTATGTAGAGAACGTGGCGCACGCGATCGCGATTGCTGCGACATCAGATCGTGCCGCTGGGAGCGTTTATAACATTTGTGAGGAGCCAACTCTGCCAGAGCTTGAATGGCAAAGGAAAATAGCAGGGCAAATGAAGTGGGCAGGAAGGTTCGTCGTGCTAGCACGGGAGCGGGTGCCAAAGCACCTGTTGCTACCCGGCAACGCGGCGCAGCACATAGTCGGTTATCGCGAGCCGGTCGAAAGTGATGAAGCAATACGACGAACGATAGCCTGGGAGCAGCAGAACCCGCCAAGCAGTATTCACAAGGAGCAATTCGACTATGCAGCCGAAGACGCCGCGTTTGCGAAAACAGCGTGATATCTAGCGGCCCAGTCGATGACAACGCCTTGCAAGCACGATGCAATTTTTCTAAGATTGTCTGCGTCCCGCGAGAATTCCCAGCAATGCGCCAAAGATGTTATCGAGTAATTTGCTGCTTGGCCATCGTCGTAAGCAGCGCTCTGAATTCGGCGAGCGAAACCATCAAATCGCTGCCGCCGCGTTTTCGTGATTGGCTGACGAAAGACGTCGCTTACATCGTCACCAAGCAGGAAAAGGAAGCTTTCCTGCAGCTTGCCAGCGATGACGCGCGGGACCTGTTCATTCAGCGTTTCTGGGAGGTTCGCAATCCCACGCCCGGTTCGCCCGATAATGTCTATAAGATTGAGCATTATCGGCGCATCGAGCATGCGAATCAGTACTTCGGCCTGGTTTCCCATACTCAAGGTTGGCGGACTGACATGGGCCACATCTACATCACCTTGGGAGAGCCCGCGCAACGCCAGCGCCTGCTCGGCCTGCAGAAGGTCACTCCCATGGAGGTATGGTTTTATTCCAATGCCAATCCTGCTCTGCCGCCGTTCTTCTATGTCATCTTCTACCAGCGGGAAGCTACCGACGAATTCCGGCTCTATAGTCCTTCGAGCGACGGACCGGAAAAATTGATTACAGCCGAAGTCGGGCCGACTCGCATGAGTGCGCTCAAGATTTTGTCTGACGGCGCCGGCCGTGATGTTGCCCGGGAGACTTTAAGTTTAATTCCTGATGAACCGGTGGATATGCAGACCGGAAGGGTAAGCCTACAATCGGATGTAATGCTGGCCACGATCAAGGATTTGGCAAACAATCCGGTTTCACTGCGCGCGCTCGAGACCCGCCGCCATCTGCTCGAAGACGTCTCGCACCGGATTGTTCTTGGTGATGAATTTCTGGACGTGCTGACCGTTCCTTTGCGTGATGCGGCGGGCGACATGAACCTGCACTATGTATTGCGCCTGAAGAAACCCGAGGATTTCAGTGTTGGGGAGGCCTCGAAAGGAGGTTATTACTACTCGGTTCTGATTGCGGTAAAGGTCCACACACCCGATGGAAAGCTGATTTTTAGCGACGAAAAGAAAATCGCAAATAATGTGGACAGTGATGACTTCGAGAAGATGAAGCAGAAGGTATTTGGGGTCGAAGGCTGGCTCCCCCTCCCCGCGAACCAGTACAAAATTGAGTTCCAGCTTACGAACCTGCTGCGCGGTACCGCGTTTCGGCGGGAGGTGGAGGTCACGGTTCCAGCAGTTCAGCCCGACAACCTGCAGGTCTCGAACCTGGTGCCTTTTGCAGAGGCCCGGATGATTGCTCACTCGGACCTGCCTTTCAGCGGCGCGGGCGTGAAGTTTACTCCTCTGGCCGGACAGGAGCTGGAACTGGCACAAGGTGAAAACCTCAATTTCTTTTATCAGGTTTGGGACCTGCCCACAGTGAAGGCTGCCCATTCAGACAAGAAGCTTGCGGTGGATTACGCTTACGGAAGAATGGGCGCGGGCGATGCGCAAACGATTCATGATGAAATTCCCCTGGATCAGTTCGATGCAGGCGGCTCGGTTATAAATGGCAAACGCCTGGCGACCGCCGATTTACCGCCCGGGAATTACCGGCTGGTGATGACGCTGCGCGATCCCGAAAGCCAGGCTAAGGTTTTCGGCTTTCTTTCATTCAGCATTTATCCGTCAGCCACACCGATCGCCGCCTGGGACGTTTACGACCGCACTCTGGTTGACAGCTCCCGCAACGGATTTGAGGACTTCCAGCGGGCTCTCTGCTATTTAACGCTAGGGGACAAAACGAATGCTTTGAGGAAAGTTGAAGACGCACACAGGAAAAACCCCAATGATGATCGATTCAGAAATAAGCTCGTGGAGCTCTATTACGCTCAGCAGCTGTATGGCAAAGTCACATTGCTTTACTCCCCAAAGGAAATCAGCAGTGTGAGCGACGAACAGACAATTCTGCGGATCGCCGACAGTTTTGAAAGGACCGGAGATCTAAAGACTGCTCTTGCTGTCATGCAAGCGGCCACCGATGTTAAACCTTCCAGCGGACCCTTGATCCTGACCCTCGCCGACTATTACCGCAAAGCCGGAGACCTGCAGAAAGCGGCAGCCGCCGAACAAAAGGGAAGAAAATTGAGCATCGGTCCGAAGTCCTAGGTCCCGTACCGTGTCCCTTCCCTTCCCCGGGTCTATGCAATTTCATAGATTAGGATCACACGGCTACGCGAGATTGTAACCTGCCTCAACGTAAGTACCTGTATCGTCAACAATCAGAGCTGGTCTTACAATGGATCACAGAATGCAAATAACATGTCCCGTCTTCTGTTGTTCTGTATTTGATCTCGTCCGAATGCTGCCTTCGCTGAAGCATCAGGGCATTCACCTTGACCCTACGAGACCCCCGATCTCCGCTAGGAGGACCAATGAAAAGACTCCTTGTCCCGATCACCATTCTATTTCTCAGCTTAGGGATGTTGGCACAAGAATCGACCGTCAAAGGCAATTTGCGTGGAACCGTGTTCGACAGTTCGGGCGCGGTGGTGACGCGAGCCAAGGTTACTTTGACCGGTCCGATTGGCAACAGGAGCACGATGAGCGATTCCGAGGGTCGCTTTGTTTTCGACCTTTTGACGCCGGGCTTCTATTCAGTGAAAGCTGAGCAGACCGGCTTCAAGGCGACTGAGATCAAACAGGTGGAAGTTTATGCGAACCGGGCGTCAGCCATCCGCCTGACATTGGAACCAGGGGGTTCCAACGAAACGGTGGAAGTGACAGCCGCTGCCGTTGGGGTGGACGAAGCTGCTACCAAGCTTGAGACCAGCTTGAACGATACTTTTTACTCGCAGGTGCCGGTGGCCCGAAACGTTACGGGCTTGTTCTATGCCGCGGCGGGAGTAAACGAGGGTGGCGGGACCGGCGCAGCGAATCCTTCCATTGCGGGAGGCAGCGGGCTGGAAAATCAATATATTGCGGACGGTGTGAACATCACTGACGGCGCCTTTGGCGGTATTGGCGTGTTCTCGCGTAGCTATGGCGCGCTGGCAACCGGAATTAATCTTTCCTTTGTTAAGGAAGTGGATGTAAAGACCGGGGGCTATGAACCGCAGTATGGCAAGACCACGGGTGGCGTGGTGCAGATCGTTACAAAGTCGGGTAGCGACCAATTCCATGGCGGAATGAGTGCCTATTTTGGGCCGCAGCGATTCGAAGTCGAGCACTTAAATCCCGACAACTTCGGCAGACTGAATCAGCAGGGCGCCGCTATCCATCAGGGAGAGTGGGACATTGCCGCGGAATTAGGCGGATACGTACCCGGACTGAAACATCGACTTTTCTTCTTCGGTTCCTTCAACCCCTCGTGGAACCGGTTGTATGACCAGTTGTCGAATCTGCACGGCGCGAGCGGATTTCCGGTTCTTGGAAACGCGACGATCCCCCAAATCAGCTATGACTATGCCGCTAAATTGACTTTCAAGCTCAGCGACAACCATGTGGTTGAAAGTTCAGTTTTCGGCGATCCGACCCGCGAGACCAGCGACTCGCCCAATGGCTGGTTGAACACGTTCAGCAAAACGACCTTCAGCAAGCTGTCGAACGGAACGCGGAACTGGGTCCTGCGCTATAACGGCACGCTTTCGCCGACTTGGCTGGCTAACGCTTCGTTTTCCTGGGGGCACAATTACCTGAACGAAACGCCCAGCTCGCCGAACGTCTTCCAGGTTTTCGACAATACTGGGTCTGGCGATGGCAGCAGTAATCTTGGAATCTTGGGTACGCCGTTGACCGGTATCTATAACCGTCAAGGTCTCGGATATTACGAGAACACGTTTGGTGATAATCACGCCCTGAGCTTTGACACCCAGAAAGTTGTAAACAAACTGGGGCAGCACACATTCGGGATCGGCTATCGCTTCGAATGGAACGACTATGGCGGTAATCGGCAGGCAACCGGCGGTGGGTTCAACGTTCCCAACGGTTTAGCCGATGCTTCAGGACTCCCACATGGGCTTGTTGACTACGCAAACACGTTTGAGCTGGATACTGCCGCGAGTTGGGGATTCAGCCCAGGGAGCGTAGGTGTCTACAACAATGTACCCGGCAATGGCCTGACCGAAGTTGTGCTATTGCAAAATCGCGGATTTTTCAGCACGCCGAACTTCAATACCTATGGCCGGTACCACTCTGCGTACGTTGGCGATTCCTGGGCGATTGGGCGGCATATCGTCGTTAATGCCGGCTATCGCTGGGAGCAGCAGATGCTGCAGGGTTCGAACTATACCAATGCGTTAACCGGTCAGAAAACCCAGGTGCACTACACGTTCACGGACAACTGGTCTCCGCGCTTTGGGCTCGCCATTGATCCACTAGGTGACCGCAAAACCAAGATCTACGGCAATTACGCTCGTACTAGCTATGCCATCCCTTTGGACTTGGCGATTCGCTCGTTAAGCAACGAAGAGGATGCTGAATTCGCGTTTTTCCAGCCGCCGTTTACCGATCCTTCCGGCCAGGCTTGCACAGTTCCGGGTGCTTGCCAATTAGCCACTAACGCGGATGGAACGATCACGCCCGCCCTGGATGATCAGCACGTGCTCACGCCGTTTCTTTACACATCCTATCAATCCGGGGAAGCCATCCACAAAGGAACCAAGATGCAGTATCTGGAAGAGTATGTTGGTGGCGTGGAGCACGAATTCCGTCACGGAATCGTGACAAGTATTCGGTATCAACAACGCCGACTGCGCAGGATTGTTGAGGACATGTCCGGTGTCTCACCCGAGGCGGCGCTTCTGGGTGTTCCTCAACAATTCGATATCGGGAACCCGACGAGCTCGCTCGATCACTTCATTAACCCGATCGAGCAGATCTATCCTGTGGGAGGGCTCCCGCCGGGTTGCCCTATTTCGTCCGCGACTGGACAACCTTACGCAGGAACGGTTTTCAATCCCTATAACACCTCTCAAGGGCTGGCTGATGTTTGCATCACGAATCCCGACACCGCTGGAAACGTTGCTTCGGACGGCATACCAGATGGTTTTGTCACCCCGGTTCGCACTTACAAGGCAGTGGAAGTGGAAATCAGCAAGGGCTTCAGCAAGGGCTGGCAGATGCGCACTAATTACCGTTGGTCAACTCTTGCCGGAAACTATGAAGGTGCGTTCCGTAACGACAACGGCCAGAGCGACCCCAGCATCAGCTCGCTCTTCGATTTCACGCCGGGCTCATTGAACTTGCTGGGCAATCAGTTCGCGGTCGGCTTTCTTAACACCGACCGGCGCCACATCTTCAACAGCTTCCTGAGCTACACTTTCTCGAGTTCATTCCTGAGAAATCTGACTTTGGGAACGGGCGTCCGCATTGAAAGCGGAACACCGATCAATGATCTCCGGGCACATCCGGTTTACCAGAATGGCGGCGAAATCCCGGTCGGCGGGCGGGGAGCACTGGGCCGTACGGCAACCCTGGGCGAAGGCGACATTCATGCCGAATACATGGTCAAGTTAAGCGAGAAGCACAGTCTGCACTTCGGCGCTGATCTGTTTAATGTCGCCAACCAGAAGACCCAGCTTCGTGTCGATCAGCTTCACGACGCGTCACTGGGAACGCCGAACTTTGACTTCAAGCATCCGCGCGGCAACGGCAACATCGGCGTTCCGCCGGCATTCCAGCGGCCCTTTAACGCTCGCCTCAATGTGAAGTGGGTGTTCTGAATCTTCCGTTGTGGGATTAGGGAGGGCGAACGTGCCCTCCCGTTTTAGTTTGGATATTGAGTTGTTTAATGAGACGGAAAGCGAACCATTTCTGACCTGCATCGTGTAGTGCTGCTATCGGAGGATCTATGAGACCTCCCGCCCGAATTAGTCTGCTTCTGGTCGCAACAATTTGCTGGTGGCTGTTTTGCTTTCCGGTGGGGGCGCAAAAAAACGCTCCCGCTTTTCGCACCTCGATTACCGGCTCTGTTCGTGACGCGGTGACACATCGTGCCCTGGAACGCGTAGTGGTTATGGTGGAGTCCGCGGATTCGGGCTACTCTGGCCAGGCGCAGACCGATACCTCGGGGAAATTCGGCATTCAGGGAATTCCTTCGTCCGTGTATGTGGTCCGGGTCCGATTGCCCGGCTATGAGGAAATGTCCCAACCAGTCGATCTGACGGTTGCTTCCAGCAACTATCTCAACTTCGAGTTGCGGCCCAAGCCGGGTAATGCGCCGTCTGTTGTACCTCCGGAAGGGCCTAACGCTCGCCTTAACGCCCGGATTGCCGCAGTTCCAGATAAGGCTCGGAAGGAATTCACCAAGGCGCGCGAACTTTGGGAAGAGGCCAAAGACCCGCAAAGCATCGTTGACCACCTTAAAAAAGCCATCAAGCTTTATCCTCGTTTTCCCGATGCTTACGTCTTGCTGGCGACGGTGTATATCCAGCAGAGCAAACCGGCGGATGCGAAATCTGCATTGGATCAAGCCATAGAGATTGATCCGCGGCTACCGGAAGCACGATTCACTCTCGGCAACCTGCAAAACTCCGAAAAGAACTACGCGGACGCGGAGAAGAGCCTGACCGAGGGACTGAAACTGGACGGAGAATCTCCCCAGGGACACTATGAACTGGCCAAAACCTATTGGGCGATGGGGCGGTGGCAGAACGCGGAACCGCACGCCATGAAAGCCGCAGCTCTGCAGCCAGCAATGGCACCGGTGCACGTGATTCTGGGTAACATCGCCTTGAGGAAGCGCGATCCCCAAACAGCTCTGAAAGAATTTCAACAGTATCTTAGGCTGGACCCGAAGGGTCCTATGGCGGGGGGAGCACAGTCAATGGTGGATAAAATTCAACAGGCTCTTAACAGCCCACAATAGTTACATCTACAATCAAAGAGCGTGCTTCGGCGTGGCGGAAGGCAGCCCGTCCGCCGGATGCTAGGGCTTCAAGAAGGGGACAGAAGCACCGGCACTTCGATGCCTCGCTGGGTGTGCTTTGGAGCATGAGGGCTATAGGCGCGCTCACCGTCCTGCACAGGATGAAGCCGCATTCGGTGTGGACGGAAAGTGGGATTTTTGGCTCTATCCGGTCGCATCGAATCACACAATCATCGGACAGAGTTCTCATGTCGCGTAGCGCTCTTCGTTAGCCATGAATTGCTTCGGATTCTCAGTCCTTTCGTCTTTTTGCGCCTGGATTGTCTTTCAAGAACTTCGCCAGTTCTGATTTTCCAGCGCAGAATCAACGGAATCTGCGAGACACGAGGAAGCGTCAGCGTAATCCCAAGAGCATCCTATGTAACTGAAATGCAACCGGGCGTAAAAAAAGCAGCCCTTTAGGAAACCGCTGCTCTATCCATCTGAGCTACGGGGCCACTCACTTCGTATACTCAGTTTACTGCAAGGTCCGCGCTGTAGGACAACACGCAGAACTACCAGCCGCTCAGAATGTCACCCTTATCCCTAATTGCGCGGCAAATGGAATGCCGACGCTTGTGCCCGGTCCAAAGAAATCTCCTAGCGCACCTGCCGGGAAGCGCACGTCGTTAATGCGGTGAATCGGCTGGGTGAGTGTACAAGCGGTGTCCAGGCAAAATGCAGTGGCGTTGCTCAGGCTGTTAACTGGCACCGGGAGCGCTGAGATATCACCCACGTAGTTGTTACCGGGGTTTTGACGGTTGAATAGATTGAAGAACTCGACGAATGGCATGACATGGATCCGGTCTCGGATATCAAAAGCGCGGCTGACGCGCAGATCAACCTGCATGTAGGGCGTGCCCCGAAATTGATCCAGTGATGTATGGACGCCATTGATCACGGCACGGTCATTGCCCGTGATGCCGTCGTTGTTTAGATCCACCGGCGTGGTGATGGTAAATGGCCGCGCGCTTTCGAACTGGGAAAGCGTCGAGACCTGGAACTGATAGGGAAGCTCGAGCGTCCCCACCAGCACCAAGCGGTGACGCACGTCTTCCCCCGAAGGTCCGTGATCTCCAGGTCCGAACGGATTGCGTACGTCGGTGACGCCATTCACATAATCAAAAAGCTCACCTACTCCCGCTCCCCAAGTCGTGGCGCGGGCGAAGGTATAGTGCGCAGTGACTTCAAAGTTGCTTACCAACCGGTGTTGAGCTACAAACGAAATCCCGTTGTAGCTCGACCGGTTATCGGTCTTGAACAGAGATATGTTGGGCGCCGTCGCGGGAAGCGTAAATCCGCTCGCATACTCGTAGCGACGGTATTGGTGCACACCTCCATGGTGTTCAAAAAAAACATTGATATGCCAATCGTTGCCGAACTGATGTTCCACCCCCAAACTGGTTTGTAGCGCATAGGGAGTGTGGTAATGCGGATCGATCACGAAGCCCTGGTCGCTGGGCAGTAAGGCATTTGTGTTAGGAGCATTGACGGAGCGAAATGCGTCCACCCAGCCGTTCTGCGTCAGATCGTTGTAGTACATGCCGATGCCGGCGCGAATGACTGTGTTTCCTGAACTCCCTGGCGCATAAGCGATACCGAGCCGGGGCGCAAACGCGCCCCGATAGTCGTGCGGAGTGCCCGCCACTAAGGGAATTCCCAAGGATCGCAACGTTAAGAACGCGGGGTTGTGGTCCTGGTTGACGCCTTCGGCGCGGAAAAGTCCAAAGGTCGTGTCGTAGCGCAGCCCGTAGTTGATCGTCAGTTTAGGCAGAATGCGCCATGAATCCTCGGCATATAGGCCCAGTCGCTGTATATTTTGCGAAAAATTGCCGCTTGGGCAGAAGGAAGCTGGCGGCGGACTCGGCGGGCAGCCTAGCTGTTCCGCATTGTCTACCAGATCCTGTGAGAACTGGACGGGATGAGCTACGTAAAAACTGGGGTCTTGCGGGAATTGCACCAGCGTTTCGGGATCATTGGACAACTTGCCGCTTAGCACCGGCTCATGTATGAAGTTCACCCCAAACTTTGGCGCATGCGAGCCCGAGACATGCGAGAGGTCATAACGGAAATGATATTTTTGTTGGTCGCGCAATATCGGAAAGGCCGTAATCGATGTCACGAATTGGTTATCGCCGAATGTTTCGAAGCCGGACGTGGTGTGGAATGTCGCACTGAAGGGAAATGCCAGTGCTAGTCCCAAATGCGAATTGCGGTCCTTCACATGATGGAAACCGCCGGCGTCGAGCGTAAAGGAGGCAAGCCAAGTGGGACTGAATTGGAATTGATTGTTGATCAGGAAGTTCCCATAGTTCGATGTGGTGGTCGCACCCGTCGAAGGCAAGGTGGATTGCTGGATCAAGTCGTTCTGCGTATGGTTGCGGTCCAAGGCGGCACGGAAGAACCATTGCGAGCGCGCCGACTGGGCCCAATCGATTCGCGCGGAGAACAAGGTGTCGCGGAACGGCACGGGAACCGAACTTGGCACGCTGATCGAGTTCACGCTGATCCCGTTTATGGCAATCAGTCCTGCGGCCGCAAGCTGCGAAAGTGCAGAGAACTCCTTAAGGCTGTTCGCGCTGTAGGCGACGCTGGCATTTTCCCGCACATACTCCAACGAAGAGAAAAACCACAATTTGCTCTTCCGCAGCGGGCCGCCGAACGTGAAAACTTCGTTCTCCCGGGAAAATGGTTGCTTGGGATTGGGCTCGGGGTTATCCAGGGGATTGCGGGCATTCAGGTTCCTGCCTCGGTAGAAGAAATCCCCGCTGCCGTGCCATGCGTCACTGCCCTTGCGGGTGCTGATGATCACTGATCCGCCGTTGGTGCGCGACGTGTCGGCATCAAACTGCGCGCTCCGGATGGAGAATTCCTCCATCGCGTCCGGCGAGTAGTTCTGCAGGAAGCCGCCGATGTAGTCGTCACTATTGTCCCCACCATCCACGGAAAGATCGACATTCAATCCAGAACTGCCGGCAAACGATACGGCTGTTATTCGTGCCTTGGT
>Ga0209055_1002066_pt1 | contig 12868 bp, 10 predicted proteins | sample GraSoiAngelo_110_FD_185875 | JGI IMG/M metagenome (GOLD analysis project Ga0209055, IMG submission 185875) | Grasslands soil microbial communities from the Angelo Coastal Reserve, California, USA - 14_0903_12_30cm (SPAdes) (version 2) | ecosystem: Environmental > Terrestrial > Soil > Grasslands ... | reverse complement strand
CTCCTCGAGCGGCTGCGGCGCCGGATGAGGCACGTAGTCGAGCGCCACGCCGGCGTCCGCGGCGATGTGCTCGAGGAGGCCCCGCCAGAGCGCCTCGACCTCGGGGGTCACCGCATACATGCGGGCGTTCGTGATCCACGGCCTCACGCGGGCGAGGTCCCCTCGAGCGCGCCCTTTCTCGTCGCGACGTAGGCGGCGATGGCTTCGCTCACCGCCGGGTCGAGCGGCGGCGGCACGTAGTCGGCGAGCACCTTCTTCCAGATGGCGGTGGCGCGCGCGGTGGCATCGTGCGCGCCCGCCTGCGTCCAGCTCTCGAAGCTCGACCAGTCGGAGAGCAGCGGCCGATAGAACGCGGTCTCGTAACGGGCAAGCGTGTGGGGCGAGCCGAAGAAATGTCCGCCCGCGGCGACCGCCTTGATCGCATCGACCGCGAGATCATCGTCGCTGAAACTCACGGGCTTGAGGATTTCCGCCCAGTTACGCAACAGCTCCGCATCCACCACGATCTTCTCGAGCGACGCCGACAAGCCGCCCTCGAGCCACCCGGCTGCGTGGTTGATGAGGTGGCTGTGACTCAGGACCGCCGCAAGGAGCGAAAAGGCGCTCTCGTAGGTCGATTGCGCATCCACCGTCGGCGAGGCGTTCACCGCGCTGGTGCGCACCGGGATCCTGAGGCGCCGGCCGATCTGGGCGCTCGCGAACACCGCGTGCAGGTACTCCGGCGTGCCGAAGGCGGGGGAGCCGCTGCGCATGTCGACGTTGGAGGTGAAGCCCCCGAGTACGCACGGCGCGCCGGGGCGCAGCAGCTGACACAGCGCGATGATGCCCAAGCCTTCCGCGGTCTGCTGAGCGAGCGCGCCGGCGAGAGTGACCGGCGCCATCGCCCCCATGAGCGTGAAGGGCGTGATGACGACGCACTGGCCGTGGCCGGCCATGACCATGATGTTGTCGAGAATCTCCGCATCGACGCGGCGCGGCGAGTTGACGTTGGTCACGGTCATGAGGGTCGGGCGAGAGGCCAGCTCCTCCACCGTGCAGCCGTGCTCGATTGCGGACATGGCGATCGCATCCTCGGCCTGCACTCCGCCGATGCCGCGCGCCGCCCACACCGTGTCGGCGCACTCGATGTGGGCCTGATAGGTGAAGAGGTGCCGCACCGGCACCGGAACGTCGACCGGCTCGACCACGATGCCGCCCTGCCAGTGCAGTACGCCGAGGCGATGGGTGAGCTTCAGGATGTTGCGAAAGGCCTCGAGGTCGCCGTATCGCCGGCCGCGCTCGAGGTCGCGGATGTGCGGGGCGCCGGTGACGGGGCCGAAGTTGACCACGTTGTCGCCAACGTGCAGATGGCGCTCGGGATTGCGCGCGTGCAGCACGAAGCGCAGGGGCGCGTGCGCGAGCTGCGCCTCGATGAGCTCGCGCCCGAGGCGGACCATCTGCGTCGATTCATCGACCGAGGCTCCGGCGCGACGATAGACCTCGCGGGCGGCGGCGCTGCGGATCTCGAGTCCCGCCTCCTCGAGGATCCGGTAGGCGGCCTGGACGATGCGCTCGACCTGCTCGGGGGTGAGAACCTCGATCGGCGCCCAGGGAACCTTGAGCCGCGGCAGCGGCGCGAGCGAGGGGCCGCTCGAGCGATGCGGGCGCCCTCGATCACGGCGGCGGGATGGTGCCGGAGCTTCGCTCATGGCTCAACGCCCTGGGACGATGGGGGGGCTCAGCCACCCATGTTACACCGGCGCGGTGTTACACCGGCCGGCGGCTCCCGACACCGGCGGCTCCCGGCGCTCACCCGGGAGCCGAACGGGGTCTCAGAGCGACTTCAGGAATTCAACGATCGCCTGCTGATCCGCCTGACTCAGTTGCTCGAAGTGGCGCGTGACATCGCTCGCCTCGCCGCGATGGCGGAGGATCGCTTCGCGGAAGGTGAGCGAGGCGCCATCGTGCATCAGCATGGGATGGGTGCGCACGCCCCAAAGGGGCGCGGTGCGCAGCTTGTAGGCGCTCGAGCGATGGTTCTCGAGCGACAGGTTCTTCCATTTGATCTGGTACATTTTCTTGCCGTAGTGCTCTTCCATGGCGATGGCGATGCCGTCGCCGGTGCCAACATCGTGCAGCAGGTAATCACTGTAGGGATGGAAGCTCTTGTTGCCGAGCGCCTCAGGAATGGCGTACTTGCCGCCGTTCACCACCGTGCCCGTCGCCGCGGTGGCGAGCGTCGGGACATGACAGATCTCACAGCCGATCCTCGCAAACAGCGCCTCGCCCTTCCTCGCCGCGGGGGTCGCGGCCTGCCGGGCGTCGCGCGCCGGGGCCTTGGTGGCGCGCACGAAACGCGTGAAGTGATCGATGTCCGCGAGCCCGTCGGCCTCGGGCTTGTTGTTCGGCTCGCTCACCGTGTTGCAGAGGTTGGTCACCTCGTCGGGAAACAATGCGTTGGTGATCCCCATCTCGTTGAGATAGGCATCGCCCGAGAAGGACAGAAGGCTCGCGTGCTGATCCTTCCAGCCGAAGCGCCCGATGCGCGTAGTGCCCGGGGACTCGACCACCGGGACGTAGAGAGCGAGCCCGCAGATCCGGCCGTGCGTCTCCTTGCACTGCTTTTTGGAGAGCTCGATCAGGGTCGAATCGTCGACCGCCTCCACGAAGCCGTCGCCGAGCAGGTTCACCGAGATGCGAAAGGTGCGTATGTTCTCGGAGTCCGGCACCCGCTCCTGAATATCGGTGGTCGGGAAGGCGCCGTTGGGGCCGATCGCGCGTTGGTTCACGAGCGAGCGCCCCTTGATGACCTCCGCCCCGCCGTTGATGGGAATCTCCGGGTTCTCAAAGACCCCGTCGTGGCCCTTGTGGCCGACCCGCAGCTCGAGCACCTGGCTCGGTCCGCCGCTCACCGGGTTCTGATGGCACTCGCGGCAGGACTGCGCGTTGTAGAGCGGACCCAGGCCGTCGGAGATCTCCTCGAATTCGTCGAATTTCCCCTGATCCACCTGGTGTGTCGCATCGTCCGTGACGCCGTTGCTCGCGTTGTCGAAGCCCGTGGGCGCGGGTGGCGGCAGGTGGCCGGGGCCCCCGGGGTTCACCGGCGGAGCCGCGGCGCATGCCGCGGCGAAGAGACAGACGCTAAAGACCGTTACCCCCATCGAAGTCTTCATGACTCGCTCTCCCTTGCAGGGTCTGCCGCCAATCTATGCCTGATCCGCTCCCGGGGCAAACCGATGCCATACGCCAACATCGGAGCGCACCGCCGCCGGCGCCGAAGGCGTAGACTCTCGTCGCGCACTGGGGAGGCAACCATGTCCGTACGATCGGTTCTCGGCCTGGCTCTCTTTGTCACTGCCCTGTCCGTCGCACAACAGCCGCCCGCGGCGCAGCCGGCCCCCGCGGCGAACCCGCTCGATGCGGTGCCGGACAAGATGCCCTTCGACATCCCCTATGGCGCTCCCATAGCGCTCGAGCGCGCTGAGGCGGCCATCGCCGCCGCGGCGGCGGAGGCGAAGAAGCACGACTGGAAGCTCGACATCGCGGTGGTGGACTCGGGGGGTAACCTGGTCGCGTTCCAGCGCATGGACGGGGCGCAGCTCGCGTCCATCCAGATCTCCGAGCACAAGGCGCGGGCTGCGGTGACCTTCCGACGCGAAACCAAGGTGTGGGAAAACGCCATCCAGACCGACCACCGCCCCTACGTCATGACGCTCGATGGAGTCATCGGCTCGCGGGGCGGTGTCCCGCTGGTGCAGGGCGGCAAGCTCATCGGCGGGATCGGATGCTCGGGAGGCACGGGCTCACAGGACGAGGTCGCGTGCAAGGTCGGGGCGGCGACGGTGAAGTAGCCGCGGCGGCGGCCTGAGTCCCCCGTGTTCGCTCCCTTTACGAGCCTCACCCGCGCGCAGCGCCGCGCGTTCATCGCCTCGCTCGCAGGCTGGTCGCTGGATGCGTTCGACTTCTTCATTTTCGTCTTCTGCCTGAGGGCGATCAGCGCCGAGTTCCACACCGGCGTGAAGGCGGTGGCCGAGGGCATCTTCCTCACGCTGGCGTGCCGCCCGCTCGGGGCTCTGGTATTCGGCTGGCTGGCGGAGCGCTACGGCCGCCGCCCGATCCTGATGCTGAACGTCGCCAGCTACTCGGCGGTGCAGCTCCTCACCGCCTTCGCGCCCGACCTCACGACTCTGCTCGCGCTGCGCGCGCTGTTCGGATTTGCGATGGGCGGTGAGTGGGGCGTGGGGGCCGCGCTCGCGCTCGAGACGCTCCCGGCGAGGGGCCGCGGCCTGTTCTCCGGAGTGCTGCAGGAAGGCTACGTGATCGGCTATCTGCTCGCCTCGATCGTATTTGCCTACGCGTTCGATCACGTCGGCTGGCGCGGCATGTTCGTGATCGGCGCAACGCCCGCGCTGCTGGTGCTGTACATCCGCTTCGGCGTCGCGGAGTCCCCGGCCTGGGTGGCGGGCGTCTCCCCGCAGCGTGCCTCGGCCGCAGCCCTGTGGCGCGCGGCGAAAAACAACTTCACGACACTGTGTTATCTCGTGCTGCTGATGGCCTGCTTCAACGCTTTCTCGCACGGCTCGCAGGACCTGTATCCGACCTTCCTTCAGGCGCAGCACGGCTTCGCCACGGCGGTCACGGGCCACATCGCGATCGTCATGAACCTCGGCGCACTTGCGGGAGGAATCTGCTTCGGTGCGTTGTCCGAACGCTTCGGCCGCAGGCGCACCATCGTGACGGCCACGGCACTTGCGCTGCCGATGATCCCGCTGTGGGCCTTTTCGCACACCGCCGTCATGCTCGCGCTCGGCGGCTTCCTGATGCAGTTCATGGTGCAGGGCGCATGGGGCATCGTGCCGGCGCATCTCAACGAGCTCTCCCCTCCCTCGGTGCGCGCAATCCTGCCGGGATTCGCCTATCAGCTCGGCAACCTGGCGATGTCCAAGATGGGGCCCTTCCAGGCGGGCATCGCGGAATCTCACGGCGGCGATTACGCGTCCATCCTCGCGTGGACGCTGGCGGTGGTCGCCGTCGCGCTCATCGTCGTCACCGCGATCGGGCCCGAGGCCCACTCGGCCGAGCTGCGCGTCGACCCCGAAGCCCATGCCGTCGGACTGCGGGCCTCAGGGGGGTGAGCTCACGCTCACCCCCGCAGCGCCACGGCGGGCGCTAGTCCTGACTTGTGCCCGTCAGTCGCCCTGACTTCTACTGAAATCGAACAGGTTCATCAGATCGCCGATGGCCGGGCCGTTGACCGGCCGATAGGGATCGTCGGCCGACGCAATCGGATTCGGCAGGTTGTCGCGGCTACGCGCGGAGACGGGCGGCAGATGCCAGTTCTCCTCGATGAACTTGAGCAGCGACACATGATCGTAGTAGGTGTGATCGACGTAGCCCGGCTTCGCGTACGGGGACACCGCAATCAGCGGAATGCGGGTGCCGTCGCCGAAGAAGTCGAGCGCCTGGATGTAGCCCGAGTCGTAGTAGCCGCCGCCCTCATCGGTGGTGATGAAGATCGCGGTCGACGCCCACAGCTCTTCGTTCGCCCGTACCTTGCCGACCAGATCCTGGATGAACATCTCGTAGAGCGACGTGGTCGAGTCGGCCGGATGGCCGGCGAGCTCCTCGAACGGGCGCACGAAGGAGACCGACGGCAGCGTTCCGCTTTTAACGTCGGCGAGGAACGCCTGGTAGTTCTGCAGCTTCGCCTCCTCGGCGGGATTCCTCATGATGCTGATGTAGCCGGTGAGCGGGTCGCAGATTCCGCAGTAGGAGTGAAAGAACAGCGGAATGCCGTCGACCGAGGCGAGGCTCGAGTCGCTGCCGCGGTCGCCGCTGTAGTACTTCCAGGACACCCCGTGCCGCGTCATCACGTCCGCGATCGTGGGATTGCTCTGCGGTGGCAGCGTGAAGTGCGTGGCATCGATCAGGTGCGGAGGATTGCTGCTCGACTGGTTCCAGTACATCGCGTAGTTGTTGACGAGGTAGTAGTGGCCGCTCGCGCAGTTGGCGCGCGTCACGCCCTGCTGCAACAACTGCGACCGCACCGAGCGCGCGCCGGGCGTGCTCGGGTCCGAGCAGTTCACGTAGGAGCCCCCGCCGTATCCGTCCTGGGTGTAGTAGTTGTTGGTGCCTTCGACCGGATCCGGGTTCTCGATCTGGTTGGCGAAGGGCACGGCGGGGTTGCCGTCGAGGGCCACCGGATCGGTGAAGAAGGCGGCATCGCCGGAGACGATCGCCTGGAAGTTCGCGCCCGTGCCGCCCATCACGGCCTGGTGGTAGTTGTCACTGCTGGCGTAAGCGTCGGCGAGCGCCTTGAAGACCGGCTCATCGCCGGAGTGCGCGGCCCCCGCCGCATCGGTGAAGGGATTCATGTTGTAGAAGCCCATGGAAATCGCGCCTTCCCTGGGGTTGAAGCCGCCGGCCGGCAGCGGCTTGCCGTTGGATCCCGTGCCGATCGTCTCTTCGACCCACACGAACTTGTCGTTGCGGCCGCCATCGACGTCCTGCCACATCTGGAAGAAGCGGTGAACGGGGTCACCGGTGTAGGCGGGATAGGGAACGTACTGGCTGATCTGGAACGGACCGTTCGGCAGGTTGGTGGGGAAGCGCGTGTCCGGCACGCCGCCCGGTTGGCCTGTCGCGTACGTAGTGTACGGCTGCGGCAGAGTCGCGTACTCACCGGTAGACGGAGTGACCGCGTGGTACTCCCCCCGGTCGCTCCCGATGCGCTGCCGCGCGAGCTCGAAGTTGGGACCGGGCGTGCCGTCGGCGTTGACGATGCCCTTGGCGAGCAGATTGCCGATCTTCTGGCCGCCCCTGGGCTGGTAGGTTCCGAAGACATTGTCGAAGGTGTGATTCTCACCCACGACGATGATCACGTGCCTGATCGGCGTCGCGGTGGCGCTCTCTTGCGCATACGCCCCCGGCGGGCCACTCAGCGCGCTCGCGGCCAGGACGGTCGCGCTCGAGACCAGGACGCGCCGGAGGAGAGTCGTCGTCTTCATGATTTGGCACTCCGTTGGTTTGGGTTCCGATAGCGCGCCGACCACGGCCGCCGCCGTGCCGCTTCAGCGAGCGGCGGCAGTCTGCCCTCGCTGTGTGACGCGAAGTGGACTCTTCTGTGGCAACCTCATGAACATCCGGTAACGGCGCAGCTCGCGCCGCACTCCGTGCGCCGAGCCCGGGGTGGCAGCTCAAATCCGGGTTCTCCTTCCGAGCTCGTGAGAAGATGTGCGGGATGTCCGGACCGCGGCGATTCATCGAGGTGAAGGTCAGGCCGGGTGCTCGAGAGAGCGCGCTGCGTCAGGATGCATCGGGAGCCTGGTTCGCGGAGCTGCGCTCGCCTCCAGCGGACGGCAAGGCCAACGCCGAGCTGATCGGGCTCGTCGCCAAGCACTTCGGCTGCCCGAAGGCGGCAGTTTCCATCAAGCGAGGGGCCTCGAGCCGCCTGAAGCTTCTCCAGATCGAGTCACCCTGAATCTACGCGATCACGGCAGGCTGCGAAGCGCTCGACTTTGGGTAGACCTCCTCATCATTCGAACGGAAGACCCGGTTGGATCGCTTCCCGCTCATTCCCAGTTGAACCCGGGACAGGCAGCATCTACTGTGGGCGCAACGCGATCGCGAGAAACAAGAGGAGCACTCGTGAGACTGAAGGATGCGACGACTGCGGGTGATCGGCGGCCAGAGTCCTCCTATAAGCCGCGGCGATGATCGGCTTTTCGACACTCCGTGAGCTGCGACGATCCCTCGCCGGAGGCCCCGGCTACGACGGCCCGCGCTCGGACCACTTCGACGGGCGCCATTTCTTCAACCCCGAAGCTCCCGCCGGGCGCTCATTTCGCGACCTCCTGCGCTGGCACCGAACGGCTCAAAGGCGACCATGGCCGCAGTGGGTGGAAAATCGCGCCCGCCCGGCGCTGCCCGCCCACCTGGAGGCCGGGCAGCTCGCGCTCACCTTCATCAACCACATCACTTTCCTGATCCAGCTCGGCGGTCTCAACATCCTGACCGACCCCGTCTATTCGGCGCGTGTCAGCCCGTTTCGCCGCATCGGCCCGAGGCGCGTGCGTGCACCCGGATTGCCTTTCGAGCATTTGCCCCGGATCGATCTGGTGCTCGTCTCACACAATCACTACGACCACCTGGACATCCACACGCTCGAACAGCTGAAGGCGGTGCACGACCCGCTCTTCGTCACGGGCCTCGGCAATCGCGCGTTTCTCCGGCAGCTGGGCCTGCGGAGGATCGAGGAGCTCGATTGGTGGCAGAGTCTCGAGCTGCGGCGTGCAACCGTCACGATGATTCCGGCACAGCATTGGTCGGGGCGCAGCGGCGGGAACCGCAACCGCACGCTGTGGGGCGGATTTCACGTGCGCGCGGCCGACGGGACGTTTCTCTTTGCGGGCGATACCGGATATTGGCGGCACTTTCGCGACATCCGCCGCCGGCTCGGCATCGTCGACCTCGCACTGCTGCCGATCGGCGCGTACGCGCCGCGCTGGTTCATGGCCCCTCAGCACATGAATCCGGAAGAAGCGGTGCGGGCGCACCTCGATCTCGAGGCGCGGGTATCCGTCGGCACGCACTTCGGCTGCTTCCAGCTCACCGATGAAGGAATCGATGATCCCGTGATCGAGTTGGCCGCCGCGCGCGAGCGGCACGGCGTGCCGCCCCAGGGGTTTCAGGTACTCGAGACCGGCGAGACACGCCACTTTCGGCTTCGCGCGGAGCTCTTGCCCGAGGCGCGCAGCGACGCCGGGCGGCATCGGGCCGCCGCATCGAAGTGAAGATCGAGGAGCGATAGCCGGTTGAGGCAAGACGTTGGGCGGTGTCGATCGCCACCGCCCAACCAGGCGACTAGCGAGTCTGGGCAGTCGCAAGAGTGATGGGAAGAGGCCGGGAGTTTTTCGCGTTATAGACCGCAATCAACTGCGGCCGGCCGACCTTCGTCACGGCATCCGCGACCGCTTTGTTAATGCAGTCATGCACGGCGGTTCGGGACCAGAGGCCGATGTCAGCCGTGTCGCACACTGCGTAAGCCGCCTGAACGATGCGGCCGTAGAGCGCAGCCGCGCCCTGCGGGTTCGACAGGTTCAGGTCCCCGTACTTCACAGTCTTGCTGCGCACACCACTGTCATCCGCTGCGCTGACCCCGGCGAAACCTGAGGCAAGAGCGCCGAGAATCGCGGTGGCGATGAGCCTTCGAAGCTGCGTGGAAGTGGTCATCCTGTTCATGGTCGTCTCCTGAATAAGTTATAAAGCGTGGTTTGGGGATTGATGGATCGGTCAGGTTCCTGGTGAGGCGGACTACGGCTGCCTGGGCTCGGGTTGCCAGACTGGCCTATTCGCCTGCCTCACTCTTGTAGACACCTTCTGCCACCCAAACCCGACATCCGCCGTGGGAAGCCGTGGCGCAGATCGTGCGGACGGCGTAAGTTGGCGCTAATCGATACATAGCGCGTGGCACTCGATGAATCAGCTCACCGAGCTACTCGGTCGCCTCCGGGCGGGTGACGCTGAAGCGCGCAATGCGCTATTCGCGGCGGCGTATGCCGATTTGCATCGGCTCGCTCGCTCTCGGCTTCGTGACGGTGGACGCAACACTGTGCTGGACACGACCGGCCTGGTGCACGAGTCGTTCCTGCGTTTTTTGAGCGGCGGTGCACTGCGTGCCGAAGACCGACGGGCCTTCTTTGCCTACGCCTCGCAAGTGATGCGCTCGGTGATCGTCAACAGCGCGCGCGAACGGATCGCACAGAGGCGCGGTGGTGACTTGCGACCGCTGACCCTATCGAGCCAACTGCCGGGCAAGGTCGCCGAGAACGAGGAAACGATCCTGAGTGTTCACCAGGCGCTGGAGGCTTTGGAGCAGGCGGACCCGCGCTTGGCCGAGGTGGCGCAAATGCGCTACTTTGGTGGTTACAGCGAGCAGGAAATAGCTGAAACGCTGGGCGTCACCGAGCGCACGGTGCAACGCGACTGGGAGAAGGCGCGGCTGATTCTCGCCGCCGCACTGCGGTAAAAAGATTGACGGTTGGGGGGTCGGCGCAGCCCTTCGCTCGAGACACCGATGGGGCTATCGATTCCGCAGATGGCGCTCATGAGCCGCTTGCTCGACGAGGCGCTGCCGCTGGATGCGCCGGGGCGGCGGCGCTGGCTCGAGGCGCTTTCTCCCGAATACCAGTCCCTGGCCGGAGCACTGCGCGAGGCGCTGATGCCGGTTGGGGAAGGCGGCCTGGCCGGGGCGCTCGACGCCGGCGCGAGGAGCGACCTCGACCGGATCGGAAGCGGTCCACGGCCTGGTGAAATCGTGGGCCCCTACCGGGTCATCCGCCTGCTCGGCGAAGGCGGCATGGCCGAGGTATGGCTGGCGGAGCGCGCCGACGGAGCCTTCAAGCGTGACGTGGCCTTGAAGCTCCCGGTGCTGTTGCGCCTGCGCGAGGACCTTGCGAGCCGTTTTGCCAGGGAGCGTGACATCCTGGCGGCGCTGGAGCACCCCAACATTGCACGGCTGTACGACGCCGGGGTGGGTTCCAACGGGCTGCCGTACCTGGCGATGGAGTATGTCGCCGGCGAACCCTTGACCGACTGGTGCGATGCACATCAGCTCGCAATTCGGGAGCGCGTGAGGCTCTTCTTACAGGTGCTGGACGCGGTGCAATATGCACACGGACAGCGAGTCATTCACCGGGATATCAAGCCTTCGAACATCCTGGTGACCGATTCGGGGCAAGTGCGGCTGCTGGACTTCGGGGTAGCGAAGCTCCTGGCCCGGGAAGAGGAGCAGTCCGACCTCACGCAGCGCTACGGCAGAGTTCTGACCCCGGATTATGCAAGCCCGGAGCTGGTGCGGGGCGAACAGCTCGGTGCAGCCGGCGACGTGTACGCGTTGGGGGTGGTCCTCTACGAGCTGCTCTCCGGAAACAGGCCCTATCATCTCCAGGCCGGTGCCTCGGTCGCGCAGCTGGAGCACGCGATCGCCGCCGTTGAGGTTAAGCGACCCAGCACTCGGGTTGCGGCCGGCGCCGGAGGCAAGCGAGGCACGACGGAGCGAAAGCTGGCGCGGCGCCTCAGGGGCGACCTGGATGCAATCGTCCTGAAGGCGCTCGCGAAGGCGCCGGCGAGTCGCTACGACAGCGCCACCGCGTTCGCCGACGATCTGCAGCGCAGCTTGAGCGTGGAGCCCGTAGAAGCGCGCCCCGATCGCGTCAGCTACCGCTTCGCCAAGTTCTCGCTGCGCCACCGCAGCGGGTTCGCGGCGACCGCGGCAGCGATCGCACTGCTGGTCGGGGCGCTGGGCTACGCTCTCATCCGCTCGCGAGGCGCAGAACCGCTCGCGGCAACGGCCACGGCCATCTCCGGTCACAGTGAAACCGCCGCTGCACCGCAGGAGAAGTCGATCGCCGTTCTGCCGTTCATCGACCTGAGCGTGAAGAAGGACCAGGAGTACTTCTCCGACGGGCTCTCCGAGGAGCTGATAGACCACCTCGTGCACAGCGCGGATCTGAAGGTCATTGCGCGCACTTCATCGTTCCAGTTCAAGGGCAAGAACCCGGACGTGCGCTCGATCGCTCGCACGCTCGGGGTGACGCACCTGCTGGAAGGCAGCGTTCGCAAGGACGGACAGCAGCTACGCATCACCGCGCAGCTGGTTCGCGGCACAGACGGCGTGCAACTGTGGTCGCAGATCTACGATCGCAACTTCGTCGACATTTTCAAGGTCCAGGACGAGATCTCAGAGAAGGTTTCCCAGGCCCTGCGAGTGGCTTTGCGGAACGGCCATGGGGCTGGGAACCGGGAGCCTGATGTCCGGGCCTACAACCTCGTTTTGGAGGGAAACTACTTAAAGGCACGCAGGACCCTGCGCGATGTCGAGAAAGCCGCCCAGCTCTACCAACAGGCGATCGACATCAGTCCCGATTACGCGCTGGCGTGGGCACGTCTGGCGAGCGCCTACCTGTACGAGGAAGTTCTAAAGGGACCACCATCGGAGGACCAGAACAGGCGAGTTCTCGATGCGCTGGACCGCGCTGTCCAGCTCGACCCGAATCTCGTCTGGGCGTATTACACGCGAGGCGGATTCGAATTGAACGTTACCTGGAATTGGGAAGCTGCACAGGCGGACGCGGAACGCATGCGCGAAATAGACCCCCGATCTGACTTGTTGCCAGGCGCTTTCGGTGACCTCGCAATCCTGTTCGGGGAGGTCAACCGGGCCGTAGAGTTGTACCGAGATAAAGTCGACCGGAATCCGCTCGACCCGAACACCCTGGACTCGCTCGGCGTCGCACTCTGCGCGTCCAACCGGCTTCAGCAATGCCTCGAGACCCGCCTGAAGGTGCTTCATTTGCATCCAGAGTTCGACGGGGTTAATAGCTCGATTGGCATGGCTCGCCTGTACCTCGGCCAATTCGCCGCAGCACTCGCAGCGATGCAACGGGAGCCCAACGAGGACTACAGACTGCGCGGTTTCGCGATCGCTTACTCGGCATTGGATCGGCCCACCGAGTCGGATGCCGCGCTGAATTCACTGACAGGGAAATTCGCTGCGACAGACGCCTACGGAATCGCCGAGGTGCACGCATACAGAGGAGAGCTCGATGATGCTCTCCGGTGGCTCGATCGCGCCTATCGACAACACGACGCCGGAATGCTCTACCTCAAGACTGATCCCCTGCTGCGCAATCTGCACGGCGACCCGAGATTTCAGGCATTGCTGACCCGCATGAGGTTGACCGGCCTGCGGTAATCGATGAGCGCGAGTTGTCCGGGGTTGAGATTCAAGCAGCATCTCTGGTGTTTCAATTTGATCAAACGAGGATTGAAATATGGCATCGAAGAGAACAGTCACGAGAACAACGACGGTAAAACGCGAGAAAGCGAA
>Ga0209055_1002064_pt1 | contig 12869 bp, 10 predicted proteins | sample GraSoiAngelo_110_FD_185875 | JGI IMG/M metagenome (GOLD analysis project Ga0209055, IMG submission 185875) | Grasslands soil microbial communities from the Angelo Coastal Reserve, California, USA - 14_0903_12_30cm (SPAdes) (version 2) | ecosystem: Environmental > Terrestrial > Soil > Grasslands ... | reverse complement strand
GATCGCGCTCGGTGGCTTGCTCCTGAACGAGCCCTTCGATGTCGGCGTAGCCGCCGTATGTGTATGTCCCTCCCGCCGCCACGAATGTGTCGATCCGTGTCGCCGCATTGCCGTAGGCAGCACTCGCCATGTAGACGAGCTGACGGGGCTTCTTCTCCCGGAGCTGGTTGAAGTAGGCCGCGCGTTCCAAGGTGTGAATCCGCACGCGAATCCCGACCGCCGCGAGAGCGTTGGCGACGGCTTCGGTCTGCTCGGCGAAGCCGATATCCGTCCAGAACTCCCCTTCGAATCCGTGTGGGTACCCGGCGTCCGTCAGCAACTGCTTGGCTTTCCGGACGTCAAAGGGGTAGAGCGGGGCGGGCCAGGAGAACTCGAAGTCGCGTGGGATGATGCTGCCCGTCATCCGCGAGAACCCGAGCGTCAGCGACTGGTTGATGGCCTGGCGGTCGATCGCGTAGTTGACGGCCAAACGTACACGCCGGTCGCTCCAGAGCGATTTCGGATCCCACTGCTCGGTGAACAGCACCAACTGCTCGCCGTAGAAGCGGATCGGTTTCAGCGTGAGCCCCGGTGTGCGCTGGACTTCCTCGGCGACTGGACCCCGCACGATGTACGAGATGTCGATTTCCCCCCGCTTGAGCATCGCCAGGCGCGTGGTCTCGTCCGGCACGGATTTGAGTACCAAACGTTTGACGCCGGGACGCTTTCTCCAGTATTGCTCGTGGGCCTCCAGGACCAGTTCCACTCCCGGAGTGAATGAGACAAACTTGTAGGGGCCGGCGCCAACCGGGGCCTTCTTGAAGCCATCGTCGCCAACCTTTTCAACGTACTTCCGCGGGACGACCCAGGCGGCGCCGGTCGCGGGTGTCGCATAGAAGGTGAGAAAGTCGGGCCACGGCTCCTTGAGCTCGAAGCGCACGCGGTGCTGGTCGAGGACCTGAATCCGCCGAACCTTCTCTTTCAGGATCTTCGCCGACACGCCGCGGTAGCGCTCGAAGGAGAACTTCACGTCGTCGGCTGTCACGAGCTCGCCATTGTGGAAGCGGACCCCCGGGCGGAGCACGAACTCGTACGTGAGTCCGTCCGCGGAGATGCTCCACGACTCCGCCAGGCTCGGCGCCATAGCGGTGCCCGGCATCGGCTTGGCGAGCGCGTCGTGCAACGCGTAGTAGACGATGAACGGTATGAGGAGGCCGGTGGCCTCGGCCGGATCGAACCACGCAGGCGGCAGCGAGACCGACACGCCCCAGATGACTTGCCCTCCCGGCGCCTGCGCGTGCACCGGAGACGCGGCCGTGAGGGCGGCGGCGAGGAGCGCGATGAGCGCAACGGAGACCCGACCACGATAATGTTTCATCGAGGCCTCAGAACACCCCCCGAAGACCGACGGTGCCGGCGGCACGCGCCCCCAATCCGATCGCGTTGTTCGTATTGCCCGTCGCGTACGTGTGGCTGCCTTCGCCGCCGCCCCACGCGATCGAAAATTCCACCACCGCTCGGCCGCCGAGTCGTAGCGAGAAGCCCACCCCGATGCTGTGCTTCAAGTGGTCGAAGTCGAGCTCGCCGGGGTTCAGCCCCACCTTTCCCCATTCCGCGAATACAGAGAACCCGAATGGATCGATCAGTCGCCTTTCATAGGTCAAGCCGTACGCGACCGTGTTCGGCGCCGTGAACCGGTAGCTCGTGTAGCTCCTCAGCCAATTTTCGTTGTGGATATCGCCGCCGCCCAGTGTCGGCTGGAGGTAGAACGGCACCGCGTTGCGTGCCCGCGGCTCGCTGACGACCAGGTTCGCGTCGGCAGTGAAGCGGCTCGAGCCGAGCAGACTTCGCAAGTAGGGGAACCTCCCCAGGGAGAAGGGCTGATCCTCGATGCCGTAGTGCACCGCCATCCGCGCTTCGACTCGATCGAACGTAAACTTCCCCCCATCCAGCGCCTGGTAGGCCTCGTAGCTCACGCGGGCGTCGCCGGACAGGCCGTACAGCACGTCCGGAGAGCGATAGCTCGCGATCAGTCCGGGGACGATGTACGTCGTGCGCGACCGGATGCCCGGCGCCGATGAAGCGGAAAACCGGCTGAGGAACAACTGGGACGGATCCGACGTCGCATAGAGCGCGGTCGCCTGCGCGGACAACGTCACCCCGTATGCCACGGGAAAATCCACCTGGATGGGCAACTCGGTCTCGGTCAGCTTGTAGAACGCCTGGTCGCTGAGCGAAGTCTGGTTGCCCAGGCCGAAGAACGGCATGTCGGGAAGATCGAAATGCTTGACGGCCACCGTGATCTGGGGCATCCGGAACGAGCCGACGTCGTACGCGCGGTACCAGTCGAACTGCATGTGGGACAGGGCGCCGGCCGCCCAGAATCCGCTGTCCGACCCGCGCGCCTCGACGCTGGTCGTGAACCGGATGTGCGGCGTCTCGGTGATGTGCCACTCGTCGTTCAGCGCGGCACCGAACGCGATCCCGCCCTCGGGGACGATGAGGCCGATCGTCGGATGCAGACCGCGGCCGGTGAAGGTGTCGACGATCAGGTCCTGGACCGTCCCGAATTGTCGTTCGAGCATGCCGCGGAAGCCGCCCTCGTTGTAGTCCTCCTTCACGCGACACACGTCGAAGTAGAGGTCCCGGAACTCCGTCCGGAGATCACGCGCGACCGGATTGCTGCTCTGGGCCACGGTCGGTTTCGAGCACAGATCGAACGACTCGGGCGGTACCTCGTTGGGCGCTTGCGCCTGGGTCGCGTGCGGCCCGGCGAGGACGGTCAGCGTCCAGAGGACGGCCGCGACCGTCAGCGGCCGGCGGGCCGGCAGCCTAAGAATCGCGGTCCTCCAGCTCGGAGTGGAGGGCCGCCAGCGCCGTGCGCATGAATTGCCCGACCTCCCGCTGTGTCATGATGCGACCAGGATCGAACGCGCGCGCGACTCTCGGCTTCCGGAACGCCAGGAGCTGATGCACCTCGCGGACGTGCTCGATCTGCAGCGACGTCGCCGGTCGCGTCGGCCCGAACCTCGGTCGGTCCGGTGTCCGAGACTCGGACAGCGAAGCCGGGATCACGCGGTCGTCCCGCGACTCACCCCGCCGTGGGGGCCGGCCGAAGTCGGGTCGCTCCATGCGCGGCGCCATGTCGATCAGGAGCTGCTGCAAGGTCGGCGCGCGCTGCTCGCGCCGGTAGGGCGCGTGTGCGTCGGGCGGGCCGATGAACTGTTGCGTCACCGTGGCGGGGATCGACGCGTGCTCGAACAGCACGTGCGAGACGCCCGGCGTCACGTAGGGCGAGACCACGATCGCCCCGACGCGGACACCGAGCCGGTCGAAATTGAAGCCGGCCACCGGCGACCGGAAGCTGTCGCCGTACGGCAGGCTCGGGGGCGACACGTGGTCGAAGATCCCGCCGTGCTCGTCCCAGACGATCAGCAACAGCGTCGAGCGCCACACCTCGTCGCTCGCGCGGATCGCCTCGTACACGGCCCGGATGAAATGATCGCCCGCGAGGACGAAGTTGTCGGGATGATGGTCGGCGGCCAGCGTGCCGTCGTCCTGATCCACGTATGGCGGCTCGATGAACGCGTAGTCCGGCAGCGCGTTGTTTCTGCAGTCTTTCACGAAGTCGCGATAGAGCCCGAAGTAGGACGACCCCAGAAATGTCATCCCGATCGTCCCGCTCTGTAGGTTGTAGTAGTAGATCTTCGATGACCTGCCGCGATCGCGCAGTCGACCGTAGATGCCCTTTTCGTGGCGCCGATCGACCATCGCGAACCACACGGGGCCGTTGTCGACGCGGCCGAACGACGTGCCGAAGTGCGCGAAGGCGCGGTTGGGATTCGTCGGACCCGGCATCGAGGAGAACCAGTTGTCGCACACGAGGTAATTCCGGGCAAGCGCGCGGATAGTCGGCAGTCGCTCCGGGCTGAAGCACTTCATGACGTTGGCCGGGTTGCCGCCGGCTCGCGCATAGGTTGCCGCGAAACCCCGCATGTCCGGCTGTGGCTGCTGCGTCGGCTGTCCCGGGTGCGCGTAGATCTGCTGGTTCACGCTCCAGAAGTCGTGCGGCGGGTCGACGCGGAACTGCCCCTGGTACGCCGCGCCCTCGGTCAACGCATGCACGTTGCCTTTGTCATCGACGTTGGTCCAGTCGCCGGCGTGGACGCCGCGCAGGTCGGGAATTTCGTTCATCATCAGCCCGAGCATGTGATCGAACGAGCGGTTCTCCATCATCAGCACGACGACGTGCTTGATGCGTGGATCGCCACGGTTATCGTCCGACCGCGCCGCGTGTGGCTGCCCGAGGACGCCAACCGTCGCCGCGGCGGCTCCCCTCGCGACCGTCGACAGCCACTCCCGTCGTCCCGTCGTCTTCACCATGCTCAATGGCTCCACTGGGCACGAGGCCCGAGGTTCGCAAGCGTACGTGTCGCCGCTGAATGATAGGGGACACGTCGGGCTTCCGCACCATATTAGAGTCGCTGATCGATCCCTGGTGCCGGGGTGACGCGCGCCGCCCACTAGGCGCTGTAGCGGATCCGCGGATCGAGATATCCGTACAGCACGTCCACGGCCAGGTTGATGGCCATGAACATCACCGCGACGAACAGGATCGTCGACTGGGTCAGCGGGTAGTCACGCTGGTAGATCGACCACAGCACCAGGCGCCCGATGCCGGGCAGGGTGAAGACCTCCTCCACGACGACGGTGCCGCCGAGCAGGATGCCGATCTGCAGCCCGGCCACCGTCACGATCGGAATCAGCGCGTTCTTGAGGGCGTGCTTGAGAACGACGAGGCGGTCGGCCAGGCCTTTGGCCGCCGCCGTGCGGATGTACTCCGAGCGCAGCACGTCGAGCATGCAGGCCCGGGTCGTCCGCGCGATGTTGGCCGCGCTGGCGGTGCCCAGGCACAGCGCGGGCAGCGCCATGATCGTGAGATTGCGCCCCGGGTCGGCGAAGAAGTCGACCCACATGACCGGCGGCATCCAGCGCAGGTAGATCGAGAAGAACAGGATCAGCATCGTGCCCTGCCAGAACACGGGGATGGACAGCCCGAGCAGCGTGCCCACGCGGGTGACGTTGTCGATCGTCTGATCGCGACGGGTCGCCGAGAGGATCCCGGCGGGGATGCCGAGCAGCATCGCGAAGCCGACCGCCAGCGATGTCAGCTCGATCGTCACCGGCAGCCGCTCGAGAATCAGCGCGACCACGGGCTTGCCGGTCCGCCAGGAGGTGCCGAGGTCGCCGTGGGCGAGCGCCGCGACCCAGCGTCCGTATTGCTGCCACCACGGCTGGTCCAAGCCGAAGAACCGCTTCAGCTCCGCCACCATCGCCGGACTCGCGATGGCGTCGGCGCCGATCAGCTGCTCGACGACGGTGCCGGGGACCAGGCGCAGCATGAGGAACACGAGCACCGAGAGGCCCACCAGGGTGACGGCCATCGAGTAGAGCCGGACGACGACGTAGCGCCCCACCGCGCCGGCTACGCCTTGTCGACCGACGCGCCCTCCAGGCCGTACAGCAGCGCCGTCGGGTGCTGGCGGAACCCCTTGACGCTGGCCTGCGTGAAGTCGATCAGATCGGCCGAGTACAGCCAAAGGTGCGGCACGTTCTCGAGGATCGCAATCTGCAGGCGGTCGTAGATCTCCTTGCGCTTCTTGCTGTCCATGGTGCGCCGGCCCTCTTCCAGCAGCGCGTCGACCGCCGGCACGCTCCACGAGTTCCAGTTCTGCCCCTTGGTCGAGTGCAGCGGGCGGAAGAACGCCACGTCGGGATCGGCGTAGCCGGGCGTGCTGTTCATGGTCATGTCGAAGTCGTGGGCCAGCCAGCGCTTGATCCACACCGCGTACTCGACGTTCTCGATCTCCATGTTGATGCCGATGCGCTTGAGCTGAGCGGCGATGACCGGCGCTCCGGACACCATGGTCGGGAACGTCGGGATCACCGAGCACTTCACGGTGAAGCCGCCCGCCACGCCGGCCTCGACCATCAGCTTCTTGGCGCGATCGAGGTCCGGCTTGTAATACTTCATCCACTGCTCTTCCGACAGCTGCCACTGCTTCATGGGCGCCGTGCAGGGCGCGGTCAGGCGCCCGAAGCCGGCGGTGGCGACGCGCATGACCTGGGAGCGATCGACCGCCCACGAGATCGCCTGGCGCACGCGGACATCCCCGAGGGGACCCCGGTTGGCGCTCATGTTGAGGTAGTCGTAGCCCAGGCGCGAGGAGCGATAGCCGGTGAGCGACTTTTCGTCCTTCAGGAGGTTGTAGTTCTTGTTGTCCTCGATGAACGCGTGGTGCACTTGCCCCGTACGCAGCGCAGCCACGATGTTGGCCTCGTCGGGGATGACGCGCACGATCAGCTCGTCGGCGTGCGGCAGCCCCTTCTTGAAGTAGTTGGGGTTGCGCTTGAAGACCATCTGCTGCTCGACCTTCCAGTCCTCCAGGATGAATGGGCCGGTGCCGAGCGCCGCCTTGTTGAGGTCGCCGTGCTTCTTGACGCCCGCCTCGCTGACGATGAAGCCCCAGAAGCCGCCCAGGGCCGCCACCAGCGCGGCGAACGGCTCCTTGGTGACGAACTTCACCGCGTACTTGCCGGCGGGCTCGATCTTGTCCACCGCGTTGAAGTCCGACTTGCCGGCGGCCGACTTCTCCAGCAGGCGGTCGAACGAGAACTTCACGTCGGCCGAGGTGAACTCCTGGCCGTCGTGGAACTTCACGCCCTGACGCAGCTTGAACGTCCAGGTGAGCCCGTCCGGGCTCACCTGCCACGATTCGGCCAGCTCCGGCGCCGGCGTCATGTCGGACTCGAAGCGCACGAGCTGATTGTAGGTCAGGGGCGAGCGGCGGCTGCGCGACAGCGCCGGCACGAGCTGGGGATCGAGGCCGGTCGCCTCCGTCGTCTGGGCCGTGATCAGGGTGCCGGGCTTCGTCTGGGCGCCGGCCCGACGGGGGAGCGTAAAGGCGCCGGCGGTCAGGCCGGCGGATTTCAGCAGTTGGCGGCGACTCAGCTGGCTCATGCTCCTCTCCTCTTTTTCAGCGCGCCTCGGCCGGCGGGGCCCCAGCCCCGCGACGGCCTGCAGCGCGCACTGCCTCACGACGCGTTCGGGTCGAGAATGTCACGGAGCCCGTCGCCGATCAGATTGAACGCCAGCACGGCGGTCATGATCGCGACGCCCGGGAACACCGAGATCCACGGCGCGGTCTCCAGATAGGTCCGCCCTTCGTTCAGCATGTTGCCCCACGACGGCGTCGGCGGCTGCGCCGACAGCCCGAGATAGCTCAGCGAGGCCTCGATGAGGATCGCCTGCGAGAAAGCCACGGTGCCTTGCACCACGAAGGGCGACAGCACGTTCGGCAGCAGGTGCTTGAGCGCCACCACCAGCCGGCTGGCGCCCAGCGCTCGCACCGCCTCGATGTACTCCTTCTCCCGCTCGGCCAGCACCGGCCCCCGCATGACGCGCGCGAAGAGCGGCGTGTAGACGATCGTGATGGCGACGACCGCGCTGTTCACGCCCGGCCCGCGCATCGCGGCGACACCAACCGCCAGCAGCAGCCCGGGAATGCTGAAGAACACGTCCATCACGCGGTTGATGACGTTGTCCCACAGGCCGCCGATGTAGCCGGCCGTCAGCCCGAGCACCCCGCCGACCAGCATGGCCAGCCCGATCGACGTCACCGCCACGTAGAGCGAGACGCGTGCCCCGTAGATCACCCGGCTCAGCACGTCGCGGCCGAAGCGGTCGGTGCCGAACGGCGCCTGCGCGCCCGGCCTCGCCTCGACCAAGTCGAAGTTCTGCTCGTCGGGGGGAGACGGCGCGAGCGCGCCGGCGAACAGGGCCATGCCGACGATCGCCAGCGCGAAGACCGCGCCGATGACCACCACCGTGCTGCGCGCCACCCGCCGCAGGCTCTTCGTCGCGATCCTCCGCGAGCAGGAGCCTAGGCGGGAGCGGCGGCGAGTGTCAAGGCAAAGGCCGGTAGCTACCCCTTGACGGCGCCGGTGAGAGCGGTGACGTAGTGCTCCACGAAGAAGGAGTACACGAGCGCGACCGGGATCGAGCCCAGGAGAGCGCCGGCCATGAGCGGGCCCCAGTAGAAGACGTCGCCGCGCACGAGCTCGGTGAAGACCCCGATCGGAATCGTCTTCTGTTGGGGCGACGAGAGGAAGACGAGCGCGTAGAGGAACTCGTTCCAGGACAGCGTGAACGCGAAGATCCCGGCGGAGAGGATTCCGGGGACGGCGAGCGGGAAGCTGATGCGGACCATGGCCTGGATCCGGCTCGCCCCGTCGATCCGGGCGCAGTCTTCGATCTCTCGCGGAATGGTCTTGAAGTATCCCATCAACAGCCAGGTGCAAAACGGGATCAGGAACGTCGGGTACGTGAGGATCACGGCCCAGGGCGTGTCGCCGATCCCGAAGGCCTTGACGACGTCGCCGAGCGGGATGAAGAGCAAGGTCGGCGGAACCAAGTAGGTGATGAAGATCACCGTGCCGAGGGACGGGGCCCAGCGGAATTGCAAGCGCGCCAGGGCGTACCCGGCGAGCAGGCCGCAGAAGAGGGAGATCCCGGTCGAGACGACGGCGATGAACAGGGTGTTCCACGCCCACCGCGGAAACATGGTCAGCTCGAACAGATAGTAGAAGTGGTTGAGCGTCGGGTGCAGCGTGAAGAAGGGATTCATCTTCACGTTGTACAGCTCGACGTCGGGACGAACGGAGGTAATCACCATCCAGTAGAACGGGAACAGCGTCGTCCCGACCATCACCGTCAGGGGAACGTAGAACGTGACCGCGCGCTTGAGAGGACTCCCGTACCGCGGGGCGGCCATCGTTCAGTCGCTCCGCCGGATGTACCAGAGCTGAAACACGATGACCATGAGCAGAAACGGGAACAGGAAGAGCGAGATCGAGGCGCCTTGACCCAGCTTGGCCGCGCGCATGGCGATCTCGTACGCGTAGGTCCCGAACACGTGCGTGCTGCTGTAGGGCCCGCCCCGCGTCAGGACGTAGATCAGCTGGAAGTCGGCGAACGTCGCAATCATCGAGAACAGGACCACCACCAGCATGATCGGCTTGATCAGGGGAAGGGTCACTCGCCAGTATCGCTGCCAGGCGTTGGCCCCGTCGATCTCCGCGGCCTCGTGCAGATCGGGATTGACGGTCTGCAGGCCGGCGAGCAGGGTGATGGCGAAGAAGGGCATGCCTCGCCACACATTGACCAGAATCAGGCAGCCCATCGCCATGGTGCCGTCGCCCAGCCACAGGATTCGCTGCGAGATGACGCCGACGTTCAGGAGCACCCAGTTGAACACGCTGAACGTCGCGTCGAACATCCACTGCCAGGCGAGCGTGCTCAGGACCGTGGGGACGATCCAGGGAAGGAGCATCCCCGCCCTGACGATCCGCTTGAATCGGAAGTGGTGGTTCAGGAGGAGCGCGGCTCCCATCCCCAGCGCCAGCTTGAGGATCGTGGCGATAAAGGTGTAGACGAACGTGTTCTGAAACGCGCGGAGGAAGATCGTGTCGTTCAGGTTCACCCAGAAGTTCTGCAGCCCAACGAAGTTGCCGGGCCGCCCGACGACTTTGTCGCTGACCGCGAGCCAGATGCCGAGGACGAACGGGTAGGCGATGAAGAGAGTCAGGATGACGAGCGTTGGCGCGAGGAGCGCGCCCGCCAGGATGTGCTCCTGCTCCAGGAGATGGCCGAGCCGACGCGGGCGCCGAGGCTTCGGGACCGCCACCGCGACGGGGGCCGCGATCGCTTGCGCCCCGGACGCCGCGCTCTTTGCCAGGAGGGGCTCGATGCTCTGATCAGCCATGGCGTTACAAAATGGACCGCGTCCGGCCTACGCGTACGCCTTCTTCAGCTCGCTCTCGGCCCACTTCACCGCGTCCTCGGCCTTCATGCCCTTGATGGCCTGGGCGTACATATCCACGAGGATGTATTTGACCAGGGCCTCGGACGCCTTGCGGCTCGGCGGACCGGGATATCCGGGCCAGCGGCCAAACTTCGACGCTTCCCTGAAGGGGATGAGCTTCGGGTCCTTCTCCCACAAGGGGTGCTTTCCCCAGTAAGGCGTCGGGCCGACGGTGTAGCCGTCGTTCGCCGCCATCCACTTGTCGTACTGCGGCCGGTCCATGAACCAGCGGAGGAACTCCTTGGCCACCTGCTGGTTCTTGGAGTACTTCATGACGGCACGTCCCTGGCCGCCGATGTTGTAGAAGCGGCCGCCTGGGCCCTTCGGCATGTGGGCGTGACCGGTGACCTTGGCGACGTCGGGGAATTGCCGCTTGGCGACGAAGTAGATGCTCGCGCCGTTGATCGTCGCCGAGATCGTCCCGGCCAGGTACGCGCGGTTGTTGCTGCTGTCGTCCCAGGCCAGCCCGCCTTCGTCGAGGCAGTCCTTCCAGGCGGCGACGGTGAACTTCACCGCCTCGAGCGTCTCCTTGCTATTGATGACGACCTTCCCGCTCTGATCGATCTCGGCGCCGCCGAAGCCCCAGGTGACCGAGTAGGCCCAGTTGTTGGGATCGCCCAGGCTGTGGCCGAACGCCTGGCCCATGGGCTGGTTCTTCTTCTTGAGCGCGCTTCCCACCTTGCGCCACTCGTCCCAGGTCTCGGGGAACTTGCTGGCGCCAACCTCCTTGAACCAGTCCTCGCGATACGCCCAGGTCGAGGGGACCGAGCACAGTGGAACCGCCTTCCAGCGGTTGCCGACGACGCTGACCTTCTTATTGTGCTCGTAGTACGCGCCGTCGCGACTGGCGATCTCCTCGGCCACATCGTCCACGTCGGCAAGGCCGTCGGCGTAGAGATGCGGCCAATTGGAGATCATCATGATGATGTCGGGACCGCTCTTGGTCTCGATGGCCGAGGCGATCCGGGGATTGAGGTCGTTCATGTTGATCAGGTCGACGGTCACGTCGACCCCGGCCAGTTTCCCGAACTCCGCCGCGAGCCGCTTGAACTCCACGTCGGAGGCGGGAACGAAGCTCACCCATTCCAGGATGTTGAGCTTGGTTCCCTTCGGAAAGCTGGGGGCCTTCTGCGCCGTGACGATGTCCGGGATCCCGCCGACCGCCGCGGCCCCCGTCGCCGCGCCCACCGTCCTGAGAAACGCCCGCCGATCGAGTCTCATCACGCCGCCTGGCTGTTTTGCCATGGCACACTCCCGGCGCACGGACCGTTTACCACCCCGGGGCCCGCGGAGGCGACCCCGCGGCCTGCACATCCTCGCCCGAGCCCTACGAAACGGAGGCGATGACAGCACCACCCATCGTTAGTGTCAAGCGCTCTTCGCGCAGAGCTCCAGGCCTCGGTCGCTTGGGGGCATCCCCTTGACGCGACTGGGTTTCGGGTCCAGCCTCACTTGCGGGCGAATACCCGCTGGACACGCCACGGGACTGGAGGATTCCAACGATGAAAAGCCTGAACAGCCGCATGGCGGTGATGGTGTGGGTGATGGTCGCATGCGCGATGATGCCGGCGGTCACCCTCGCGCAGATGCAGATTCCAGGCGTCGGCTCGATGCTGCCAGACAAGGCGCAGCTCCTGGAGCAAGCGCAGAAGCTCGTAGCGGACCTGACCTCGATGAAGAGCAGCGGCAAGCTGGGGACGGCCGACACCGCGAAGGTGGATTCACTGCTGCCCAAAGCTACCGCGGTGAACACCGAGCTCGCCAAGCCCCAGGTCGAGCCAAGCCGCCTGACCCAGCTCGCTGGTCAACTCGGCGATCTCCAGAAGCAAGTCGGTGCGCTCAAAGGTGTGATGAAGTAGCGACGCTCAGGTGGCGGCGCCTGTCGAGGCTGCGGAGCAACTAGCGGAGGATACCGACCTCGCGCAGACACTGCTCTCGGCGTTTTCTCCTGGCGTCCTGGCGCCATTGTGCGCCGCCACATTCCCTACCCCGGCACCGAGCTGAGCAGATCTTTCGTCTCCCGCCACATGGGCGTGGAGCGAATCAACCGCTGCAGGTCCTGATCTAAACACCTAACCGCCTCCTGCAGCCAGGCGATATGCCGATCCAATTGCTTCCGCAATGGCGGCTGGCGCGTCGCCCGGCGTCGGTTCAAACCCGCGACTACGAGGGCCGACTTCGATTTGCGTTCGCGACCAGCACCTAACCGCCTTGGCAGGCACTCGGGCGTCCTGGCGCACTCCCTCGAGCAGGGCCGGCGCCATGGGGTTCGCGCCCGGCTGTCACTCGTGCATGCCCAGGCTCGCACCTCTCTCTAGACGTGCTTCGCACTTAAACAACCATCCGTTGGAAACCGCGGGTTTGTCGCACGGCGAACAGAACCGACTATAGGGGTTCACTAAGGGGCAATTCGGGGAATGCCCTTCTTGTTTGGGATCACTTGCGTCTGTACACCACAATCGATATGAGTACCCAGGTTTCTGAGGACCGCACGAGCCAGTCGGCAAATCGCCCACAGTTCGGCGTGTCCGCCTTCCGTCTCCCCGGTCGCGGCGTCTTCTGATCTCACCCGACTCGCCCGCGTGGCTTCGGGTCGGCTCTGCCCGAGGTCCTGTTTCTCGAAGTGGAACCGCAAGCGGAGGCGATCATGCCAGACTTGGTCTTCATCGTGTCGCGCACCGAGCCAAAACGATACCTGTATCTCAAGCATGAATTCGCGGACGAGAGCAGGGATGTGGTTCTCGACCGTCGCCTGGGCGAACGACGCCGGAGCTTGAGGCCGCCGCAGCTCGAAAGGCGCCACATCGACCGGCGCCATCGCGACATCACGAGGGAACTCCAGTCGTCGGGTTGGGCGCTCGTAAGGCGCCCGGTGACGTACACGGGGCGCCCGGTGACATACGCGGTCGGCTGATGACTTTCCACTCGCCAGTCTCGTCGGCCAGGCGGTCGCCGACGTGAGCTCCA
>Ga0209055_1002063_pt1 | contig 12869 bp, 5 predicted proteins | sample GraSoiAngelo_110_FD_185875 | JGI IMG/M metagenome (GOLD analysis project Ga0209055, IMG submission 185875) | Grasslands soil microbial communities from the Angelo Coastal Reserve, California, USA - 14_0903_12_30cm (SPAdes) (version 2) | ecosystem: Environmental > Terrestrial > Soil > Grasslands ... | reverse complement strand
TGATGATTTATCTCGATCTTCAAAAAAGCCAGGAGGAACACCCAAACGAGAATTGGGCGCGCGAGTTAATGGAACTTTTCACGGTCGGGATCGGCAATTACACCGAGCAGGACATCCGCGAGTCAGCCGGAGCGTTTACTGGTTATCGTGTCAACTTGAGGACGCAGCAATTTCGGTTTGCGCCTTTCCAGCACGACGCGAGCTCGAAAACGTTTATGGACCGAAACGGGCCGCTGGATGGAGACGACATCATCGACACGTTAATGAAAAAGCCAACCTGCGCGCAGTTCATCGGACGAAAGATCTGGCGCTATTTCGTCGAGGACGATCCGTTGCCCGAGACAGTCGATGCGGTGGCGAGTCGCCTGCGCGCGCACGACTACGAAATTCGGCCCGTCTTGCGCGAAGTTCTTAGTTCCGCTGAATTCTATTCCGATCGGGTGATACGAAGTCAGATCAAGAGTCCGGTGCAGTTTCTAATCCAAACTGCAAAGCTACTCGAGACGCCGTTGCCATCGCCGAGTATCGCGCAAAACTCGATGCGACAGATGGGCCAAATTCTCTTCGCGCCGCCAAGCGTGAAGGGCTGGGATGGCGGCAGGGCCTGGATTAACACGTCCACGCTTCTTTTTCGTTACAACTTCGCGAATTATTTGATCAACGGCGACGAGATGCTGTCGGCACCTGAGCCGGGAAAAGAAAAGGCCCCCGATTTCGGATTTCGGCGAGGCTTAGCCTTAGGCGCGGACACTCGCCGCGATCCAATCGATGTATCGAAATTAATTCCAGCGGAACTCCGGGAAAAGCCGCAGGAACTTGTGGCGCACTTGAGCAATCGCTTCTTTCAAGCCAAGGCAGCCGCGAAAGAAGCAGACGCTTTTGTTCACTACCTCGAGGCGCGAAAGCCCGATACTGGCGACGAAACCATGCGCGGTTTGCTGCATCTTATGATGAGCACGCCACAATTTCAACTCACCTAAACGATCTATGAAACAAACATTGCACACACGCCGGCAATTTCTTCGCACATCGATGCTGGGAGCCGCGGCTTCCTGGACGTTGCCGGTTTTTCTTGAGAAGACCTTTTTCGCGCTCGATGCGATGGCCGCCGACGCGCTCACTCAGACCGCCACCGGGAAAGATGGGACCATTCTCGTCGTTTTGCAGATGGCGGGCGGCAATGATGGACTCAACATGGTGGTTCCGTATGCCGACGACATTTATTACCGTTCACGGCCGAAGCTTGGTCTGCCCGCAGACAAAGTCCTGAAGCTCAATTCTTACGCGGGATTGAACGGCAAACTTACCGGATTGAAAGCGCTCTTCGACGAGGGTCACTTGAGCATCGTGCAAGGCGTTGGTTATCCCAACCCGAACCGATCGCATTTCCGTTCGACAGAAATCTGGCAAACCGCTTCGGACGCGGACCGAAATGAAAGCGAAGGCTGGCTTGGACGCTATTTCGATAATTGTTGCGCCGGCGCTGATCCGACAGTCGGCGTCGCGATCGGTGAGGAAATGCCGCAGGCCTTCGCAGCGAAGACTCCAACTGGCATAACGTTTTCGCAGCCGGAGCAGTTCCGTTGGAGGCCATCAGAAAAAGTCGAGGGCCGGATGAGCGCTGAGGAATCTTTCTTCCGGCAGCTGAATGGATCGGCCGGCGGCGAAGAGGCGTTGCTGGCGGCGTCGGAAGGCGCTTCGATCAGCGCGATTCCCGGCAAATCGAAGACCGATCTGAGTACAATCGATTTTCTGCAACGGACCGCGCTCGATGCGCAATTGAGTTCGGACAAAATTCTCGCCATCGCGCGCAAATATAAATCGAACGTTCCCTATCCGCAGGGGCGTCTCGCGGCGAGCCTGAGCATGATTGCGCGCATGATCGCCGGCGGGCTGCCCACGCGAGTTTACTACGCGAGCCAGGGCGGATTCGACACGCATGCCGGCCAGGTGAACGCACACGAACGGTTGATGGGCGAATTGAACGATGCGCTCAGCGCCTTCGCGACCGATCTCAAACAGCAAGGCAATTTCGATCGTGTGCTGTTGATCACGTTCAGCGAATTTGGACGGCGCGTGGTGGAGAATGCGAATGGCGGCACCGATCACGGCGCGGCCGCGCCGATGTTTATCCTCGGGGGTGCGGTGAAGCCGGGATTATTCGGGAAATATCCGAGCCTGTCGGACTTGGATCACGACGATCTGAAATTCAACACCGACTTCCGTAGCGTTTACGGGACTGTGCTCGACAAATGGTTGCGCGCCCCGAGTCAGGTTGTGCTCGGACGAAAATTTCCGGCGCTGCCTATTGTTTAGAATGGTAGGGACGCCTCTCCGAGCCGTCCGTCGGCGGCATGCTCGGAGATCGCGCCCTGCCTGGTTTAGAGCAACGCTTCAAGAATTTGCAGCCAGCTTTCTCGCAAAATTTTCTCGGTCTCGTTGTCGGGTTCCTCTGCGGGAAGGTGTCCAATCATCCCCACGCATGAAACATGCTGCACTACCCCAGAAAGATCCCCGCGCTCAATACGCATCCACAGCGACTCAAATTCACACGACACCGCTTTGAAACTGAACGTGAAGCCATGCAAAAATAGAGATTTGATGATCCCGGACCATACGGCACTATCTGGTCAAGGGGCACTGATTCTGGCGGCGGTGTTAGTATCCTGGTGCGCTCTTGCGCTCGGAACCAACCCGGCTCAGGCGCAATCGCCACCGCCATACCCAATTGGAGTATGGGGCCCATTTGGAGTTGGTCACGACATCGACCCCGGCTTGGTTAATAATCTGGGTATCGTCGGGATAACTATAAGCGAGGACTGGGACGTAGTTAATCCCGCTCCCGGCGTGTATGTCTGGAGCACAGTCGATGCCAGGATCGCCCAAGCCAAAGCAGCGGGGTTCCAATATATATCGTTAGGCATCACCGATAGTTCATTACAAACTCCAACGTGGCTGCTGGATTCGCTTCCAGCCGATCAAAAAATCGCGCTAATCGACCCTGCATCGAATCATAAAACTTTTTGCCAACCCATCCTGACCGCACTCTACTGGAACCCCACTTTTCATCAGGCACGCCTCGACTTGATTGCCGCCGCGGGAGCAAAATATTCGAGCGATCCGGCCATTGTCGCTGTAAACATGGCCGCCTTCGCCAATCACAGCTCGCAGGATTGGAACGTCCAGGATACGGTGGGCATCATCGCATGCCCCAGATGCCCGCAACCGCCGCCGACATTGTGCGGCAATCAGGTTGTTGACCAGCCCGCACAATGGCTCGCTGCCGGATGGACGGAGCAACGGATGCTCCAGGTTGGGAAAGAGATGTGCAACGCCGCGGCGGCAGCATTCCCCAATCAGAACATCAAACTGCCAATCGGCGGGTTATCTGACATCCGAATGTCGTCCACCAATCCCGGTCACACCAATGGCACTTACACGACGCTGTGCCGCGACATCGAGAATTATGTTTACGGAAACGCTTCGCTGGGAATACCGCCTCAACCTTACGCCAACAGATTTTTCATGCAGCGCAACACGATGGCCGCCAATTGGAAGGATGGCAGTTATTACGACACTTACAGCCCTGGCTTCAATGGCGAGCCTTACATCAAATACATGATCCGTGCACACGCCCATCCCAACCCGCCATGGACTACTCCCGGGCAGGCAGGGTTGCAGATGGTCAGCGCAGCGACCCTGGGCCCGACGACAGGCTGCCGGCAAGACGGCGGGCCAGATGGCCCCTGCGGCCCCACCTGTCCTCCGGTATGCGTCATGCAAGCTTCACTCGACGTAGCCAGGACCTACAATACCGCGTTCATTGAGATTTGGGCACAAGATGCGGACAACCCGGCCTTCTACACCATGATTAGAGCAGCGACGATCGCAATGGGCGGAACGCCACGACGATAATAACAACCCGCTACGGCGTATCAAGGTTAGAGTAGCTGACGAAACGATTACGGCCATTTGCAGGCCAGAAGGACACCTTCACACTTGCGGTAACCAACTCCGCGCCGAGTGACAGTCACCGGCGCAGTGGTAACCGACGTTTCCCTGCCATTTTTACCGGCGTGACTCTTCACCGCGACCCCGAGCAGTGGGCCCTGCCTGGTTTAGAGCAACGCTTCAAGAATTTGCAGCCAGCTTCCTCGCAAAATTTTCTCGGTCTCGTTTTCGCTAATTCCGTGCTCGATCAGTCTGCGCGTCATGTTTCGCGCGTGGGGATGATTGGACACCTTCCCGCAGAGGAACCCGAATACGCATCTACAGCAAATCAAATTCGCACTGCACCACTTTGGGGACTTCGGACCCGCAACCGGCTAGGTTGCCTTCATCTTCGACGGCGCCAACCATCACATCGAAGAATGGACTTATTTGCAGAACGGTAAAGAAGACACCACGCGCGGTTCATGGGGGCGAAAAACGCATCATCCATCAATTGGACATGTCGATCTTGCAAGCCGCGTCCAGCGCGAAGGAAAAACCATGTCATTCCTGTTTCTGAACTTCGCCGGACCGCGGATTCTTTAATTTAGAAGGATATCGGGCTGGTGGGATTTGAACCAGCGGCCTCTGCGTCCCGAACGCAGCGCTCTACCAAGCTGAGCCACAGCCCGCAATTTCATAGATGAGCCGCGCGATTATTCCGACGCTGGATCGCGTTAACTGATCACTCACTAGTATGCGTGGAATGGAAGCGAGAACAATGAAATCTCTGTTCAGCCTGCGGTTTGTTGTGGCGAGACCAAGTGCCTGGCGCACGAATAAGGCACAAAATCTGCTGATTTACCATAGATATTGGAATTCTTGGAAAGATGAAACTGGGCACTACATACCGGCAGTCAGGATCCGCCACGCCGGAAATCATGGTAGCAGCCCTTCGTCTGATGAAAAGACTTTGTCTGGCATTTGTACTCTTCGGCTCACTCGGCACCGCAACAGCTCAGGCGCAATCGAATGTTCTGACTCTTAACCCGGAGCGGACGGGGCATGCCGCGACGCTCCTGAACTCCGGTCAGGTCTTGATCACGGGCGGCGTAAATGAAGGCACTACCCTCAATTCCGCTTTGCTCTACGATCCGGTGAGCCGGACGCTGTCCCCGACCGGCTCAATGATTTCCGCGCGGGCAAACCACACGTCAACCCTGCTGCCCGACGGCAGGGTGCTGATCACAGGAGGCGATCAAGGCAGCCTGTCGCTGAATTCTGTCGAGATCTACGATCCGGCGACGGGTCGTTTCACGCTGACTCGCACAATGACGCTCGCGCGAAACAGGCATACCGCTACCTTGCTTCGAGACGGTCGAGTGTTGCTGGTCGGCGGAAAGAGTGCTGATCTGTTCGATCCCGTTACGCAGGTTTTCACAGTAACAACAGGGCCTCCCAAAGCAAACCGCACGAGCCATGCGGCTCTGCTCCTGCCGAATGGATCTGTGCTCGTAACCGGCGGGTACGTTGGCTCAGTGGCCGTGAATTCTGCTGAGACATTCGATCCAGCCACGCAGACCTTTACACTGCTGGCGGCGACGATGCTTGTCTCTCGTGCGAACCACGCGGTGACGCTTCTGCCAAACGGCACTATGTTGGTCACCGGGGGTCTCTCCGGGAACAGCCCCCACGATGAAGTTGACATCTTTGATCCAGCCCAAGGAACCTTCGCGGCGGGTCCCAAAATGCTGTATTACCGTGCCGCTCATCGGGCAGTGGCCTTGGCAGACGGGCGGGTCCTCGTCATCGGTGGGACTACATTGGAGAGTGGACCACTGGATGTAAACGAGGTTTACGATCCCAGCAGCCAAAGCTGGTCGATTCACAGTTACCTCAATGAGAATAGATCGGGCTGTACTGCCACCATGCTATTGAGCGGCGACCTCTTAGTCGCCGGCGGCGTGACCGGTTCGCGGACGTTGCAAACAGCCGAACTATTGGATCCTTCAACCTTCAGCTTTTCGTCTTTGGGAAACATGAATGTCGCGCGCAACCAGCATACCGCCACGCTTTTATCGGATGGGAAGGTTCTGCTGGCCGGAGGAAGCACAGACACGGTGTTCCTAAAATCCGCCGAAGTTTTTAACCCGCTGAGCAATAGCTTCGGGGTGGTTGGCTCCCTGTCGCAGGAGAGGAAGAGCCACACTGCCACGCAACTTCAAGACGGCCGTGTCTTGATCACCGGCGGCGAGAGTGCGGTCGGTGACCTCAAGTCCGCTGAACTGTACGACCCTTTAACCGCGCAGTTTCATTCGACGAATTCGATGAACCGCAGCCGTTCGCAGCATACGGCCACGTTACTCTCCGATGGGAAAGTGCTCGTTGTTGCCGGCCGACTACTAGGTGCGACGCCAATTAAGTCGGCAGAGCTTTTTAACCCCTTGTCCGAATCTTTTTCCTTTACCGGATCTTTGACCATCCCAAGAATGAGTCATCGTGCGACACTCCTCCTGGATGGCACAGTTCTCGTGATGGGAGGAGCCTCCGTTTTGAACGGACAGCCGGTTGATGCCGGCACGGCCACCGCCGAACTTTTTAATCCCGCAACTGGGGCCTTCACAAGCGTCGGCAACATGCATACGGGCCTAACTGAACACGACTCGACCTTGCTCGGCGATGGCAGGGCACTCGTAACGGGCGGAATTTTGACCACAGGTCCGTCAGACCTGTATCAACCCAGCATTCAATCTTTTTCCGCGGTAGGTCAATTGCTCCAGGCGCGACAGCGGCACACCGCTCTGCTGCTGTCGAACTCCGTGTGGGGCTCTTTAGCAGGGAAGGTTGTCGTGATCGGCGGAGCCACAACTGGTAATTCTGTCTACGGCGGCCTCCAGCAAGCAGTGAATTCGGTAGAGCTTTTTGATCCCGCGACTGGTCAAATGAGCTCGTTCGGCACCATGACGGCGGCACGGCAGAATCACACCGCCACACTTCTTTCCGATGGAAGAGTTTTAATCGCCGGTGGGGTAAGCAGCCCGGCCATCAGCGGCACAGCGGAACTCGTGACTGCTAATCCCACGCCCACTCCTACTCCCACGCCCACTCCTAGTCCAACGCCCACTCCTAGTCCCACGCCCACTCCTAGTCCAACGCCCACTCCTAGTCCAACGCCCACTCCTAGTCCCACGCCCACTCCTAGTCCAACGCCCACTCCTACTCCCACGCCTACTCCCACGCCCACTCCCACTCCAACTCCAACTCCCAACCCTACTCCAACTCCTACTCCGATACCATATCCCAAAGGCGTCTGGTGCAGCTTCGACACCTTGGATCAAGGAGGTACCGTGCCGCAAGCCTTGATCGACAACAAGGGCCTTGTCGGCCTAGCAGCTCAAGAGGACTGGAACGTAATACAGACCGGCCCTGACACATTCGATTGGACATCCCTAGATCACAAGATATTTGAGATCAAAGTCGCCGGGTTCAAATATATCACTCTTAATATAACCGCTAGTTCCGATAAAACTCCACAATGGCTTTTGGACAGCCTGCCTCCAGAGGAAGTGGTTTATCTGCGCGACGCGGGCAAATATCATAAGACTTACTGCGACGAGATAAAAACCGCCGTTTACTGGTCGCCGGCCTTTCACGCCGCCAGATTAAACTTAATCAAAAAAGCAGGGGAGAGATACGCAAATGATCCTGCGATCGTGGCTGTAAATGCGCAGTTCATCAACCATCATTCGAACGACTGGAACTTACTGGACACCATAGGAACCATTGGCCCGTGCCCTGACGGTAATACTTATACAGTGAATCAACCGGCGCAATGGATCGCCGCGGGTTGGACGATACAGAAAATGTTTGATGTCGGCACACAGATTCTGGACACTACCGCAGCGTCTTTCCCCAACCAATCGATTAAGCTTCCTATCGGTGGTCTTGACGACGCATTGGTTCAACCATTTCTCGGTCCGACCAGCGGCTACGGCTCTTTAGCAAAAATGATCGTGGATTATGTAGCAACAACGCCGTACGCGAACAGGTTCTATCCCCAGCGCAACACCGTTGACGCAAACTGGGGTGTTGCCTCCACGCTCAATCCTCCGAACGAGCCCGGCATAGATTCAATACGATACCCTAAATTGCTGGTTTGGAATCACACCCGTCCAGACGGACCGACGCCGGGGCAGGGCGGGTTGCAGATGGTAGAGAGCGCTACGGATGGCTCGACCACCAATTGCAGGCAAGGCGGCGGCCCAAACGGTCCCTGCGGCCCTACTTGTGATCCGCTTTGCGTCTTGCAAGACTCGCTTGAAGTCTCGCTAAGTTACAACCCTTCTTTTATAGAAATTTGGCCGGACGACGGAATGAACCCAAACTTGTATTCACTTATAGAAAGCACAACGCTAACTATGGGCGGGCAGTTGCCGGGACCAACTCCTACTCCCACACCAACTCCAACTCCAACTCCAACACCCACACCAACTCCAACACCCACACCCACACCAACTCCCACACCTACTCCCACACCAACACCTACTCCGACACCCACACCCACTCCAACACCAACGCCTACTCCCACTCCAACACCAACACCAACACCAACGCCTACTCCCACTCCAACACCAACACCAACACCAACGCCTACTCCCACTCCAACACCAACGCCTACTCCCACTCCCACTCCCACTCCCACACCAACACCAACACCAACGCCTACTCCAACGCCAACTCCGACGCCAGCCCCTGATTTTTCGCTTTCGATCAGCCCGTCAACGGTCACCTTGAACCGCAGTGGTGGAACAGCCAACTATACCGTGACTATCAATTCGACAGGCGGCTTCAGTTCGACGGTGCAACTTTCCGTACGCGGTCTTCCTTCCGGCACGACCGGCAGCTTCAGCCCCGATCCCGCAACGACGTCCTCAACCCTGACTCTAAACGTCAGCTCTTCAACCGCGCGCGGCTCGTATACCTTCACAGTCTCAGGCACCAGCGGAACTCTGACACATACTGTGACCGCGACGCTCAGTAAGAATGGCAAACGGTAGTAGGCGTCGGCAACGGTGCCGATACGGACATCCGTCCGTGAATCTTCCTCGCCGATTGAGGACTAAGGCGGGAAATTGCCGGTTAACCTAGTATGGCTCAGGTGCGCAAGCACTCAACCAATTCTGGTACCCAACTAACACGTCTGCCTCCGGCGGAACGTCTTTGAGACTGGAAACGCTCTAAGGTAGAACTGCGGGTGGCACCGAACCTTCCAGTACCGTGAGCGTCGAATTCGCTGCCACCGCGGATACCAGGTCGACGGTCCCGCTTGGCCATCTCACCTCAACTGTTGCCTCGTTACTGTTGGGGTTCCAAATGCACCGGCACAAAATCTGCTGATTTACCATAGATATTGGAATTCATGGAAAGATGAAACTGGGCGCTACATACCGGCAGTCAGGATCCACCACGGCGGAAATCATGGTAGCAGCCCTTCGCCTGTTGAAAAGACTTTGTCTGGCATTTGTACTCTTCGGCTCACTCGGCGCCGCAATGGCGCAATCCCAGAAGCCCTATCCCAGAGGCATCATCGATCTCCCGGGGGCTATCTCCGCGAAAAACCCTATCGGAACCATCACTGACCACCCGTGGCAGAATGTAAACGTGGATGGGCTGCGGATCAGAACGGGCTGGGATAATACCGAGACCGCAGACGGAGTTTATAATTGGGCGCAGATTGATGAGTGTTTAACTTTGGCTGTCACCAGCGGAAAATTTATCGGTCTCGGGATGATTGCTGGCATCGACGCCCCGCCGTGGCTCATGGGCGGCTGTACTTTCACGGACGGAGTGACCACCCTCGATGTGGCAACGCTTACCTCATCCACCGCCAATTTTGTCACTGAGGATGTTGGCAGGGTGATCGTTTCCGCATACTTCCCAGCGGGTACTACCATCGTTTCCCGAATCAGCTCAACAGTTGTCCAAACGTCCGCGGCCGCGACCAGGACCACTAACACTAAGAACCCGGCCGCCTTTTCCATCCTGGCGTGCAATCCCGAAGGAGCCGCATTTCGTGTGCTCACCGCGCCCGATTCAGGCGTGATGGTGGTGCCATGGGACCCTCTTGCCAAAGCTAAATGGAAGGCGTTTGTGACCGCTTTAGGAGCCCGGTATGACAGTAATCCGCAGCTTGGATACATGGTTATGACCGGCTTTTGCCAAGCAGGTGAGGCTTATCTAGCCAGTGTGCAGGCTGACATTGATTTCTTTGACGCCAGCGCGATCGCCGCTGGGTATGTCGCGACCGCAGATCTGCCTGCCGGGCTCGTGGCGTGGGAGGCGACAGTCAAGGAAGTTGTCGATACTTACATGACAGCGTTTCCGACGACGCCGCTTCTCATTACCGGGGCAAGACCGTACGGTGGCACACAATCATCAGCTGGCACGAAGGCGATGAATGATATTTTTGCGTGGGGTGTAACTACGTATCCGGGTAGATTCGGTATTATGAACGCCCAGTTGCATGTAACCTCTTCAACTGGTTATTACCTCAATGCCGCAATTTACAACAACCGTTTCACCGAGCCGGTTGGAATTCAGTTTCTTTGCTCCACCAATAGTGCCGACAATGTTGCTCGCCTAAGCAATTCTCCACCATACGGCTCCGACCCGTTTCTTTCGGCTTACGATGCTATAAATAACTCGTTTACGGCCGCGGTGAATATCGGCTGCAAATTTGTTGAGACCTATGAGGTGGATGTCAAGAACTCGGCATACCAAACGATATTGGCGACTCAGGGAGCAGCTCTGAAATCACCGACGCCTACACCTACCGCGCCCTCCATCACGACTCAGCCTGCCGACAAGACGGTCACAGCCGGGCGGACAGCCAAGTTTACCGTGACCGCGGCAGGCACAGCCCCATTGACATACCAGTGGACCAAGAACGGCGCGAATATATCCGGAGCGACTAAGGCGTCCTATATCACTCCAGCGACAACGACGGCTGACAACGGTGCGCTCTTTGCCGTGGTGGTGAGCAACGTTGCTGGGAGCATAACCAGCAACAGTGCGACTCTAACGGTCAAGTAGCGCAACGCTAGGGCCGGCACCCACCTCCCACAGAGAGTCCAACGCCAGAGTGCAGAAGGAAACGCCGACCCCTAAACGGCGTCTCGGTCGCTCTCACTAATCAAACGCTTCGGCGACGCCAACCCCAACGCCAACCCAACTCCCACTCCGACACCAACTCCAGGTTAAAAACACTCCGCCAATCTCGTGAGAAGGTCCGCAGCTTGGGGCTTTCTAATGCAAATTTAGGAATGCTACGACGGATCCCGCCGCAGTCATGAGGCGCGAGAGTGTTTTTCTCATGCCTGATGGGGATCGCCAGCATTTCGGCTGCCGCAGGGTGCGGTTTCACCAAAGGATGTTAGCAGAGATCTTCCCATGAGTATGGTTATTGGAAGAAATTCGAACAGGCTGAAAAAAGTGTCAACGTTATATTGCGGACTACCTCTATGAGGGTCCGCCGCTTCTGCGGGAACGTTTCGTCAACAGCGAGCTACTCACTGTTTCATCAAAGCCACAACATCTCGTTCGACCTCACGGCTAGGTCGGGCAAGAGGACTTGCAGACGTCCAGTATTACGCCAATCCGAACTCGGCTAAGCGGCTAACGTTTTGGGTTCCCATTACGAAAAGCATATTCCGTTTTGTTTCGAGACCATTATTCACGCGGCGGGCATAATGGTCTCGCGCAGCAGTCGTTGTCGATCGATCTTCCCGTTCCCGGTTCTGGGCAGCGTGTCACGAAATTCGACCTGTTCGGGTACCATGTAAGGGGGGCAACTTCTCAGCCCAATGTCGCTTCAACTCCGTCGAGGTCAGTGAACTACTGTTACTAATGGTCACAATTGTGTTGCCGCTTGCCTCGTCCGGGATCGCCAAAGCCATGGCCTCATCCACGGCGGGATGCGCGACCATCACTGCTTCGATCTCAGCTAACTCGACGCGGTAGCCGCGCGTCTTAATCATGTGATTCATGTGATCCTTGCGACCGACAAACAAGTAATTGCCTTTCTCATCTAGTGTCACCCAGTCACCGGTGCACCGGAGGGAACTCAAGTCGCGCTGGTCCAGAATTCTAGAAAACGGATGAGACTCTCGGCACCGATATCGGCCTAAAAGTCCCGGGGGCGCACGGATTGCTTCTGGTTTAATGCCAGGCAATTAGGGCGATTTGGCGGCGGGCGCCTTGGTATAGGTACTGCTTTACCAGACTGAGCATTGAACGTGACTTTCAGTAAATTCCATATCAAGCGAGCGGTGGCCAGCTCTTTAGGATTCACTCTTATCGAAGCAATCATTGGCATTTCTGTTCTAGGCCTCGGGGTCGCCTCCACCGTTGGAGCACCCACCAAGTTCAACTCCATCGCCAGCACCAGTGTTCTGACCCTTAACCCGGAGCGGACGGGCCACGCAGCGACGCTCCTGAATTCCGGTCAGGTCTTGATCACGGGCGGCGCAAATGAAGGCACTACCCTCAATTCCGCGTTGCTCTACGATCCGGTGAGCCGGAGGCTGTCCCCGACCGGCTCAATGATTTCCACGCGGGCAAACCACACGTCAACCCTGCTGCCCGACGGCAGGGTGCTGATCACAGGAGGCGATCAAGGCAGCCTGTCGCTGAAGTCTGCCGAGATCTACGATCCGGCGACGGGTCGTTTCACGCTGACTCGCACAATGAAGCTCGCGCGAAGCAGGCATACCGCTACCTTGCTTCGAGACGGTCGAGTGTTATTGGTCGGCGGAAAGAGCGCTGAACTGTTCGATCCCGTTACGCAGGTTTTCACAGCAACAACAAAGCCTCCCAAAGCAAACCGCACGAGCCATGCGGCTCTGCTCCTGCCGAATGGATCTGTGCTCGTGACCGGCGGG
>Ga0209055_1002060_pt1 | contig 12877 bp, 12 predicted proteins | sample GraSoiAngelo_110_FD_185875 | JGI IMG/M metagenome (GOLD analysis project Ga0209055, IMG submission 185875) | Grasslands soil microbial communities from the Angelo Coastal Reserve, California, USA - 14_0903_12_30cm (SPAdes) (version 2) | ecosystem: Environmental > Terrestrial > Soil > Grasslands ... | reverse complement strand
CACGCCGATCGGGCTCACGTTCCTCGGCCGCGCGTGGAGCGAGCCGACCCTGCTGCGCCTGGCCCATGCCTTCGAGACCGCGACGAGCCTTCGGCGGCCGCCCCCGAGCGTCGCGCCGGGCCCCGCCGGCCCTCCGCTATAATCCGAGGGGATTTCCGAGCCGCGGAGAGGGGCTGTCGGGGAGAGGGGCCTATGACGACCGAGCAGTGGTTCGACTCGCTGATCGCGGAATTGCTCGCGCAGAACCCGTTCAGACGCTCCGAGTACTTCAAACGCTTCGCCTCGGGCTCCCTGAGCCGGGAGCAGGTGTGGGGACACATCGCCCAGCACTATCTTCTGATCGCCTGGTTTCCCCGGATCTTCAGCGGCATCCACACCCGCTGCGACGATTTCGAGGTTCGCAAGGACTGCGCGCGCCATCTCCTCGTCGAGGATCTCGGCTATCTGAGCGGTCAGGTCGGCGCCACGCCGGATCACGACGAGCTCTTCCGTCGGATCGGCGACGATCTCGGCTATTCCCGCGACGCGTACGATCGCATCGCCGCCGTGCCCGAGATGGACGCGATCGTGCGCTTTTTCCAGGAGCTGGCCCACGAGCGACCGTGGAGCGCGTCGCTCTGCGCGACGGCGCTCCTGGAAGAGGAAGTCGTCGAGATCGCCCGGACGGTCGGTCGGGCGCTCGTCGAGCACTACGGCGTCCGCCCGGAGTGGGGCGGCCAGAACTACGCGGTGCACGAGGCGGTCGAGCAGGAGGAATCGGGCGAGACGAAGAAGACCATCCTCAAGCACCTGCGCACACCGGACGATCGCCGCGCCGCGGAAGGCGCCATGCGCGAGATGCACCGTCTGCTCCAGGTCTACGCCGAGAGCCTCGCCCGCCGACATCTCTGATCCACGTCTCGTCGCGCCTGCCTCACGTCTCGTTGCGCGCTCGGCTCTCCAGAGAGAGCATAGAAGGATGTAGGAGGGTCCTATGAGCCTGCAATCGGTCAATCCCGCGACCGGCGAAGTCCTCGAGACGTTCGCCGCGACCTCGGGCCGTGAGCTCGACACGATCGTCGCGACGAGCCACGCGGCATTCCTCGAGTGGCGAACGGTGCCCTTCAAGGCGCGCGCCGAACGGATGCGCGAGGCGGCGCAGACGCTCCGGCGCCGCCGGGCCGAGTTCGCCCGCACGATGGCGCTCGAGATGGGCAAGCCGATCGCGCAGGGTGAGGCCGAGGTCGACAAGTGCGCGTGGGTGTGCGACTACTACGCGGATTCTGCCGAGGGCTTCCTGGCCGTGCAGCCGCGCGAGACCGACGCGAAGAAGAGCTACGTGCGCTTCGACCCGCTGGGCGTCGTGCTCGCGGTGATGCCGTGGAACTTCCCGTTCTGGCAGGTCTTCCGCTTCGCCGCGCCGGCGCTCATGGCCGGCAACGCCGGCGTGCTCAAGCACGCCTCGAACGTCCCGCGCTGCGCGTTGCAGATCGAGGAGGTGTTCCGCGAAGCGGGATTTCCGCGCGGGCTCTTCTCGACCGCGCTCATCGAGTCCTCGGCGGTCGCCGGCCTCATCGACGATCCGCGGATCGTCGCGGTCACGCTCACGGGCAGCGAGCTGGCGGGCAGCAAGGTCGCCGAGCGGGCAGGGAAGATGCTCAAGAAGACCGTGCTCGAGCTCGGCGGCAGCGACCCGTTCATCATCCTGGAGGATGCCGATCTCGACCTCGCCGCCAACACCGCGGCCGACGCGCGCCTGGTCAACAGCGGCCAGAGCTGCATCGCCGCCAAGCGATTCATCGTCGTCGAGGCGGTGGCCGAGAAGTTCATCCCGAAGTTCGTCGACCAGCTCCGGGCGCGCCGCATGGGCGATCCGCTGGCGCGTGAGACGCAGGTTGGGCCTCAGGCGCGCGTGGACCTGCGTGACGACCTCCATCGCCAGGTCGAGGAGTCGATCAAGCGCGGGGCCAAGCGACTGCTCGGCGGCGAGATCCCGCGCGGCACCGGCGCGTTCTATCCGCCCACCTTGCTCGCCGCGGTCGACAAGGGGATGCCGGCCTTCGACGAGGAGACGTTCGGGCCGGTGGCCGCCGTGATTCGCGCCAAGGACGAGGCCGACGCCGTGCGACTCGCGAACGACTCGCAGTTCGGTCTGGGCGCCGCGCTGTGGACTCGGGACCACGCGCGCGCCGAGCGCCTGGCGGCCGAGATCGAGGCGGGCGCGATCTTCGTCAACGGTCTCGTGAAATCGGATCCACGGCTGCCCTTCGGCGGTATCAAGCGCTCGGGCTATGGCCGCGAGCTGTCGGAGTATGGCATCCGAGAGTTCGTCAACATCAAATCGGTCTGGATGGCGTGACGGCGGGCATGGGCGCATGAGAGCCTCGGATCTGATCGTCCAGTGCCTCGAGAACGAGCAAGTCCGTTACGTGTTCGGCCTGCCCGGCGAGGAGATCCTGGACATCCTCGATTCCTTCCTCGACTCGAGGATCACCTTCGTTCCGACGCGCCACGAGCAGGGCGCCGCCTTCATGGCCGACGCCTACGGTCGCCTGACCGGCCGGCCGGGCGTGTGTCTGTCGACCCTCGGGCCGGGCGCCACGAACCTCGCGACCGGAGTCGCCGACGCGAACCTCGACCGCGCGCCCCTGGTCGCCATCACCGGACAGGCCGGCCGCGATCGAATCCACAAGGAATCCCACCAGCGCGTCGATATCGTCGAGCACCTGCGGCCGCTCACCAAGTGGAATACCCGTGTGGAAACCGCCGCGGTGATCCCCGAGGTGATCCGCAAGGCGTTCAAGCTGGCCCAGTCCGAGAAGCCCGGAGCCTGTCACATCGAGGTGCCCGAGGACGTCGCGGGCGAGGCGATCGACGGCACGCCGCTCTCGACCGAGCGCGCCCGGCGGCCGTCACCGGATCGCCAGGCCCTCGAGACGGCGGCGCGGCTGATCGAAGCCGCATCGTTCCCGCTGATCTTCGCCGGCAACGGCGTCATCCGCGGGCGAGCGTCCGGCGAGCTGCGGGCGTTCGCCCGGGCTCACGGCATTCCCGTCGCGCACACGTTCATGGCGAAGGGCTCGATGCCGTACGACGACGACCTCTGCCTGCTGTCGGTCGGGCTGCAGGCGCGGGATTACATCTCGTGCGGGTTCGACAAGGCCGACCTCATCATCGCGGTGGGCTACGATCCGGTCGAGTACGCGCCGAAGTTCTGGAATCCGGACCGCAAGAAGCCGATCGTCCACATCGATTTCACACCGGCCGAGGTCGACAGCTTCTATCAGCCCGCGGTCGAGGTCGTCGCCGACGTGCGCGAGGCGATCGAGCTCCTCGGCGGGCTCGTGAAGGGACAGAAGGACCCGGCACCCTACCAGACGCTCCGTCGGTATATCCTCACCGAGCTCCAGGAAGGCGCGGACGACGACGGCTTCCCGCTGAAGCCCCAGCGCATCTTGAGAGATCTCCGGGCGAGCATGGGCCGCGAGGACATCCTGATTTCCGATGTGGGCACCCACAAGCTGTGGATCGCCCGGACGTTTCCCGCGTACGAGCCGAACACCGTGCTGATCTCCAACGGCTACGCGGCCATGGGCTTCGCGCTTCCCGCCGCCATCGCCGCCAAGCTCGTCCATCCGGAGCGCAAGGTGGTGGCGGTGAGCGGTGACGGCGGCTTCCTCATGAACTGCCAGGAGCTCGAGACCGCGTGCCGGCTCGGGCTCGGCATCGTCAACGTGATCTTCCGCGACGGCGGATACAACCTGATCCAGTGGAAGCAGCAGACGCACCTGGGGCGGGAATCGGGCGTCAAGTTCGGTAACCCGGACTTCGTGGCTCTGGCCGCCGCCTTCGGCGCGAAGGGGTATCGAGTCGACTCGGCGCGCGCGCTCGGGCCGATCCTGGCGCAAGCGCTCGCGCACCCGGGCCCCTCGATCATCGACGTACCGGTCGATTACGAAAACGCCAAGCTGACCGCGGGGCTCGGGCACCTCATCTGCCCGATCTGAGCCGGCGGGAGGCCGATGATACCGCCTGAGCTGACAGCAGCCCGAACGTCGCCGGACCCACCAGCAGCCCGACCAGATCGAGGCAAACGCCATTCCGCTCAGCAACCCGGCCGTGCGTGAGCCGCCGAGCCTCGGCGCTGATCACGAAGAAGACCCCGACCCAGCCGTAGGCGCCAATGCCCGTCGCGAAGGCCAGCAGCCCGGCGGCGATCGGCGCCGAGACCTGCCAGAAGGCGTACGAGGCGAACGAGCCGGCGCCGATCGCGGCCGGTGACCGCCAGCCACACCGAACGCCGCTCGGCGCCGCCAGCGATCGCTGGCGGCGCCGAGCGCGAGCCGCGACACCGCGCCGCCCGCCTGCGATCAGGCGACGAGAAGCCCCGCGCCGATCGTGTCGAAGCCGAGCGCCTGGGATCGTATAGAGCGGCAGATAGCTCAGCACGGCGGCCTGGACCATTCCGAGCACGAGGCCCTCGCAAAGAACGCGAGGATCGCCGGCCGGCGGGCCCACGACCATGCGCTCGCACCGCCCTCATGCGCGGCGCTCGTCGCTCTGGCGGACGGCGCGTCGTTGAGCCGGCCGAGCGGGCGCCAGCTAAGGGCGACCGGCAGGGCCACCACGAGGCCGCACGTCGCGATCGCCGCCCGCCATCCCAGCGAGGCGGCCACGCGCGGGAGCACGAGCGCCGAGGCGATCCCGCCCACGGTGAGCCCCATCTGCTTGATGCCCATCGCGATGCCGCGCTCGTGAACCGGGAAGAGATCCATGATGGCCTTGCCGAGCGCGGGATTGACGACGCTCCAACCAATGCCGGCCAGGAACAAGCACAGGAGGAACGTCGTGAAGCCCGGCGACAACGCGCCGACCGCGAGCCCCGCCGCGCCGACGATCAGTCCCCCGAGCAAGCTCGGCCGTGCGCCCAGACGGTCGGCGAGCCGTCCGCCCGGCAGCGAGAAGAGGAGGCCGCCGACATAGATCGACGGAACGATGAGCGCGACCTGAAGCCGTGTCAGGCCGAAGCCCGCGACGAGGCTTGGCGAGAGGGGAGAGATCCCGAGCATCCCGAAGGCGCCCGCGCCGTAGGACCCGGGTGAGAATCGCCAGGAGAAACCACCGCGTGGGCACTAACGCACGATCCTGGAGGGTGGACCGGCGGCCTCGAGGCCGCCGGTCCGATCCCTCAGCGCGGTCGCCCGAGGACGATCAGGGCTTCAGCCCGAACTTCTGGAACGTGTGGCAGCTCTCGGGCACGTAGCCGCGGCTTCCGGCGAACGTCCACGTGACCTCGCTCACGTACACGTCGCCTTTCGAGTCGACCGCGATGCCGTGCGGCGCCGCGAAGCTCCCGGCCGCCGTCGGATCCGGCCCACCCCAGCGGGCGAGCACGCGGCCGTCGCGGTCGTGGACGCTGACGCGGCCCGAGCGGATCTCGCCCGCGGGCCCGTATCGCCGCGAGGTCTGGCCGGGCTGCCACCAGAGCTCCGAGACGTAGGCGCGGCCCTGAGCGTCGAACACGATGTGCGTCGGGCGCCGCGTGTCGGTCCACTCGGCCAGATATTCGCCGTCGGGGCTGAAGATCTGGATGCGGTCGTTCTCGCGGTCGCAGACGAAGACCCGCCCGTCGGACGCGACGGCGATGCCGTGGGGGAGGAAGAACTCGCCTGGGCCCTGCCCCGGCACGCCCCACGACCGCTTGAGCTCGCCGGTCGGCGAGAAGAGGTGCACGCGACAGTTGCCGTAGCCGTCGGAGACGTAGAGCTCACCCCGGGGACCGACCGCCAGATTCGTCGGCCGGTTGAACGGCCCGCCCGCCTTCGAGACCGTCGCGGTGTTCTTGCCGTCGTACCCGGTGTCCGAAGGCTTGTTCATGGTTCCGAGCGTCAGCAGGAGCTTGCCCTGCGGCGTGAACTTCCGCACGGTGTGGTTGCCGTCGTCCGAGCAGTACAGGAGGCCGTCCGGTCCGACGGAGATGCCGTGCGTGCGCAGGGTGAACTGCCCCTCGCCCCACGAGCCCTGGAAGTTGCCCTTGCGGTCGTACACGATGATCGGATGATCGCCGCGGCAGATCAGGTAGACGCGATCCTCTCCGTCGATCGCGACCCCCGCGACGTCCTTGTGAGCATACCCGCTGGGAAGCTGCTCCCAGCCCTCGACGACCCCGTAGCTCAGCGCCATCGGATTCCTCCTCCCGCTCACACGCGCTCGTAGGCGAGGCGTTTCACCTTGTCCATGTTCGTGCCTTCGATGCGGATCAGTCGCGTCGCGCCCTCGCGCCGCGGCGAGTGCAGATCGCCCTCGTTGTAGACGTGGGCCATGCCGGGCTTGAGCGTGTAGCTCGTGACGAGGCGCACCTTGCCCGGCTTGTCGGGCGTGGCCTTCTCGACGAGCGCCCAGTCGCTCATCACGGTCTCGCCGCGCGCCTGACCGTAGATCGCCCAGGACGGGCCGTGGTCGTGGGGGTTGCTCTCCTTCTTGCCGTTGTAGACGTGGGCGAGGATGCAGAAGCCGAGCGCGGGATCTTCGTAGAGGATCTTGCGCTCGGGCACGTCGTCGCCGACGTGCCTGGCGACGAACGCCTCGTCCTTCAGAACCTCCTGGACGATCTCGCACACCTTCTTCCGGCCGCCGGGGCCGGGGTCGTCGGTGAGGGCGCGCTGACAGGCCGACGCGAACTTTTCCAGGGTCCAGCTCATCGTAGTGACCTCCTCCGTTTGTCCTCGATCAGCTTACCGAATGTCACGACCGCCGCTTGGCGTCGCGCCCCGGCCGGTGGGGCCCCAGCCCCGCGCCGGCCAGCGGCGCGCGCTACCGCGCGCGAGCGCCGGCCCGCAAGAGCTGTCCCGGCAGCGCCCCCGTGGGCTTCCCGTCGCGCAGCACGACCTCGCCGTTCACCACGGTCGCCGCGATCCCGCGCGCGCGCTGGGTGAGCCGTCGAGCCCCGGCCGGAAGATCGCGCACGACCTCGGGCATCTCCGGCGCGATCGTCTCGGGGTCGAACACGAGCAGATCGGCGGCCATGTCCTCGCGAACCAGGCCGCGATCGGTGAATCCCCAGTGCGTGGCCGGCTCGAAGCTCAGCATGCGCACGGCCTGCTCGAGCGGGAGGGCTTGCCTGGCCCGCACCCAGTAGCTCAGCAGGTGGGTCTGGAGCGACGCGTCCATGATCTGCGAGACGTGCGCGCCGGAGTCCGAGAACGTGACGACCGTCCGCGGGTGTTTCATCAGCTCGAGGGCGTGCTCCTGATTCTCGTTGGCGATGGGCTGGAGGAAGAACCGATCCAGGTCCTTCTCGAGCGCCAGATCGATGATCGCCTCGACCGGATCGAGGCCGCGCTCGCGCGCGACCGCCGCGACCGAGCGATACGGGCCCTCGGGCGTGTCCATGACGAAGATCCACTCGTACGAGCCCAGCCGCGCCTCGGCGCCGATCGGGCGCCGCTCGTCACGCTCGCGCGCGGCCTCGACCAGACGGCGGCGGAGCTCGGGGTCGCGAAGCCGCGCCTTCTGCTGCTCGAGTGGAAGCGCGCGCAGCTCGCGCCACACGGGCAGGCGATCGAACGGCAGAGTGGTCTTGAACGAGAGCACAATCGTGAGCGCGCGGCTGTGCACCTGCGCGAACATCCGGCCGCCGCGCGCCGCCGTCTCGTCGAGCAGGGCCAGATACGTGCGCCAGAGGTCGGGCTCTTCGCGCCGGCTGAACAGGCCCCACGTGATGGGGCGCCCGCTCTCGACGGCCAGATCGCGCAGCCGCACGTGATAGTCGCGCAGGCGCTCGGGATCTCCGCCCGCCCGCTCGCCGGCCAGCTCGAACACGCCCGCGTTCATGTCGCCCATCACGCCGACCAGCCGGCGCACCTCGTCCCACGAGGCCAGGCGGCTGGCCACCGGACGCCGGTCCGGGGTCTCGTGGCTCGGTGAGCGCGAGGTCGTGAAGCCGATGGCACCGGCACGGATGGCGTCGCGTAGCTCGCGCTCCATGGCGCGCAGGTCATCTTCACCGGCTTCCTTCTCGAACGCACGCTCGCCCATGACGTAGGTGCGCAGCGCCGAGTGGCCGATGTAGCCCGCGTAGTTGATGCCTTTGGGCAGCCCTTCCACGCGATCGAGGAACTCCGGGAACGTGGTCCAGGTCCAGTCGATGCCGGCGTCCATCGCCTCGGCGGCGATGTCCTCGGCGCGCTCGAGATTGCGCACGACCAGGTGGCGCTCGGGCTTGCCGCACGGGGCGAGCGTGAAGCCACAGTTGCCCATCACCACCGTGGTGACCCCGTGCCAGCACGAGCAAGTGCCCATGGGGTCCCAGAAGATCTGGGCGTCCATGTGAGTGTGGCCGTCGACGAAGCCCGGGGTGACGACCTGCCCGTCGGCATCGATGACCTTGCGCGCCGCCTCGCGGATGCGCCCGATGGCCGCGATCCGGCCGTGACGGACCGCGACGTCGGCTCGATAGCGGGGCAGTCCGGATCCGTCGATCACCGTGCCGTTCTTGATGACCAGGTCATACGGCATCGCGTGCTCCTCCCATCGACTCGCCCAGGGGACGGCGGGGCCCCGCTCCCGGTGGTCGTGGGCAACCGAGAACGGCGCTCGTGAACGTGGGCGTATCGTACGTCAGTTCGGGGTGTGCAGCCAGACGAAGATCGGGACTACGCGGCGTCGATCCCGGAAAGGCGGCTGTAGCTGACGGCGACCTGGCCACCGCCGTCCTGATCGATCAGGAGCCCGTCCTGCGTGAGATCGACGAGCGTGCCGACGATCGGGACGCGGGAGTTCATGATCGACAGGGCCACACGGCGCCCCTGGTAGGCGACCGCTTCACCCATCCACAGCTTTGCCATCGCGCGGCTCAGATCGTCGACTTCCTGGATCATGCCGAGACCGGGAACGCTCTGGGAGCGAGGTACCTCGAACTCCAGGACCGGTGCGGCGGCCGTCACCGCCGCGGGGGCGGCGACCGTTGCGGCGCGCGCTGGCGCCCGGTGCGCAGCCGCTGCGGCCAGTGCGGGGTGGGGGGCAGCGCCGCCGGCGGGGGGCTCGTACTCGGCGATCAGTCCGGGCGCCCGCTCCGGCCCGGCCGAGCCGACCCGGCCCTCGGACGCTGATCGAGCACCGCGTTCGACGGCCCTGCCGAGGCCTCGGATGAGCTCCGACATCTGGCCCATCAGCCGGCGGAAGATATAGTAGCCGAGCAGCGCGATGACGAGAGCCAGGCCGAGCCCGAGCTGAGACTGGATGCGCGAGAGCGACCCGAGCCGGTGGAGTGTCCACACGAAGATGAGAAGCGGCACGACCGTCGTGACGGCGAACACGGCCGAGGCCGCTTGCTGCAACGAGTTGGGACGGGGCGCAGTCGGCATCAAAATCCATCGTAGGCGATGGGAAGCCCGGGGCCTTCAGGAAAAAGCCTGGCCGGGGCCGATGCGGCTTGAAGTGTGATATATCGCGGGGTAGATCGAAAAGACCTCAGAGGAGGGATCAAGGTGAGCGACATGAAGATCGATGCGGTACGATCCTCCAGCAGCGGCGTCCTCGGCCGCGCCCGAAGCCAGGCGCGGGGACACCGCCTCGTCCTCGATTCGTCGTCACGGCCCCAGCCTGACGCGTTCACGAACAGCGAGGCGTTCCTGGCGGGTGTCTCGTCCTGCGGCGTCACCCTGATCGAGATGTCCGCGAAAGAGTCGGGCGTTCCCATGACCGGTATCGACGTCACCATCGAGGGCGCTCGGACCTCGGCCGAGCCGAACCGGTTCGCCACGGTGACGATGACGTTCGAGATCGCCGGCGTGAGCCAGGCCCAGGCGGACGAGCTCGTCGCGACCTATCGAGGACGCTGACCCCTCTACCGTACGGTCGCAGGTGCGACCGAGGTGAAGGTTCAGGTCCTGGCGCGGTAGTACCATCGGCCCCGGGGGATTGGTGGACAAGCGACGGTGCGGGTGGGCCCGAGGTGAGCTCGACATCGCCTATCACGATCGGGAGTGGGGCGTGCCGCTCCACCAGGACCGTCTCCTCTTCGAGCTGCTGATCCTGGAAGGCGCTCAGGCGGGCCTCAGCTGGTCGACCATTCTCAAGAAGCGCCCGGCGTATCGGAAGGCGTTCGACCGATTCGATCCAAAGAAAGTCGGCCGCTACTCCGCGGCCCGTGTCCGGCGCCTCATGAACGACGCGGGCATCGTCCGCAATCGCGCGAAGATCGAGGCCACGATCGCCAACGCGCGCGCGTTCCTCGCGGTTCAGCGCGAGTACGGGACCTTCGACAGGTACATCTGGCAGTTCGTCGGCGGCCGGTCCCTGCAGAATGCCTGGCGGCGCCTGGGCGAATCTCCGGCCGAGACCGAGGCTTCGCGCGCCATGAGCCGCGACCTGATCAAGCGTGGCTTTCGGTTCGTCGGCCCGACGATCTGTTACGCTTTCATGCAAGCCACCGGCATGGTGAACGACCATCTGCGCGACTGCTTCCGATGGCGCGAGGTCCGACGGCCCCTTCGCGCCTCCAAATCGAGGACGACGACGGTCAACGGCAATGACTAAGCGGCGCGTTCGTCTGGCAGCGGTGGAAGATGTTCCGGCCGGCGAAGGCCGCGTGGTCGAGATCGAGGGCAAGGATCTGGCGCTCTTCAACGTGGACGGCACGTTCTACGCGATCGACAACGCCTGCGCCCATCGGGGTGGACCGCTCGGCGAGGGCGATCTCGAGGGCCGGTTCGTTTCGTGTCCCTGGCACGCCTGGCGCTGGGACGTCACGACCGGCGCCAACGCCAACAATCCCGCGGTCAGGATGGCGTGCTTTCCGGTGGCCGTCGAGAACGGCGCCGTCTTCGTCGAGCTCTGAGGCTCTCGCTTGGTGGACGCCACTCTGATGGTGGGCGTGGGGCTCGCGGCCGGCATCGGCCTGGTCTTCGGCTGGCTCGCGTTTCAGCGGTGCCCGCACTGCGGACACCTGGTGCGACGGGCCTCGCAGGGCTGGAAGCGCTGCGGCTCCTGTGGCCGTCAGTATCGCCGCGGACTTCGCGTACGATGACGGCATGCTCAAGCTGACTCTGCCGACACCTCGGACCCTGATGCTCGCCGGCGCCGCGGTGCTGGTCGTCGCCACGCTCGGCGCCGGCGGCTGGTACTGGCACACCGTCTCGCAGCGGCACGCCATGGCGGCCTACGCCGCCGCGTTGACTCGAGCGCAGCCGGCGCTGGGCCCTCAGGCGACCGCCGACGCGCGCGCGGCCGGCATTCGCGATCTCGAAGCCGCGCTCACGCAGTATCCTTCGGGTCCCGGCGCCGCCCAGGTGGCGTACGAGCTCGGCAACTTGCGCTTCGACGCCCAGCAGTACGGCCAGGCCCGCGGCGCCTGGGAGCTCGCCGTCGCTCAAGGGGCGCCCCGGACGCTCAAGACCCTGAGCCAGGGCGGCGTCGCGTACACGTGGGAGGCCGAGCGCAACTACGCGAAGGCGGTCGACGCGTTCAAGGTCGCGCTGACGGGGCTCGGTCCCAAGGATTTCTACTACGAGGATCTGTTGATGGGGCTCGGGCGCACCCAGGAGCTCTCGGGGCAGAAAGCCGACGCGATCGCGACCTATCGCCGCGCGCTCGGTGAGCTCGCCCAGAGCCGCCGGGTCGAAGAGATCAAGGCGCGCCTCGCCGCGCTCGGCGCGTAGTTGCTCCGGCCTCGAACCGACCGCCCACGCGACCGTTTTTGAAACTCGTAAGAGCCTCCAGGCGTCGCCCGGCGCTCGCGTACTTCCGATAAGGGGGATTATGTCAACTAGACCGGGCCTTGACAGGCGGTCGAATGCGCCTAGACTGAGCCCGCCGCGGCGGGGCACATTGTCGCCTCATCGCCAGGCATGAACGACGCGCGTTGAAAGCTGCGAGAGTCGAGGGCGATCAGTGAGCGAGCCGCGGGCGGAGCCCGAGCCGGCCGCGACGGCCGGATCCGGGGCCGAGGTGACAGGTCCGGGCCCGTTGTCCCGGATGTTGATCAGACTCGGGGCGCTGGTGCTCATCGGAGCGCTCCTGTTCATCTTCCATGGCGTCCGAAGTTACCTCTCGCCGTGGTCGCAAGCGATCATCAACGGCATCGTCAAGTACACGTACCCGCACCTCGGCCAGGAGGAGACGACCGTCCTCCTGTTCCGGGAGGACAATCTTCGGCGCCTGAAGGAGTCCTATCCGGTCTCCTACGGGCGCCACGCCATGGTGCTCGACGCGCTCGCCTCGTTTCGCCCACGCGCGATCTTCGTCGACTTCGTGTTCGTGGACGAGCGCCCGGGGATCTCGGAGCTTCACGACGCCATCTGCGACGTGAGGGACTCCGGCATCCCGGTCTATCTGGCGGTCATGGCGCCCATGAAGAAGCCGATCGAGCCCCGGAAGAAATCCGATGGAACGGTGGAACCCTGGCTCTTCGAGTGCGCCGTCCAGGTGAGCGCGCAGATGGCGCCGGCGTACGGCGCCAGCGGAGTCCTCACCTACGCGCATCGAATCGAGTACAAACCGCCCAAGCCGGCCGACAGCAAAGCTCCGGCGGACCAGGCCTCGATCGTCAGCGCCGCGAGCGCGTCGACCGCGAAGGGGCCGGTCCCCGCGAGCGAGTTCTTGCCGACGCCTGCCTTCGAGATGGCCGGGGCGCGAATGAAGCAGCTGGCGCGGAGCACGTTGCAGGACATGGAGATCATCTGGGGCAACGGTGTGGCCCCGCTGAACCAGGCGTGGATGAGCGAGTGCTCGCGTCCCGGCGGGTGGCTCCCCCATCTGGTCAGCATCGTGTCGGACAACCCGCTCAAGCTGGGGAAGCTGCGGTGTCCGTACACGCGGACCATCACCGTGGCGCATCTGCTACTGTCGTCGAACGACGTCGAGCTAGCCGACGCGGTGCATGACCGGACCGTATTCT
>Ga0209055_1002058_pt1 | contig 12883 bp, 10 predicted proteins | sample GraSoiAngelo_110_FD_185875 | JGI IMG/M metagenome (GOLD analysis project Ga0209055, IMG submission 185875) | Grasslands soil microbial communities from the Angelo Coastal Reserve, California, USA - 14_0903_12_30cm (SPAdes) (version 2) | ecosystem: Environmental > Terrestrial > Soil > Grasslands ... | reverse complement strand
CCAGGTAGCTCTTTGCGCTGCGCTCCATCTGTTCCAGCACGTGCCGGCTCGAGGTCTCCATCCGGCGCGTAAACGGCGGTGATGCGATGCCCATCCCCAGGATGATGACGGCCATGGTGAACAGTATGACGCGTTCGCGGCGCGAAGCATCGGGAAGCGACCTGTTGCGCTCAACGGTGACTCCGCCGAGGCACACGCGCTGGTAAGCCCACAACAGATACACGGCGGAGAGAACCGTGCCTGTCGCAGCGAAGCTCGCCCAGCGAACGTTGCGGCCAAAGGTGCCGAGAAGAATCAGGAACTCGCCGACGAAGCCATTGAGCATGGGCAAGCCTAGCGAGGACAGGCAAACGAACAGAAAGAGCGCCGAGAGCACCGGCATCGGCGTCGCAAGCCCGCCGAACTCGCGGATCAGGTGCGTGTGCCTGCGGTCGTAAAGCATCCCGGCAACCAGGAAGAGCGCCCCGGTCGAGATGCCGTGGTTGAGCATCTGGTAGAGCGCGCCCTGGATGGAGATGGTGTTGAACGCAAAGATGCCGAGCACCACCAACCCCAGGTGGCTCACCGACGAGTAAGCTACAAGCTTCTTCAGGTCCGGCTGAACCATGGCCACCAGCGCGCCGTAAATGATGCCGATGATGGCGAGAGTGGCCACGAAAGGAGCGAGGCGCCGCGCAGCCTCGGGGAAGAGCGGCAGGCAGAAGCGCAGCAGGCCGTAGGTGCCCATCTTCAGCAGCACGCCGGCCAGGATCACCGAGCCCGCTGTAGGCGCTTCCACATGCGCGTCCGGCAGCCAGGTGTGCAGCGGGAAGAGCGGAACCTTGATGGCAAACGCTAAGAAGAACGCGCCAAACAGCAGAGTCTCTACGGACAGGGAACTGGTGACGCGGCCGAACCAGTGGATTTGGAATTGCCCAAGGGAAACTTGGCCGGTCTGCAGCAACATCTGAATGACCGACAGGTCAAACGTACCGGTTAGGTTGTAGAGCCACAGAATGGCCACCAACATAAGGACCGAGCCGAACATCGTGTACAACACAAACTTCACCGCGGCATAGATGCGCCGCTCGTGGCCCCAGACGCCGATCAGGAAGTACATCGGAATCAGCATCACTTCCCAGAAGACGAAGAACAGGAAGAGGTCGAGCGCCAGGAAAACCCCGATCATGCCGGTCTCGAGCACCAACATCATCAGGAAGAATTCCCGGGCCCGGGTCTGGATGCTTTCCCACGACGCCAGCATGGCGATGGGAGTCAGAAACGTGGCCAGCAGCACGAGGAAAAGGCTGATGCCGTCTACCCCAAGGTGGTAGTTGATGGGCGGCGCGGCGATCCACTTCCGCGACTCCTCGAACTGATAAGCTGCTGTGTCCGGCTGGAAAGCGCGCAGCAGGAGCAGCGACATGGCGAACTCCGCCATCGCGGTCACCAGCGCCAAGCGGCGGATCCAGACGCGGTCGTCGCTGCGCAACATCAGCAGCGCCGCCGAGCCCACCAGCGGCAGAAACGTGATCACCGTGAGCAGATGCGTGTTCGGCACGCTACCTTACCATTCCCAGCAGGGGCCATAGCAGCAGGCCTAAGAGGAGTACGGCGCCCACCAGAACCCATGCCGCATAACTGCGCGTATTGCCCGAAGCTAAAACGCGCAGCCGGCTTCCCAGCCTGCGCGCGGTGTGGGCAACGCCGTTCACTGAGCCGTCGATCGCGCCCTCGTCCACCACCTGCCACAGCAGGCGCGTGGAAATCCAGCCGATCGGCCGTATGATCGCCAGGTTGTAGAGCTCGTCCACGTAGTACTTATTGAGCAGCAGTTTGTAAGGCGCGTGGAATGTTTCGGCCAGCCACTCGGGCGTCTGCGGCCGGCGGATGTAGAACCACCACGCAACAAGAAACCCGAGCGTGGCCAGGCCGACAGCGACCCCCATCAGTTGGAGCTCCAGCGTGCGCGACTCCGTTTCACCGCCTGCCGTGGCCAACAGAGCGGAGGACTTGGCAAACACCGGAGCAAGATAGATCTCAAAGTAGTCCGCTCCCCCGGACAGCGCCGGCGCAGCCACCCAGCCGCCGACGACCGATAGCACCGCCAGCACAACCAGCGGCGCCAACATGTTTTTCGGCGATTCATGCACGTGTGTGGCATGTGCGTCATATCGCGGGGCGCCGTGAAAGGTGAGGAATATCAGCCGGAACATATAAAACGCAGTCAGTAGCGCGGCAACAAGGGCGATGGCCCAAAGCACTCTGCCGCCGTAGAGGCTCACCGCCGTCTCGAACAGAATCTTGTCTTTGCTAAAGAAACCGGCAAACAACGGCGCGCCCGAGATCGACAGCGTGGCCAGCAGCATGGTCCAGTAGGTCCAGGGGATCTGTTTCCGCAGGCCACCCATGCGGCGCATGTCCTGCTCGCCGCCCATGGCGTGAATCACGCTGCCGGCCGCGAGGAAGAGCAGGGCCTTGAAAAAGGCGTGCGTCATAAGGTGGAAGATGCCGGCAGAGAAAGCGCCTACGCCGCAGGCCAGGAACATGTAGCCGATCTGGCTAACGGTGGAATAAGCTAGGACACGTTTGATGTCAGTCTGCACCAAGCCAATCGTGGCGGCGTAGAGCGCCGTCAGGCCGCCGATAACGGCCACTGTCGTCATGGCGATCGGCGCGTGCGAGTACAGGATGTGCGCGCGGGCGACCATATACACGCCCGCGGTCACCATTGTCGCGGCGTGGATCAGCGCGCTGACGGGCGTCGGCCCTTCCATTGCGTCCGGCAGCCAGACGTAGAGCGGGAGTTGTGCCGATTTGCCTATGGCCCCGGCCAGCAGCAACAGGGAGATCGAAGTGAGCACGCCGGGCTGTCCTGCATTTTCTACCGGCATGCCGGCGGCGCGATTGAACACGGTGGCGTAGTCCACCGAGCCAAACACCCAGAAGATCAGCAGAATGCCCAGAGTGAAGCCGAAGTCGCCAATGCGGGTGACGATGAATGCCTTCTTGCCAGCGTCGGCAGCGCTCTTCCTCAGGAAGAAAAACCCAATCAGTAGGTAGCTGCAAAGCCCGACGCCCTCCCAACCCACAAACAGCAGCACGAAGTTCGCCGCCATCACCAGCGTCAACATGAAAAACGTGAACAGGTTCATCTCGGCGAAGAAGCGGTAGTAGCCGCCCTCGTGCGCCATGTAGCCGGTAGAGTAGATGTGAATCAGCCAGCCCACGCCGGTCACAACCAGCAGCATGACAATGGTGAGCTGGTCCACCTGGAGGTCAAAGCCAGCACGGAAGTTGCCCGCGCCGATCCACGTGAGGTACGACTTGGACCAGGGAACCTGGTCGGCGCGTAGATGGGCAAACTCGCGAATCAATTCAAGCGTGGCGGCGAAGGCGAGGCCAGTCGTGCCGACGCCGACAACATCCACCCAGCGCTTAGGCCAGCGCGCGCCAAAAAGTCCATTCAGCGCCGCGCCCAGCAGCGGCAGTGACGGGATAATCCACAGATGATCGAGGAGAGGCATTAGAGCTTCAGCAGGTTCACGCGCTCGATGTTGAGCGACTGCTGGTTGCGCGCAATCAAGAGGATAATCGCCAGGCCTACCGCGGCCTCCGCCGCAGCCACCACAATGACGAAGAAGACGAACACCTGGCCGTCTAATTTCCCAAGCGCGCGGCTGAAGGCGACAAACGTCAGATTCACGGCGTTAAGCATCAGCTCGATAGACATGAAAATGGTGATGATGTTGCGCTTGAAGATGAACGCCACCACGCCCAGCCCGAACAGGATGGCGCTTAGCACCAGATAGTAGCTGATTGGGACCACTCGACCCCCTCAGGGACCAACCTTCCGCCGGTCCCTCCCCCCTGCTGCGGCAACGCACGGCGCCTCAGAATCAGGCCGCGGGCTTGCCGCGCGGATAGTCACAGTGGACAGGCACGAATGCGTGTCCTGCCTAGGTCTCCTTCTTCGCCAGAACCACCGCGCCCAGGATGGCGATGAGAATGAGAATTGACGTCAGCTCAAACGGGAACACGAACTCCCGGAAGAGCATCCTTGCCAGCTCCCGGGTCGGCGTGGGTCCTGCCGAAACCGGCGCTTGCCGCCCTGCCCCCCCGGCGATCCAGTAGGCCAGTTCCACCGTCAGGAAAAATCCCAGGGGCAGACCCACATAGCGCGCCATGCGGCTCACATTGGTGCGCGCCTCTACGCCGGCGTTGAGAAGCATGATGACAAAGACGAACAGAACCATGATCGCGCCGGCATAGACGATGATCTGCACCGCGGCGATGAATTCCGCGCCCAGCAGCAGGTAGAGCCCCGCCAGCGCCACCATGACCACGATCAGCGAAAGCGCGCTGTGAATGGGGTGGCGCTGCAGGATCAGGCTCACCGCGCCCCCTATGGCCATGGCCGCTAACACGAAGAACAGCACCAGCTCTAGGCTCATCGTTTCCCCACTACTATCGCGAAGCTGGTCAGCACAATATTGGCGAGTGACGCCGGGAGCAGCAGCTTCCAGCCGACGGCCATCAACTGGTCATAGCGGAAGCGGGGCAGCGTGCCGCGCACCCAGACGTAAATAAACAGGAAGATGAAAACTTTTGCCAGGAACCAGAACGGCCCCTGGATGAAATCGTTCGCGCCCGGCAGAGCGATTAGAACCGCCAGACCGGCAAGCACCACACCCAATACCGGGAGCACAATCTTTCCGAGAAGGGTTTCGTAACGAATGCCGTCCCAGACCAACCAGGCGCTCCCCGCGGCCAGCAAGGCCGTAGGCAAGTAACGCATCCACGCTAGAGCCCCGATCTGGGGAAAAGGGGAGAGCCATCCGCCGAAGAAGAGGATGGTCGCGAGGCACGACACAGTGATCATGCTGGCGTACTCGCCCATAAAGAACATCGCGAACTTGAAGCTTGCATATTCGGTATGGAAACCTGCGACCAGTTCGCCTTCGGCCTCGGGCAAGTCGAAGGGCAAGCGGTTGGTTTCCGCAATCGCGGCGGTAAAGAAGCAAGAGAAGCCGATAACTTGCGGCATGGGAGACGCAAAGATGTTCCATCGCGGGAGCCAACCCCACAGGAAACCCTGCTGCGCGGCGATGATCTCGCGCAGGTTGAAAGACCCCGCGAGCAGCAGCACGCCTACCACCGACATCGTCAGTGCCAGCTCGTAGCTCACCATTTGCGCCGAGCTGCGCAGGCCGCCCAGCAAGGGATACTTGCTGTTCGATGACCATCCGGCCAACGCCACGCCGTACACCCCGAGCGAGGTGATGGCGAACAGGAACAGCAAGCCGATGTTCAGGTTGGCGATGCCGAGCGAGGTGCGTTGGCCGAAGAGCTTGAACTCCCCCGGGCCGAACGGGATCAGCGCAATGGCCGTTAGCGACAGCGACAGCGTGAGGAACGGCGCCAGGTAGTAAACGAAGCGGTCCGCGCCGCTCGGTGTGACGTCTTCTTTGAAGAGGAACTTCAGCCCATCGGCCAGCGGCTGCAACAGCCCGTGCGGGCCCGCGCGATACGGGCCCCAGCGCGACTGGATGTGCGCCACCACCTTGCGCTCGAACCAGGTGAGATATGCCAGCGCCGTCAGCAGCAGAAACATCAGCACGGCGATCTTGATCACCGCGACGACCAAGACGGGGTGCTGGGCCACAAGATTGCTCACGGCTTTGCTCGCGCCTCGGGAACCGAATTCAGCATCCTGCAGTAGCGGCCCAGGCTGCCGCTGGTGAACAGCGTATCCAGTGAAGAAAAGATCGCTCCGGCCGGCACAACATACCCCGCACGGCCATTGGCAGGTGAGTGCGGGGAGGTAGCTTCGGCGCTACCGAGGAGCAGGTTGGCCTGCGAAACATCATATCCGCTCACATTGCGCCGGATCTCCTCCAGTGCCGCTTCGGGGGTGCGGAGGGAGATCGCGCGGCCGAGGCCCATCTTCGCCAGCTGGTGCGAGAGAATGCGCAGGATGTCAAAATCGCTGCGCACGCCCATGACCTCGGCAGCCTTGCGCAGCAACTGCACCTCTCCGGCCGTGTTGGTCACCGTGCCATCCTTCTCGTAGGCGCAGGCGGCGGGAAACACGATGTCCGCGCGCTTGGCGGTTTCGGTCAGAAACATTTCGTGGACGACCAGGAGCTCGAGGCCGCCCAACCGATCGGCCGCGGTGATGCCGAACGACTTCACCGGATTCGCGCCGGCCACGTAAAGCGCTTTGAGCTTGCTGGCCAGAGCGGCGTCCAGCATTTGTCGCGCATCGAGGCCCGGCTTCTCCGGGAGCGGCGCGCCCCACAGCTTGCCGAAGGATTCGCGCGCGGCCGGATCCTCAATGGACAGGTAGCCGGGTAGGCGATCCGGCAGCAGGCCCATGTCGGCTGCACCGCGCGAATTCGAGTAGTCGCCGAGGGCCATGAAACGCGTCTGCCCCCCTAGGTGCGCACCAAACGCAACCAGATCGCGCGTGCCAGCCCCACTCACTTCTGCGCCGAAAACGATGACCACGTCGCTCTCTTTTTCAAGCGCCTCCTTTAGCGCCGCCAGCTCGGTCAAAACGCCGGTGTCCAGGTCGGCCTGGCCCACAGCGAGCCACCGCAGCGCGGCTGGCTCTGCGCCCTCGCCAACTTGAACGAACTGCTTGGCCTGCCGGCGCAGCTTGATCGCATTCACGTTGATTACGTAAAGGCGCGCACCGTGATGCCGGATGGCGGTGCGAATCTGCCAAGCGACAAGCGGATTCTGCTCGGTCGGGTTGTTGCCGACCAGCAGAATGGCCTTGGCCTCGCCCAATTGTTGCATGGTGGCCAGCGCGCCAGCGGCTGCCTTCTCGCCCAGCGCTGCAATCAGACCGGCGTAGTCAGCGCTGCGATGGTGGTCCACGTTGTTGGTGCCGAGGTTCGCGCGGGCGAAGCGGGCCAGCAGGTAGTTCTCTTCGTTGGTGGTGCGGTTCGAGCCGATGAAGCCGATCGCCTTCGGGCCGTGTTCCTCGTGCACCTGCTTGAGCCGCTTGGCGGCCTCGGCCAGCGCGTCTTCCCAACTCACCGGTTCGAGCTTCCCGTTGCGGCGCACCAGAGGCTGCTTGAGCCGCTCGGGGTGCTGCGTGAAGTCAAAGCCGAAGCGACCCTTCGCGCACAGGAACTCCTTGTTGATGCCGGAGAGGTCGCGGTTGTTCGCGCGCAGGATCTCGTTGTTGCGCACACTGAGTGTGGCCTTGCAGCCATTTGAGCAATGCGCGCAGATGGTGCCGACGTACTTCATCTCCCACGGGCGGGTCTTGTAACGATAGGTGCCACTGGTCAGCGCGCCCACGGGGCAGATGTCGATGCACATCCCGCACTCTTCGCACTCGAGGTGATCCTCCCGGTTGGGAATAATCACCGAATATGCGCCGCGCTGGCCCACGCCCAGGGCTTTGACGTCCATGCCCTCGTCGCACACGCGCACGCAGCGGAAACAGAGAATGCAGCGCGGCGCGTCGTAATAGACCAGCTCCGACCACTTTTCCTCGGGTTGGTGTTTTTTTTCCTCGACGAAGCGGCTTTCGTCGGCGCCGTAACGGAAGACCATGTCCTGCAGTTCGCACTCGCCGCCCTTATCGCACACCGGGCAATCGAGCGGGTGGTTGGTGAGCAGGAACTCGAGCATGGCCTTGCGCGCCTGCTTCACCTGCTCGGTTTCGGTGCGCACCACCATGCCCTCGAGCGCCACCAGCGTGCACGCTGTTTGCAGCTTCGGTGCCTTTTCCACGTCAACCAGGCACATGCGGCACGCCGCCTGCAGCGAAAGGCCCGGGTAATAGCAGAACGACGGCACCTCAATGCCCAGCCTGCGCGCCGCTTCGATCACCAGCGTGCCCGGCTGCACCGCCACGGTGCGGTCGTTGATCTTTAGCGTGACCTGTTTTTGTTCGGTCATGAAGACTTGATAAGAGCCTCTCTCTTCGAGGGTCAGGATGTCAGCCCCCGACGTCTCAGTCCTTCAGGCCTCCGGGCCCTGGACCTTCGGGCGGCGATGACAATCTCTTTCTTTAGGGTCAGCGCTCCAGCCCTGACATCTCGACCCTTCGAGGCCTCGGGGCTTCTACAGCTCCCTGAGGCGGAGACAACTTGGCTACAGCGCCGCGGCCATAACTTCTGCGGGCCTGTATGGGCAGCGCCCTTTCAAATGCTCCTCAAACTCGTGCCGCCATTTCTTCACGATGCTTATCGTCGGCAGCGCAGCGGCGTCGCCCAGCGGGCAGAACGTTCGCCCGAGCATGTTCTTGCTGAGCTCGCCAATCAGCGCGATGTCTTCCTCGCGGCCACCGCCGTCGTGGAAGCGGTCGAGCATCTTGCGCAGCCAGGCGGTGCCCTCGCGGCAAGGGATACACCAGCCGCACGACTCGTGCGCGTAGAAGTGCATGATGCGCCGCGCCAAGTCCACCATGCAGGTGTCTTCGTTAATCACTACCGTCCCGCCGGAGCCCAGCATCGAGCCCGCCTTGGCCAGTGAGTCAAAGTCCATAGGTAGATCCACTTCCTCGGCATTCAGTAGCGGGCAGGAGCTCCCGCCCGGGATCACTGCCTTCAGTTTCTTGCCCTTGGGTACGCCGCCGGCGACTTCCTCAATCATGCGCCGCAGATTGAAGCCCATGGGCAGTTCGTAGATGCCGGGGCGACTCACGTGACCGGAAATACAGAACAGCCGCGTGCCGCCGTTTTTGGGAGAGCCCAGGTTGGCGTACCACTCGCCGCCGTTCAGGATCACCGCCGGCACGGAACTGAGCGTCTCCACGTTGTTGATGACAGTCGGGCAGCCGTAGAGGCCGACCACGGCGGGGAAGGGAGGCCGGATGCGCGGGTAGCCGCGCTTTCCTTCGAGCGATTCCATCAGCGCCGATTCCTCGCCGCACTCGTAGGCGCCGGCGCCGGTGTGCGTGCACAGCTCGAAATCGAACCCGCTGCCGCGGATGTCGCGGCCCAAGTAGCCGCCCGCGTAAGCTTCAGCGATTGCGGCGTCCATAATCTCCAGCACGTAGCGGTACTCCCCGCGAATATAGATGTAGCCCTGGTGCGCGCCGACCGCGCGCCCGGCAATGACGGTACCTTCGATCAACTGGTGCGGGTCTAGCTCCATCAATGGGCGATCCTTGCAAGTGCCCGGCTCGCTCTCATCGGCATTGCAGAGGATGTACTTTGGCTTGGTGGTGTCTTTCGGAACAAAGCTCCATTTCACCCCGGCGGGAAATCCCGCCCCGCCCCGGCCACGCAGATTCGACTTCTTGACTTCTTCGATCACTTGCTCGGGCGTCATCTGGTTCAATGCCTTTGCGAGTGCCTTGTAGCCGTCGTGTTGCAGATAGACCTCGAGTGTGCGCGAGTTCGGGATGCCAAAGCGGCGACTGATCACCGGCACCTCTGCCGGGTGGCGCGGGTGCAACGCGCCGGAAGTGCAAGCGGCCGCGGCGGGCTTGTGCCCCGCGTCAAGGCTTTCAATTAGGTCGTCCACCGCCACCGGTGTAAGGTTTTCATAGAAGTCGTAGTTCACTTGCAGCGCGGGCGCGCCGGTGCAAGCGCCAATGCATTCCACTTCCTCGAGCGAGAACATGCCGTCGGCGGTAGTCTGTTTGTTGCCGATTTCCAGCTTCCGCTGGACGCGGTCGTAGATGCGGTGGCCGCCGCGCAGCATGCAGGAAACGTTGGTGCAGACCTGCACGTGGTATTTGCCTGCGGGCTTGCGCCGCAGCATCGAGTAATAGACCAGGGTCTCGGTCACTTGCAGCGTGTTCAGATCCAGCCGCCGCGCAATCTCGGCGATCATTTCGTCGCTGATGTGGCCCATCGCATCCTGCGCGTAGAGCAGCATGGGCACCAGCGCGGAGCGCTTCGTCGGATAGCGATTCACCAGTTCCATGAACTTGGCTTCAAGCCGCGGCGGCAGAGTCATCAACGGTCCACTTCTCCCAAGACGATATCAATTGTGCCGATGCAGGCCACCACGTCGGCGATTAGCCGTCCTTCCACGAACTTGGGCAGCGCCTGCAGGTTGACGAACGACGGCGCGCGAACCTTCACGCGCCACGGTTTGGGCGAGCCGTCGCTGGCGACGTAAAAGCCCAGCTCCCCGCGGGGCGACTCAATCGCCTGGTAAACCTCGCCCGGCGGCGGAGAAAAACCCTCAGTGAAGATCTTGAAATGGTAGATGAGCGCTTCCATCTCCGTCTTCATCTTCTCGCGATCAGGCGGCACAATCCCGGGCGCTTCCGAACGGATGGGGCCCTCGGCCGGGATCTTCGCCATGGCTTGGCGGATGATCCTCAGGCTCTCGCGCAGCTCGGCTAGACGCACCAGATAGCGGGCGTAGCAATCGCCCTCGGTGCGCGTGGGCACTTCGAATTCAAACTCGTCGTAGCTCGAGTACGGAAAGAACTTCCTGACGTCATACCCCACGCCGCTTCCTCGCAGCGTGGGCCCGGAGACGCCTAGGGCGATGGCGTCCTCGGCGTCGAGCTTGCCGACGCCCTGGGTACGCGCCAGCCAGATGCGGTTCTTGGTGAGCAGATCCTCATACTCCTGGATGCGGCTGGGGAACATCCCGACGAAGCGCTCGACCGCCGCCAGCCACCCCGGCGGCGGCTCGAGCGCCAGCCCGCCGATGCGGAAGTAGCTGGTCATCATCCGCTGGCCGGAGACCATCTCCAGGATCTTGAGGATCTCCTCGCGCTCGCGGAAGCAATAGAGGAAAACCGACATTGCGCCCAGATCGATGGCGTGCGTGCCAAGCCATACCAGGTGCGAGCCAATGCGCGTCAGCTCGGTGAGCAGCACGCGGATGTACTGCGCGCGCTTGGGGACCTCCAGGCCGAGGAGCTTCTCGACCGCCAGGCAGTAGCACAAATTGTTGGAGAGCGGCGCAAGATAATCCAGCCGATCGGTCAGTGTGATGGCCTGGGAATAGGTCTTGGCCTCGCAGCTTTTCTCGATCCCGGTATGCAAGTAGCCGATTTCCGTCCGCGCTTTGAGGACGGTTTCGCCGTCGAGTTCGAGCACCACACGCAAAACGCCGTGGGTGGAAGGGTGCTGCGGCCCCATGTTCAGGACCATGGTTTGAGTGCCGGTGATGGTGTTTACTGTAGTGGCCATGGTTCGGCTATCCCCGCCATGAATCAGCGGAAACCCTCCACCGGATAATCTTTGCGTAGCGGATGACCTTCCCAATCTTCAGGCATCAGAATGCGCCGCAGGTCAGGATGCCCCTCGAAGCGCACGCCGAAAAGGTCGAAAATCTCCCGCTCATGCCAGTTCGCCGCTGGCCAGACCGCGTTCACCGAATCGACCACGGGGTCGCTGCCGCCCACGCGCACTTTGAGCCGCAACCTCGCGCGATGGGGAATCGAAAGCAGGTGGTAGTTTAGCTCGAAGCGCGGCTCGACCGGGAACCGGTCCACGGCGGTGATGTCGGATAAGTAGGCGAACTGCGACTCGGGATCGCCGTGAAGGAACTCTGCGGCGCGACGCAACTGTTCGCGCGGCACCACAATTGTCAGCTCGCCGCGAAACTCATGAGTCTCCGCCACCGCCTGCGGGTCCCAGGCGCGCAGCTTGCTCACCACGGGGTTCTGTTCAAGATCCTGTGTTTCCGCCACGGAGCAGTCCCGGCGAGCGGCTCAGCGGTTCCAGTCCAGCGCGCCTTTTTTCCAGAGATAGATGTAACCTGCTAACAAGATCAAGATGTACAGCAGCATCTCCACGAACCCAAACCAATGCAGGTCACGATAGATGTAGGCCCAGGGATAGAGAAAAATCGCCTCGACGTCGAACAGGATGAACACCATAGCCACCAGATAAAACTTTACCGAAAAGGGCTCTCGTGCATCCCCGGTGGGTCGGACGCCGCACTCGTACGGCTGTAGCTTGGCGCGAGTGGGCCGGTGGTACCCCACAATTGTCGAAAGCAGAAGGATTATGCCGGCCAGCCCCATTGCCACCAGGAGGTGTATCAGCAGTGGGGCATAATTCTGCAGGTAGTCTCCGCTCATCAGCGCACACGCTATAATAGCGACGTGCCGCCGCTCGGTCAAATCCGCTGCGCCGTAGTTTCTTCGACGGTAGCGGGCCAGCCAGTCCTTGCCGCAGCAAGGCGTCGAAAGCGGCACTGGGAGTCATTGAAGCGCCCCGCGCCGGCACACTGACACTCGACAAGCCGGCCGGTGTGGCGGGGAGTACAGAGGCGCCGCAGAGGCTCGCGAAATGACCGCTACCATCAACGTTGTTGTCAACGGAGAAGACCGCGAAATCCCGGCCGGCCTGACCGTGGCCGCGCTGCTTGGGCACCTGAGAATGGGCGCCGACCGTGTTGCGGTCGAGCGCAACCTCGAAATCCTCCCACGCGCCCGATGGAACGACACCGCCGTCGAAACTGGCGACCGCTTTGAGATTGTTCACTTCGTCGGCGGCGGCGAATGCAGGACAACCAATCCTGCCTGTCTGCTCTGACGCGCGGTGATGACTAGCCAGATCGAGCCGACCAGCAGCAATGGCGCGGAATAGACACCGGGCATCGGTAAGCTTTCTGCGGTTTCCAGTAGTATTTTGGCCAGCCCTCTTCTAACAGGCTGCTGAAAAACTCATCATGTCGTCATTCCGAGGAGCCCCCTCGACTTTGCTCGGGACAGGCTCCGGCGAGGAGGAATCTCTCTAAGTGCTTGATTTCGTGAGCAGAGAGATTCCTCGCGGAGTTTATCCCGCCGCTGGCGGGGCTCGGAATGAATATATGAAAGCGCGACTCCTCCCATCAGCGTAGGCTGACGGTGGAGATCCCTTTTAGGAAAGAAAAGGAGTCGCGCATGAGAGAGTATATCGCCTTTGACAGCCACAAGCGGTACAGCCTGGTGGAACGAGAAGACGTGGCGAGCGGGAAG
>Ga0209055_1002057_pt1 | contig 12894 bp, 13 predicted proteins | sample GraSoiAngelo_110_FD_185875 | JGI IMG/M metagenome (GOLD analysis project Ga0209055, IMG submission 185875) | Grasslands soil microbial communities from the Angelo Coastal Reserve, California, USA - 14_0903_12_30cm (SPAdes) (version 2) | ecosystem: Environmental > Terrestrial > Soil > Grasslands ... | reverse complement strand
CGCATCGGGCTCGGCAGCGAAGCCGGAGACCTCTCGCTCAACGGCGTCAAGGCGGCGCTGGAGAAGGCCAGGCGGAGCGCGGTCCATGACCCCGACTTCACAACCCTGCCACGTCCGTCCCCTGAACGCCGGACGCTGACGAAATACCACGACCCGAGCGCCATGACCTTGACGGACACCGATCTCGTGCAGGCTGGATGGCGCGTCCTCACCCGCGCGCTGGACGAATTCGCCAAGGCCGGTTCGCTGAGTGCGCTGGCCCAGACCGGGCCCAAGCTACGCGAGCTGGGATTCATCGTCGGAGGCGACGTCACCGTCCTGCTGGAACGGATGGCGATCGGCTCGACCCGGCTTCCTAAAGTCCAAACCGACGAGTCGACCCTGATCGCTTCGTTCATCACCGCCATGGTCGAACGGGAAAGCGCAAAAGGGACCGGGTCCGGCTGCCACACGCGCCTGAGCGCCCTGCGGGGAGAGGCCGGCGCCGAGGCCGCGCGCAATGCCCTGTCCGCCGTCGGCGGGGTCCGCGTCAAGGACGGGGCGTATGCGGTCGTCCTGGGTCCCCAACCGGTGACGGAGCTGATGAGCAACCTGATCCTGCCGAGTCTCACGGTCGCCAGCTTCTACGACTGCAGCTCAGCCTTCCACGGGAAGCTTGGCCGGCAGGTCGCGCATGACGACCTCACCATTTATGACCACGGGGCGCTCCCGGGTCACATGGGCAGCAAGGGCATCACCTGCGAAGGCCTCCCGACCGGGCGGACCGACCTCATCGCAGACGGGAAGCTGGTCGGGCTCCTGTCGAGTTTCTACGAGACGGAGCGGATGCTGCGCGACCCTGCCGCGAAGGAGAAGCTTGGCGTCCCCCCGGAGGACTGTCCCGGTGCCCTGGTGCCGCGCAATGGCTTCCGCTTCGCGGGAGGCGGGGGACGCCGGTTCGACATCGCGCCCTCGGTCGCGCCCACGAATGTCTTCATCGAAGGGTCGGACAAGAAAACCCGCGAGGACCTCCTGCGGCAGGTGCAAAACGGCGTGTACATCGGCCGGATATGGTATACGTATCCCATTAACGGCCTGCGCACCGGCGATTTTACCGCGACGGTCGTGGGCGACTCCTACATGATCAAGGACGGCAAACTGGCGGCGCCCATCAAGGCCAATGTCCTGCGCATCAACGACAACATTCACCAGGTCTTGCAGAACATCGTGGGCATCACCAGCAAGAGCCGGGGAACGATCATCTGGGCGGCGGACGAGGTGGTGTACGCCCCTGAGATCGCCGTGGCCAGGCTCCGGCTCACCGAGATCGCCGGTTTCTTGGACGCGCACTGATGGCGGATGAACCCAACAAGCCCCCTCACCTGATCCACCCAGGGCCGCCACCCGTCGGCGCTCCGGGAGGCATCCACAACCGCCCGCCGATCCCGGGCGCGGGCGACAAGGCCGAATGTCCCAAGTTCATGAGTCACGGCCCGTGCGGCGGCGTGCGCAAGGGAGGCTACTGCGAGGTCTTTCCCGAAATGATGTGTCCCTGGGTGGTCCTGTACTTCGAGTTGGAGAAACTGGGCCACACCGAGTGGATGACCCAAGTATGAAAAAGAAGACGCCCGGCTACACGGAGGCGCATGCCCGCAGCGGGCTCGAGGCCAAGCTGCCGGCCATCGAGACGTGGCCAAACCAGTTCAAGGGGTACGAGATCACCATCGAGGTGCCGGAATACACGGCCATCTGCCCCAAGACCGGGCTGCCCGACTTCGGCACGATCCGTATCATCTACGTGCCGGACAAGCTGTGTGTGGAGCTGAAGTCCCTGAAACTGTACATCCACGCCTACCGCGACCTCGGCATCTTTTACGAGAACGCCGTGAACCGGATCCTGAGAGACCTTGTGGCCGTCTGTCAGCCGGTCCACGCCAGGGTCATCGGCGACTTCGCCGCCCGCGGGGGTCTGCGGAGCACAATCGAAGCCCGGTACCCCTAGGGGCTCGCGGGCGCTGGTCCCAGGCCTGATTCTGCTAGCGGTGGTCTTTCTTCAGGAACTCCTCCAGCCTTTCCCGTAGCGCGGCCAGCTCCTTTGACTTGAACGCGTTCTTGGTCTTCCGGAGGACCTCGATCGTCCCGCGCAAGGCTGTTTCATACGCCTCTAGCCTGGGGCACCGGATGAGCGCACACACATCCGTCGTCCGACCGGTATAATCCTTCCGCAGGGTATCGATCGTCATCTTGAGGCTCGCCGCGATCTGCGTGATGTGCCCCACCATCTGATCCAGATAGTTATCGATGGCCCAGGCCAGCTTGGTCTCTCCCCCCTTGGTGCCTGACACGTTCAGCGACTTCTCCAGATCCTCCATCGTCTTGACCCACTCGCGCATCTGCTCCTGGGTCTTATGCAGCGTGCGGAGCACCCGCCCTTTATCGATGGCGCGGCTGACGCACTGTTGGACCACGGGGAAATCCACCGGCTTGATGAGATAATCCACGACAGACAGACGCAGCGACTCCACGGCGGTGGGCACGGATGGGTAGCCGGTCACCACGATCACGGGAGTGATGGAGCCGCGTTTCTGCAGCTCATGGAGGAACTCCAGCTCCGCATTCCCCGGCATGTAGATATCGGTGATCAGGAGATCGTACGCGGTCTTGTCCAGGGCGGCAGCCGCCTCCCGGGCATCCCGCACGCAATCACAGGCATACCCTTCCCGTCGCAAGAGGGCGCCCATCGACTGCAGGAACGTCTCTTCATCATCGGCGATCAGGATCCGCGCCACGTCAGACATGATGAGGCTGCTCCCTTTCGGGCCGGACGCGTGGAGAGACGACTGCCGCATGGCAAGGTAGGACCACTATGAAGGTCGCGCCGCGGCCGACCGCGGTCTGCACTTCGATCCGTCCCCCCATCGCCTGGACGAGGCTTCGAGATACCGAAAGGCCGAGGCCCATGCCTCCCTGGGTGCTCCCCATCTTGGTGGTAAAGAACGGGTCGAAGATGTGTGGTAACACCTCAGCCGGAATGCCGTGGCCACGATCCGCTACCGCGATCGACACACTTTCCTCGTCATGCGTGACCGAGATACGGATTTCACCGGCCGGCCGCGATGCCTCGATTGCGTTCCGGATCAGGTTACACAGAACCTGGGTGAGGTCTCGCTGCGGAAGCCGGACCTGGGGCAGATCGGGCGCGATCTCCGTGGCGAGACTCAACCGGTGCTGCCGCAACAAGCCTGCCATAATCTGCGAGACATCCCGAAGCAACGCCTCGAGGTCGATGGGACGGGGTTCCGCCGGATCGGGCCGGTACAGTTGGTACATTTGACCCACGATGTCGCTGATCCGCTGGATCTCCCGATCGATCATGCTCACGTACTGGGAATACGGATGGCCGGGGGCAATGGTATCTTTGAGCAAGAGGAACGTGTTCTTGATGCCCGCCAAGGGGTTGTTGATTTCGTGCGCCACGCCGGCGGCCACCTGGCCCAGAGCGGCCAATTTCTCCACCTGCATCCGCCGCTCTTCCTCTTCCTTGCGCAGCGTCGTGTCGATGAACACGACGACGGCGCCGACGACTTCGCCACGTTCCCGGATTGGCGTGCTGACGTACTCGACGGGAAAGCTGGTCCCATCCCTCCGCCAGAACACTTCGTCAGCCACTCGATGGACCACGCTGTCTTTGAAGGAGGCATAGATCGGGCACTCCTCCTCGGGATAGGGGGTCCCATCCGGCTTCGTGTGATGGAGGATCGGATGCATGGGCTGGCCGATGAGCTCCGCGACCCTCCATCCGAGCATTCTCGCCGCAGCCGGGTTCACGAACGTGGTCTTGCCCTGCAGGTCCAGCCCATAGATCCCTTCACCCGCCGCGTTCAGGATCAATTCGTTCTGGCGGCTGAGTCGTTCGATCGCTTGCTCGGCCTCTTTCCTCGCCGTAATGTCGGCAAGCACTCCGACGAAATGCGTCACCTGTCCGCCGTCGTCGTGTACGGGGGAGACCGTCAACTCGCTCCAGAACGACGTGCCGTCCTTGCGGTAATTCAGAATGACCACTTGGCAATCCCGTTGCTCCGCGATGGCCTGCCGCATGACAGCCACCGTCGCCGAATCGGTGTCGGGTCCCTGGAGAAACCGGCAGTTGCGCCCGAGCACCTCGTCCATGCGATACCCCGTGATACGCTCGAACGCCGGATTCGCGTAGATGATGGGATTGTCGGGCTGGTGGGGGTCGATGATCAGAACGCCATTACTGGTCTCGGCGATCGCACGATCGCGCAATCGCAGACTGGTCTCAGCTGCCATGGCGCGGGCACTTTCCTCCAGCGCACGCTGGTACTCAGCCTGGAGTCGTCCCGACGTCCAGAGGAGAAAGCCCAGCAGCGGCAGCACGATCAGAGCCCCTGCCAGGGCCAGATTCCGCAAGACCGCCCGAATGGGAGCGAGGATGTCGCTCCGGTCCATACGCACGAGGACTGCCCAGTGTAAGCCGGTAAAATCGCCATATCCTTCCGTCCCCGAGTAGCCGGTGACGACCGGTACCTTCCGGCGCACGTGCTGTTCCTCGATATACCCAGGCATCGCCGACGCGCTCAGCAGCGCCGAGGGCAGGGCCATGAGCTTGAGGTTCACTTGCATCTCTTGGTGTATGAGTGAGTCCACAAGCAGGTCCCCGTCCCGGGTCATGATCTGATACTCGATCTTCCCTGTCGGTCCGCGCTGCACCTGAAAGGTGCGGATCGCTGCCGTGGCGACATCCTCCACGCTGGACAGAGTGACCTGGGAAAGGACGGCCCCCCGGAAGCCCCCCTTCTCGCCCCGAATCGGACCGGCGAATCCGATGACCGGAATCCCACCGGCTTCTTCAGACACCTCCACATCCTGCATATGGACCATGCCATGATCGCGCACGTTCCGGAACAAGGGGGTGCGGCTCAAATCCCTCCCGACACTGGCCGGACTCGTCGCGGCAATGATCCGACCGGACGCATCGAGCACTCCCAACCAACGATAGACTCTGTAGTTCTTCTGCACCCAGTTGAGGTAGTCCGTCATGGCGGCGCGGTCGCGCCCCTGGAACACCCGCGCCCCCGCCATCATTGGGATGTCACTGTACCGTTCGAACAGCAACCGGTCGAGCATGTCCGCAATGTCGGCAGCGGCCAGCGCCAGGCTCTCGCCCGTGGTGGCCACCAGGCGGTTCTCGACATAGTGGAGGGCGACGGCCCCGATGATGAGGATCACCAGGGTCATCAGCAGGATCAGGATGGGCAAGCGTCCGTAGGAACGGCGGGTTAAATCCGTCTGCATGGATGGCCTCCTCGACCACCTCGAGGCGCAGACGCGCTACTCGAACTTGGTGTATTCGCTGAAGATGTACTCGAGTTCCGCGAGGTGACGCTCGATCGAAAACGGAATCATCTCGGCATACGCTGAGAGAATCACCACCGCATTCGTGTTGGCATCCTCCTCCGAGGCGCTGGCTAACCGATTGGAGATGCCCCGGTTCACATCGTTGACGGCTCTGTAAATCTCGACCAGCTTCCTCAAGTCCCAATCCGGCGTTTTCCCCTGCCTCATCAGGAGGTATTGCGCCGTCAAGTACATCGACACGGCCCGGTACACGGTCTCTTCTATCGAACCGAACGGCAGGTGGAACCGCACCATCGGGCGCAGCTTGTCCATCACCGGGCAGTCACTCGTCACCATATAGATCCCGACGATCGAACTGAGGCCCTTCTGCACGGTCGTCATCTTTTCGAAAATCCGCTCGTTCGTCTGGACGCGGACGTTCGTGCTCTCATAGGAGATGGAGTCTTTGAAGGACTCCACCAGCGCCGAGAGGTTCACCGCCACCGGACAATACTCGTGCTCGTCGCCGAGCGGGCAGTGTTCGCACTGTTTGTATTTCAGCTTCGTCCAGGCGGGTTTGGGCAGGTCTTTCTTGTTGACCAACTCCAATGTCTTGGCGTTCAGCCGGACTTCAAATTGCTTCTCCGTGTTGTCCGGGAATTGGAAGGTGTAGAGAAAACGGAGGGTCTCGGATTTTTTGCTGTCGGGCATACGTCCCCACGTGTTCGACAAGGCCGCCGGCAGGAGATCCGTGGCGCTAGCAAAGATACCATAACTGCCGCTCCTGCAAAAGACAAAAGCACAACTCGCACCACGTTTCCCCTTCGCCGGCCAGACCCGTTCAGCTCATCCGGACTCCCCCATCGCTCGAGGTGCTCCGTACGAGCCCGCACGCCTACTTCCCGAGCACCGCGACCTTACAGGCTTTCGCCACCCGGAACTTCACGACCCGCTTGGCCGGGATCTTGAGGGGCTCGCCGGTTTGCGGATTGCGGCCCATCCGCGCCTTCCGGTTCACCAAGACCAGCTTGCCCAGGCCTGGCAAGGTGAAGGTATTCTTGGCCTCCTTGCAGGCGAGGGCCGCCAGATGCTCCAGCAGTTCTCCCGCCGCCTTCTTGGTGACGCCGATCTTCTCGGCGAGATATCCGGTAACCTGTGATTTCGTCATCGCTTTTCCCATCGCGCTCCCTCCTGATGGTGTGTGGGCTGTGGATTCTTCCGCCGTTCCCGAGGCATGAAAAAAGCGCAACCGGCTTTCTCCCTCATCTCTGCCGGAAAGCGACCGATCGCGCCTTCAACTTGCAGGTCCGTGACCTGCCCGCTAAGGATGGCGCCGCCTTACTAACAGAAGGGCTCAGAGGTGTCAAGCCCTATGTTCGTACCTCGCTCGGCATTTTTGTCGGCAAGCAATTTGGCTGCCACGAAGCCATGGCCAACCGCTTGGGCCTGTGCTATTCTCTGCCCGCCGTGACGGGATCATCGCGCCGCACGATCGTTGCGTGGACGCTCTACGACTTCGCCAACTCCGCTTTTTCCGCCATCGTTTACGCGACCGTCTTCCCCGCCTACTACGCCAACACGGTCGTCGGCAACGAACAGGGGCGCGGGGATTTCTGGTGGGGCCTCGCCGTCTCCGTCTCGATGGGCCTCGTCGCCCTGACCTCACCCTTCTTCGGTGGCATCGCCGATCACGCCGGGGTCCGCAAGCCGTTTCTCGTGGGGTTCACGCTGGTCTCGGTGGCCGCGACTGCGTTGCTCGCCACCGTCAGGCCGGGCATGGTCCTCTGGGGATTTGCGCTCGCCGTTGTCGGCATCGTCGCGTTCGAAATAGCCTTCGTCTATTACAACTCGTACCTGCCCCGCATCGCGCTCACCGAGCAGCTCGGCCGGGTGTCCGCTGCGGGCTTCGCGGTCGGCTACGCCGGCTCGGTGGCCGCCTTCCTGGCCGCCTGGCCCTTCGCCGCCGCACAGGCCTACTGGGGATGCTTCCTTACCGCCGCCCTTCTGTTTGGCCTGTTCTCGATCCCCGCCTTTGTGATCTTGCCCGCCGACTCACACCAACCTATGCCGCTCAGAGAGGCCGTATCCCGAGGCCTACGTCAAACCCTGGCCACCTTGCGCGAGATCGTGTCGCGGCCTGAGCAGACGCCGCTGCGCCGGTTCCTCCTGGCATACCTGATGTACGAGGACGGCGTGAACACCGTGATCGCCTTCGCGGCAGTGTTCGCGGCGAAGACGCTCGGCTTCTCCATGACCGAGATCATCCTCCTGTTTATGGTGATCCAGGTCACGGCCTTGGCGGGATCGGCGGCGTGGGCATGGGCGACGGACAGCCGCGGGTCGAAGTTCGTGATCGCGGTCATGCTCGTCCAGTGGACAGCGGTGACCGTGCTCGCCTACTTCGTGGAGACGAAGTGGCACTTCTGGATCGTTGCGGTCCTGGCCGGGACCGGCCTGGGCGCCATCCAGGCCGCCAGCCGCACCTTCATGGCCCTTCTCATCCCGTCCGGGCGCGAGGCGGAGTTCTTCGGCTTCTACGCGCTGGTGGGCAAAACGGGCGCGATCCTGGGGCCGATCGTCTTTGGCATGGTTTCCGCGACGCTGCTGGGCAACCAGCGGGTCACGCTCTTGACGATCGGACTATTTTTTGTGGTGGGTTTGATCTTACTTCAGCGCGTGCCCGCCGGCGGCCCGACCATTACAATTCCCTCCCCCACCGAGGGGGAGGGTGAGGGGGTAACATAGCGTCTCGTTATACCGCGAGTTTAGCGACCCGAAGCTGTTTGCGGCGCTGCTCGGCGTGCCATAGGTCATACTGGGTTTGCTGATTGAGCCAGCTCTCGGCCGAGGTGGCAAACGCAATGGACAGGCGGACCGCCATCTCGGGGCTGATCCCCGCGCGGCCATTCAGAATGGCGGAAAGGGTCTTGCGGCTGACGCCCAACGCCTCGGCCGCCTGCGTGACAGTCACACCGAGCGGCTCCAAGCAAAGGGCCTTGATGATTTCCCCCGGGTGGGGTGGATTGTGCATGCGCATCGCGACAACCTCTTATGAGGCTCTTCTGGAACGCGTGGAAAGGGGCTGCGAATGGTGCTCCGCATAGGCATCGAGCAGCCGCCGGATCATGCGCTGGTATTGGGTGTGATGTTTCCGTGCCTCACCCTTGAAGAACTCGACGCTTCTCTTACTCAACGCAATGGTGACCTTCACGCCCTCGTCCCGGAAAATGAGGTCCTCGGGTCGAGGCAGGAAGTCAGGAACGACCTTCAGGTTTCCGAGGGGCTCGTTCGTGTATCTGATTTTCTCGCTCATAGGTTCCCTTTCCTTTCCGCCAGTAGCCGGCCCCGAAAATCCGAATGACATCGTCGCGGTACGTGAACCGGACTGTCAGAACTCCACCGTCGACCCACCCGAAGCAGTAATGTCTCTTCTCACCTGAGCTATGCGAGAGGTCTTCCGCGATCACGCGGCGTGGATCAGCAAAAGCAAACTGGGCTTTTGCGAAAGAGACCCCGTGTTTCTCTTGGTTTTCCTGATCCTTCTTCGGGTCCCACTCGAACCGGGCCTTTCCCACCATCAAAGGTTAGCACGAATCTGGCTAAATAGCCATACGTTTGTATGGGTCAAGAAAAGCATTGGGGGCAGCTCAGTCCGACCCTAATTGCGCTTGCACCTGTTAATCGAGCGTTCCTCGCAACGCTTTCAGTCGGCCTCGCTTCGTCTTACTCTCTAACCGTCTTTCTTGCGAACCTTGTGTCGGCTTCGTCGCTCTTCGTTTCTTGCGTGGGATGGCGACGCTCTGTACGAGCGCTTGGAGTCGAGTGAGGGCATCCTCTCGATTCTGCTCCTGGCTCCGATACTGCTGGGCCTTGATGGTAATCACGCCCTCTTGTGAAATGCGCTGATCCTTCAGCTTGAGGAGGTGTTCTTTGTAGAACTCGGGCAACGAGGAAGCCGTAATATCGAAGCGCAAATGAACCGCCGTCGAGACTTTATTCACGTGTTGCCCGCCGGCACCCTGCGCACGCACCGCATGGATGTCGATCTCTGTATCCGGGATAGTCACGTGCGGTGAGATGTGCAGCATCAAGATTAGGTCCCACTTCCCCGGCCGCAGCCCCCGGACTCTCAGAAGCTCGAGTCTAACCTTAATTCTTTTTTCCTGTAGACTGGAATGCCTGCCCGGTCAACTGCATCCATTCGTTCGGCCTCCTCCATTTCGCCTGAAAACGAGCTTCGTCGCGTTTGTTTTCCTTGATCAGGTCGGCGTCGGGTTCTTGAGCCAATTACGCATGCCAATGCGTGTTAACCCCCAGAGTTCCTTCATGATGTCCTTTTCCTTCTGTTCAGGCGGTGCCCAGCCGAAGTCAGCGTCCTGATCCATCTCAATTAACCCGCTTCCATGTAGTATGTCTGATCGAAGCGCATACATCTCATTGCGACGTTTCTCTAGACTGGCACCAGGGGCATATCGGTCAATGAAGCTACGGAATCTCGCCGTTGGGCCAAGAGTGCCTCGCTCGGCCAGCGCCTCGATGGCGATGACAAGGGAGGCGAATGAAGCCGAAACGGAAACCGTCCATTGCCGGGAGGCCATGTCCATCCAGAAACCGGCTCGGCTAAATTTCTCCCTGTTCGTCTTTGAAAGCCGCATGTAGCAACAAATCGAATCATCGAGATCGGCCGGCACTCGCAAGCCTCGGCCATCGTGTCCAACGGTTGCGTAATATGTTTCCGGGTCAACCTCCTCAAGGGCTTGGGCTGCCGGTGGTGACAGCTCATCTTGTACGGCTTCGCCGAAGTTGGCGAAGTAGAACTCCTGTACCCATTTGACTTCTTGACCGGCGACGCCTTCCTCATGCACGATCGCCCATAAATGCCTGGGGCGGCGTGGTTGGATCGTGGTGCCCCCCGCAAGAAGAACGTTGAGGAGGAATGTCAATTGCCGGTGCTCTCGCATACGCCGGAAGTTCGTGATCGGCCACAGGTCGCTCACTTTCACCGGGTACTCAAGGATGAACGGGTGCTCGGCCATTTCAAACGGAGCTCGCGGCGCGTCCGCCGGCGGCGGCAGGATCTGCACGCCCGAGCGCTTTCCTCGCCAGGAACCGGCCACTCGGAAGCTGCTGAAGCTGCAGTCGCGCCCAAGTTTATATGGTCCGGTTCTCTCGATCTCCTCGACTACCTGCTCCCACTGAGCGGCATCGAACGCCGGACCAGGTTCGATGGCGACGATCTGCTTGCTGTCGGAAAAAGTCAGCTTGATCCGGCAGGAAGAGCCCGCGAGCGGAAGATAGAACGTATTCGGATTGCTGTCACGGCTGTCATACTGGCCGGGTCTTCCGAAGCGCTCGATCAGAATGAACCGTAATTCGGCGGCGTCAAGGTCTGTCCAGCCGCTTTGCAAGAGATCTGTAGACATAGCGCGATCTTCTGGGACATCTGGTCAGAAATACAAAGTGGGCGCGGCCTTCCAATGATGTCGCGCCTTATACACTGTTGCGAAACGAAAAAGGGGACAGGCTATTTTTTTCCAAAATCTCTGGAAAACCAGCTACCTCCCGTTCTGCCTCAACCGAAAAGTAGCCTCTCCCCTTATTGCTGCCTTCGGGATCACTTCTTCAGCTCTACGGCCACATCTTCGAGTAGCTTTCGGAACCATTGTTTTTCTCTGGCTGCCTTCACGAGCAGACGTTTCCATTGCGAGACACGGTGAGTAGATGTCGTTTGTCCTGCGAAGACAAGCCGCTCTTTCGGTCTTCGGTAATACCCGATCCTGATCCAACATTCCCGGTAGTCTGAAAATTCAATCAAGTCGACGATATGCCAGTAGTGAACGCCCGTGGGATTCCGACCGGCTGGAACGACAGCGCGATCCTTAAGTACCCCGCGCCGCTCGCCTTCATCTCCGGGGTATTTGTACAAGACGCGCTTGCCGATGCGGCTTAATATCTTTTGGACAGGACCGAGTTTCTTTGCCACGCTTACTGCCTCATCGCAAATCAAGAGCCGAGATAAAAGATTAAGGGGACAGTTTTATATTTCGATTTAATCCTTATTCTGCCGTCCAGAAAATAAATCTCTCCCCTTTATCTTGTGTTTTGTCTTGTCCACCGTCCACTAGTGCGCCGATCATACTCCCAAACAGCCAGATCAGTCTCCTGTACCGGCCATCCCAGTTGCTCCGCCAATTCCCGAATTGCCCCGAGATATCGAATATACGCCGGTATATCGAATGCGCGGCGCTCCTCATCGAATACAGCTCGCCACCCCCGGAAGTCGATCACACAATAGTGTTCAGGATCAGTTAGGGCCAGAATGGCCGACGCAACAGGCACGCCTACACCGCGTAAAGAGATGAGCACAGCAGTCCTGAGTTTGGCTTCGTACGCTAGTTCAGGCTCCTTGATCGAAAGCGCAGTCTGAGTGATGGCCTGGTATGCGGAATCTGTATTGGTATCGCGCTGCCGCTTATTTCGGCCGTACTGGTTACCAAGCTTCCAGCGGAAGATCGGTTCGAGATCATCGGTCGTTAGAAACAGGGGGTCGCGTTTCGTTCGTAGGTCGCGAAGTTGAGCCTTGAGGCGCTCGGTCTCGATGTAATCCGTCGCCGCAGTGCGAAGCTCGCGAATGTTGGTTGCTAGAACCATTGATTAGTTCCCCCCTCACCCTCGCCCTCTCACTCCGGGGGAGAGGGATGAGAGGGATCAGTGGTAGCTTTCGGAGTCGGTGGGGAATTTGCCTTGCTCGACTTCTTCGCGGAAGCGGCGGAGGGCCTGAAGCGCGTCGGCTCTCAGGTGGGCGTAGGGCTTGACGAACTTGGGCACGAACTCATCGAAGAGACCGAGCAGGTCATAGAGCACCAGCACCTGGCCGTCGCAGGCCGGCCCCGCGCCGATTCCGATGGTCGGGATCGCCAGCGCCTGAGTGATCGTCTTGGCCAGCTTGGCCGGCACGGCCTCCAGCACCACCGCGAAGGCCCCGGCGGCTTCCAAGGCGCGCGCGTCGTTCAGTAACGCCTCCGCCTGATCCGTGGCCTTGCCCTGGACCTTATACCCGCCGTACTGATGGACCGATTGCGGGGTCATGCCGAGGTGACCCATGACGGGGATGCCGAAGCGGGTCATCGCCGCCACCCGATCCACCACGGCCGCGCCGCCCTCCAGCTTCACCGCGGCGGCGCCGGCTTGCAGGAACCGGCCGGCGTTGCGCACTGCCTCTTCTACGCTGACCTGGTAGGACAGGAACGGCATGTCGGCGATCACCAGCGCGCGCTGTGCGGCCCCTGCCACCAGCCGGGTGTGGTAGAGCATGTCCTCCATCGTCACGGACAACGTATCCTTCTTGCCCTGGACCACCACCCCCAGCGAGTCCCCGACCAGCAGCACCTCGAGGCCGGCCTCTTCCGCGATGCGCGTGAAGAGCGCGTCATAGGCCGTAACCACGACGATCTTGCGGCCTTCCGCCTTCCGTTTGCGAAAGTCAGGGATGGTCACGCGAGTTCCGCCTTGTGGAGGATCTCCGGCAGGCGGTCCACCGCCTTGATGGCCATGATA
>Ga0209055_1002055_pt1 | contig 12900 bp, 8 predicted proteins | sample GraSoiAngelo_110_FD_185875 | JGI IMG/M metagenome (GOLD analysis project Ga0209055, IMG submission 185875) | Grasslands soil microbial communities from the Angelo Coastal Reserve, California, USA - 14_0903_12_30cm (SPAdes) (version 2) | ecosystem: Environmental > Terrestrial > Soil > Grasslands ... | reverse complement strand
GGTGCGACGCATCCTTGTGTCCTTTACATTGACATTGGAGGGGGCGCGGCGCCCCCTCCAATACCTCCCCGCTTGCGCGGGGTGTGACACGATCCCGCTCCAATTCCTCCCCGGTTCGCCCGGAGTCCCAACACGGTCCCTGAAGTGACTGAGCTGGGCGTCACGACGATGCCGGCGTGAGCGCTCGGAGTCGCAACGCGGACTCCAGGAATTGTCCCGTGTACGATTTCGCGGACTGACGCGCCACCGATTCCGGCGTGCCGGTGGCGAGCACGCGGCCGCCCTCCTCGCCCCCCTCGGGACCGAGATCGATGACCCAATCGGCGGTTTTGATCACGTCCAGGTTGTGCTCGATGATCACCACGGTATTGCCCTGCTCGACGAGCCGGTTCAGCACCTCCAGCAACTTCTGGATGTCGGCGAAGTGCAACCCCGTAGTCGGCTCGTCCAGGATGTAGAGCGTGCGGCCGGTGGCGCGACGACTCAGCTCGGTGGCGAGCTTCACGCGCTGGGCCTCACCGCCAGACAACGTGGTCGCCGCTTGCCCGAGCCGGATGTAATCGAGGCCAACGTCGTCGAGCGTCTGGAGCTTCGATTTGATCACGGGCACCGCGTCGAAGAACTCGCGCGCCTCCCGTACGGTCATGTCGAGGACCTCGGCGATGGACTTGCCCTTGTACCGGACGTCCAGCGTCTCGCGGTTGTAGCGCTTGGCCTTGCAGACGTCGCACGTCACGTAGACGTCGGGCAGGAAGTGCATCTCGATCTTCACGAGCCCGTCGCCCTGGCAGGCCTCGCAGCGGCCGCCCTTGACGTTGAAGGAGAAGCGGCCGGGCTGGTAGCCGCGCATCCGGGCCTCCGGCGTGCGCGCGAACAGCGTGCGGATGAACGTGAAGACGCCCGTGTAGGTCGCCGGATTCGACCGGGGTGTCCGTCCGATCGGCGACTGGTCGATGTCGATGACCTTGTCGAGATGTTGCGCGCCCTCGATCCGTTCGTGGGCTCCCGGGCGCCCCTGCGCGCGATGCAGCATCTGGGCGAGGCCGCGATACAGGATGTCGTTCACCAGCGTCGACTTGCCCGAGCCCGACACGCCGGTCACGCACGTGAACGTTCCCAGCGGGATCTTCACCGGCATGCCCTTCAGATTGTGCTCGCGCGGGTTGTGGATCGTCAGCGCGTGGCCGTGGCCCTTGCGTCGCTCGTCCGGGACCGGGATGGACAGCGCGCCCGACAGATAGCGCCCGGTCAGCGAGGCCGGGTTGGCCATGATCTCGTCCGGCGTACCGAGCGCGACGAGATGGCCGCCGAGCTCGCCGGCGCCCGGCCCGAGGTCGACCACGAAATCGGCGGCGCGGATCGTTTCCTCGTCGTGCTCGACCACGAGCACGGTGTTCCCGAGGTCGCGCAGACGCTTGAGCGTCTCCAGCAGCCGGCGGTTGTCCCGCTGGTGCAGTCCGATGGAAGGCTCGTCCAAGATATACAGGACGCCGACCAGGCTGGACCCGATCTGGGTGGCCAGCCGGATGCGCTGACCTTCCCCACCCGACAGCGTCCCCGCCGGCCGGTCCAGCGTCAGGTAGTCGAGGCCGACGTCGCGCAGGAAGCCGAGCCGCTCGCGGATCTCCTTCAGCACGCGGCGCGCGATCAGCGTTTCGCGCTCGGAGAGGGTGATGTCGGCGAAGAACGCTGCCGCCTCCTTGATCGTGAAGCTGACGACCTCCGCGATCGACCGGCCGCCGATCTTGAGACCCAGCGACTCCGGGCGCAGGCGCGACCCTTTGCAGGCCGGGCACGGCCGCTCGGCCATGAACGGCTCGATCTCGCGCCGGATGTCCTCCGACTCCGTCTCGCGGTACCGCCGCTCGAGCACGGCCACGACACCCTCGAAGCCGCCATCCGCATCGCCGTGGAGGATGACGTCCCGCACCGATTTCTTCAGCGACTTCCAGGGCGTGTCGAGCGTGAACTTGTACCGCTTGGCCAGGACGGCCAGCGTCTGCTTGAAGTACGGTGACTCGTGGCCGGCCCACGGCGCGAGCGCGCCTTGCTTGAGCGTGCGCTCGGCGTTCGGCACCACGCGCTCGGGATCGACTTCCCAGCGGCTGCCCAGGCCCGAGCACGTCTCGCACGCGCCGTACGGGCTGTTGAACGAGAACATGCGCGGCGACACTTCCGGGAGCGAGACGCCGCACTCGGCGCAGGCCAACCGCTCGGAGAAGAGCATGGGCTCTGCGTTTTCCGAGGTCGGCGATTTGACTGATGGCCTTGACTGTTTAACTGGGGGGACCATACTGCTCGATTCTTTGACCGGGGGGCGCGTACCGCTCCCCCCGGACCCCCCCATCTGCGCTGTGCTGCTACTGCCGTCGCCGTCGCCCAGAGGCTCCACCAAGACGACGCCGTCGGCGAGGCGCAGCGCGGTTTCCAGCGAGTCGGCGAGCCGGCTGCCCACGGTTTCCCGGACGACGAGCCGGTCGACGAGAACTTCGATCGTGTGCTTGCGGTTCTTGTCGAGGTCGATCTCGTCGGTCAGCTCTCGGAGTACGCCGTTCACCCGCACGCGCGAGTACCCCTGACGCCGCAGATCGAAGAACAGCTTCTTGTACTCGCCCTTGCGGCCGCGAATGACCGGCGCCAGCACGAGCAGCCGCGTCCCCACCGGCTGGGACATCACGCGATCGACCATCTGCTGGACCGTCTGGGCGGAGATGACCCGCCCGCAGGACGGACAGTGCGGGATCCCGATGCGGGCGAAGAGCACGCGGAAATAGTCGTAGATCTCGGTGACCGTGCCGACGGTGGACCGCGGATTGCGCGAGGTCGTCTTCTGCTCGATGGAGATGGCCGGCGACAGGCCTTCGATCGAGTCGACCTCCGGCTTCTCCATCTGCTCGAGGAACTGTCGGGCATACGCCGACAGCGATTCGACATAGCGACGCTGGCCCTCGGCGTAGATCGTGTCGAAGGCCAGTGAGGACTTGCCGGATCCGGAGAGTCCCGTGATGACGACCAGCTGATCACGGGGAATTTCGAGGTCGATGTTCTTGAGGTTGTGCTCCCGAGCACCACGGATGACGATCCGATCACTCGCCATATTCTGCCTATTGTGGCGAGATCGGACGAAGGGCGCAAGTCTAAAGGCGTTTTCTTACGGCAGCGTGCACGCTCCCCGGGACAGCTCCTCGCGCATGGCGCGGATCGACGTCATACGAATGTAGAAAATCAGATCGCAGAGGTTGCCGCCCGTGATCTCGGGGCGCGACACCTCGCCGCCCATCCCCGCGTGGATATAGTCGGCCAGCTGCGCGTCGCTCCAGTACGCCATCTCGTCGAAGTTCGGCAGCCCGAGCGCTCCCAGGCCATTCAGGCCTCGGAGCAGCACGAAGCTCGGCCGCGTCGGACCGCCGGCGATCGTGCCCCGCGTGTAGATGTTCTGTCCGTTGAGCCAGAACGAGTAGTCGTTGTTCAAGAAGCTCCGGTACGTCGGATCGCCGGGCAGGAGCCGGCGCCACACGCTGACGCCGAGCGATCCGAAGCCGGACGTGATCATCCGCGCCTCGGTGGATGACACAGCGATCGCCCAGGAGTAGTGGCCACCGGCGTCGACGACGATCGAGAGCGGCCCCTGGTACAGCGGCCCCGTGCCACCGGCGTGCTGGCGCACCGTCGTCCCGTCCGCTGACAGTCGCCAGATCTCGGCGCGGCCCTGGCCTACGGAGAACGCGACCAGGATGTCACCGACCGGGCCCATCGTGCCGGCGCGGTCGACGTCGAGCCAGATCCAGGAGTCGAGCGTCGCACCGAACGAGGGCCCGAGCTGGGTGTATGCGCCCGTCGTCTTGCTGAGCCGGTGCACGGTCTTCGTCGAGCTTTGCGCGATCACGAAATCGCCTTGCGGATCGACGCGCACCACGAGCGGCTGGTTCACCGCGGGTGACGCGGGGAGCGTGCTCACGAGCCCCGTGTCGGGCTCGATCTCGCGCACGGCACCCGGACGACCGTTGTCGGTCACATAGAGGTCGCCGGTCGCGCCGAAGGCCACGCTCGTCGGCATGTTGAACCGCGCTTGCAGGCGCGGGCCATCGACCTGCCCCGCCACGTGCGGTGTCCCCGCGTACGTGGTCACCGAGACGGGCGTCGTCGAGAGATCCACCTTCGCGATGCGATGGTTCAGGCTGTCGGCCACGTAAAGGATGCTCGCGTTCGTCGGATCGACGGCGAGATCGCTCGGACCGTTGAAGAGCAGCCCGCCCTCGAAGCTGCCGATCGTGACCTTGTTGGCGGCCACGATCTGCGCGGTCGACACCGTCGTCGAACCCACCCCCGTCGGGCTGAGCGGATCCTGAAGCGGCACGACGTCACGTCGTGTGACCGGCCCGGCCAGCGTCGTGACGGTGCCGTTGGCCTCGAGCAGGACGAGACGGCCGGCGATGTCGATGCCGTACCAGTCGTTCGTTCCCGGTTTCTGGGCGTAGGTCGAATACGGGCTCACGAGGGCGTCGTTGCGTGGCCCGTCGTAGTTGACGTGTCGCGTGACACCGTCCACCGAGTCGGCGACGTTCGAGTAGACCTGATCGTACTTCCAGCCGACTGCGACCGAGCCGTCGGCCCGCCGCACGAACATCGGCAGCTCTTCGTAGAGATCGTGCGCCTGGTGCTCGACCGGCTCGATGAACCACTGATTCCAGTCACGCCCAGTCACCGAACCTGCCCATGAGGGCGAGTTCCTGGTTACCCAGGGAACCGACGTCGGCCGGGGCGCCGGATACGGCACCGTGTCGCACGCGGGTCCATACGACCACGGGGTTGCGTCAGGATAGTGCTTGTACGGACACACCTGCACGCGCGGCCCCGTCGACGGCGGCGGAGGCGGCGCGGGCGCTGGCGCCGGCGGAGGCGGAGTCGGCTCTGGAGGTGGCGGTGTCGGCGCCGGTGGCGGTGGGGGTGGAGGCTCCGGTGGTGGTGGCGTGGGAGCTGGCGGTGGCGGAGTCGGTGCCAGGTTCTGAACGGTCACCTGCTTGGTCTTGGTGCCCGTGATCGAGCCGGATGTCGACAGGCGCTGCGCGCGTACGCTGTGGGGTCCGTTGGCAACCGCCGTCGTGTCCCACACGAATGTGCACGGGGCCTGCGGCGATGTCGCGCAGCGCAGCGCGACGACGCCATCGATCACCACGCGTAGCTCGCCGAAGTTTCTCGGATTGTCCGTGCGGGCGGTGACGTTGACGGTCCCGACCGCCGGTGATGGAACGTCGATGAAGACGGCTGCTCCGGCCGTCGAGGCCAGAGCGAGCACCAGCGCACCACCGAGAGCGAACTTCACGACAGCCTCGTGTGTTCGGCCCACGCCTGCCTCCCGAGTTGTGCGGCGTCGTCCGATCCCGAAGAGCTATTGCTCTCAAGTCGACTCTAGGCTCCCCCCTTCTGATCACCAAGAAATGCGTGAGGGTGTGTAGGTGAAACACCTACGCGCGTGTCGGACGATCGCGCATACGACGAGGACGAGGACTATGTGACGAGGACTACGTGACGTCAGCGCTGCCGAGCAGCGGCTATCCACCCGGCTCCTGCAGCGAGCGGAATCGCGAGCAGCGCCGGATAGACGGAGAGCGCTGGCGCGATGGGCGACAGCCACGGATCGGCGAGAGCCAGCGACACGACCGCCACCGCGCCTGTGACGGAAGCCATCAGCCGCAGCGGCGGCGGCGCGTCGACGAGCGTCGGGCCAAGCCCGGCCGCGGCGAGCCCCAGCCCGAGCATCAACGCGTTCCAGGCCGTCGTGGGGACGAGGGCGACCAGCGCGCCCGCGGTCACGACTGCGGCGCGCAGCACCGATGCGTGACGGGTCGAGCCGATCGACCAGGCGTCCGCAACGCGATCGGCGAGCGTCGTGACCGCCGTCATCAGCAGTCCGGTGATCGCGACTGCCGTGACGACCTCGAGTGCCCCGCCCCACGCTCCGGAAACCGCGACAGACGGCAACCGCATGAAGGCCGTCGCGGCGGGAACTCCGAGCGCCAGATCGGCTCCGACGTCCGCAGCGTACACACCCCAGCAGACCGCGACGATGACGACGGACGCGGTGGCCAGCAACGCGACGTGGGATCGCACCGACGTCTTCGACGCCGATGGCGACGCCAGCAGCGTCAGCCCACCACCCACCAGGGTGACGACAGCACCGGCAGCAGCGAGCAGTCCATCGAGTGCGCTGGACGCCGTCGCGTCGGCCCATGCGACACCCGAGATCGGCGCGCCGGGCACACGGCGTCCCGATTCGAAGCGGACACCAGCGCCCGCCGGCAGCAGCACCTGATCACCCGACCGCAGAGCCAGCGAATCGCCCGGGACCAGACGCCACTCGAGCGCCGAGCGGTCGCCTTCGTCGCCGGGCACGACCCGCCACATCGCGATGCTCGTGGCCGTCATCCGCTGCGCCTCGGTCAGGGTCACGCTCGTCGGTGTCGAGAGGGTCCGGCCTTGCGTCACCCACACGCTGCTCTCATCGAATGCGACGACCGGCCGGGAGGCGAGCCGCGTCCACGCCCGCCACGGAGTCGCGCCGGTTGCGACGGCAACCGCGACGACGGCGATGGCGAGCAGGCCGACCGATCCGACGAGTACGGGTTGACGCCACCGCGAGCCACCGCGCCACGCGAGGACGAGCGCGATGGGTGCGGCCAGCAATAGCCCGTGCCAGCGCTCCAGGCCCACGCCACGCGCGAGGTCGGTCGCGACCAGAAAATTCGCGCACGCCACGAGCGTCCCGGCGGCGCTCAGAATGCCGACGGCCAGGAATCGCGGGAGCGACCCGGCGGCGCGGGCACGGACGCAGCCGGCCATCATCGGCGCGAGGATGGCCGCGAGGGCGACGAGCGGCGCGGCCGGCGCCGCCACGAAGATCTGCATGGCAACCGACACGAACAAAGCTGGCGCCACCCACGAGGCGAGAGCACGAACCGGCGCCGGCGTGCCCACGATCAGGCGGACGAGCACGGCCACGCCGGGAGCGAGCGCGACCGCGTACCACCACGTGACACTCACGCCGGCGAGACGAATGGCCCCGGCATGCCACGGGAGGACGGACAGCAGGACGCCGATGATGAGGAGCGCGAGCATGACCGTGAGCCCGACACGGCGCCTCACCATTGGCCCGGCGGGATTGTAGCAGCCAGTGCTGCGGGAACTCTGGAGTTTCCGCGGCGTCCTGTATGCTATGCGCGCACGACGACAGAACTCGGCAGGGGGAGGAATGGAGCGTCCCGCAATCGAGCGCGTCATGGTGATCACCGCGCATCCCGACGACTCGGAGTTCGGCGCCGGCGGCACCGTGGCCAAGCACGTCAAGGACGGCCGCGAGGTGACCTACGTCATCGCGACCAACGGCAACAAGGGCTCGAGCGACCGCACGATGACGCCCGAGCACCTGGCCAGGACCCGCGAGACCGAGCAGCGCAACGCCGCCCGCGTGCTCGGCGTCGAGCGCGTCGAGTTCCTCGGCTACGAGGACGGCGAGCTCGAGGACACGCGTGACCTCCGCCGCGACGTGACCCGGCAGATCCGCGCCTGGCGCCCCGACCTCGTGATCACCATGCAGCCGCTGCGCACGAAGAACCTGTACGCGTCGCATCGCGACCACCGGACGATCGCCGGGGTCGTGCTCGACTGCATCTATCCGCTCGCGCGCGATCACATGGCGTTTCCCGAGCTGATGCCCGAGTACGAGCCCCACAAGGTCCGCGAGGTTCACGTGATGCAGTGGGACGACGCCGACGTCGTCGTCGACATCTCCGAGGTGATGGACCTGAAGCTCAAGGCCCTCGCCTGTCACCAGAGCCAGTTCAAGGATTTCGCCGGCGTGGAAGAGCGTGTGCGTGAGCGAGCGGCCGAGCTGGGCAAGCCAAAGAATTATGCGTTTGCGGAGGCGTTCGATCGTATCTTCATGCCGCGCTGACGGCACAGCGGTTGCACCAACTCTCCGTTCTGCTCTAGAACGCTGGCGAGAAGGCGGACCGGTCGAGAACGCTGACGAGGAGCGTCATGGCTGAGCGCGACCCGATGACCGCAACGACGCTGACCGAGGTGCTGAGGCGGCGAACGGCCCTCGACCCGACCCGGCCCTACTTCCACCTCTACGGCGAGACGGTCACCTATGGCCGGCTCTGGGAGCAAAGCGCCCGGTATGCCGGCGCGCTGCGCGCCGCCGGGGTGAATCGGGGCGACAAGGTCGCGTTGATCTATCCGACCTGCGCCGAGTTCTTCGCGACGTTCCTCGGCGCTCTGCGCGTGGGCGCCGTGCCCGTTCCGCTCTATCCGACGCTGGGCGTGGAGGCCACCGCCAACATCCTGAACGACTCCGAGAGCGTCGCCGTCGCGACGATCGGCTGGTTCCGCAAGAGCGTGGACGAGAGCCTGATGTCGGCTCCCGGCGTCAGGGCCGTGCTGGAGCCGCCCGATCTCGAGACGGGAGTGGCGGTCCAGCCGCTGCCTGAGGCATCGGCCGAGGACATCGCCTTCATCCAGTACACGTCGGGCTCCACGGGTCGGCCGCGCGGCGTCGTGCTGACTCACGCGAACGTCGTGAGCACGTGTCACGTCATGGCCGAGGCCGCCGGCATCACCAGCGACGACCGTGTCGTGTCGTGGCTGCCGCTCTATCACGACATGGGCTTGATCGGCTGCGCGTTTACGCCGCCGCTCGTCGGGACGCCGATCTGGCTGTTGCCGCCCGACCTGCGCAATCCGCGACAGTGGCTCGAGCTCATCACGGAGGTCCGGGCCACGTTCACGGTCTCGCCGGACTTCGGCTATCGCAACTGCGTTCGCAACGTGCGCGATGCGTCGGGGATCGACCTGACCAGCCTGCGCAGCGCGCTGTCGGGCGCCGAGCCGGTGCGCCTGTCGACGATCGAGGGCTTCGAGCAACACTTCGGGCTCAAGCACGTCATCGTCCCCTGCTACGGCTTGGCCGAGGCCACGCTGGCCGTCGCGATCTGGCCGATCGGGGTCCCGGTACGCACGGATCCCACGGGACGCTTCGTCTCCGTCGGCCAGCCGTGCCGCGGCGTCTCCGTCCGGATCGCGCCTCCACGGGAAGACACCCCGGAAGACACCACGAACACGAGCGGAGCCACGCACCACCTCGGGCAGGCCACCCACGACTCGATCCTGGCTCTTCCTCCGATGAGTACCGGCGAGATCTGCGTCAAGAGTCCGGGCGTGATGCGCGGCTACTACAACGATCCCGACGCAACGGCGCGGGTGCTCACGGTCGATGGCTGGCTGCGCACCGGCGACCTCGGCTTCGTCGACGCCGAGGGCTTTCTCTACATCTCGGGTCGGCTGAAAGACGTGATGATCCTGGGCGGCGCCAACGTCGTGCCCTCGGACATCGAGGACGTCGTCGACGAGGTGCCCGGGATCCGTTACTCGGCGGCCGTGGGCATCGAGAGCGAGCGGACCGGGACGCAGCGCCTCCACGTGGTGGCCGAGGTCCGCGACGAGACCGCGGCTCCCGACGTGTACCGCGAGCTCGTGGCCGAGGTCGTCCGTCGCGTGCAGCGTCATGGCGGCCATCGCCCAGCCCGCGTGCTGCTGGTGCGGGCCGGCACGATCCCCAAGACGTCGAGCGGCAAGATCCAACGCTCCCGCCTCGCCGCGATGGTCGAGGGCGGTGAGCTCAAAGATCGTCTCGTCCACCTCGCCGGCGACTGAGCCCGGCCACGATGAAATTCGGCTGCCACCTGCCGGTCTACGGGCCGGCAGCCACGCGCGCAACGATCCTCGGGTTCGCGCGGCGCATGGAGTCGCTCGGCTTCGACTCGCTCTGGGCGAGCGACCACGTCGTGATTCCGTGGAAGATCCGCTCGCGCTATCCGTACAACCCCACCGGTGACTTTCCCCTGTCGCCGGAGACGCCGTTTCTCGAGCCGCTGACGACGCTGGCCGTCGTGGCCGGAGCCACCGAGCACATCGCGCTCGGCACGACCGTCCTCGTGCTCGCCCACCGCCATCCCGTGTTGCTCGCCAAGATGCTGGCGACGCTCGACCAGTTGAGCGGCGGGCGCGTGATCGTCGGTGCCGGCGTCGGCTGGATGAAGGAGGAGATCGAGCTGTTCGGCGTGGACTATCAGCGGCGGGGCGCGTGGAGCGACGAGGCGTTGCGCGTGATGCGCGCGTGCTGGCGCGAGCCGCGCCCGCGCTTCGAGGGCACGTTCTTCCGCTTCGACGAGCTGGCGGTGGAGCCCAAGCCGGTCCGTGGCGATATTCCGATCTGGATCGGAGGCGACACACCGGCCGCGCTCCGCCGCGTCGCCGAGCTCGGGGACGGCTGGCACCCGGCCTTCCCCACGCCGCAGTCGCTCGGCGAGGCGCTGCCCCGTCTCCGCGACGCGTGCCGCCGAGCCGGGCGCGACATGGCGAGCGTCACCATCAGCGGTCGAGTCGGGCTCGCCGCGCGACGCTCCGCCGACGAACTGCTCGCGGAGCTGAAGGCGCTCCGCGATCTCGGCGTCAGCCACGTCATCCTCGAATCACGCGCTCGCGACCTCGGCGAGATGGCCGAGCTCTACGAGAAGTTCGCGCGCGACGTCAGACCACGCCTGTAGTCAGAGCGCGGCGATTGAGCAACGCGCTCAGGAGTCCTCCCCTCCCATACCCTCCCCTTTGCGCGAGGTGCAACACCGCGGGTCGTTCTGCGCGAGGTCGGGCACGGTTACACGTCCTCGAACCGGGTCGCCAGCCTCGCCAGGGCCAGGGCGCCCAGCGACAGGCCGAAGTCGCGCAGGGCGATGTCGTAGTAGCCCGGGATCAACAGCAAGTTGACGATGATCCCCCATAGCCAGGCCATGACCAGGTACCCACCGAACTTCGGCGCGAACGCCACGATCAGGCCCGCCACGATCTCGATCGCGCCGACTCCCATCAGGAACGTGTGGGCGTCCACCGGCACGAGCCGGTTGATGATCGGAGCCAGGTACTGGTGCCAGGGAACCAGCAGGTCGAAGAACTTGTCCAGGCCGGCGACGATCGGCAGCACCGTGAAGCCCCAGTGCAGGATCTGGTACGCCTGGTAAGCCGGATTGCTGGCCTTTACCGGGACGACGACCGCCGGGTCGATTCCGGCGACACGCGCACGCTCGAGTCTTGACATAGTTACACCCTCCCTTGGTCAGAGGACGGCGCAAGCCCCGTGCCGGCGACTTTCGATCGGCTTCCTAACTGGCGGCCGGGCGTCGGAGGAGCGCTTCCACTTCGCTCACGAAGGCCTCGGCGCGGCCGATGAGCCCCCGGGCACTACCGACTGGAAAAGGCTCCAGATACCCGTAATCAGCGGTGCTGCGGACTTCGAAGGCTTTCCGGAACGCATCAAAATGCTCGCGGGGAAGTTCTCCGGTCCTGACGAAATGTTCATGGAGGCCCGCGATCACGCCGGAGTGCTTGGAGTAAGTCAGCCCGCGAGAAAGGAGCAATGCTTCGGCGGCGTGCAACATCCCGAAATATGCGCGGGAGGCCGCGAAATCAGCATCACCATCGTTGAGGAGGCGCTTCGCAGCGGCAATACTTCGACGCGCTTTTTCGATAAGCGCGTCTGTCTCCCGGCTCACGCGACCGGAGTGCCTTCACGACGGACATTCATAAAGAACGGATCGCGACCCTGCTCGAATTCTGCTCGCCGGGCTGGGCGGGCCGAGATCAGGACGCCGTGCTCGGTCAACGCTCGGCCGGCCAGCTCAAGGATCCTGTCCTGCTCCTTCCAAACATCCTCGTAGTCATCGAGCACGACCAACACGTCCACGTCAGATTCAACCGTGGCATCGCCGCGGGCATGCGATCCGTACAACACGACGGATACAAGGTGTGCTCCGTAAGCCTTACGGACCTCGGCCGCGAACAGGTCCACGGCGTCGCGCCAACTTCGCTTTGTGGACCGGGCCAGCTCGGCGGCCGCCGATCGCACGGCAGCCGGAACATTGGCCGGATCACTCGTCAGCCGATACGCCCACCGGCCGTAGGAGCCTTCGGCGTTAACAGCAGCCACCCACCGGTGCGTGCCGGCGACCTTTGCGCGGGCCGCCGGGTCGTAGCCCTTCGTCTCCAGGATTAGCGTCCCAACCTGTCGCCCGCCGTCTTGAATGCGTACGAGGAAGTCGGGCAGATATTCGCGCGTGTCGCTGTCCCGGCTGTAGGGGATCGCGAACCCGAGGTTGACGTTCTTCACGTAGGCGACGACGTGCGGATCGGTCTCGAGATAGAAAGCCGCGCTCTGCTCCCATTTCTCGGTGTCGGCGACGACATAGTTCAGATGCGAACGCTGAGTCTCGCGGACCGGCCGCGACGTCCAGAAATCTACCTGCCGGGTGCTGCCAGCCCCTCGATGAGCTTCGTAGCGCGGTAGTTCCTGGCTGTCACCATCGCCCGAGGTGATGGCGCCGGAGAGAGCGGCTACCGCCCGCGAGAAGTACGGCTCGAGGAATACGTCCTTCCTGTGCCGCCGGCCCACCGGCTCGACTTTCTCCTCCACGAACCGATGGACGATACCGAGCATCTGGGGAAAGAGGACCTGCGCGGGCACCGTACACGCCGGGTCATCCGCATGCCGACGGGTCAGCGTCCGCGCCAGGACGAACTCAAGCTCCTGAAGCCGCTTCGTCGTCCGCCACGCGTCCAGCGTGATGTGCTCGGGCGCTCCCGGGCCGAGGAGCGAGATACTCTGCCCCCGATCTGTCGTCAACGCCTTCACGAGGGTCTCGTCGGGGATCTCGGACGGATCCAGGCGAAGCTCGGGTACGCGGTCCCATGCGACCAGCACCTGCGCGGTGATACGGTAGGTGTAGCCGTCGACCCGGGGGAAGGTGATCTCCTGATGGTCGCGTTCGGGGGATAACGCGTGGACGTGATGGA
>Ga0209055_1002054_pt1 | contig 12900 bp, 8 predicted proteins | sample GraSoiAngelo_110_FD_185875 | JGI IMG/M metagenome (GOLD analysis project Ga0209055, IMG submission 185875) | Grasslands soil microbial communities from the Angelo Coastal Reserve, California, USA - 14_0903_12_30cm (SPAdes) (version 2) | ecosystem: Environmental > Terrestrial > Soil > Grasslands ... | reverse complement strand
CCCTCCTTTCTCGAGTGCCGCCAGCACTTTGTCGGGCGTGAGCGGCAGCGTCGGCACGCGCACGCCGATCGCGTTGGCCACAGCATTGGAGATGGCCGCGCCGGACGAAATCACCGGCGGCTCGCCCAGCCCGATCACGCCACGCTCGTCGTAGCCCGGCCCGGTCATCATGTGCACCACCAGCTCGCCGATGTCGGCGATGCCGGCAAGCTTGTAAAACTCCATGTCCGGGTTCAGGCACCGGCCGGTTTGCTCGTCCATGATTTTTTCTTCGTAGAGCGCGTAGCAGACGCCCATGATGCATCCGCCGTACACCTGGCTCTCGGCTGTCTTCAAGTCGATGATCAGGCCGCAATCCTGCACGGCGACCAGCTTTTCGAGCTTCACGACGCCGGTTTCGATATCCACAGCGACTTCCGCCATCTGCACACCGCCAACGCCGCTCGAAATCAAGTCACGGGCACTCGGCCCGGTTGGCGTAGTTATGGAAGTCTGCCCGGTAGCGTTGATCGGCGTGGTGCCCAACTTGGCGCACGCCTGCTTCCAGCTCATTCCTTTCGAGGGATTGCCCTTCACCTGGATGCGCCCGCCGACGGCCTCGAGTTGATCGTTCTCCACGCCCAGCGAGGGCGCCATTTTGGCCAGTAGCTCATTGAGCGCATTGGTGGTCGCGCGCCGCGTGGACGCGCTTACGCCGCCCACCGTTGTGGAGCCGCCGGAGCCGCCCGATTGCGGGTAGTGCGAGTCGCCTATGTTCACCTTCACCGCTTCGAGCGGCAGCCCCAAAGTTTCCGCCGCGATGATGGCGATTACCGTGCGCGTGCCGGTGCCCAGATCCTGCGAGCCCAGCGAGACCTCCACCGAGCCATCCGGATGAATCGCACAGGCGCAATTGCTGGGGTGCCCGCCGCCGCCCCAAGTGTGCAGCGAAATTCCCAGGCCGCGCTTGATCACGCCGGGGGCTTTGTCGCCGCGCGGATGCCACTTCTTCTGCCACTCAATAAGCTCGGCGGCCTTCTGCAGCTCGGCGGCGTAAACCTTCGACAGCTCTCCGGTCATGCCGATGTTCTTGAGGAACATCTCCACGGGATCGATGCCCAACTTGGCGGCCAGGTCTTCGAGCGCCGCCATGGTGATCAGGCAAAGCTGCGGGTGGTTTGGCGCGCGCCAAGCGCGTACCGGGCCGATGTTGGTCAACACGGCGGTGTGGCGCTTGCGCTGGTTCGGAATGCGGAATACGTACGGCAGCCTGGGGGAGCCGCCCGTGCCCATGCCACCGGTGCCCCAGGACTCCGACGACCAAGCTGTAATCGTGCCGTCTTTTTGTGCACCCACGCGCACCTTGGCGTGGATCGAGGGCCGCGCGCCCGCGACCATCAGCTCGTGGTCGCGCTCAAGCATCATTTTCACCGGACGGCCCGCTTTCTTGGCCAGCTGCGCGCACGCTACGCCCCAGGTGTCGGCCCCAAACTTACTTCCAAAGCCGCCGCCCATCACCGGGGTGAGGGTGCGCACGTTGCCCGCCGGTATCTTCAGACCGGTCGCGAACTCACCGCCAATCCCGCTGACGTTCTGCGTTGAAGCCCAGACAGTGAGGTTGTCGCCTTCCCACTCCGTCGCCTGGCCGTGCGCTTCCAGGCAGCAGTGCGTGATGACCGAGCAGCCGTACTGCCCTTCAACAGTGACCTCGGCTTCCTGGAAAGCTTTATCGGGATCGCCCTCGGTCTGCTCGGCGGCCGGCTTGGCCCGGTCGCCTGCCTTGGCGGGCTCGACGTCGCGCACCAGATGCGGGAGCTTCTCGTAATTCACCACCACGCGCCGCGCGGCGTCGCGGGCCTGCTCTTCGGTTTCCGCGGCGACCGCCACAACCTCCTGACCTGCCCAGAGGATTTCCGTTCCGGGTTCCCGCATCACCTGCACCGCCTTCACGCCGGGCATTTTTTCTGCGGCGGTCGTGTCGATGCTCTTGATGGTTGCCTGGGCGTAGGGTGAAAGGACCATCTTCCCGTAGAGCATGTTCGGGCGATCGACGTCGTAGGTATATTTCACGCGGCCGGAGGACTTGACCGGCCCGTCCAGGCGCGAGATGCGCTTGCCAATCAGACTGCGTTTGCCCGCTTCGGGCCAGCGATAGTCAGCCATCAGGAGCGACCTCCTTTCATCCGCATGGCCGCATCCAGCACGGCTTTCCGCACTCCCACGTAGGTGCCGCAGCGGCAAAGGTTTCCGCCGAGCGCTGCTTTCACCTGCTCATAAGTCGGATTGGGTTGGGCGTCGAGATACGCCTTGCAAGCCATCACAAAACCCGGCGTGCAGAAACCGCACTGCTGCGCGTCGTTATCCACAAATGCCGCTGAGACGGCGTGCAACTGCCCTTCAGGCGCCAGACCTTCGATGGTGAGAATGTCGGCGCTGGAATTGGCCGCGTCGATCGCCAGCATGGTGCACGAGTATATCGCCTTGCCGCTGACGATGACCGTGCAGGCCCCGCAAGTGCCGCGGTCGCAGACTTTCTTGGCACCCGTTAGGTGCAGGCGGTCGCGCAGGACGTCTAGCAGAGTCACGCGGGGCTCGACGGCAACATCCTTATCTTCTCCGTTCACACGCAGCGTGATGTTCACCGGGCCCGGACCGATCCCTCTTCTCCCCGCGGCAGCCTGTGCATTCGACTCCGCGGGGAGCAGCGCTTCCTTGGTCAACACTCCGGCGGTAACGGCCACCCCAGTGCCGCCGACCAGTTTGACGAAGTCGCGCCGCCCCAGGCCGGCTTGTTTGCGTCCCGACTCTTCGGGACCTCCCTTCACCTTGGGATGATCGGATTCGGGTGATTTAGGGCGTTTGGGCATACCGACACCTCCGAAGAATAGCCAGAGAAGAACAGAGGAATACGAACCCGTCGGAAAACATGAAGAACACCGGAACCCTGCCCCTCGCGGGTGTGTGGGTCCCGACCCCCGGGACGCCGAATCATACACTAGATGCTCCCATGGAGCCAAAAGCAGCTTGCCGGCCAGACGGAAGTCAAAAGAATAGACGCTACCCCGGGGAAAACGTTTCAATGTATGCGCGCAGAAACCAGCCAGGCAACTTCGGGCCCGGCTGGGCTATCATTAGATTGGGAGAGCGCACAGTAAGACTGGCGCAAGCCGAGGGGCAGATCGTTGATGCCGCAAGAGAGCTTCGCCGAGAGCCCAGTAAGGGGAGGGGACAAATTTCTTTCCACCCACGCACAGTTGATCGAGTGGTTGCTGGCAAGAACGACTGCCGCGCGCTGGGGTGTGACGCGCGCGCGGTTCGCGGCAACGCTCGAGCGCAGCGCCGTGCATTATTTCCGCGGGCGGGTGCGTGAGGCGGAGCCTACAGACGCGGACGTGGCTGCCTACCTCGCATCTTTACACGTGGAAGATCTGGCCTTGGCTTGCGCCTGCAGCGACGCCAACGAGCAAGCCTGGGAACACTTTGTTCTGAAGTATCGCGAAGATTTGTATGCTGCGGCGCGGGCGATTGTCGGCCTCGGGGCGGGTGAAGCTCGGGCGCGCGAGCTGGCGGATTCGCTCTACGCCGAACTTTATATGGGTGGCGCGAGCGGCTCGGCGGCGCCCAAGGTCCGCACAGATGACGCGGGACAGGCAGGAATGCCTCCCCTACGCGGCCGGACGCTGTTTGATTACTTCCACGGTCGCAGCAAGCTTTCCACCTGGCTGCGCGCCGTGCTGGCACAACGCCATGTAGATGCCTTTCGCGCCAGCCGCCGCATGCAATCCCTCGAAGTGAACGACCCGGATGTGGTTGGATCGGCAGGATTGTCTGGAACGGTGAAGGCGCGCCATCCGGGCCCGCGAACGGGAGCGGACCCGCCCGATCCAGATCGCGCGCGCTACCTCAGCCTGCTCCAGGCGGCCCTGCTCGACGCGCTCGCGGCGCTCGACCCGCGCGAGCGCATGCGCTTGGCCTATTATTACGTGCACGAGCACACCCTGGCGGAGATCGGCCGGATTCTGGATGAGCATGAAGCCACGATTTCGCGCAAGCTGGACCGCACGCGTCAGGAAGTGCGCAGAAACGTCGAGCGCGCCCTGCGTGAAGGCCGAGTTTCCACTGGCGGCGGCGCCCCCGCCGGCGGGCTGAGCGATGCGCAGATTCGCCTGTGCTTTGAATACGCCCTGGAAGAGTATCCCTTTGATTTGGCCCGCGCTCTTACCGGGGTCCCGGGGCTTGCCGATCCCGGGACAAAACGAGGAGACGAATAGCGATTGGGCCAGTGGCGAAAGAATGGTGCAAGAAATGGAAATGGTTCCGTTCTAAGTTAGGAGAAGAGCGGCGATGGACGTACCCGAAAGAGATAAGGTCTTCTCGAAGCTGCTCGCTCGCAGCCTGCGACAATCCCTGCAGCTCGGCGGGGCGGACTGCCCCGGCTCCGACATCCTCGCCGCCTATTCCGAGCACGCCCTCAGCAATTCGGAGACGTCGCACTGGGAGCGGCACTTCTCCAATTGCTCCCGCTGTCAGCAGGTCCTGGCAGCGCTGGCGCTGAGTGGGGGCGAGCCGGCTGTTGCCGAGGGAACAGAAGTTGCTGCGGAAGAAGTGATGGATCGAAGAGTCGCGGTGGCGCCCGTTGGCATGGTAGTGGCCAAAGCGGCGGCGCCCAGTGTCCCTCCGCATCATGACAAAGCGGCAGCGGTGGAGGGCCCGGCACCCGAAGTTGACCAGCCACGGAAAATCGTTATGCCACCGAGGCGTTACTTGAACTGGCGCTGGCTGGTGCCTTCTGTAGCGGCCGCGGCAGCGCTCGCTTTGTGGATTGCGGTGCGCCCCGCGCGTCATTCCTCCATAGAGATTGCGCGGCAGATTGAACCTTCCCCCATCGTTTCGCAGCCTCCTGCACAGGCGCAGAAGCAAGCGACGCTGGAGGCGCAACGTCTTGCAGGGGGACAGCCCAAAACTCCCATAAAGACTCCGTCTCCTTCCGAAGCCGCCACGCGGCCAGCGAAAGCTCGTCCCGCTCCGGGTGATGAGGCAAATCAAGGAGCGCTCAAAGAAAACGCTGGAGCAACGGCCGGCAAATTTTACAGGGACCGGCAAACCGTTGCTGCCGGAGCGGCGGGCGGGCGAGAAAGCGCGAAAGCGACGGACGCGCAGGCCGAGGCGCCGGCAATTGCCGCGGCCCTTGAGCCAAGCGCCACGCGCGCCGAGCGGAGCCGAGCCATCGCCGATAGAAAAGACAAAGCTGATCAAGAGCCAGCCGCGCGACCACCGCACTCGGACGAAATTGTAACGCCGCGGCTGGCCGCGCCGCCTCCACAAACGGTGGTAGTTACTCAAGAAGCTGTGAAGACCGAGCAAGACAAGTCCTCCAAGGAGCAATCAGGCCGGACAGTCTTCGACGCTACCTCCTCTGTTTCTTCGGAATCTAAGGCCAAAGAGTCTTCGGAGATAGCCAGCGATTCACAGACCCGCCGAATGACCGAGGTGCTTCGCAAGCCAAGTGTTGCGGTAAAGGGTGTGAATGCGCCAGCCTTTCGGGAAAGGGAAGTCCTCATCGCCTCCCCGAGTCTATCAACGCTCTGGCGCGTGGGCCCAGGCGGAATGATCGAGCGCTCGCGCGACGCCGGTCGCACCTGGCAGGCCCAAGTCAGCAACGTTGCCGCGAATTTGGTGGCTGGCGAGGCGCCCTCAGATACCCTCTGCTGGGTCGTGGGCCAAGCGGGGACCATCATGCGCACCACCGACGGCGAGCATTGGGAAAAGATCTCTTCACCGGTTCCAGCCGATTGGACCGCGGTCAAAGCGCGAGACGCGATGAACGCCACCGTAATGGCTGCCAACGGCCAGCGCTTCGTCACTGCCGATGGCGGCCGAACCTGGCGGGCCCTGCCCGTGAAGTGAGTCCGCGCTTGGCCTGGACCGGCCGGGCCGCAACCTTCCTGCAAGAAATCCTGCCTGCTCCGTTCTAAGAATGAGGAAAAACTGACTCGGGAGGAACAGCATGCAATTCTTAGTTGATCGAAGGTTTATCTGGTCTGGACTACTGGCGGCGGCGCTGCTCGCCGCGCCGGCGTTGTTCGTGCTGCGGACGGCGCACGCGGCGCCGGCGTCTGCTGCCGCGGCGAGAAGTTCGGCCACAAGCAATGAGCAGCCCGGCACGACGTCGGGAGATCAAGTAGATCTGGCCGTCACCGTTTATAACTCGAACCTCGCCCTGGTCCGCGATGTCCGGCAGATCAACCTGCCCACGGGCGAATTCCGGCTGAGATTTATGGACATCGCTGCTTCGATCAACCCCGCGACGGTCCACTTCCGCTCGTTGAGCGAACCCGCGCGGCTGGGCGTGCTCGAGCAGAACTACGAGTACGATTTGCTCGAGCCGCAGAAGCTGCTGCAAAAGTACCTGGGCCGAGAGGTCACCCTGGTCCGCGCGCGACAGGAAAGCGCCACCACCAAGTGGGAGGAGGTCAAGGCCACACTGCTCGCCAACAACAACGGGCCGGTTTGGAAGATAGGCAATGAGATCGTCACCGGCATGAACGCCGATCACATTCGTTTTCCGGAGCTGCCGGAGAATCTGTACAGCCGGCCGACGCTGCTGTGGGAGCTGGAGAATAAGGGAGCGCAGCGGCACAAGGTCGAAGCGTCGTATCTTGCCACCAATCTCTCCTGGAGCGCCGATTATGTATTGACGGTGGGCCGCGACGACAAATCGGCCGATCTTGACGGCTGGGTAACGCTGGTGAACAACAGCGGCGCCGTGTTCAAGAATGCGAAGCTGCAACTGGTGGCCGGCGACCTGCACCGCCTCCGCGAAGAGTATGAGCGCGACGCTACCGCCGCCAAAGCGATGGTCATGCGCGCCGCGGAACAGCCCCAGTTCGCGCAGGAGGCCTTCTCGGAATACCACCTCTACACGCTCGGGCGGCGCACCTCGATCTTCGACAAAGAGAGCAAGCAGATCAGCCTGCTCAGCGCGACCAGCGTCCCGGTGGAAAAAGTCTATGTTGTGGAAGGACAGCAGTTCTACTATCACAACTACCAGCATCCCGGCTCGCCCTTGAAAGACCTGGTGAAGGTCTATTACAAGTTCAAGAACGAGGAGAAGTCCAGCTTGGGCATCCCCATGCCCGCCGGCGCGGTGCGCGTCTATCAGGCCGACACCAAGGGTGGCGTGCAGTTCGTCGGCGAGGACCGCATCAACCACACGCCCAAGGATGAATCCCTCAGCCTGCACATCGGCAATGCCTTTGACGTTGTCTGCGAGCGCAAGCAGACCGATTTCAAGAAGCTCTCCGACCGGCTCTACGAGATGGAGTTTGAAATCACTTTGCGCAACCACAAGGAAACGCCCATCACCGTGGAGGTCAACGAGCCGATCGGTGGCGACTGGCAAATGCTGGAATCCACTCACAAGTGGACCAAAACCGAAGCTTGGGCCGCGCAGTTCTACGTCCCCGTCGCCAAGGATGGTACTTCCGTGCTCAAGTATCGCATCCGCGCGCGCTGGTGAGTCCTGGAGGTTTGACGTTGGCGCTGTGGGTGTCCTATCCCGCCGCGGCGGGGAGGGTGGGTCTCTCTTGTGAAACGAACGACCTACCCATGCCACTCTAGCTCAGAGGTTGTCGAGGAAAAACTGAGTGACGCGCCGGAACAGATGCAGGCGCGCGGGGCGATCGCTGATGCCGTGGCCGCGTCCCGGATAAATCTGAATTTCGGCGTAGCGGCCTGCTTGGATGAACTGCTCGGAGAGCTCAACGGTGTTGGCGAAGTGGACGTTGTCGTCGTCGGTGCCGGCGGCGATCAGAAGTTTGCCCTTGAGCTTGGCAGCGTGGGTTACCGGCGAAGAATTCTTGTAGCCCTCGGCGTTGTCCTTCGGCAGGCCCATGTAGCGCTCGGTGTAGATGGTGTCGTACTGGCGCCAGTCTGTAACCGGCGCGCCGGCGAACCCGGCCTTGAAGACCTCGGGCGCGTTTAGCATCGCGTAGCAAGTCATGTATCCGCCATAGCTCCAGCCCCAGATGCCAATGCGCGCACCGTCTACGTAGGGCAGCGACTTCAAATAGCTGACGCCGGCGAGCTGGTCGGCGAGTTCCACCTGACCCATCCTATGAAACAGCGGGGTTTCAAACGCGTGGCCCCGCGCGGCCATTCCCCGGTTGTCCACTGCGAAGATCAGGAAGCCCTTCTGCGCCATCATTTGGTGCCAGAGGAAGTTGGAGCTTCCCCAGGCGTTGCGCACCACCTGGCCATGTGGCCCGCCGTAGAGATGCACCAGCGCCGGGTATTTCTTCGAGGGGTCAAAGCCCGCCGGCTTGATCATCATAGCCTCGAGCGGCGTCCCGTCGGCGCCAGCCGTGGTGAAAAACTCCACGGGCTGGAGCGCGTACGCAGCGAGTTCCGCTACCTTGTTCTCGTTGACCACCGCCACGCGCGTGCCCTCGGCCTGCGCGAGTTCCTGCCGCGGGGGAGTCATGGCGTTGGAATAGGTATCGACGTAATGCGCCGCGTCGGGAGCCATGTTGATGCTGTGCGTGCCGTCTTCGCGCGTCACGCGGCCCAGCGCGCCATCGTCCAGCGTGACGCGGTAGAGATGCCGCTCGATAGGGCTTTTCTCGGTGGCGGTAAAGTAGATGGCGCGGCGCTTTTCGTCCACTCCCGCCAGGCCGGTTACCTCCCAGGCGCCACGAGTCACCTGTTTGAGAAGCTTTCCGCTGAGGTCGTAGAGATAGAGGTGGCGAAAGCCGTCGCGCTCGCTCGACCATAAGAACCGCTGGCCGTCAGTAAAAAAATAAAGATCGTCGTGCAGGTTGATCCAGTACTTGTCCTCCTCGGTGAGCGCCACCTGCGAGCGGCCGTCCGCGGCATCGGCAAACAGCAGCTCAAGCTTGTTCTGCTGGCGGTTTAGTCGCTGGATGGCCAGGCGCTTGCCGTCGCGCAGCCAGTCCACGCGGGCAATGTAGATGTTCGTATCGCGACCGGTGTCGATCCAACGCGAGTTGGCAGCCGTCGCGGAAGCAGCCGCGCCGGCCACGGGCACAACGCCCACGCGCACAACGCCCACGCGCACAATGGGGTTGGCGTCGCCGGCGATGGGATAGCGTATCGTCTCGGTCTCGCCGGTGTAGGAGAGAAAGTTGACCAGCGGATATTTGGTCACCGGCTGCTCGTCCATCTGCAGATAAGCAATTTGGGAAGAGTCCGGCGACCACCAGTAGGCCGTGCGGATGTCCAGCTCCTCCGGATAAACCCAGTCGAGCTGCCCGTTCCTTAGCTCTTCGCGACCGCCGCGCGTCAATTGCTTTTCCTGGCCAGCGGTCACGCTCACCACCCAAAGGTCGTAGCCGCGCACGAAGCTCACCCAGCGGCCGTCAGGCGAGAACTTCGGGTCGTGAATCGCGGCTTTGTCGGGATCCTTTTCCGGCCGCGCCGGCGTCAGCTTCTTTCCGGTTTTCTTGTTCAGGTCAAACCAGTAAAGCGAGTCCGGCGAAACAAACAGCAGTGCGTCGCCCGTGGGTGACCAGAAGTAGCGTTGCGGCGCGATTCGGCCCAGACCTGTCTGCTGGCTCTGCGCGCCACCGGGCTTCGGCAGGATTTCGGCCAACACCTCCGAGTCCACCAGCCGCCGGCGCTTACCGGTGGCCGCGTCCAGGCCCCAGATTTCGGTCTTGGCTTCGGAGCCCTCTCCGCTCCTTTGAAAATAACCGAGCAGTTTGCCGTCAGGGCTCCACTCCAGGCCATTGGTCAATGATCCGCTGAGGCTCGGCTGGCCGTAAATGCGTTCGACTGTGAGCAGGCTTGCCGCTTTTGTAGCGGACGCAATCTGCTGCGCCCACGCCGGCGCCAGAGGAACAACGGCGAGTAAGAGCGCGAGAAGCGCAGCGGCGGGGGAAACTTGACCCGAGCGAAGCCGAGCCAGCCCGGCGGGAAAAGCGCTCACTCGCTTCAACGTTAGACGACCCGTGCAGAACCCTGTGCAACGGCGCATCGAATCCTCCTGCAAGGCGCGCCATTCTATCCCGCGCAGGGTAGATGGCGAATGGTCAACGGGGAGAGCCCTTTGCGACGCGCGGCGCCTCACGAGCCCTCTTTCTCAGCGACAAAGATCATTTCCGGCGAGTCGTCGCGCAACGCCGAACGGTCGAAATTGCCGAACAGCTCAACCACCCGGAATCCGCAGCGCGCCAGCAAGTGCTCGACCTCGTAGCGGAAGAAATACCGCAGCGTGAAGGCGAACACGAGGCGTTCGGCGCGGCCGTCGGGATGGGTGACGTAGTAGACCAATTCCACGTCGTTGCACTGCTCGGCGCGGTGAAAGGCAGCGACGCGCTCGGCTAGCCGAACTCGGGTGCCATCGGGCAGCGCTACCTCAGGATGGGGCGAAGATTCTTGCATGAAGGCCGGGTCGTGCATGCGGCGAGCATCGGTCTGGAAAAAGTCCACTACCAGCCGGCCGCCCGGCGCGAGATGGCGGCGCGCGCAGCGCAAGCAGCCGAGTTGCTGCTCCACCGCGAGCAGGTGCTGGAACGGCCGGAAGGGGATGTTGATGAGGCGGAAGGTTTCGCGCAACTGAAAATCGGTCATATCGCCGTGGACCAGCCGGACACGATCACGGACCGCGGCCGGCTGGTTTTCGAGCTTTGCGCGGCAGCGCGCCAACATCGGCTCGGAGAGATCCAAGCCCACCGCACGCAGACCTGCCTGGGCCATGTGCAGCAGGACTCTTCCGGTGCCGCAACCCAGCTCGAGGATTGGCTCGCCTTGTGTCCGACCGACCTCAAGATAAAAGTCGAGATCCTGCCGGCCCGCTACCGGTGGCAAGTAGTCGTAGTAGTCGGCGACAAACGACTGGTACGTGTAGGGGTTCGCCCTGCTCATGCTGCGGTGCTCCGCTTCACTGGACAATCACCGCATCCGCTTCGATTTCGACCAGCATCTCGGGCGCGACCAGGCGGCTGACTTCCACCATCGTACATGCCGGCCGGATGGCGTGGAAAAACTCGCCGTGCGCTTTGCCGACCTTCTCCCAATCCTCGATCTGGGTGACGTAAATCCGCGTGCGCACCACGTCGCTCAGGGTCGCACCGGCCTTGCGCAGCGCCGCTTCAATGTTGCGCAGCGCCTGGATGGTCTGCGCGTAGGCATCACCGGCGCCGACAATTTTTCCGCTGGCGTCGGTGGCCGTGGTGCCCGAGACGTGCACCGTCGAACCCACGCGTACAGCCCGTGAATAGCCCACGATCGGCTCCCACGGCGTTCCGCTCGCAATGTTTTGTCGTTCCATCTGAATTTTCTCTCCCTCCGCACAAGCGGAGCGCGAGTATGCCATAGCTGGGAGCAAGGAGGCAGGGAGGCAGGGAGGGGGGCCACCTTTTTTGTAAGTGATGTCATGAGACACGCGCCTCCTGGGCGAGAGTTGGTACTCTCGCCCTGAACCGTTCGGCTTCGGCTTGAACAGGAGGCGTGAATGGCAGTGTACATCGGAGTTGACTTGCATGTCCGCACCCAGACCGTCTGCTGGATGAATACAGCCGACGGAGAGATCCACCAACACACGCTCGACCACCGCCGCGACGACGTGCGCGCGTTCTACGCGCAGTTCACCGCTCCCGCAGTGGTCGGCATCGAGTCCTCGGGGTATGCGTTGTGGTTCCACCAACTGATCGAGCAAGCGGGCCACCGGCTGCTGGTGGGCGATGCTTACGCCATTCGACAGTTCGCCCGGCGCCGGCAGAAGAACGACCGGCGCGACGCCGAGTTGCTGCTGGACCTGCTGCGGCGCGAGGAGTTTCCCGTCGTGCACCGGCCCGCTCCGCCCAGCCAGGACACCCTGGCGCTGCTGCGCTATCGCCACCGGCTGGTGCGCATGCGCACCATGGTGAAGAACGGCTTGCAGGCCGTGGCCCTCAATCACCAGTTGCGGCTGGGCTTCCGGTTGTTCACCGTGCGAGGGCAGCAGCGCTTCGCGGCTCTGCCCCTGAGCGGCGCTTATGCCACCCAGCGGCAGCAATCGCAGGTTCTGCTGACGACATTGGAGGCGCAGATCGCAGCCGTCAACCAGGAGCTGGCCACGCGCGCCGCCGCCGACGCGCGCGTGGTGCGGCTGCGTACCCATCCCGGCGTGGGCCTGCAGACCGCGCTGGCCGTGGTGCACACGCTCGAGCCGGTCACCCGCTTCGACCGCGCTCGCCGCATCGCCGCCTACTGCGGGCTGGACCCCAGCGAGCATTCCAGCGGCGACACCACGCGCTACGGCCACATCTCCAAGCAGGGCAACCGCCTGCTGCGATTCCTGCTGGTGGAAGCCGCCTGGAGTGCCGTGCAACACGAAGAAGACCTGGGACGGTTCTTCCGCCGCTTGCGGGCGCGGAAGAAGCCCCATGCAGTAGCGGTGGTGGCGGTGGCGCGCAAGCTGGTGCTGCGCCTGTACCGCATGTTGCAGGAAGGCATCGATTACGAGGAGTTCCGGCGCCGGGGTCGAGACGCGCGGCGTGCCCGAAAATGGACGAGTCCCGCCCAGCGGGGCTGAGTAAGTGATGGGGCCGCCGGCCTCCCCCGGCTCCGGACCCTCGGAGCCGAGGGAGAGCGAAGTCGTCCTCATGAGCCACCGTGCTCGTATAGATGAGTGATCGCGACCCGGGCCACCGGAGTCGTCGGTCGATCCCCAAGGTAGGACGAATCTCGAACCGAGCTGATGCCGAACGGCGCTGTTCAACCTCGTCCTCTCCGGCGGCCTCCTGCCGCCTCCGAGGAGGTGTGCCCGAAATGAAAAAAAAGACAAAAGATCCCTAGTGTCCTGTAACAGTGGTTCGTGAGATAAGTTGTGCGGCTTGGGTGGCCGTGGTGCCTTGTGCGAAGCGCGCGATACTCGCCAGGATCTGATCCGCGGACTTGGTCCAGGCAAAGGGTTGGGGA
>Ga0209055_1002050_pt1 | contig 12914 bp, 15 predicted proteins | sample GraSoiAngelo_110_FD_185875 | JGI IMG/M metagenome (GOLD analysis project Ga0209055, IMG submission 185875) | Grasslands soil microbial communities from the Angelo Coastal Reserve, California, USA - 14_0903_12_30cm (SPAdes) (version 2) | ecosystem: Environmental > Terrestrial > Soil > Grasslands ... | reverse complement strand
CTTTGATCTCGTCGAAGGTCTTTACGGCCTCTTCCTGGGATTTGACGACCCACGTGTTCTTGACGCCGCCGAGTTTGAAGTAGATGCTCGTCTCCTTATCGGCCATGACCCCAATCTTGCCCATGTTCGTTGCCTACTTGAAGATCCAGCCTGTCTCTCTGGACCAGAAGAGAAGATCCAGATCGGCTATAGGTATGCCTATCTCTGTCGCGAATCTTCGCAGTTTCTCCTCAATTTCCAAGTAACGCTTCTTTGTGATGGTCGCGGGTATCTCTGGGATGACTCCGAGCCGGTTCAGGTTCCGTAGGATGTGTCTGTCGAGAATAGCGAACCCTTCCCCCAGCCCGATGTTCCTCAGAAAGTGGCTTGCCTCTTTGTAGCCGAGACCCTTGACGTTTTCGACAAACCATTCGCGGAGCTCGAAGGGATTGTAGAAGCTCGAGATTCGAGATTTCAGCTGCAACTTGCCATCATCCGAGAACATGTCCCTGGCTTCAACTATGTACTTCGCTTTGCTATCTGAGAACCTAACACTCTTCAAGAGTGGCTCAAGCTCGGAAGGCTGGCCCTTGAGAAGCATAGTTCGCTCTTTGAGCGCGGTGACTGCCTCCCAGCAGACCTTAGCTGACGATTGAGGCGTTAGAAGGCAGAAGCATAGTTCCGCAAAGACTTCCTCATCTTTCCACTGCATCACTTGTCTGAATTCCGCAAGCCGTTTCTGAATGGCCTCCTTTCTCTCTTGATAGAGTGCCTGCAGTGACTTGATAGAACTCTCTTCCTTTACCACAGTCATTTGTGGGCTAGAACTGTTTGAGAACATCTTGTTTCTCCATGATCCGTACGCAGTAGAAGCATCGCAACCTCAAAGGGTCCTGTCGTTCTACCAAGAACTTCGGCTCAACGGGTTCTCCCGCGTTTGAGACGCAAGCTGGATTCGCGCAGCGCACTATCCCTCTAATTGATTCTGGAAGCTTGACACGGGTCTTCTCGGCCACCTCATAGTCTCGTATGATGTTGATTGTGGCGCTTGGCGCGATCAAAGCGATCTTGTCAACCTCGCCGGGTTTGAGCTCTCGGTTTTCGACTTTGACAATATCTTTCTTACTGTCTGACTTCGATGATACGTTCATCGCTACGCTGACGATATGCCCCTCACCGCCACCGATCCCTAGAATTTTCAGAACATCAAGAGCGTGTCCCGCAGAGATATGGTCGATGACAGAGCCGTTACGGATCTTCTTGACGTAGAGCTCTTTGGCCCCGCTCCCCTTAGACAATTTCAGGACCTCTAGCTGGTCCTTCACTCTTAATTCCTTGCCTGACAAAACGGATTGAACATGACAGTAGAATCCCAGATTGTTAGACTAGCGACCCAGAAGGAAGGCGAGATATTGGACATAACAGAGAAGGTGCAAACCATTGTTGAGAATGGAACCATCCAAACTGGTGTAGTATTCCTCTTCGTGCCGGGATCAACGGCCGCCCTGACGACAATCGAGTATGAGCCGGGTCTACTAGCGGACTTTCCATTTATGCTGGAAAGAATTGTCCCGAGAAATGGTTCGTATGAACACGAGAGGCGCTGGCATGATGGAAACGGTCATTCTCACGTTAGAGCCTCATTGATTGGGCCTGATCTATCTGTGCCATTTGAAGGGAAGAAGTTGATGTTGGGAACTTGGCAACAGATCGTCTTTATCGAATTTGATGTTCGACCACGTGACCGAACAGTCATCGTCTATTCCATAGGCGAGTGAACGACTCCCATACCCCTCTCTTTCCGGTGGAAACAACAGGAGTGTGATTCAAAGTGAGGTCCATGATGGTTGCTTTGTAGTGGATCATCGTTGATAGTATACAGGATAACCTAAATCCACGAAAGTCCCTGATGACCATCTGGAGTAAGATCAAAACATATCCTACCAACTCTTCATTTCGTCATTAATTATTGCATTGGAAATTAAGGGGTGGGTGTGATGGGTTTAGTCGGTCCAGTCGAAATCCATGTACGAGAACCCTTAATTCCACTGGAACAGTGACCGCTTAGATCACTCAGAAAGTGTTCTCACAGTTTGTCGCAACAAGGACTAGATCTCATCTTTGAACAAGTGCTCTCTGGCGGACAGATTTTCAAAGACAGGAATCTCCTAAGACACGACTACATGCCGACAAGCCTGCCCCATCGAGAGGAACAGATTCGGCGCCTCGGCTCCGTCTTGGCACCAGCACTCTCAAAGGAACGAGTCTCCAACATTTTTGCCTACGGAAAGACCGGGACAGGAAAGACGATCGTCGCAAGATTCGTCTTGGACAGGCTACAAAAGAAGGCTAGAGACTACGGCCGCGCTGTAGACACCAGCTATGTGAATTGTCGGCTTTCAGGGACCAACTACAGGGTCATAGCTGATCTCTGTCGAGCGCTAGGCCAAGAGGTCCCGTTTACGGGACTCGCTGTAGGGGAGCTACTGGATAGGTTGAGGGATGCTTTGCAGTCACGGGGGTCCGCGTTCCTCGTCGTTCTCGACGAGATTGATGCGTTGGTCAAGAGGAGCGAGGACGATAGCGTACTTTACGAATTGACGAGAATCAATGAAAGCCTGGACGGCGGATGGATCGGAGTCATCGGAATCTCAAACGATCTTCACTTCAAAGATTTCCTGGACCCTCGAGTATTGAGCTCCCTCGGAGAAGAAGAGCTGGTTTTCAAACCGTACTCATCCGATGAACTATACGATATTTTGAGTGATCGTGCAGAAGCAGCGTTTCAGCCGGGCGCCTTAGAGGATGGCGCCTTACGACTCTGCGCCGCCATGGCCGCGGGCGAGCATGGTGATGCCAGAAGGGCGCTTGATCTCTTACGGGTCGCTGGTGAGATTGGCGAGAGGGGGAGAGAGAAAAGTATCCTAGAGTCACATGTCCGACTAGCCCAGCAGAAGGTGGAGCATGACAGGGTGACAGAGGTCCTGTCCTCATTGCCGCTTCATTCAAGAATCCTTCTCATTGCAGTCCTGCATTCAGAGAACGCGCGCAAAGAGAGTCTAGTAACCGGGGACGTATACGAGGTATACCGCGAATTATGCGCTGCTGCGGCCGTGGAATCGTTGACTCAGAGGCGGGTGAGCGGATTGCTAAACGAGCTGGATCTCATGGGAATCGTTAATGCGCGTGTTGTGAGCTTCGGCCGGTACGGGCGGACGAAGAAGATCCGGCTGGGAGTTGAGCCGCGCGCCGTCACGTCGACGTTTGGCAGCGATGGACTCGTTAAAGGGCTCCTAAATTATGCACCGAAGAGCCTCCCGAAACAGCACAATCACTAACTGTGTCGGAATTGACGATGGACCGTTTCTGTCTAGAAGATTAGGCGGGTCCACAGCCCCACTAGTCGTAGCGCAACTCAACGGGCCGCATCTTGTGAAAGCGAGAGTTGGACGGATAAGCGTGGACGGATTGGACGCCACCACGACTGCATTGAGAATGCTCAGCTCTCTTCCATTGCGAGATTCTCCGATTCTGCTAGCCGGTGCAACGTTCGCAGGCTTCAACATCATCAACCCTAGAGTATTGCAGAGAAGATTCAGAACACCGACAGTCGTCGTAATTGGGTCTCGACCCAATAACAGAGCTGTGAAACGCGCCCTGGTTAGGCATTTTCCAGACTGGAGGAGAAGGTGGCGGATTCTGTCCTCGCTGGGTCCGCTGCATCATGTGCGAACAGTCCGGAACGAGGGTCCGATCTTCTACGAAGCGTTCGGCTGTGACGACGATGAAGCGAGAGGGATCTTGAAAGAATGGGCATATGTCTCAAGAATTCCAGAGCCCTTGCGTGTCGCCGGGCTGGTTGCCAGAGGACTGTTTCCCGCGCAACCTCTCGACTAGGCTCTAGGTTACAGGAGGCTTTAGTCGTCCTCTGGAGGCTAGTGTGGACGTTCATTGTAATTGTTCATTGAGACTCGGGAGGAAAACCGGATGCTTGGAAAAGAGAACTCGAAGGAGAACAAGCTCAACGAGTATTTCCGCCGGAGATGCTCGAACTATGAACGATTTCTATGCGATCGCGTATGGGAATGCGCGCTGTGCGCGAAACAGGCAGGAAAAGTCGAGACACTAGAATTGCCTACGATTACAAAGGTCGAGGCATTGAGGCGGAGGTGAGACGATGGAAGCTTTGAGAGAAGAAGAGGTCCTACAACTGGAAGAGGAGTTGCTGCAAAGATTGGAAGAGAAGCTTACACCTTTGGTGGAGCGCGCGGCAGTTGATGCAGCTAAGATAGCGATGCATCAGTTGAGGCTGGACTTGATGAGTCACATTAGCAGGCATGAAGATACGATAAGACGGCTGAAACGGACCGAAACTGCGCTGAACCATATCCCTACGACAAGATAGGGGTTCCCAGGACCCTCGAATCGGGCATAGACTGCCCACGGACTCAAAGACAGACTAGTTTCTCGCGCGATCTCTCAACCAGAAGCCAATGCTATTTCTTGCAGTTGTGGCAGAGAGGACTCTTGTTAATGACACCTTTAGTGGTTACACATTCTGTGCAGAGATGTTTTCGACAGGAGCTGCACAGTCGAGTGTGCTCGTGACAGACGACTCCCCCACATTCTTCGCAGACTGCTTGAGTAGCCTTGTCGCATAGATTGCACTTCCGCGTCTCATCCCAGATTATCTTACTGGTGGCCGCTTGGAGGATCTTTCGATAGGAGCGGCCGAGAGCGACTAGTTCGGCTGTCACGATCGGTATGTGTAGAAGCGTGATGCCAGACACGGAAATATCGTCGGGGTGAGCCCCTGACTCTCTCCCAATAATTTCGCCCGTGTGTGCTCTGATGGAATCCTCGGCGACTCCTGCTAGTGCAACGGTCACCGTATTCTTCATTTCAAGCTCAGGAGGAAGATGCGGCATCGAACCAGTGGAGGACTCGATCTCCAGACAGTCCACAAAAAGGCCTGATCCAGGCAGATTTTTCAGCTCTCCCTCGAAGAGTCCTGCGTCGCACTCCCTTCCATCAACACCATCGAAGACTATCACTCCCTTCGCCTTCCTCTTCTTCCCATGATTCAACGTGAAATCGGCGAAGAAGTATGGACGAAACTCGAGTTTGGGCATTGAGGTAAGCTTGAGCACGCTACCGTTCTCGAGTCCGTAAGCGAGAATCTTCGACGCGATACTACGAGATACGGGTAGGGTCCCGGGGACCTTCTGGCGTTCGGGAGGTTTGATCTTCTCGATCCGTTCTTTCAGCTTTGCTAGGTCCCAGAGTTCAACGCCCAGTTTTCGAGCCATGAACTCCGCGTCTCCCGTGAAACCCCTGGGAGAGACATAGATCCCGCTTTCCAGTCCAGCGGTTCTGAGTCGGTTCACGAAGCCTTCGACCTCGCGTCCGTTGACCTGGCGGTCTCCTTCCCAACATTCGAAGGCTACTTTCTGGGTCTGCTTGCCTGTCGTCCGGGATGCTATGATGTCTACAAAGTGGTCGCCGGAGTCGTCTGCTTGGACATTCTTCTCGACGTTGAAGCCTTCGATCCGGCATACGTCGGAGACCATGTCGAGTACGAAATTGTTAGAGTCCTGACGCGTTTGACTGGCCATAGGGATTCGGACGGCCTCGAAATCGACTGGGTCCAGGATTCCGAATAAGGCTAGTGTAACCCTCTGGCAATTCTCATGCGAAGAACACGTGGTACTATTTCGAATCTGTACGCCGTCGTTACTTCACAGGGAGGATAGGGAAAGACGTAAGCCGTGGATACGAAACAGTATCCGCTCAAGACCTTGGGTAGAGTGACCAACTGGCGAGAAGGGACTAGGGCGTCAGTCAAGGGTATCTTGAAGGATCCGATAGTCTTGAGACTCCTCTCGAGGAGTAATCTGACGCGAGCTCAGTTTGAAACGCTCATTATGGACCAACTAGGGCATGATATGGCTAACAAACAGCTGACACGTGCGGAAATGGCGCAGTTGGTGCGTAATCAGAAGGGAATAAGCCGAGGCGCATTGAATAGGACGCTCAGGCAGGGGAGAGAGAATGTTTCAGAGGCAATTCACACGATCCTCCTTCTTGGATACGGTGGATTGATCGACAGTCCTGCTCTGGCACCGTTCGTCGAAGCTTCGGAGCTGCTGAAGAGTCAAATGGTCCAGTTTGAGGAGCTGGCAAAGGACAATCCGAAGCTGTACGCTGAGCGCGCAGTCGCAATCATCGAGGATCTGGAGGAGGCGTTCCAGGCGCTCTATGGGAAACGCGTGACGCGTGACGTCACGTAGCGTCGACCGCATCACGTCATATCACGGGTGACTGGAAAGTAGTAAACAGGAGAGGAGTGAATCGAGGCAGAGTTCCCTTCGTGATGCGTCACGCGGTGATGTCACCCAGTTGACGTCAAGGTGCAACACTGGAGTCACGGAGATATCACGGGTGATTTCGCTCCGAGAGAATCGAGACCTCTTGCATAGGTTAATGTTAAATCTCCATTCATCGTGTTGTGATGTCACGTAGCCGTGCACGTGATGTCACAGTAATGCTTGGACTTCGCCGAAAGAACATGGAAGACCGGTTAGCTACTGAAAATGGTGATGTTGCAAGACTCTTCTTCGACTCATTTTCCAAGCGAGTCGGCATCGTCGAGGATGGGCTAAAGACTGTGTCGACCGAGATTAGCAGGCTGAAAATCTCCGTAGATCGAAGCCAGCTCTCAGATCTCGTCCTCCTCGAGCGACTTCAGAAGGCAGAGGTGCTGGTTAGAGAGTCTCTCAATTGGACAAGAGAGGCAGCTGGAATTTGGCGCGATCTGAGGGAAATGCCAGTGACGAAAGAGGAGCGCTCCGTCGTGACTGGCGAATCATCGGCGGGACCTCCCAGGGTTGACGCTGAAGAGGCTGGTCTCTCTCGGCGCGTTCTCGCTCCCATACCAGAATTGGGGACCCTTCCCTCGATTACTACTCCCACTGAATTGCAGGTCTTGACCATGCTGGCGAATGAAGGACCCAAGTCAGCCCCCGAGATTGGTAGAATAGTAGGCCGTTCGAGGGAACACACTGCTCGCTTGATGAAGAAGCTGTACGAGGAGGGCTACATTCGAAGGGACCAGACGAGGATTCCGTTCAGATATTCCCTAGTGGATAGGGTCAAACAGACTTTCAAGAAACAAGAGACTAGGGACGGAGAGAAAGAATCGGTCTCGATTCCTCAGTCTTGACCCTGTAACTGACATTCCGGCCTGTCTCCGTTCTGTCCAAAACGCCTCTTTCTACAAGGCGTACCAGGTACGTTGAGACGGTGCTAAGCGGGATCTTTTCCGTAAACGAAGTTTCGAAAGCCTTCTTCGCATCGGAAGCAGTAAACTCTCGTTGCTTCAGTTGGGAAATTATTGTACTTGCGAGTCTGTCGAACTTCCGCGGAGAGATGCTAAGTGCTGAAGCGGTCCCTCGCGGAGTGCCAGCCATCACCTCCACAAGATCGAGTAGTTTCCCCACCTTTTCACGTGTGACTTGTCCATCAATAGTTATCGAGTGTCTGACGCCGTCATCATCGTAGAACTCTAGCTTGAATCGGCGTGGTCTCACGTTGCAGGCACTCGTCTCCGAGAGGGAGTTTCACTGTTCGCTGTTCACATGTAGAAAAGAGCTTCCCCTCACGTAGCTTGGTCCATTGTGAATGGATGTGTACGTCGTATGGTGAGGTTTCCAATGGTTCCAGTGGAAACAGAGGGGTGCTTGAGCTTGTTCACTAGTAGTGAAGCTGTTCTGTTCGCTTCTAGGGCGGTGGCGGGTTGTTAGGGTTGGACCCAGCGCCAGCGTCCGGAGCTTTCGGAAGGTTTTGTTGTGGAGGGGGAGGTGGTGCGGCGTAGAACGATTGCATCTCTTTCTCCTTCTTCCGCCGTGCGCGTCGCTTAACCAGCCTGTAGGTCTCGATAACAGGGGTCAGGAGTAGCGGAATTAGGAGCAGATAGGAGTAGGGCTGGAAATCAGTGAAGGTCCGGGTGAACTGTGTCAGAGGTCCCGCGAGGGACGTTATTTCAGTCGGGTCCGTTGTAATGGTGTAGGTGATCTTTGTTCCGTTGGGCGCCGTCCAGAGAAATTTCACTGTGGCGGGAGAAAGGACGTATACTCCGCTACTTACTGTCGTGACGGTGTAGCTCAAAGTCGCACTATTGCCTGGAGTGAGTATTGCTGCCTGCATAGCTTGGGGTCCACTGGGAGAAAGTTGCAGAGTCTGCGCATAGTTCGACGAGGTTTGGGCGTCGTCGGCGTTCAGGCTGGAGACCGTTACATTGTCAAGGTTCTGGATCGTGACGACCACGATGTGGGTTGTTCCGACGGGTCCTGAGGCTGGAGTGCTGGTCTTCTGGATGACGATGTCTGGCGCGAAAGGATAGTTGAAGTTCGCCACGAAATCGGGCCTTGAGCTCGATGTTAAGTTGAGGTAGTATGTTGATGTGGCGTTGTTGTAGAAAGGATTGAGGGACGGTGGGTTGTAGAGGATTGTGCCCGGCTGAAAACTCATGCTGACAAGCGACACGTTGGCCGCAGGGTCCCCTACGATATTGTTCTGAAATCCTAGGAGAGTTTTGAGGTCTAGCTGGTGAGCTCCTCCCTTGAAGTACTGGCGTGGAAATTGAACGTTCATGTCGAAACTGAACCCTGTGATTTGGACGCCATTGATTGTTATGGGTACGACTCCAATTGCCGCGAAATATTTCGCGTTCTGAATGTTCGCAGGGCTGACTAGGCTAGAGAAGCTCTGGCTTGGAAGTAGGGCCATCAGCTTGGTCAGTGCGTCATAGTTGGAGAGCTCCGGGTTGGGAGCGTAGATCGTCGCGGTTCCTTGTCCACCCATGGGTAGTGAGAATATTGTCGTGAATGGAACGCCAAGTGCTTGAGAGAATTGGGCTTCGACTGCGGCAGACTCTGCGGCCGTTGTTTTGGGATCGCCGGAATAGAATGTAACAAGGGCGGGCTGCGAGATGATCTGGAGCATCTGGCTCTGCTGTCCGTTCCCAAGAGCCTGCGAGTCGTTGTTATTCACGATGAACGCTGCTACGTTAGCGCCAGCATAATTGTTGTCTTGGACGAGACCCTTGCTTGACAGGTCAAGGTTTGTTAGCTGGAGGCTCATGTTTGGCGCTCCGAGCATGCCGAGCGCAACGTCTAGGCGCTGCTCGTACGGGCCCGGAACCGGCGCTTGGAATGGAGGAGATGTAGTTGAGATGTGTGGGATTGCGAAGATCGGCAGAAGCATCAGGAGGATTACTGCAGTTTTCAGTACCGGCCGGTCGACGACCTTCCGGTTTTCTTTCAATCCCGGCTTTCCATGTATCAGAACAAAGACGTACTTGGCTAGGTCAATGCCGCCCAGCCAGATCAGGGAAGCTGCGCGTCCAGAGATTGTCACAATCGCAAAGATCAGACCGGCGTTTCGCGCAAGTGTCAGGGCCACGCTCTGAATGAAGGCTGGATCTGTAGGCGATGATGCTTGTAGAAAGAGAGGTAAGAGGTCGGTTGCCACTGGACCTGTCGCGGCCGCGATCAGGGAGAAGCCTGGAGGTGGAGGAGGAATGTTTGGAAAGCCGCCCGAGGTTACTCCCCGAAAGATGGAGAGCGCTGCCAGTCCCATTGCTCCCAGGGTCGAGAGGAAGACGGCGAGACCCACCATGAATCCCCGTCCAACTTTGCCTCCCGCGATGATTCCTCCCATTAGCCCAGCGGTGACCCAGAGCGAGAAGACTGGCGGATAGGTCAGTGGATTGGTGAATATGAGATAGACCGCAACTATGAGAGTGTTGAAGTGCACTCCGAGGACAGGCGAGAGCCAGTCGCTGATTCCTCGTAGTCCCGTAGGCAGTTGAGTGTAGCCGATGTATAAGACGAGCAAATAAGCGGCCGCCCATCCGATGTATCGACCGAGGAAGAGTCCTTCACTAGGATGGGGCAGGAGATAGATGGTCGTGGGATCGTCAGGTCGCCGCTTGACCATCACATTTCCGACGCGCATGTAGAGATAGAAGTAGAGTATTCCAGGGACTACACCGGCGATGACGAATCCTAGAATAGCTGCGGAGAGACTAGCAGAGCGCGCCTTCTCATAGTCTCTTGACGCGATTCTTTCCCTTATGCGAGAACCCTTGCCTCCGACAATGGCGCATCCAACTGTGAGGACGACGAGTAGGATAGGAAGAGGCTGGTACGCCAAGAGGCCGGGAAACCAGGTGGGTAGGGTGGCTATGATGATGGTCGAGGTCAAAATTCCTATTGCGCGACTGACTGAACTGCAGACGAGCGCAACAGTGGCTGCCTGACGAATCTCCGTGGGCGCCTCCTTCAGAGCCTGATAAGGCGGAACCTGGGCCACGCCGTGCCTCCTCTCAGAAACAGCCCTCTCGGAAACCGCGAAGAAAGGGATTCTGATACCCTAGTTACCGTGTCAGATGTTCAGAAGCAAATCGAAATATGAGAAGACTGGGTCCAGGCTACTCCGGTTAAGGGACAAGTGTCATCTCAGTTCAGTCCCGGAGAGATCAGTTCGATCATCATCGCCTGGCTTGTGCTCTCAATCGCGATCACCTACCAGAACTTTGTGGGTCTCTTTACTGGAATAGGCAGCCTTGAGATAGTCATAGCCGGCTTTGTTGCCACCGCGACAGGATTTATCATCCACGAAATGGGGCACAAGTTCGTCGCAATAAGACGCGGCTATGTCGCCCACTTCCGTCTCTGGATGTGGGGACTATTACTGACCCTGTTCGTCGTAGTGTTTTCAGGAGGAGGTATCGTCTTTGGTGCTCCAGGAGCAGTCTACATTGCGCCCGCGGCGATGGCGGCCTACGGCTACGATTCGACGTATAGACCACGTGATCCCGAGCAGGAGAACATGGTTATTTCAGCAGCCGGCCCCGGAATCAACCTAGCATTCGCCTTAGCGTTTCTATCTCTATTTCTAGCCGTACCAGCAGGATTCCTTTCCACGATCGCGATATTTGGTTTTGAACTAAATGTCGGGCTGGGATCATTCAACATGATACCCATCCCACCGTTGGACGGCTCCAAAATATTTCGGAAGAACCTCTTAGTCGGACTTGGACTAGCACTTCCCCTTTGGGCAATGTTCTTCATCCTCTTCACTTTTGGCATCTAGGAAGATCCCGCGTCGTCTCTTAGAGTGAAACGATTAATCCTCCAAAGAGAGTGCTTCAGATCGATTTGCTAGTCGAGGAGGTTGGACTCACTGTTTTGTTCGTCCTAGCCTTTGCGAACGGGGCGAACGACGTTGGCAAGAGCGTAGCTTCACTCATGTCTACCTCAGGACCCGGGGGTCCGAGACTGGGTCGCCGACCGCTACTATGGGGAGGGGTCTTCAGCGGTCTAGGAAGTATCTCAGCAATTCTGATTTCAGGAAGATTGTTGACAGTGTTCACTCCCGCAAGTATACTGCGAAATTCCACTGACTCATCCTTCATTTTGGCAGTTCTAGTCGGAGCGACAATATGGATCCTGATAGCGACTCTCTTTCGGCTTCCCGTCTCCACAACTCACACAATCCTCGGTGCTGTTCTTTTGCAGGGGATCTTTCTGTTCGGAGTGTCAAGTCTGAAACTGGATTTCCTAGCCATAAGGGTAGTTCTCCCACTAGCAGCCGGACCCTTCGTCGCGCTGATCGCACTAAGCATTCTGCGCCGTCTAACCCGACGGCCTCAGACTCAGACTCCAGAAAAGAACAGCCCCAGATTCGCCAAAATCTCGCACTGGGGATCCGCCGCAGCCACTGCCTACGCAAGAGGGATAAACGACGCTCCCAAAATGGCGGCCCTCGGCGCTTTCTTTTTCGTGGCAGGGTCTACGTACGCAGTTTGGGGTCCATACTCGATTGTAGCGGTCGCGATCGTGGCCGGGTCCCTAGTGCTCGGCCATCGAGTAGCTCTAGAACTTGTGAAGTGCGTCGTTCCTCTTGATCATACTCAGCGGCTGCAGGCTGGCATCGTGACCGCTGCTCTAGTCTCGGTAGGAGCCTACCTTGGAGCTCCATTGTCTACCACACATGTCCACGCGGGCTCTACTGCTGGAATTGGCGGTCGGAAAGAAGTCATTGTATCTGCGTTGCGCGGTATGGTCTTGCCCTGGTTGGTGACATTGCCCGCAGCGGGTTTGCTTGCTGTCACAGTCGCTATCCTAGTAGCAAGGCTCTAGAACCTATCATGAACGACTCAGCATCAATCAGCTCGCTTTCGTGACTCTAGCCCGATCGTCTGGTCAACACAAGATAGAGAATGGTCGAGCCCGCGGCTACGAAGGAGTATAGTCCGATCCACACGCCTGTCACTAGCCAGCTGGGGCTTTCAGCAGCGATGACACTCCAGCTGATGGCTACCGCCACTAACGCTAGAGACGGGAAAACGGCATCTAGGGGCAGTAATACTTTGATTCTTTCAGGGTCCTTCTGCTTGGTGGCCCACGCCGTCGCTAGGCATGTCGCTAGAAACAGTGCAGCGAATGTCCGGAGAGTGGAGACGTATACTTTCCAGGGCCAGAACTCTTGCTGCGCCAAACCCGGCACCAGCAACATCATGATTCCAAAAATTCCAACAGCGCTCGTCTGAATCCCGAAGAATAATCGGGCACCTCTTGGCATTGTCGACGTCGGAGTCTCCGCTTGTCTACGATACCATCCATATCGTTGCAACAGAAGAAAGCAACCGGCTCCTGCGATTAGGAAATATCCCGTCCATGCCCAGGTCGAGGCGTCACCGCTCACAGTGATTCCTCTGACAAGGGAGACAATGCCTGTTATACCGAAGAAGGTCCCGCCGACGAGCACCAGTATCTTGGCTCTCTGCCACTGTTCAGCGTGAACTGCAGACCAACAGCCGAAGGCTATGGCCAGAAATATAGCTCCCAAGAATCTGACGGCCAGCTCTT
>Ga0209055_1002049_pt1 | contig 12916 bp, 9 predicted proteins | sample GraSoiAngelo_110_FD_185875 | JGI IMG/M metagenome (GOLD analysis project Ga0209055, IMG submission 185875) | Grasslands soil microbial communities from the Angelo Coastal Reserve, California, USA - 14_0903_12_30cm (SPAdes) (version 2) | ecosystem: Environmental > Terrestrial > Soil > Grasslands ... | reverse complement strand
ACCCCCGCTGCCACCCTCACCGCCACTGCTCCCGCCGGCACCTCCGCCGCCGTCACCGCCGCCACCATCACCGCCACCGCCGTCGCCACCACCGCCGTCACCGCCGCCCCCGCCATCGCCACCGCCGCCGCCGTCACCACCCAGATAGATCACGCCTAGGAGGTCCAGTCCCTGCAGCTCAAGCAGTAGTGACATGGCGAGACTCCTCTCTACCGTCCGGACGGTTGACGAAGTGTTTCAATTTTGCCCTCGAGCGCCTCGACGAGAGAGCCCACTGCGTCGAGCGCGGCCGTCGCAAGCGCCGCCGCTGATGGGACTCGGTCGTCGGTGCCGAGGAGCGCGGTGAGCGCGGGAAGGCCGGCCCGCCCTCCGAGACGAAGCAGCGAGACGTAGCGCTCGGCGAGGGGTTGCCCCTCCTCGGCCAGGCGGCCGTGAAGCGACAGCGCGAGCGCACCGCCGAAGACGTAGGAATACGCGTAGAACGGCGCGCGGAAGACATGCCCGACGCACGCCCAGTAGGTTCCGTAGCTCGAGTCGAGCCGGACCGCCGGCCCCATGAAGGCTCTCTGGGAGCCAAGCCACAGTTCGTTCACCAGCGCGGACGTGAGCTCCCCGTCGCGCCGGACATGGTGGACGCGCCGCTCGAACTCATGGATGGCGGCGTGGTGAAAAACCGTGTTGATCAGATGCTCCAGCTTGAGCGCCAGAAGCGCATCACGCATCGGGCCGGACGCCGCGCGCTGACAGAGGTAATCCAACAAGACGATTTCGGCCAGCGCGGCAACGGTTTCGGCGAGCACCGGCGGCACCGCCGCTGCCAGGAACCCGTTGTCGGCGGCGAGCATCTGATGGACGCCGTGAGCAAGCTCGTGGGCGAGCGCCAGGAGGTCGCTTACCGTGCCGCGATAGTTCATCACGATGTAGGGATGGGCGCAGGGCACCGTGGCATAGCAGGCTGAGCCGCCCACCTTGCCATCCCGGGGAGCGGCGTCGATCCACCCCTCCTCGAAGAACCGCCCGGCGAGCGCGGCGATCTCCGGGGACAGCGACTCGAACGCCTGAAGCACGACGGCCTTGGCCTCTTCCCACTCGAACCTCATTGCGGCCACGCTGGGTAGCGGCGCCGATCGGTCCCAGTGGTCCAGCACATCGCGCCCGAGCCAGCCCGCCTTGAGGCGGTAGAAGCGGTGGGCCAAGGGTGCGCGGGCCCGCACGGCGTCGAGCATGGCGTCGACGACCTCGTCGCCGAGCCGGTTCACGCAGTTGCGCGCCGCGTCGGGACGATCGAACCCTCGGCGCCGGTCTTCGCGCTGCTTCCGTTCGATGAGCGCGTTCAAGATGAGCGTGAAGTCCTCGATCATGGCGTCCAGGGTGGTGGCGAGGGCTCGGGCGGCGGACACCCGAGCGGTGGGGTCCGCAGCGGTGTGCAGACGCAGCGCGGCGCCGACCGACATCGACCCATGCTCAGTCGGAACACGCAATGCATGCATCCGCCGATCGTACCGGCCGACCCATTCCATCCGCTGGACCGCCGACTCCTCCGCCAACTGGCGCTCCGCCGCATCGGTCAGCAGATGGCCGCGAACCGCGCGCACCGCGCCCAGCCACGGCGCATACGGGGCGGCGCCCGGCGTTCGGAGTAAGTCCTCGAAACGCCCGTCGCTGAGCTGCCCGAGTTCGAGCGGGAAGAATGTGAGCGCGGACAGCGTCGCTCCCATCCTGACGCGAATCGTCTCCACCGCAGTCGCCACGGCAGGCTCCATCCCCTCCGTCGCGGCCAGCAGCGCGGCATAGCTCGCCAGGCGCGCCGCACGCTCGGCAATCTGCTCGTAGGCTTGGACGGCGCCGAGGAGGGCCGGAGTGGCCAGGAGGGCGAGGCACCCGCTGTATCGTTCGCGAAACGCCTTGGCCGCGCGGCCGACCTCGTCGAGATCGGCGAACAGACTGGGCGCATTCGGCCCTGGATAGAGATCACCAAGGTCACACCACGGCAGATGATTCGTCGCCTCCATCACGAAGCCGTCCTCGACAGAGCCCGCATGCCCGCGAGCGGGTTCCCGTCGATGCCCAGGCCGATGCGCGAGCGAATCGTTCCCACCAGGGTGCCGGACGCGTTTCTGACCACCGGTGCCAGGCGATCAGAGAGCGCGCGGAGATGAACGGGCGACAGGACGCCGAGCTCATTGAGGATGGCCAGCAGGACGACGTCGACAGCCCGCTGACTCCCGTCGTCGATCTTCACGGCGAGCCCCATCCCGCGGTCGCGGATCGCAGCGAGGAACACGCCTTCGGTTCCGCCCTTGACGATCACGGCGCCGGCGGTGATCTCCATGATCATGGTGCTCAACCGGCCCGGCCCGACGACGAGCTCCGGGCGCGTCGTCATCGCAGCACAGACGCGGCGCACGGCGTCGGCCCGTCGCGGCGGCAGACTTGCGGGCGCGACCAGCCGCGCCATGCCGAGCGCGAGCCGGACCAGGGGGATCCCGTACACAGGGATTCCGCATCCCTCGAAAGCGCGGGGAGCCGCATTGAGGTCGGCCCCGGTCATCTCCGCGACGACCTGCGCGACACGACGCTGGACGGGGTGCTCCGGGCGAATGTACCCCTTGAGAGGCTCGTTCATATGGAGGGCGGTGGTAAGGAAGCCCGCGTGCTTGCCCGACGAGTTGTGGTGAAGCGCCGTGAACGACTTCCCCGCCCGGCGCAACTCTTCGGCGGCCGTCGGGCTGAAGGGCGCCTGAGCGCCGCATTCGAGGTGCTCCACACCGAGCCCCAGCCGAGCGAGCCAGGCGGCGATCGCGTTCACGTGGAGCGGTTTGCCGCGGTGCGAGCCGGCCGCCAGCGCGATCTCGGCAGGACCGAGCGCGAAGTGGTCGGCGGCCCCGGTCTCGACGAGAGGAATGGCCTGGAGCGGCTTGATCGCCGAGCGCGGGTAGACCGGGGACTCGATGTCCCCCCAACTCCTCGGTACCGAGCCGTCGACACTGACGACCGCCGCCGCCCCCCGGTGAGTACTTTCCACCATGTCACCCCGAACGACTTCGACGAGAACGGGATTGGTAGCCATTGTGGTCGCTACGCTCGGGCCAGGGCGAAGAGTTGGTTGTCGTAAGTGAGCGCGTAATAGAGCCGATGGCGCTCGCTGTACGCCACGGCGTTCGTGATGCGGTCGGGGAGTTGCACGCGCCCCGTGAAGAGCAGCCGCTCCGGATCGAGCTCGAAGACGAGCCCGCCGGTCGAGCCGAAATAGATCCGTCCGTCGATAAGGCGCGGCGACGAGTAGAGCTTGGCCCCAGCGTGAACACGCGTGATCACCGCCCGCTCGGCGAGGTCGAGCACGTAGAGATGCTTGTCGGTCGACACCACGTAGGCCCGGTCTCCCACCACCAGCGGCGTGGAATAGATGACGGTGTCGGTCTTCACCGACCAGAGTTCCCGCCCGCTCTCGAGGTCTACCACGTAAATCATCCCGTCGAAGGAGCCGGCGATCACAGAGCCGCGGACCGGGTCGAGCGCGGGGGCATACTTGATTGCCCCCTGGGTCGGGAACTTCCAGATGAGCCGCCCCGTGCGGGCGTCGGCGAGGATGAGGTCGCGGTCGTTGGTGCCGACGGCCACGGCCTCCCGGGCCGAACAGTAGAGCGGCGTGCCGTGCAGGTACTCGCATACGGGGAGCTCCCAGACCTTTGCCCCCGTGCCCATGTCAAGGGCGGCGAGGCTCCCCCGCCTGCCCGGTACCGCGTGCTCGAGTCCAATGAAGAGGAGATTGAGGTCGGGCGCCAGCGCGGGCGAGGATCCCACCCAGTCGGCACCGGTGAACCGCCAGTGCTCGCGGCCGTCCTCAGCGTCGAGACAGTAGACGTTGCCGTCGTAGCTGCCGAAGTAGACCCGGCCGGCGTGAACGGCCGGCGAGGACCAGATGTTCCTCCGGCCGGCTTCCCGGACCCGAAAGCTCCAGGCGACGGCGCCCGTGTCCTGCTCCAGCGCCCAGAACACCCCGCTGTCACTGCCGAAGAAGACCCGCCGATCGTCGAGGGCCGGCGTCGATTTCGGCACGACGTGGAAGTAGTTCGGCTCCGGCGAGCGAAAGCGCCACACCTCCCGAAACTCGGAGCGGGCCACTCGGGGCGTCGACGGCTTCAGCTCAAGGCCGAACTCGACCAGCCGGAACAGCGAGGTGAGGCCGACATCGTACTGCTGCAGCCATTGCCGGCCTTCCTCGGCCTCGTAGTCGATCACGACGAAGAGATCCCGAAATCGATGGCCGGCCTCGCCGAGGACCACGCGGACCTTTTCCATCCCCGAGCCGCTGTTGATCAAGTCGTCCACGATGACGATGGGATCGGCCGTGAGCACACCCTCGATCGTCTTGCTCAGGCCGTGGGGCTTGCGCTCCTTGCGGACGACGAACGCGTTCACCGGAGTTCCCCGCTGCTGGCCCGCCATCGCTATGGCGACCACGAGAGGGATCGCGCCGGCTTCCAGCCCGCCCACCTGAAAGGGTAGCCGGCCGGCGAAGCGCTCCCAGAAGAGGTCGGCGATCAGCTCGAGCGACGCTCCATCGAGCAGCGTCATGCGGAGATCGATCAGCCAGCCCTGGCCATGCCCCTTGGGCGAAACAACCGGATGATCTTTGCCGAGAAAGATCGATCGCTGCTGGATCGTCTCGCGCAGCTTCTCCAGCCCGGCATCCCCCATCACCCGACTTTCACTCCCTTCACCTCATCCACGGTAGGCCCACCGGAGTTCACGGGCAGTCGTACGATCTTGAAGACACAGTCCGGGAAAACGTTTTCCCGGAGGTCCTTCAGCACGGCATCCAACCCGCCGTGCGGCGCCACCAGATCGACCACCCACAGGCGATCGCCGGCCCGCCAGTCAGCGCGCTGAAGCCGCCAGGCGCCGCTCTGGACTCGCTTCTCGACCTCTTCGGTCAGGAGCGCCCACGACACGAATGCGACCGGAACGTTGTCGCGCCGGTAGAGACGGAATTGCTGCAGCATGAGAGGGGGTGCGACCCGATACTCGAGATCCGCCAGGAACAGATGGCGGTGGACGGGTGACTGCATCATCAGCCAGGCCACTTGTCCGAGAAGACTCGCCTGGTCGGGGCGCGTCGTCGCAGCGGGCCCCGCCTGAACTTTCGCCGGCTGATCGTTCATGTTGTCCCCCCTTTGCGATTCAAGTTCTCGACTCGGCCTCGTCAACCCGACCGGGCCTGCCGCGCAGGGACGCTCGGTCTTGATCTCGGCGGTCTCGGCCATGCCTGACGTCAGTGGCACGATCTTGCCGTCGCTGTTCATGGCTGTCCGCGCTATGAAGAAAGGCACGTGGCCTACCTAGCACATAAAAAGATGGCCGTGTTGCGCGCCGTGCGCCTCAGCTATGCCCACTTCCCAAGCCGCCAGCGTCGGCGTCAGTTGGTGGTGGATGTCGGACGGCAGCGTCATGTCCGCGCTCAAGGCCGGCGGCGCGAACGCCGCCATGGCCTGGCGCAATTGCTCGACGCGCGTGTCTTCCACCTCGTGGCCGCCCGCGGCCAGGTTGATCGCCTCGCCGTTCGGGTCCGCCCCCGCTGACCGGACGGTCTCGCCCTCCGTCGCGAAAAACATGTCGGCGGCGTCCATGGCCGTCCCGTTCTGGATGAACGTGGTCCGCGTGATGATGCGGCCGCCATCGACCGGCTCGTTGGCAGGCCGACCCGCCAGCTGAATTGAGCTGATCCCCAACGCATCGAGTGTGCGCAGCTCTCCCGGGTCCGTCCGAGCATCGTGGTTGGCATCCCGCCACACCTCCAGCTGCCCGAACACGGGATCCTTGGTGTCGATGACTCTGTCGTGGTTGGCGTCGAACAACCCCAGCGCGCCGAGGCCCGTCGTCGCGTGGTTCGGATCGAAGAACTCCGAGAAGAGCTCCCGCCCGCTGGTAATCTTCCCGTCATGGTCGCGGTCCAGCGCCAGCAGGCCGTCCTCGGGTTGCACCCAGGCGATCCGCTCGACGGACCCGTCGCCGTTCAAATCGAAGTCGACACCGCTTTTCGCCGCCGGCTGCAGCAGCACGCCGTCCTCATTCAGGTCGAGGACGACCGGATCGCCCCCACCGCCATAGGTCGCTCGCCACCAGTCATCAGTCTGGGCCACTTGCGCCGTGGCCCTCTCGGTCTCGCCCCGGAGTCCCTTTGTATAGGGAGTGTCTGGCGCCTGGGGATCGAAGTAGGCTGAATCAAGCTTGTACCCGGTGGTCACCTCTACAGAGTAGCCCGCATAAACCTGCTGGCCTTCGAACCCGGTCATATACTGCGGGATCTGTCCAGTCACCGGCTGCGAGAGCATCTTCCCTGTCGTGAGGTCCATGACGAGCGTCGGGTTCTGCGGTCGGGCGTTGAATCCGTAACTCGCATAGCTCTGCGCGAGTTGCATCGCTGCCTGCTCCGTCGGCATCGGCTCGACGTCCGGCGGGACGTGCCACACGTTGTAGAAGGCGTACTGGTGGGTGGTGTCGAGCTTCGCGTTGCCGACTCGCAGGTACTGGTCGGCCGGCAGGTCGGGCACGGCGGCCGAGGCTGCATCGCGGGCGGCCGTATCGCGCGGGTCCACGATCTCCGCGTTCAGGATCTTCTGGCGCGCGGCGTTCCACTCCATGGTATAGGGGAGCTTCGATAGGAGGTAGGTCTGGTAGTTGCGCGTCGCGCCCTGGTTGAACGCGGCCGCCCCGCTCGGGCCTGTCTGGACCCAGAGATTCTGGATGAAGCTGGCGACCAGGTCAGGGTGCTGTGCGATTACGGTCGGATCGGAAATTCGCTGGAGGGTAGACTCCCACCCTGGCGTCTGCGTGGTCCCGGCCCGCCCGACGAGGGTTTCCCCAGCGTACTCGTTGCCGACGCCGAACTGGACCTGCCCGCTCGTGCCGGGCGGTGCCGCGCTGAGGGCCCTGAGCGTGGCATTAAAATCCGGAGCCGACTTGAGGGCTTCCTCCTGGGCCTGGTTGCCGTACTGGAACAGGGCGGTCTGCTTGGCTTTCATGATCGCCTTGGAGATGTCGCCCTGCTGGTATTCGCCGAGCCCGAGGTTGACGAGCTCCTCCACAGCGAACCCGACGATCGACGGGATGGCGAGGGGCGGGGCGGCCATGGTGAGCACGGTCTGCGCCGCCCTGAAAGCCTTCTGCTCGTCGGGCATGTCGGACAGCGCGATGGCAGCGACACTAAGGGCCCCGCCCACGGCGCCCAACGCCTGGCCCGCCGCCGTTTCCGCGCCCACCGCCTGCGAGGCGAAACTGGCCGCCGCCGACGCTGACCGGAGACCTTTCTGCTCGTCGGGCATGTCGGACAGCGCGATGGCAGCGACATCAAGCGCCACGCCCGCTGCGCCCAGCCCCTCGCCCAGCGGCGTTGTCGCACCCACCGCCTGCGAGGCGAAACTGGCCGCCGCCGCCGCTGATTGGAGAGCCTTCTGGTCGTCGGGGAGGTCCGAGGAGACGATGCTGGCGATCGTGCGCGCCGAGCCCACCCCCGACAGCACCAGCGTGACATCTTCGGGAATCAACGCGCCTTCGCCGCCATTGAGCGCCGCCTGACTCCCGAGCTGGTCCACCTGAGCACTGGCCGTTACGACGCTGTTCGTATCACCTGGGGCTGAACCACCGTCGCCCCCACCGTCGCCGACGGCCGGGGACGCGCTACCGTCGCTGGAGGCCCCCGCGCCCGTGGCAGAGCTCACCGTGCTGGCGTCGCTGGATGCACCGGCGCTACTGGCACTGCTCAAGGCAGTGTCGCCACTGCCGCCGTCGCCGCCGGCCGGGGACTGAACGATGTCCGTCACAACGCTGCCCGTATCGATCGGCGCTACCCCATCGTGGCCGGCCAACGCCGCGTCCGCCGCCGCACTGTTGCCGTTCGCGCCGACCGTGGAGGCGTTGCCGTCGCTGGAGGCTCCGGTGACCGTGGCAGAGCTCACCGTGCTGGCGTCGCTGGATGCACCGGCGCTACTGGCACTGCTCAAGGCAGTGTCGCCACTGCCGCTTGCGTCGACGGCCGGCGGCTGAGCGATCTCCATCACCACACCCTGCGTATCGGGCAGCGCATCGGGTGTTGGCGGCGGCACAGGGTCCGGAGGCAGCGGTGCGGGATCCGGCGGCGGCACGGAGGGATCGCCCGTCGGCAGATCGGGTGCCGACGGCAGCACCACCGGCGCTGGGACCGGAGGCGGCGTAGGGGGCGCGACGAACCCGAGTTCGGACGGCGCGCTCAAGGTGTCAAACCAGTTGCTCGTCGCGTTCGTGACGACGTCGGACGTTGCCGTCGACGACTCCGAATTCACCCGTAACGGCACTTCAACCCCAGAGATTGACTCGCTGCTCTGCACCGGGGGGGCCGAACCGGGGACGACACGCTGGCCCTCGGGGTCATCGCGAAACCACTCCACGGCATTGGGTATCTTGTGGGTGAGAAAGATGGAAGGGACGAAGCCGAGGGCAAGGACCGGCGAGGCTAGAATCTGTGCCCACCACGGCGCCTCACCGACTCCCGGACCCTCGATGCCCCCCCAGTACCGCACCTCCCCCGCGTGGTCCCTGAACGTTCCGATTTGGTCGCTCGGGTGAACGTAGTTCGTGATCTGGCTGGTCAGGCCGTCGATGGGTTTGTCAAGCAATCTCTCGATTGCCGACCGTGCCCCGGGAGCTTCAAGGGTCGTGGTGGGAATCGCGAGGTCTTCCCGGCTTCTCACAAAGACTGAGACGGCCTGGGCTAGAAAACCGCCGAGCGAATGGCCGGTAAGCACCAGGGTGGCGCCGGGGTTCCCTTCGCGGACTTGGTTGAGGAAATCAATCGCTTGTACGAACTGCTCAATCGGCATTTTCCCGCCGACGATCTGCGGGTACGTCCCGAAGACATCGCCCCAGTCATTTGTGCCCACGTATGAAACGACGATCTCGCCGGTCGTCTCGTTGCGATAGGCCGCCGCCTCGAAACCCGACTTCGCGTCTACCCTAAGCAGTGGCTTGCCGTCGTTGGTCTGCAGCAACTTCCAGCCGGGGGCGACCGGACCGGGACGAAGCCCCCCATACGAGGTGGAGGCGAGCACCAAGGTTTCGTAGACAGTCGCCATCACCAGTCTCCTTAGGTCATACCGTGGTCACTCGACGTTCAACATGCTCGGCGGTCTCGGCCATGCCTGACGTCAGGAAGAGGGACACTAGAAGAACTGGAGGAAACGCGCAATCCTACTTATGTAGGTCTACCCCATACAAAAGACGGGTTGACACCACAGGGGTACGATCTTGCCTCCGATGTTTATGGTCGGCCTCTTCCTGAAAATCGGCGCGTGGCCTACCTAGCACATAAAAAGATTTCCAGTAAGCCTTAAAAATATGACAGCGTATGAAACAATAGGAAAAGACAAAAATGAAAAGGAAGAATAGGGAAGGATCCGCAAGGAACGGGAAGATTTCGGTCAAGAACTGAAAACCTGAAAGGTTTACGCGTAGGGGGGGTCAGTCGCGCTGGGACTCGATCTGGTGGCTCATCCAGGCCTGGAACCACTGGTAGTCGCTCTGGTAGGCAAACTCGGTGGGCAGGACGGCGGCGTCCTTGGTCGTCAGCAAGGCGTAGGACCGCGGCCATTGCTTCGTCCACCAGGATTTGAGCTCGTCCGGCTGGTACGGCTCTCCTTCCGCGTTGCGGACGCCCGCCGCCGTGATCACGTCGCACACGATCGGCCAGGCCCGGTCCTTTCCCAGCCCCGCCGATCGCAGATGCTCCTTGAGCAGAAAGACCACCCACACCTCGGTGCTGTGCTTCTTGTTGTGGCGGAAATGGACGACTTGGCGGAACGGCGTGGAGTTCAGGCTTTTGATCACGGACGTGTAGTCCGGCCCGCCGAGGCGCCCGGCGGCCCCAGCGATGCCCTCGAGCAGCGCCGAGAGGTCCAGCTCCGGCGTTGCGGGGCTGTCCCCCTGCGCCTGCGGGCTGTGCGGCTGCGGGCTCGGGCCGGGCTGGGACTCCGTGAGCATCTGCAGGAAGGGACGCAGCTCGCGCAGGCGGCTCACGGCCTGCTTGAGAATCCGCTCGGATTCGATCCAGTAGTCGGGGTCGCTCTTCCCCGTCCGCTCCTTGCCGGCAGGAGGCAGGACGGGCGGTACCCAGTAGCGGATCATCACGAACAGGACGTAATCGAGGTCGCCCTCGGCGCCGTGCACCTTCATCAGGGCTTCCATACCGCCGGACTCCGGCGCAAGAAAGCTCTCGCACTGGGTATCCACGCCCAGCCGCTTCGCCGTCTGCCTCCACCACGAGGTGAACTGGAGCCATTGCGTCGGAGTCAACATCGCTACCCCTGGTCCTGCGGTCCTCGATTACGCCGCGGCGGCTAAGGGCATCCTACTACTCCGTTGCCACTGATTTCAAATCCGCGCGGTCCCTTACATCGCCGTCACGATGTCCGACTTCATGGGTCCCAGCACGCTCAGCAGCTCATTCTTCTCGCGGGCCGGGACCTTGAACTTGTCGAGCGTGGCGACCAGGTCTTCGACCAACGCGTCGAACTGGGGGCTCGTGATGCCCATGCCGGCATGGGCCGTCTTCATGTCGCGGCCGGTGTAGGTGCAGGGTCCTCCGGACGCCGCGCAGATCTGCTCCACCAACAGCATCTTCAGCCGGGGAATGTTGGCGAGAGCGAATTTGCCGTTGATCCGTTTATCGGCGGCCACGCGCCCGACGAAATCCTCCACGACCGCCGTGATGGCCCCCTCGCCGCCCAGACGCTCGTACAACGTCGGTGTCATCGCACTCTTCTGGGTCATCCCTCCATCATAGCTACAGGCAGCCGCCGCCAGCAGCAGGCCCCCCAGCGCCCATCCTGAAACTCGATTGACCATGTTCATACCCCCCTCCCTGTGGTTGTTGATCGTAGGCTCGTTCACTGCCAACGCCTACGAGCCGGGGCATCCGTCGGATGCACGAAATAATTTCTTTCGGACACAACTTTTTGCCGTCTCCATCCGTAAATGCTATGATGCGCCCCTGAGATTCCACTGTAAGCTTGATGCACGGCGCATGGACGCTCTGAGCCCTCAGAACTCCTCCTCCGTCGATCGGGAACTCCTGGCGCGGGTCGCCAAGGGGAACCAGGAGGCGTTCGCCCGGCTTTACGAGCAGACCAGTTCGTTGCTCTACACCCTCGTGTTACGGATCGTCAGGAACCCGGGCGACGCGGCGGACCTCCTGCAGGAGGTGTACCTGGAAGCCTGGCGCAAGGCCTCGAACTACGACCCCACTCGAGGCGATCCGATGGCGTGGCTGGTGACGCTGGCAAGAAGCCGCGCCATTGATTGGGTCCGCGCGCTGGCCTCCCGCGGTAGGGACGTGACCGCCTCCCTTGACGACACGCCCGCCTCGGACCTCGTCTCCCGGGACATGGACGCCTTGGACATTAGCGCGGCCAACGAGCGCCATGCCCTGGTACAGGCTTCCCTCAAGGCCCTGCCGCCGGTGCAGCAGCAAGTGATCGAGCTCGCCTTCTACCAGGGATTGACGCACGTGGAGATCTCCGAGCGCTTGCATGTGCCTTTGGGGACGATCAAGACGAGAATCCGTCTTGCAATGGACAAACTCCGGGATGGCCTGAAGCCGCTCTGGGTGGAAAAGTTGGGAATTCCCGACTAGGAGATCAGGTGGACCACGAGCAACTGGAAGAGAACCTGAGCCTGTACGCGCTGGGCGCGCTCGACCCGGACGCGGTCCGCGAGATGGAGCAGCACCTGGCGGCCGGGTGCCCGGCGTGCAGCACCCTGCTTGGGCAATACCAGAGCGCCGTGACCATGCTCCCTTACGCGCTGCGGCCCCAGACACCCCCGCCCGCACTCAAGTCCCGAATCATGACCGCACTCTCCGGACCCGCCGCCACTTCCACCACCAACCTGAGAGAGGAGAAGCCCGCGTCCCCGGTGCCTATCCCGACTGCGCCGCCGAACCTGGCATCGCCCCCTGCCTCCTCTTGGATCCCGCAGACCCTGCCTGAGAGGCCGCCACGGAGGCCCGTGACGCGCCGCAATGAGTTTTTCCAGCGGCTGGACCAGTTGAGGGCAGCGTCCCCCGCCCTGGCCGCGGCGCTTGGAGCCCTGCTGCTTGGCGTGGGAGGCTACGCCACGTACCTGTACACCACGCTTCAAGGGGAACGAACGGCGACAACCCACGAGAGAGCAGAGGCGGCGCAACGGAGGCTGGCGATCGCCGACCTCAAAAGCCAGTTGGAGGAGAAGCAGGCCGCGCTCACCAAAGCGACGAACGAGGTAAAACGCGCCGTCGAGGCTCTAGGGACCACGCACCAGCTACTCGCCCAACATGAGGAACAGATCGAAACGCTCAAAGCGCAACTCCCACCGGGGCGCGGCGCCAAAGACCGCTCCCGCACCGATGTCGTCCAGGCAGGCAGCGACGATCTCGTCCGCATCCTGACCTCCCCCACCACCAAGATGGCATCGTTGAGCGGGACCGACAAGGCGAAAGAGGCCTACGCCATGGTCTTTGTGGAGCCGGGCACGGGGCGCGGGTTCTTCTACGCCAACAACCTCCCGCCTCTCCCAACCGGCAAGTCCTACCAGCTTTGGATCATCACCAACAAGCCGATCAGCGCCGGCGTGTTCACGCTCGACCACGGACACAAGGGTCGCCTGCTGCTGCGCGACATCCCCGGCGTGAGCCAGATCAAGAAATTCGCGGTCAGCCTCGAACCGGCAGGCGGCCGCCCGCAGCCGACCGGCAGCATCTACCTCGCCGGCGATCTGTAGTGTCATTGCGGGAATAATGTTCAAAAGGTATTGGTAAAGTTATAAGAAAAGTCTTTGGCAAGGGCATGTTACGCGTACTATTGTTGAGAGCGTTCAACAATGGTGATGCCGCGATGACATAGTGTGC
>Ga0209055_1002044_pt1 | contig 12929 bp, 9 predicted proteins | sample GraSoiAngelo_110_FD_185875 | JGI IMG/M metagenome (GOLD analysis project Ga0209055, IMG submission 185875) | Grasslands soil microbial communities from the Angelo Coastal Reserve, California, USA - 14_0903_12_30cm (SPAdes) (version 2) | ecosystem: Environmental > Terrestrial > Soil > Grasslands ... | reverse complement strand
AGCCGGTGGTGCCGAAGCGGCCGTCCGCGCCGCCGCCGGGCCGGAAGCCGGTGGTCGAGGTCCCGCCGCTCGAGCTGGAGCCGGATTTCGATACCGCGGCGACCGACGAGGCGCACGAGGTCGACGATCAGCCGCTCGCGATCGACGAGACCCCCGCGGCCGACTCGCCCGCGGCGTTCATCCAGACGGAGGCCGACACATCGATCACGCCGTCGGGGCGCCGCTCCGCCGCGATCGATCTGGGGCTCGACGGCGTGGTGAACGACCGGGGGTCGCTGGTCTTCGCGAACATCGAGGCGACGCCCGCGCAGCCCACGATCGAGGAGCTGGAAGCACGGGTGGCCGACGATCCCGACGATCCCGAGGCGCACCAGGCGCTGGGCGAGGCGCTGATCGAAGGGGGGGAGCGCGACCGCGGCATCGAGGAGCTGGATCACGCCACGACGGGGTTCGAGAACCGCGGCAAGCTGCCACATGCGCAGGACCTCGTGGACGAGATCCTGCGGCTCGATCCCAACAGCGTGCGGCACCGCCAGAAGCAGGTGGAATTCGCCTTCAAATCGGGCGACAAGACGAAACTGATCGCGGCGTACATCGAGCTCGCGGATACCCTGCTGCGCAGCGACCTTCCCGACAAGGCGCGTGCCGTGTACCAGCGCGTGGCTGAGCACGATCCGGGGAACACGCGCGCCACCGCGGCCTTGGCGATGCTGGCCCCGGTGGCGCCGGCGCCGCCGCCACCGAAGGCGAAAGCCCCGGCCCGCGGCGCCGAGCCGAAGAGCGCGGCGCGCGACGCGAAGCTGAAGGTGCGCGACGAGGCGGTCGATTCAGGGGAGTTCGTTGACCTGAGCGCGATGATCCTGGACGAGGAGTTGCCCGAGCGCGACACGCGCATGAAGGTGGCCGACGAGGAGCCGACGGGCGACGAAGAGCAGGACTTCCAGGACATGCTGCAGCGCTTCAAGCAGGGGATCGACGAGAACATCGACGAGGGCGACTTCCAGGCGCATTACGACCTGGGGGTGGCCTTCAAGGAGATGGGGCTGCTCGACGAGGCGATCGCCGAGCTGCAGAAGGCGCTGCGAGCCTCCGAGGGAAAGCTGCGCAGCTCGGAGGCCCTGGGCGTGTGCTTCGTGGAAAAAGGCGCGTACGTGGTGGCAGAGTCGATTCTCCGACGCGCGCTGGAGCTGCCGGCGTCGGGCGATCAGGAGCGGCTCGGCATCATCTATTGGCTGGGTCGAGCGCTCGAGGAGCAGGGCAAACGGGTCGAGGCGCGCGATCTGTACGGACGGGTATTCGCCGTGGACATCCGGTTCAAGGACGTCGGCGCGCGCGCCAAGGCGCTCGCCAAGGCGAAGTGACGTGAGCCAACAGCTCGCCCGCGCCACCCTCGGCGACATCCAGCGTCCAGTGGCCGAAGACCTGGAGCGCGTGGCGGACGAGCTGCGGCGCATCATCACGGCCGCCTTCCCCGTCATCGCCCAAGTCAACGAGCACCTGCTGCGGATGAAGGGCAAGCTGTTCCGGCCCACGCTGTTGCTGCTCGCCAGCCGGGCGACGGGCGCGGACGAGCCACGCGCGGTGACGCTCGCAGCGGTCGTCGAGTTGATTCATCTCGCCACGCTGGTGCACGACGATTCCGTCGACCACTCGGTGCTGCGGCGCGGCATGCCGACCATCAACGCGCTGTTCTCCCACCAGGTCGCCGTGATCATGGGGGACTACCTGTACTCTCGGGCGATCATCGAGCTCGTGCGTCTGGAGGACCTGGAGCCGCTGCGCGTGTTCGCGCGGGTGACGAACGAGATGACCGTCGGTGAAATGCGCCAGCTCGAGGCGCACGACAAGCTTTCCTACGGGGAGGAGCAGTACGACCAGCTCATCCGGGCGAAGACGGCGTCGCTGCTCTCCGGCGCGTGCGAGGTCGGCGCGTTGCATGCGTCCGCGCCCTATCGGGACGCGCTCGCCCGGTTCGGGATGCGGCTCGGGATGGCGTTCCAGATCGCGGACGACCTGCTCGACTACACGGCGGCCGAGGCGGTGACCGGGAAGCCGTCGGGGCTGGACCTGCGGGAGCACAAGGTGACGTTGCCGCTCATCGCCGCGCTCGGCGACATGGCGCCGGGCGACCGCCGGCTCGTGGCCGAGCTGATGGGGACGCCCGAGCCGCCCGACGCGCTGGTGGCGGACGTGATCCGGCGGGTGGCCGCCGCCGGCGGATTGGACTACGCCCGCCGCCGCGCGCTCGACCTGGCGCAGCAGGCGGAGGCGGAGCTCGAGGTGCTCCCGGCGTCGCCGGCCCGCGACGCGCTGCACGACAGCATTACGTACGCCGTGGAGCGGCGCAACTAAGCCGTGGCGCAAGGCCCGCGCAGGCCGCTATTTTACTTCGGAGTGCTGGCTACCGGCTTCGTGGTGGGGGGATTCCTCCACTCGCTGCTGCGCCGGTTTCTGCCGCAGGGGCCAGCAAAGGACATCTTCACCTGGGCGGTGACCCCCACCCTGGGGCCGGTCCACATGGACCTGCTGGTGGTGTCGGTCACGCTCGGGCCGATCGGGTTCGACGTATCGTTGCTCGCGCTGGTGGGTGTCGCGCTGGCGTACTACGTCGCCCGGTCGATCTTCTGACGCGAGGCGTCTATGTTCGGTGACCTGTCGTTCAGCCACATTCTGATTCTCCTGCTCGTGCTCGTGTTGGTGTTCGGCGCGAAGCGGATTCCAGAGATCGGATCCTCTCTGGGGCAGGGAATCAAGGAGTTCAAGCGGAGTCTGAAGGAGGCCACCGGCGATGATCCATCGCCGCCCCGCAGCGTGCAGCCGCCCGCCGCGTCGGGCTCCTCCGTTCCCTCCGGTGGCGATCCGAAGCGCCTGAGCGACTAGCTCTCGCTCGCGGCCGCCGTGGGACGGAAGATCTCGTTGCGGCGGTCCACGATCGTCGCCTGGGCGCGCAGGGCGGCGAGGTACTGCTGGATGCGCGCCTGCGCGATCGGCCGTACCAGCGTCTCCCGCTGCTGATCGCGTTGCTTCCGCCAGGCCGCGGAATCGACGCTCGTCCGGGCGATCCCCTGTAACAGGAACAACCCCGTCTCGCCGGCGATGAGCGGACTGCGCTCCCCGGGGCGCAGCGCGAACGCGGCTCCCAGCACCACGGGGTTGCGTGTGAACTCGGGTCCGGCGCTCACCCGCGTGAACGGTCCCTCCTTCTCTGCGTGCAGGCCTCGTGCCCGGGCCGCGGCGAGCAGATCGGGGACGTCGCGCAGGTCCCGCGCCACCTGCTCGGCGTGGTCCCGGGCCACTGCCTTTTTCCTCTCGCGGCGCACCTCGTCGAGCACCCGGGCGCGTAGCTGGGAGAGGGGAGGAACGCCGGCCGGCTCCAGGGAGTCGAGCCGGAACACGTAGCTGGCCCGCGGCCCGTCGATCACCGGGCTCGTTTCGCCGGGGCGGGCGTCGAATGCCCAGACGCTCACATCGGGCACGGGGCCCGCGGGGAGCACGAGCCGCTCGCCCTGCACGAGCTTGGGCGCCCGCGCGAGCGGCAGGTTGAGTACGTGCGCCGCGCTGTCGAGCCTGTGGCCGTCGCTCTGATCCGCCGCCACCCGGTCGAGTGAGTCCGTGCGCGCATCGACCGCGTCGAGGTGCTTTCCCTGGAGCGTGATCGCCACCAGGATGTGTCGCACGCGCACCGAGTCACCCTTCGCGGCGTCTATGCGAATCAGGTGATACCCGAACGTCGACAACACCGGTAGGCTCACGACCCCGACCGGAAGGGACCGCAACGCGGCGACGAACTTCGCGTCGAAGCCGCGCTGGTTGCGCTTGATCCAGCCCAAGTCGCCGCCCCGCGCCCCGCTCCCGGAGTCGGCCGACTCTTTCTTCGCGACCTCTTCGAATTTTGCCTTTCCGCTCGCGAGCCCCGCCCGCACGGCCTGCGCCCGGGCGAGCGCCGCCGCGCTATCCCGGGTGTCCGGGACGCGCGGCTGCTCGAGATAGCTGAGCCACGCGGCGGCCGGCCGCTTGAAGTCCTTTCGGTGCGTCTCGTAATACTGCTGCTGCTCGGCGTCCGACACCGGCGCGAGCGAATCGGGAACGTCCTCGGGTCGCACGGCGACCACCGCGACGGTCACGGATTCATGCTGATCGCGCCAGATACGCCAGAGCTGGGCGTCGGAGACGTACACGTCCGCGGTGAGGTACTCTTGCAGCTTGCGCTGGGGGAGGTAATCGCGATACAGCTGCTCGATCTGGCCGCTGAACTCGGGGCCCGCGCTCGACAGATAGCGCTGCCACTTGGTGATGTCGAACTGACCGTTGGTCTGAAACGTGGCCTCCTGCAGCACCTGCTGCAGGATTTGCGGGGGCGGCCCGCTGCGGGCCGCCCGGATGATCTCCGCGTCCGAGACCGAGATCCCGAGACGCCGGTACGCGCGCTCCAGCAGGATGTTGTGAATGAACTGATCAGCGACCTGGTTCTGGATCTGCTGCTCGTCCTCGCGGCTCAAGCGCCCGCCTCCCTGCTGCCGCCGGTACTGCTCGAGGGCCGCCTGGTATTGCAGCTGGAACGGCTGCGACCGCACCACCTCGCCGTTGACCTTGAGCACCACGTCCTTGCCGCCACCCAGGATGTCGGTGACCTGACCGATGGCGAGCCAGGCCACGAACGAGATGGCCAGGATGTAGAACACCGGCTTCACGATGGCGCGCATGGAGCGCATCATAGGGATCGAAACTCCGAGTAGGGCCGGTGCGAAGGGGGTTAAGTCTAAAAACGACAACGGGAAAACTCAAGCGACTCGAGCCGTTTCCAATTGACAGCGCGCCCGAGCAAACACTATCTTCGTCCAATTCCCACAACCACTTAGGCCGTGGCCTACACCAGCGAGATAGAAAAGCTCGAAAAGCGATGGGCCGAAAATCCCAAGGGACGGAACTTCGCGCCCCTGGCGGACGCCTATCGCAAAGCAGGAGAACTAGATAGGGCCATCGAGCTGTGTACGGCGGGCCTCGAGCGGCACCCCGATTACGTCAGCGCCCACATCGTGTTCGGGCGCTGCCTGATGGACCAGAAGAACGACCCCGGCGCCTCCGACGTGTTCCGCAAGGTTCTGGCGCTGGACCCCGAAAATGTCCTAGCGCTCAAGATCCTCGCCGACATCGCCGAGCGGGGCCACCGCTACGGCGAGGCGGTCGAATGGCTGACCCGACTGCTCTCGGCCGACCCGATGAACGGGGAGGCGGCTGAAGCGTTGACGCGCGCCAGAGGCAGGGCGGCGCAGTCCGCCGCGCCATCGACCCCCGCTCCGGCTCCGGCACCGACCCGCGCCGCCGCGCCCGAGCCGGTGGTGCGACTGGTGCCCGACCCGGCGCCCCGGCATTCATTCACGACGAAGCCACCCCCCCCTCCGGCCCCCCATCCGCCGCCTGCTCCTCTGCGTCGAGACTTCGTGGTCGAGCACGAATCAGAAGCCCGCGTCGCGGACGCCGTGCCGACCAAGTCCGCTCCGCCACCCGGCGAGATCGAGACGTACGATGGCACGCTCGATTTCAACTCGGTGGCTCACGACGCCGCCAAGGCGGAAGGGCTCGAGGTGACGGAAGAGGTGGAGCTCAAGCCGCAGGACCTGGTGGTCGAGGGGCTGGCGCACACGCAATACGAGAGCGCACTGGCGCCGCCCGCCGGAGTCTCGCCATCCGAGGACGAGCTGCCGACGATCGACCTGCCGTTGATCATGCCTGATGACGTCAGGCAGGCGGCACCGCCCGCCGCTCCCGCGATGCCTGCCGCGGTGGTGCTGTCGGACGACGATGGCGCGGCCGACACGGCGGCGTTGTCGCGCGCCGAGCCGGTCGTCACCGAAACCATGGCGGAGCTGTACCTGCGTCAAGGTCACGCGGACGAGGCGCTGCGGGTCTATCAGGCGCTGCTCGCTCAGCGACCGGAGGACCGACGGTTGCGAGCCCGGGTCGCCGGGCTGTCGTCGGGGGACCGCGGGGCGAGAGGCCGGGACACGGGCGAGTCCGTGCCGACCTTCTTGCGAAGGATCCTGGCGGGCCGGCCGCCGGCTCGCGGCGAGGACGACACGGGCGATCCGGAGCCACTGACGGCGCCGGAGTCCCCGGGCTCACCCCTCGACGGTGCGTTCGCTATCGCGTCACTCGAGCCCGAGCCGGAGCCCGAGGTCGTGGCGCCCGGCGAGGCCACCAGGCCCGCCGAGGACAGCATCACGCTCGACGCCGTGTTCGGCGAGGAAGGCCCGCGCAGCGTTCCTCCGGCGGACGCGGGCGCGAGGCCGGCGGTGGAGCCGGCACCGGCGAGCCCGCCCCCGCCCGGCGGGTTTTCGTTCGACCAGTTCTTCACCCCGCCGTCCGCTCCGCCGGGCGGCGCCGCCCCGCCGGCCGAGGGGGGCGCGGCGTTTCCGGGCCCGGCGCGCAGCTCCGGCTCGAGGGCCCGGCCCCCGATGGAGGACGAGGGCGACCTCGATCAGTTCCAGGCCTGGCTCAGGGGCCTCAAGTCCTAGTGCACATCGCCGTGTTGAACGGCCCGAACCTGAATCTGCTGGGCGAGCGCGAGCCGGAGCTGTACGGGCGGACGACGCTCGCGGAGATCGAGGCGCGCACGCGCGAGCGGGCGCGCGCGCTCGGGATCGACGTGTCCTGGACCCAGACGAATCACGAGGGCGAGCTGGTCGAAGCGATCCAGCGACTGAAGGGCAAGGCGGACGGCCTAGTCCTCAACGCCGCGGCGTACACGCACACCAGCCTCGCGGTGCGCGACGCGCTGCTCGCGGTGCGCGTGCCATTCGTCGAGGTGCACCTGTCCAACCTGTTCGCCCGCGAGCCCGAGCGGCGGCGCTCGCTGCTCGCGGACGCCGCGGTGGGCATGGTGACGGGGTTCGGCGCCGACAGCTATCGGCTGGGACTCGAGGGCCTGGTCGGCTATCTCCAGGCCCGCCATGATACCTGACCGGCGGCGCTCGCGGCAGGAGGCGCTCGTGCGGGCGCTCGAAGCCGACGGGTTGGACGGGCTCCTCGTCACGTCGCGCGCCAACATCCGCTACCTCACCGGCTTCTCCGGCTCGGCTGCCCTCGTGGCCGTGACGCGCAGCGACGTCCTGCTCGTGACGGATTTTCGCTACGACGAGCAGGCGCGAGCCGAAGCGGGGGCGGTGGCGCGCGTCGAGGTCGAGGGCACGAGCGTGTGGGACCGCTTCTTCCGGGAGCTCGCGACGCTGGGCCCACTCGGCGAGATCGGCTACGAGGCCCACGCGCTCACGGTGCACGACGCCCGTCGCTTCGCCGAGGCAGGGAAGCCCTGGCGGTGGCGACCGGTGACCGAGCTGGTGGAACGGCTGCGCGCCGCGAAGGACGAGGGCGAGGTCGCAGCGATTCGCGGGGCCGCCCTGCTGGCCGGGGAGGCCCTGCGCCGCACGCTCGCGCAGGTGCGTCCGGGCATGACCGAGCTGGCGATTGCCGGTCTGCTGGAAGGGGCGCTGCGCCAGCTTGGGAGCGAGGGACACCCCTTTCCGGCCATCGTGGCGTCGGGGCCACGCAGCGCGCTGCCGCACGCGCGCTCGAGCGGGCGCGTCGTGGCAACGGGCGAGTGGCTGCTGCTGGACTTCGGGGCTCAGGTCGACGGGTACTGCGCGGATATCACGCGCACGGTGGTCGTGGGAGCGCGGGCCAGCGAGCGCCAGCGCGCGCTGTACGGGGTGGTGTACGACGCGCAGCGGCGGGCGCGCGGCGGCGTGCGCGCGGGAATGAGCGGCCGGGACGCCGACGCGCTGGCGCGGGAGCCGATCGCGGCACGCGGTCTGGGGGAGGCGTTCGGGCACTCGCTCGGGCACGGACTGGGGCTCGAGGTGCACGAAGCGCCGCGCCTGGCGAAAACCAACGCCGAGCCCCTTCCCGGTGGCGCGGTGGTCACGGTGGAGCCGGGTGTGTACCTGGCCGGAGAGGGCGGCGTGCGCATCGAGGACGACGTGCACCTCCCCCCAGACGGCAGCGCCGCGGAGCTCTTGTCCGACGGGCTGACGGACCTCATGGAGGTCGTGTAACTTTGGACCCTATCCTGCGCGACCGGAAGACATGAAGCTCGACATCATCGCCCAGCTGGTGCAGATCCTGAAGGATGCGCCCGAGCTCGGAGCGATCGAGGTCCGCCGGGGTTTGTTCGGGTCCTGGTCGACGGTGCGGCTGACCAGGGCCGGGCATCAGACCAACGCCAGCGGTCAGCACGTGGTGGTGGCGCAGGCGCCCGCGGAGACGGCGCCCCCCTCCGCAGCAGCCCAGCGGGCGCCCGCTGCTCCGGGGGGCGCCGTCTCCGCTCCGCCGTCGCAGCTGCTCGAGATCAAGTCGCCCATGGTGGGGACGTTCTACACGGCTCCCGAGCCGGGTGCCGAGCCCTACGTCAAGGCGGGCAGTCGCGTGGCGCCGAGGCAGGTGGTGTGCATTATCGAGGCGATGAAGATCATGAATGAAATCGAGTCCGAGGTGGCGGGCGTCATTCGGGAGGTGCTGGTGGAGAACTCCCAGCCCGTCGAGTTCGGACAGCCCCTTTTCCGAGTAGATCCCCATGCCTGAAGCACCCCAGAGCGCCCAACCGACCTTCAACTTCAAGGCGGCGATCACGCACATGGTCCAGCGCAACGCGTCGGACCTGCTGCTGAAAGTGGGCCGGCCGGCGACGATCCGGGTGAACGGCGAGCTGTTGGCGCTGGAGAGCGCGCCGCTCAAGCCCGAGGAGCTGAAGTCGCTGGCCGAGCAGATCATGACCCCGCGTCAGGTGAAGGAGTTCGCCGAGCACAAGGAGGCGGACTTCGCGATCGGTGTCCCGGGGGTGGGTCGGTTCCGGACCAACGTGTACCAGCAGCGCGGCACGGTGGCGTTCGCGTTCCGGGCCATTCCCTACGAGGTCAAGACCATCCGCGACTTGAACCTGCCCCCGGTGCTCGAGGAGATCGGGCTGCGGCCGCGGGGGCTGGTCCTGGTGACGGGCGTGACGGGGTCGGGCAAGTCGACGGCGTTGGCGGCGATGATCAACCACATCAACACCAACCGGCGGGTGAACATCATCACGATCGAGGATCCGATCGAGTTTCTGCACCGCGACAACCTGGCCAACATCTCGCAGCGCGAGGTGGGGAACGACACGCTCTCGTTCAACGCGGCGCTGCGCCATGTGCTGCGCCAGGCGCCGGACGTGATCCTGATCGGCGAGATCCGCGACATGGAGACGCTCGACACCGCGCTCAAGGCGGCCGACACCGGGCATCTGGTGTTCTCGACGCTCCACACGACGGACGCGACCCAGACGATCAACCGCGTGATCTCGTTCTTCCCCCCGCACCAACACGACGAAGTGCGGCACCTGCTCTCGACGGCGCTGCAGGCGATCGTGTCGCTGCGGCTGGTGCCGCGCAAGGACGGCAAGGGTCGCGTCCCGGCCTCGGAAGTGCTGATCAACACCGCCGCCGTCCAGGAGAACATGCGCGACCTGACCAAGTCGCTCTCCATTCCCGACCTGATCGCGCAGGGCTCCGTGCAGTACGGCATGCAGAGCTTCGACCAGTCGCTGTTCTCCTGGTACCAGCAGGGCATGGTGAGCTACGAGAGCGCGATCTTCTACGCCACCAACCCGAGCGAGTTCGCGCTCAAGGTGTCGGGGGTCGATTCGGGGGAGAGCCAGTCGTTTGGCGGGACCACGGCCGCGGCGGGTCTGCGCGGCGATATCACGCCCTGATGTTCAAGAAGGTACTGATCGCCAACCGCGGGGAGATCGCCCTGCGGGTGATCCGTGCGTGCAAGGAGCTGGATATCGATACGGTCGCCGTCTACTCGGAGGCGGATCGTGACAGCCTGCACACGCGCTTCGCCGATGACGACGTGTGCATCGGGCGGGCGCCGGCGCGCGACAGCTACCTGAACATTCCGCGCATCATCGCGGCGGCCGAGATCACGGGGGCGGACGCCCTGCACCCCGGCTACGGCTTCCTCGCGGAGAACGCCGAATTCGCCGACATCGTGCGCACGTCGAATATCACTTTCATCGGCCCGACGGGCGAGCAGATCCGCCAGATGGGCGACAAGGCGGCCGCGCGCAAGCTCGCCCAGCGGCTCAAGGTGCCTACCGTGCCCGGTTCGCCCGGCCCGGTGGACGACGCGGATACGGGGCTCACGCTGGCCGAAAAGCTCGGCTTCCCGGTGATCATCAAGGCCGCCGCGGGCGGGGGCGGGAAGGGCATGCGAGTGGCGCAGGACGCGGAGCAATTCCCGCAAGCGTTCTCCCTGGCCAAGCAGGAGGCGCTGGCGGCGTTCGGCTCGGACGACGTGTACCTCGAGAAGTACCTCGCCCGGCCGCGGCACATCGAGATCCAGATCATGGGCGACACGCACGGGCGGATCATGCACCTGTGCGAGCGGGACTGCTCGGTGCAGCGCCGCCACCAGAAGCTCGTCGAGGAAGCCCCGAGCCCGGTCGTGGACGCCACCCTGCGCCAGGACATCGGCGACTCGGCGGTGCGACTCGCCGAAGCGATCGGCTACGTGGGAGCGGGGACGATCGAGTTCTTGCTCGACGAGGACGGCTCGTTCTACTTCATGGAGATGAACACGCGCATCCAGGTGGAGCATCCCGTGACCGAGATGTGCACCAACTTCGATCTGGTCAAAGAGCAGATCCGCGTGGCCGCGGGTGAGCCGCTGTCGTTCGTGATGAACGGCAACCGGCTGCGGGGGCATGCCATCGAGTGCCGGGTCAATGCGGAAGATCCGGCGCGCAATTTTCAGCCCAGTCCCGGGACGATCACCGCGTACCACCCGCCGGGCGGACCCGGTGTGCGTGTCGACACGCACATCTACGCGGGCTACACGGTGCCGCCGTTCTACGACTCGCTGCTTGCGAAGGTGATCGTCCACGGCAACAGCCGGGCGGAGGCGCTGGCCCGCATGCGCCAGGCGCTCGATTCGTTTATCATTGAAGGCGTGACCACGACCATTCCTTTCCTCAGTCGGGTCATGCGCCATCCCGACTTCATCGCGGGCCGCGTGGACACCAAGTTTCTCGAGCGCGAGCCCCAGCTGCTGCAACCCCCGGCATGAAGATCGACGTCCACTTCACGCCGCTCGGCCTGGGCGCGGGGGATCTCGCCGGCCGGGGCGTCGTCGTCATCGACGTCCTGCGCGCGACGACCACGATCATCACGGCCCTGGCGAACGGTGCCAAGGCGGTGATCCCCGCCACCACCTCTGAGGAGGCGGTCCGCCTCGCCTCGAACCTCGAGAAGGACGGCGTGCTGCTCGCGGGCGAGCGCCGCAGCGTGAAGATCGAGGGGTTCGCGCTGGGGAATTCGCCGCGGGAGATGGTGCCCGCGGCGGTGGCGGGTAAGACGATCGTGCTCGCCACCACGAACGGCACGCCCGCCCTGGTAGCCGCGCAAGGCGGGGAGCCGGTGCTCGTGGGCGCCCCCGTGAACTTCAAGGCGCTGGTCGAGCGCGCCCGCGCGGTGTTGCTCGAGCCGCGCGATCTGGTGATCATCTGCGCCGGCCGCGAGAAGCAGTTCGCCATCGAGGACGCCTACACGGCGGGCCGTGTGATCAAGGCCGTGAAGAAGGGTCTCCGCAAGCTCGCCTTGAACGACGCCGGCCGTGCCGCCCTCGCCCTCACGGACGAGCTGACGAGCTGGGCAGAGGCGCTGGAGGGCTCGGACGCGGCGCACCAGCTGGGGGACGTCGATCTGGAAGAGGACGTCGCCTTCGCCGCCCAGCCCGACCGATTCGGCGTCGTCCCCACCTACGCGGACCGCCGCATCACATGAACGCGAAGGCGCGCCAGGAGCTGATCGGCATCGGCGCCCTCGTGGTCGGGCTGTTCCTCGGACTCACGCTGCTGCGCCTCCCCATCACCGGGAGCTGGGGCGACCACATCGGCTCGCTCCTGTGGCGGGCGCTCGGCGCGGGCTCGGCCGTGCTGCCGTTGCTCGGAGTCGGCTGGGCGCTCGCGGCGTTCGAGCGCTTGGGGAGCCTCTCCTCGGCCCGGACGGCCGCGCTCGGCGTGGGACTCGTGCTGCTGCTGCCCTACGGCATCGGGACGGTCACGGGCGCCCGCTTCCCGTCGGACTACGCGGTGTGGAGTCCTACCCAGCGGCTCGTCGGCGTGGCGCCCGCGCTCGTGGCGCACGGCATCCATCAGGCCGTGGGCACGGCCGGGGGCGCCCTGGTCGGGCTGTTCGCGCTCTCGGCGCTGGGGATCCTGACGGTAGGCTGGCATCCGCTGGTCGCGCTAAGATCTCGGGAAACGGGAGTTGAGAAGCGGGAAACGGGAAAGGGGAAAGGGGAAACGGACAAGACGAAGCCGAGACCGACGGTGACGGAGGCACCGGCGCCGTCCCCCCCAGTCCCCTTTCCCGTTTCCCGTTTCCCGAAGGAGCGGAGGCAGAAGAGCCCACCGGTTCCTCGACCGGCGCAGGTCCCCGCCGGCGTCCTGATCCCCCCCATCGATCTCTTGAACCCCGCGCCTCCCGAAGATGGCGACGCGGGGCTGGTACAGATCGAGCAGATGGGACAGAAGCTGATCGAGACGCTGCAGACGTTCCGCGTGGAAGGCTCGATCGCGGGACGCACGGTTGGGCCGGTCGTGACACAGTACGAGGTGGCACCGGGCCCGGGCGTGAAGGTGGGGCGCATCGCGTCTCTGGCCGACGACCTGGCCCTCGCGATGCGGGCGCCGTCGCTCCGGATCGTGGCGCCCATTCCGGGCAAGGCCGCGGTCGGGATCGAAGTGCCCAATCCGATCCCGCGTATGGTGCATGTGCGGGAGCTGATCGAAGGCGCCGATTACCAGCGGGCAAGCCGCGCGCTGCCGCTGGGCTTGGGCAAGAATCTCGAGGGCGACCCGGTGGTCGCGGACCTCGCCAAGATGCCGCATCTCCTGATCG
>Ga0209055_1002040_pt1 | contig 12940 bp, 14 predicted proteins | sample GraSoiAngelo_110_FD_185875 | JGI IMG/M metagenome (GOLD analysis project Ga0209055, IMG submission 185875) | Grasslands soil microbial communities from the Angelo Coastal Reserve, California, USA - 14_0903_12_30cm (SPAdes) (version 2) | ecosystem: Environmental > Terrestrial > Soil > Grasslands ... | reverse complement strand
CCGTCGGGACGGACGGACAGGTGGTCGACGGGAAGATCCACGGGCAGCGCGCGTACGCCGTCGTTGCTCAACTCGGTCGTCGCCACGGCGAAGACCGTGGCGACGCGCCGACCCGTGCCGTCGTAGGCTGCATAGCGTGTCCACGTCGGCGTCCCCGACTCGACGTCGAGGCGCGCCAGCCGCTCCCCACCGGCGAGCACGCGCGCCGCGCCGAGCGTGGCCGGCTCGGTGCGCGGCGACGCCGCCCGTGTCAGCCGGATGACGTGGAGATTGTTGACGACGAGCGCGACATTCGGCACCAGTAAGGCGATTTCCTCGGCCTGACGCTTGACGTCCGACGTTTCGACGCCGCCAGTGAGATACACGGTGCGCTCATAGGTGTCGACGGTGATGGGGAGGTGGCGCCCGGTCGCCATCGCGGCCAGGCGCAGCTTGACCACGTTCGAGATCGTTTCGTCATCCGCCCATTGCCCCATCGAACGCCCGGTGAGATTCCCGCAGCCGGCACCGAGAACCAGCGTCAACAGGACGAGGACGGCCCGGTGCCTCATGCGGCCGCCGGTCGCACCGAAGCCGTCTGCTGCAATCGCCGCTCGACGAGCGCCCAGTCGATGTTGCGGAAGAACGCCTCCACGTACTTCTTCCGTTCGGTGGCCTTGTAGTCGCGCATGAAGGCGTGTTCCCACACGTCCATCACGAGCAGGGGCTTGAAACCCGCCGGTATGCCCTCCTGGTGCAGGGTGATCCAGTGGTTGCTCAGTCGGTCGGTCATCGGATCCTCGAAGAGGATGACCCAGCCCACCCCTCGCATCTCGCCGATGGCGTGAAAGTCCGTCAACCACTGGTCGATCGAATCGAACGACGAGCCGATCGCCTGGGCCAGGCCCGAGCTCGCCGGCGGCTTGGGATCCGCGGCGCGGCGAAGGTTCTCGAAGTAGTACTCGTGCAGGATCATCCCGTTGTATTCGAAGCCAAGCCGGCGCGTCAGCTCGGCGAATTCGGGGTTGGTGCCCGCGGCCTTGCCCTTGGCCCGCAGCTCGGCGAGCTCCGCGTTCAGCGCATTCACTTGCTTGACGTATCCCTCGTAGAGCTTCAGGTGCTCGGCGATCTGGGCGTCCGAGATGCCGTCGAGCCCCTTCATGTGGTCAAAGGATTGCGCTTTGTAGGTTTTGCTCTTCACTGCTGTCATGACGACCTCCTCCCTCTCCTGTATTATCTCGTCACCTTGCAGCAAACTCTGCGCCCGGCAGGAGGCTTCAGCATGCGGAAGCGTTGGTTCCTCTCGATCCTCACCGTCGGCGTCATTGCCGCTTTCGTGGGCAGCGTCGTCATCGGCCTCGACGTCGCACGCGCGCAGGCGCCGGTCAGGATTGGTGTCATCGAGCCGTTGTCGGGGCCGGTGGCCGCCTCCGGAAACTACATCCGCATGGGCGCCGAGATCGCACGCGATTGGCTCAACGCCAAGGGCGGGGTCCTCGGGCGGAAGGTCGAGCTCGTCATCGAGGACAACAAGTCGGATCCCAAGGAGGCGGCGAGCGCGGCCGAGAAGCTGATCGTCCGCGACAAGGTCCCCGCCATCATGGGCGCCTGGGGGAGCTCGATGACGCTGGCGGCCATGCCGAAGCTCGAGGAGTACGGCGTGCCCATGGTCGTCGAGACGTCGAGCGCCGCATCCATCACCAAGCGCGGCAATCCGTGGATCTTCCGGATCAGTCCGCCGAGCGAGATGGAAGCGGTCGGCCTCGAGCCGTACGTCGACAAGCTCGCCATCAAGAAGGCGGACTTCCTCGCCGTCAACACGGACTGGGGCCGCGGCTCGATCCAGGCGTTCGGTGACCTCTTGAAGAAGAAGGGCCTGCCGGTCGGCGCCGCCGAATTCATGGAGCAGAGCGCGACCGACATGAACGCGCAGATCACCAAGATCAAGACGACCGGCGGCGACACGCTCTTCCTGACGACCGCCGTGGAGCAGATCACGCTCGTGCTGAAACAAGCCCAGGAGCAGCGACTGAGCCGAAAGATCGTCACCACGGGCGGCTCGTCCTCGCCGACCCAGCTCATCAAGCAGGCTGGCGCGGCTGCCGAAGGGACGTACCACATCGTCTTCTTCATGCCCTGGTTCCCGGAATCCATGCCGGACGGCAAGCTGGCCACGGCGTTCGTCGACGAGTGGGCCAAGCGCGGCAATCCATTCGAAGGCCTCACCGAGGGCTTCCGCGGTCACGACGGCATCGTCACGATCGCCGAGGCCGTGAAAGTCGCGGGGAAGGACGACCCCAAGGCGGTTCGCGACGCGCTCTGGCGCGTGAACCTCACCGGCGTCAACGGCCCCATCCACTTCGAGAAGGACGGCCCGGCCGGCAAGGAGAGCGGCCAGAGCAAGCCCTCGATCTTCATCGTGCAGATCCGCGACGGCAAGGTCGCGCTGCCGGAGTTTGCCCGGAAGTAGTGGATCAGCTCCTTCAGCACCTGGTGAACGGCCTGGTGCTCGGCGGGACGTACGCGCTGCTGGGCATCGGGCTGACGCTCATCTTCGGGCTGATGAACGTCGTGAACTTCGCCCACGGTGAGTTCTACACGCTGGGCGCCTATGCGACGTTCGCCGCCCTGACGCTGGCCGATCTGAACTTCTTCGCCGCGCTCGGTCTGGCCATCGTCTGTGGCCTCGTCGTCGGTGCGGTCACGGAATTCGTCCTCGTTCGCCCGCTCCGGCGCGAGTCCATCGACACCGTCATGCTAGTCATGATCGGCGTCTGGATCGCCATGCAGAACGGCGAGCTCCTGGTGTGGGGCGGCGTGGCGAAGTCGATCCCGCATCCGTTCTCGACCACGCCCCTGACGCTCGGCGGCGTCTCACTGGCGCCGTTGCGGCTGTTCGTGCTCGTGGCGGCCCTCGGCCTCATCGTCGGCGCCCACCTGCTGATCCATCGCACCCGTCTCGGGCGCGCGATGCGGGCCACGTTCCAGGATGCCGACACGGCGGCGCTCATGGGGGTACGGATCCGGCGCATCTACACGGCCACGTTTGCGATCGGCTCGGGGCTGGCGGCCGCGGCGGGCGCGCTGCTCGGCCCCGTCTTCATCGCCTATCCGTCGATGGGGGACCTTGCCTCGCTCAAGGCGTTCTCCGTGGTGATCCTCGGAGGCCTCGGCAACATCGCCGGTGCTACGGTCGGTGGACTCGTGCTCGGAGTCGCCGAAGAGCTGGGCGCGGGCTACGTCTCGTCCGGGTATCGCGACGCCGTGGGGTTCGTGATCATCATCGCCGTCCTGCTCCTGCGCCCTTCCGGCCTGTTCGCCCGCGCCGAACGCGTCGGATGAGGCGCGCGGCAGGCATTCTCCTCGCGCTCGCGGCGCTGACCCTTCCACTCTGGATCGCCAACGCCTACTTCCTCCACGTCGTCATCATGGCCGGGATCTTCGGCGTCCTCGCCTCGAGCCTGAATCTCCTGCTCGGGTACACGGGCCAGCTCTCGCTCGGTCACGCTGCGTTCTTCGGAATCGGAGCCTACGCCTCGGCGCTGCTCACCCTTCGATGGGAATGGTCGTTCTGGCTGGCCCTGCCCGCCGCCGTCCTCGCTGCGGGGATTGCCGGATGGGCGATCGGGCGCCTGGCCTTGAAGCTGCGTGGGGCCTACTTCGTTCTCGTCACCATCTCGTTCGCCGGCGTCATCGCCCTGATCAGCATCAACTGGATGGATCTGACGAACGGACCGCTCGGCCTGCCGGGCGTGCCGGCGCCCGAGCTCGGCCCGTGGTCGCTACGGACGAAGTCGGCCTACTACTATCTGGTGCTCGCCGCGGTGGCGCTCGCCTACGAGGTCTGCCGGCGGCTCGTCGACTCTCGTATCGGCCGGGCGTTCGTCGCGCTTCGAGAGAACGAGGCGCTGGCGGAGTCGGTCGGCGTGGACGGCACCCGCTATCTCGTGCTGGCCGCGGTGGTGAGCGCCGGCCTGGCGGGTCTCGCCGGCAGCCTCTACGCCCATTACACGCGCTTCGTGAGCCCCGAGGTCTTCCTCTTCACGTACACGGTCACGATGGTGATCATGGTCGTGGCCGGCGGCAAGGGCACGCTGGCCGGCCCACTGGTCGGCGCCGTGCTCTTCACCGTCCTGCCCGAGGCGTTGCGTGCGGCGACGTCCTGGCAATGGCAAATGCTGGCCTACGGCCTCATCCTCGTCGTCCTCGTGTTCTTCCTACCGCGCGGAATCGTTCCCACGTTCTTCCGTTGACGCTGAGCGTCCGCGATCTGACCGTCCAGTTCGGCGGCGTCGCCGCGTTGGGTGGCGTGTCGTTTGACGTTCGACCGGGCAGCATCACGAGTCTCATCGGACCGAACGGTGCCGGCAAGACGACCGCGTTCAACGCGATCACCGGCTACCTGCGGCCGTCACGCGGCCGCGTGAGCTACGGCGACGCCGTCCTGACGGGCCTCCGTCCCTGCGACATCGCGCGGCGGGGCGTGGTCAGGACGTTCCAGAAGACAAGCGTCTTTCCGACGCTGAGCGTGCTCGACAACGTGCTGACCGGCCTCCACCTCCGCGGGCGCGCCGAGGTGTGGTCCGTGCTCGCCGCCCGCCGGCGAGTGCGCGCCGAAGAGTCGGCGCTTCGTCGAGAGGCCGAGACCATCGTGGCGTTCGTCGGCCTCGCTCACCGGCGTAGGGACGTCGCGAGCGCTCTGCCGTACGGCGAGCAGCGCCTCGTCGAGCTCGGGGTGGCGCTGGCCGCTCGCCCGTCGATCCTGCTCCTCGACGAGCCGGCGGCCGGGATGACGGGCGCCGAGAAAGACGTGATCGGCGGCCTCATCCGGTCGATCCGCGATCGTGGCGTCACGGTGCTTCTCGTAGAGCACGACATGCGAGTCGTCATGGGGCTGAGCGATACCGTGATCGTGCTCGATCACGGCGCGGTCATCGCGGAGGGGACACCCGCGGTCGTGCAGTCGCACCCCGACGTCATCCGCGCATACCTCGGAACCGGCCGTGCTGAAGATTGAGAGCGTCGCTGCGGCGTACGGCCCCGTCACCGCGCTGCGCGGGATCGATCTCGCCGTCGCGTCCGGCGAGCTGGTCTGCTTGATCGGCGCCAACGGCGCCGGCAAGTCATCGACACTCCGGGCGATCTCAGGCCTGCTGCGGCCGAGCGCCGGCCGCATCGTCTTCGAGGGCCGCGAGATCCAGAACCTGGAGCCCGCCACCATCTTGAAGTCCGGGATCGCGCACTGTCCCGAAGGTCGCCGCGTCTTTCCCCACCTCACGGTGCACGAGAACCTGGCCATGGGCGCGTACGTCCGCCGCGATCGCCATGCCGTCGCGGCCGACATCGAGCGCGTGTGCTCTCACTTCCCGATTTTGGCCGAGCGGCGCCGCCAGATGGCGGGCACGCTGTCGGGGGGAGAGCAGCAAATGCTCGCGATCGGTCGATCTCTGATGTCACGGCCACGGTTGATCCTGCTCGATGAGCCTTCGCTCGGCCTGGCGCCGGCCATCGTCGATGCGACGTTCGCGATCATCGCGGGAATCCGGCGCGAGGGGACGACGGTCCTTCTGGTGGAGCAGAACGCCTACCGGGCGCTCCGCATGGCGGACCGAGGTTACGTGATGGAAACGGGGCGGGTCGTCCTGGAGGGGCGCGCGGCCGATTTGCTCGCGGACGACCACGTCCGGCGCGCGTACCTGGGAGCCTGAGCGTCTCGTCCGCGGTCGAACCAGCGTAGCGTCGGCCTCAAGCTCACGACGTCGCCGACGATCATGACGACCGGCGACGGCAGCCGCACATCGCCGGCCGCGATGGCGGCGAGTGTCGTCACGACGGTCTCCTGATCACGAATCGTGGCCGAGCGTACCAGCGCCGTCGGCGTGTCCGTCGCCCGGCCGTGGGCGATGAGCTCGCGAGCAATGGCCTGGAGCCGCCCGGCGCCCATGAGCACGACAATGGTATCGACCGCGGTGGCCAGCGCCGCCCAGTCGACGCCCTTGCCCTTCCCGGCGCACTCGTGACCAGTCACCACGGCGAACGACGATGCCACGCCACGATGGGTCACCGGGATGCCGGCATAGGCGGGAGCTGCGATCGCCGACGACACTCCGGGGACGACCTCGAAGCGGACGTTCGCGGCTCGCAACGCAGCCGCTTCCTCACCGCCTCGCCCCAGCACGAAGGGATCCCCCCCTTTCAGCCGGACGACTCGATGGCCACGGCGGGCTTCGGTGACCAGCCGCGCGTTGATCTCGTCTTGTGGCTCGGTGTGATGACCGCTCGCCTTGCCGACGAACACTCGCCGCGCGCGCGCCGGCACCAGCTCCAGCAGCCTTTTGTCGATGAGCCGGTCGTAGACGACGACGTCGGCGCGGCGGAGCAGACGACGGCCCCGGACGGTGAGAAGGCCGGGGTCCCCCGGCCCGGCGCCGACGAGCGCGACGCGGCCAAGCGCCTTCACGCTGGCCTCAGCGCTTCGAGCAGACACCGACGCGCTTCCTCACGCCGGCCCGCGGCGACGAGACGTCGTACGTCGCCCCGCAATGCTGTCGTCCATGCCTCGGCCGTGGCCTGCTCGCCGCGTGTCCGCAACTCACGCCGCACGTCACCCGCGAGGTCGGTCAACAGGGCATAGTCTGAGCCGAGGAGGCGTTCGAGCTCCTCGCGCACGATACGGGCAAGGGCGGGGCTCCGGCCGCCAGTCGTCACGGAGACCAGCAACGATCCCCGGCGCAACACGGACGGCAAAATGAAGTCGCAGTGGTCCGGATCATCGGCGGCGTTCACCCAGATCCGACGGCGTCTCGAGTCGGCCGCGACCGCGGCGTTGACGTTGCGGTCATCCGTCGCCGCGAAGACGATGGCCACACCACGAAGATCGCTCCGGCGGTACGAGCGCAGCCGCACTCTGATATCGCCGTCGTCGGCCATTTTCGCGAGCCGCGCGGACACGCGAGGGCTGACGACCATGATCGACGCGCCGGCGGCACGCAGGCCCTCGACCTTGCGCTCGGCGACAGCACCGCCGCCGACGACGAGGACAGGGCGGCCGCCAAGGTCAAGGACGACTGGGTACGGTCCCATGGCGGGCGATCGCGTGGACGAGCGCGCCCATCGTGCCCTTCTCCGGCTGGATGTGTGGCGTCACGCCATACTCACGAAGTGTGGCCGCGCAAACAGGGCCGATCGCCGCGACGACGACGCGGTCTCGCAACCCGGCGACGAGCGCATCGCGCCGGCCCTCGCGCTCGGCCACGAGCACGAGGTGCCGAACTTGCGGGGAGCTGGTGAAGGCGATCACGTCGATGCGGCCGGCGATGAGGTCGTGGACGAGTTGGATCAAGATCGTCTGATCGTCGGGCAATGCCCATTCGTACAGCGGGATCTCGAGTACGCGAGCGCCTCGCGCGGTGAGGCCGTCGACGAGCGCGCGGTTCTCGTCACCGTAGAGCTGCACGGCGACGATGCGACCCCGAAGGTTGCTGCTGGCCAGTGCGTCGAGGACGCCTTCGGACGTCGGCTCGCTCGGGACGACATCGATGTGGACCCCGGCCTCTCTGAGCACACCGACCGGTTTCGGTCCTCGCGCGACGACAGTCAGCGCTGTCAGCGCGTGGAGCAGATCGTCCCGGCGGCCGGCCTGTGTTGCCAGGTCGAGAAGGGCTCGGGTGCCGACGCCGGTCATGAACACGACGACCCCGACTTCCTTGGCGCAGATCCGATCGAGCACGGCCCGAGCCGGCCCCAGATCACGCCGCAGCACCTCGACAACGGCAGGCGCCGAGTAAGCAACTCCCCCGAGCCTCCCGATCAGCGTCGCGAGCTCGCTGGCACGACGCGCTTCGGTGATGGCGATCGTTCGCCCGCCCAGGGAAGGAATCGTTGCGTCCGCCGTCACGCCGCGCACTCTCCCGTACCGGTCTCGAGCTTGAACTTCTCGTCCGAGCCCCAGTCGAGGTATTTCTCGGGAGTCTCGCTCGATGGCGGCAGCTCGGTCCAGGGCGCCAGGACCGAACGCAGTCGCTCGGGCCCGGTCCGGTCGACGAACACGTCGAAGGTCTCTTCCGGCTTGCGCTCGACGCGGTAGAGCTCGAGCAACGCCTTCACGGCATCCGGACCCTGTCTGGCCGGCACACGCGCCATCGGTTTGCCGAAGCGCGTGCGCCCGGGGGCCAGCGTGGCGCCGAGCAGCAGCTGGTAGGTTGGCGCCTGCTCGTCGTGAAATTTCCGGGCGCCACCATACAGCCCGATGCCGGCAACGTGGTGCTGACCGCACGAGTTCGGGCAGCCCGAGATCTTGATCCGCACGCCAGCGTCGTCGGCGAGGTCACCGAGCTCACGCTCGATCATCTGGCCAAGTTCGAGCGCGGGCCCGCGCGACGAGGTGATACCGAGCTGGCAGGTGTCGGCGCCGGGGCACGACGTGACGTCGACCAGCCGTTCGGCCCCGGGCTCGGCGCGATCCTCGCGCACGAGGATCGCGTAGATTTCGGACAGCGCCCCGAGTGGCATCCATCGCAGAATCAGGTTCTGCTGGTTCGTCGCCCTCACGGTGCCCTCGCCGAAGTCTCGGGCGATCCGCGCGATAGCCCGGAGCTGCCCAGCCGTGACATCATCACGAATCAACCGCACGTTGACCGAGGCCCATCCCAGCTGCTTCTGCGGCACGACATTGGTGGCTCTCCATCGAGCCAAACGCAGATCGCCGGCGAGCGGCAGGCTCCGATTCGGCTGGAGGGGTGCTGACCGGCGTTCCTCCCACACTTCGATCGGTGGGAACCTCCCGGCCATGGTGAGACGCAACGCCTCGCGCTCGCGAAGGATGAGCGCGCGGACGTTGTCGATGCCGAGCTTCTTCACGACGAACTTGAGGCGGGCGAGATTCCGGTTGTCGCGGTTCCCGTGGCGGTCGAAGACGCGCACGATCGCGGCCACGGTGGGCAGGAGATCGTCCGCGGGTGTGAAAGGTTCGAGAACCTGGGCAAGCTGGGGAGCGGGACCGAGGCCCCCACCGATGAGGATTTCAAAGCCGCGCACCTGGCGGCCGTCGACCGTCTCGATCGCGGCACGGGCGCCGAGATCGTGAATCGGCGTGAGGCCGCTATCCTCCTGGCAGCCAGAGAACGCGATCTTGAATTTCCGCGGCAGGTTCTGGTTCATCGGGTTGCGGAGCAAGAACCGCGCGACGGCGGCGGCATACGTGTCGGATCGAAGGGCTCGTTCGGGCAGACGCCGGCACAGTGACCGACGGTGACGTTGCGCACAGTGTTGCCGCAGGCCTCGCGAGTCGTCAGCCCCACTTCAGCCAGCGATCGCATCAGGTCCGGAACGTCCGCCAGGGGCACGAAGTGAAACTGGACGTTCTGCCGGGTGGTGACGTGGCCGGTCCGCCGGGGCGTTCGCTCGGCAACGTCGGCCAGGCGATCGAGTTGGGAAGCCGTCAACCCACCCCACGGGATCTTGACGCGGACCATCTGAACTTCGTGCTGGCGCTGGCCATAGATTCCGTGTTGAAGGCGAAAGCGCTTGAAGTCATCCGGGTTGATGCGGCCGGCGTGAAAATCCTCGACGAACTGATCGAAGGTGTCGATCTCCCCGGGCGCCGCCCATGACCGACTATAGCCCTGGTCCGGGGTGTCACCCTTCGTCTCCACGTCCATTGCCCTGCCTCCTAGGGTGAGTTACAGGAAGATCAAATATTCCATTCTCGACCGACAAAGTCAATATTAGGTCAGGAGGAGAGGACCTCCCATCGTCCTAGGAGGATCTCCCCGATGTGAAGAGGGTTACTTCGTCTAAGCTATTGTTTTGTAATTCTTTCCTGTCTGGCAACCGGCTTGCTTTGATTCGTTCGCACCAACGTAGCTTCAGCCAGTAACAGGGGGGACGGGTATGAAGCAGCTCCAGGACAGCGGACTCAACAAGGCTCTCAGCGAGGCTGGTGACGGCGTGCTCGCCGTCAGCCCGGACCGTCGCGTCGTTTTTTGGAACCGGGCAGCCGAGCGGCTCCTTGGATATGCGCCCGGAGAGGCCATCGGGCGCCACGCCTGCGAAGTGCTCGAGGGCCGTCAGCTCGAAGGCCGTGACGCTTGCCGGCCGGAATGCCAGGTGCTGGCGGCTGCGGAAGAAGGCCTCGGCAGCTTCGATCTCCCCGCCCGCACCAAGTGGGGCGAGTCGGTGACCATCAACATGAGCACGCTCACCCTGCCGCCTCGCAATGGAGAAGGGCCGCTCGTGATCCATCTCTTCCGCGACGCCGTTCCGGCGAAGAGCTCGAGCTCTGTGGAGCACGACGACCTGCCCGGAGCTCCGAGCTCGCTCACGCCGCGCGAGCTCGAGGTGCTCCGTCTGCTCGCCGCCGGCGCCAACACGCGCGTGGCGTCCGAGCGGCTCGGCGTGAGCCCGGCGACCGTCCGGAACCACGTCCAGAACCTTCTCGGCAAGCTCGGGGTGCACAGCCGTCTCGAGGCCGTCGCTTATGCCACTCGTCGAGGCCTGCTGACCGCATAGACAGTATGACCTCCGCGAGGTGAGGCTGACCTCCGGCGCTCAACGCGGATTAGCCTCATCGAGGCCAGAGCCGCACGTGCTCTTAGGCACAAACGAGCGTGGAGGTCAGCCATGGGTGAGTCTAGCAAGACGCTCTTCGTCGGTCTCGATGTTCACAAGGACACCATTGCCGTGGCCTACGCGGCAGAGGACCGCAGTACGGAGGTGGTGTCGCTGGGGATGATCGGCACGCGACAGTGCGACATCGACAAGCTGATCCGGAAGCTCGAGTCGAAAGGCGCCCCGTTCACCATCGCCTACGAGGCGGGGCCGTGCGGGTACTGGCTGTATCGATACCTGACCCGGCGAGGGCTCAGCTGCATCGTCGTGGCGCCGTCGCTCATCCCACGAAAGCCGGGCGATCGAGTGAAGACTGATCGCCGGGACGCCGTCACGCTGGCCCGCCTGCTGCGCAGCGGGGATCTGAGCTCGATCTACGTTCCCACGGTTGACGACGAAGCGATTCGGGACCTGAGCCGGGCGCGTGAGGATGCGGTGCGCGACCTCAAGCGGAGCAAGGTGCGGCTGAAGGCGTTCCTGCTGCGCCAGGACATTCGCTACGAGGGGCGCGCGAACTGGAACGCCGCCCATCTGCGCTGGCTGGCGCGGGTGGTCTGCCCGACGGCGGCGCAGCAGATCGTGTTCCAGGAGTACGTCCACACCGTGACCGAGCAGACGGAGCGAGTCCAACGCTTGGAGGTCGAGCTGCACACGGCCGTGAAGACGTGGCGGCTGCATCCGATCGTGGAAGCTGTCCAGGCCCTGCGGGGGGTGGATCTTACCGGCGCGGTGACTCTGATCGCCGAAGTGGGCGACCTGACCCGGTTCGATACGCCGCGGAAGCTGATGAGCTACTTGGGCCTGACGCCGTCGGAGTACTCGTCGGGGGAGCGACGGCGCCAGGGCGGCATCACCAAGGCGGGGAACGGTCACGCCCGGCGGGCCCTCGTCGAGGGAGCCTGGGCCTATCGGTATCCAGCGAAAGTGAGTCGACATCTCCAGCTCCGCCTGGAGAACGTACCCACCGAGGTGCGCGCCATCGCGTGGAAGGCCCAGCTGCGGCTGTGCAAGCGGTACCGGCTGTTGAGCGCGCGCGGCAAACATGTGAACCAAGTCGTCGTCGCGATTGCGCGGGAGATGGCGGCGTTCGCTTGGGCAATCGCCCGAACGATCCCGATGGCGTCGTAACCCAGCGGCCCAGCCGGGCGACGGAGCGAACCAGCGTTGATCACGATCTCGAGCCATCGGCGGGGACGCGGCCCCGGTCTTCGGCGCAATCTTCGAGCGCGTTACGAGGCCACGACCCTCGAGCCTAGAGCGAAGCAGGCGCCGCGACGGACACCAGTAAGGTGGTAACCAACCCACGGATATCAGCATGATCGACCGTCGCACTTACAGGCTCCGTCTCTACCGGTGGCTCGAGCACCCACCATGACGCATCAAGCTCACGATACGCACGATCGTAAGATGGTCTTGGTACTTGACGGCGGAAGTCATATCAACGCCCGCGGTCACCGGCCGGAGCGAGCAACGCGAGCCCCGGTCCGGTGCACTGCGAAGTTCGACCGCCCCTGCTGACCGACGGACCCGAGGGCGGGGCGCAAGCTCGCGAAGGCAGACGCCAGGGATCTAGCTTCCTTGAAGAACTGCTGCCTCGTCATCTGCCCCTTCACGACATTGCACGACCGACACGCCAGGCGAATATTCGCGATGTCGAAATCGTCGCAGCTGCTCCCAAGGTGCGCCTTGGCCCGCCGATGGTCGAGTTCAAACCTGACGGTAGCGCCGAGGTCGCGATGAGTGCCCCAGGCTGTCCGACCACAGTAACGACACGTGTAGCCATCGCGGTTCAGAATGAGTGCGCGCCAGAGATGCTGAAGCCAGCCTGGGGCCCGATCGTACCGCCGGTCGACGCAGGAGGCGTGCTGCAGGAGGACGTCGACCGCTCGCCGCTTTATCGGACAAGGGGACGCGAGCTTTTGGAGCAACGGGCTCACTTGTTTCCAAATCCTTCGCCTGAGCGCTTCGGCCGCGTCCTTGGACAGCCGGTTGCGGTTCAGGCTGCCGTCCTCGGCGTGGGAGCGGCCTTTCCATGCCTTGACCCGGCGAAAGTGAACATAGCGGTCGACCACTTCCTGCCACGTTTTGGCAGGGAGTAGCCACCTCGGATCCGGAATCAACGCCATATCCGGTGCCTCGTCATCCCTGGTTCCTTGTCGGGCGAACGCGCGCGCTCAGCGGCGTGCAGAGCACGTCCGCTGCAGTGCGAAGTTAGGCTGGCCGGATGAACGCTAGCGATCTGTGTATGACGTAGTTCGTGTGGCATTGATCACAGATCCAGGTCTCCGGAGGACTGAAGTATCCGACCGCCTGATCGGGGAGACTGATCGTCTCCCAGCAGATCTCACAGTGC
>Ga0209055_1002039_pt1 | contig 12940 bp, 7 predicted proteins | sample GraSoiAngelo_110_FD_185875 | JGI IMG/M metagenome (GOLD analysis project Ga0209055, IMG submission 185875) | Grasslands soil microbial communities from the Angelo Coastal Reserve, California, USA - 14_0903_12_30cm (SPAdes) (version 2) | ecosystem: Environmental > Terrestrial > Soil > Grasslands ... | reverse complement strand
GCCCCCGGAAGCGCGTGAACAAGAACGGATCGAGCGCCGTCACGTACAACCGCAGCGACCTGGCGTGCCACGGCCCGCCATGGACGCCGGGCAGCGTGTAGCCCAGCGTGATGCTGCGCACGCGGATGAACGACCCGTCCTCGTAGCGCCGCGTGTCGCCGAACGGCGGATTCTCCTGATTCGCGGTGGGGCGGGACTCGGTATTCGAGGGGTGGGTCGGCGTCCAGTAGTCCGTGACGAGGTTGTTGTAGCGACCCTGCATCGTGCTCTCGCCCACGACGAACTGGTCGTTCGCCATGAAATCGATCCGGGCGACCGCCATGACCGAGAGGTCGAATCGCTTCCAGTCGAACCGGCTCGTCAGGCTCCCCGTCCAGGCGGGGAACGGCGTGCCGAGGATGACCCGGTCGTTGCCGTCGATCTTCCCGTCGCCGTTCACGTCGGCGACGCGGATCTGTCCGGGCTTCGCTTTGTATTGCTTGGCCAAGAGGGAGTCTTGCGCCTGCCAGATTCCCACGAACTTGTAGTCGTAGTACACGTCGATGGGCTGCCCGATGAACCAGCGGTTCAGGACATCGTCCACGCCACCGTACAGGCTCACGATCCGGTTGTGGTTCGTGGACCAGTTGAGGTCCTGGCTCCAGCGGAGCCCGTGCCAGTCCTCGACCGGCACGAAGGACAGGGCCACCTCCAGGCCGGTGTTGCGCGTCGACCCGATGTTCTGAAGGATGCTGGTGTACCCGTTGGTCGGGGGGATCTGCCGCCGCATGATCAGGTCCTTCGTGTCCGCCCGATAGTAGTCGACGGAGCCCGACAAGCGGCCGTGCAGCGCGGTGAACTCCAGCCCGAGGTCCAATTGGCCGGTGTTCTCCCACTTGAGGTTCGGGTTCGGCAACGTGCCGGGACGGTATCCGAGCGCCGCGTTGTTGTCGAACGAATAGGTCACGCGGGTCAAGGACCCGAGCGTCTGATACGGGTCGATCGCCGTGTTGCCGGTGTGCCCGTAGCTGGCCCGCAGCTTCAGATCGGAGAAGAGGTTGGTGCGCCGGATGAAGCCTTCCTCGCTCAGCCGCCAGGCAAGTGCCACCGACGGGAAGACGGCGTACTTGTGCCCGGGGGCGAGCCGGGATGAACCGTCGACGCGCGTCGTCAACGTGAGGAGATAGCGGTCCTTGAGCGCGTAGTTCACGCGCGCCATGTACGATTGCAACGCCCATGTCGTCAGGTCACTGCCCATGCCGTCGATATGGGCGGCGGACCCGATGTCGTAGAACTGCTGTCGCTCGTAGGGAAGCCCGGTGGCGTGCAGCGTGTCGTTCTCGGTCCGCTGCTGCTGGATGCTGTACAGCAGGGTGAGGTCGACGCGGTGGTCGCTGCCCAGGTTGCGGCGAAACGTCAGGATGTTGTCCAACGTGTATGCCGTGGTGCGGTCGTCCCACAGCCCCGCGTCCGCGCTGCTGCCCTGATTGACCTGGGTCTGGGCTCCCTGGAACACGCCACGGCGGTTCGAGCTCACGTTGCCGCCGAAGTTCAATCGCCAGGAGAGTGCGTCCGACAGGCGGTAGTCGGCGAACAAGGTGCCGGACACCAGCGTGTTCGACCGGTCGTCGATCCAGTTCTGCACGTCCGAGAGCGGGTTCACGCGCTGCCCGTCGGGCGTCGGCTTGAAGAGGAGGTTCCCCGCGCTGTCATACGGCACGGCGAGAGGGTTGTTGAGGAGCGCCTCGCTGTAGACGCCGTCGCCTCTGCCCAGCTTCTGCTCGGTCCGGACCAGCGACGCCGAGCTTCCCACCTTGAGGCGGTCGTTCAACTCGTGGTTAAAATTGAGTCGCAGCGACCGCCGCGTGAAATCCTGACCCTGCAGGATGCCCCGCTGCGTGAGCAGTCCCCCGCTCAATGCGAAGCGCGTCCGCTCGTCGCCGCCCGCGATGCGGATCTCGTTGTTGACCTGCTGGCCTTCCCGCAGCACCAGATCCTGCCAATTGGTGGCGCCCCGTCTGGATCGACGCCAGCTCGACCGGCAAGAACAGTTGCGCATCGCCGGAATCGCAGGCCGCTACGCCGACGTCGCAATGGTAGTTCCCGACCGTGCGATTGGCGTCGCGCTTGAGCTGCGCGTACTGCTGGCCGTTCATCATCTGCACCCGGGATCGCTCCTGCTGGACCCCGACGTAGCTGTCGTACGTGAAGGTCGTCGGTCCCGCGCTGCCCTGGCGCGTGGTGATGAGCACGACGCCATTCGCGCCCCGCGAGCCGTAGATCGCTGTGGCCGAGGCATCCTTCAAGATCTCGATCGACGCGATGTCGTTGGGGCTCAGATCGGTGACGCCTGCCGCGGGAATCCCGTCCACCACGTACAGCGGATCGTTGCCGGCGGTGATCGAGCGCGCGCCGCGCACCCGGACGCGGACGCCGTCGCCCGGCTTCTGACCCGTGTTCACGATGTCCACGCCCGCCGCCCGTCCCTGGAGCGCGTCGACGGTGTTCACCGTGGGCGTGGTGTTCAAGTCTGCGGCTGCGACGGAGGATTGGGAGCTCGTGACGTCTCTGCGGACCTGGGTGCCGTAGCCGACCACGACGACTTCCTGCAGTGCGACGGGCAGCGGCTGCAGGCGGAGGTTCGTGGTCGCGGTCTGGCCGGCTGCCACCACCACGCCAGGGATCTCGCCTACCTCGTACCCGATCAGCCGGGCCTGCAGTCGGTAGGTGCCTGGAGGGACCTGGGCGATGGTGAACCGGCCGTCGTGATCGGCCGTGGCGGCGAGGCTCGTGCCCAGCACACTCACCCGGACCTCCGGCAGAGCGAGGCCGGTCTCCTGGGCGGTCACGACCCCGGCGATCACACCGGTCTCAGGGGCGACAGGCCCCGCCTGCTCGGCCGCCTGCTGGGCCCGCCCCACTCGGAGCGGCAGCAGCACGCAAAGCAGTAAGGAAAGGGAAAGGCTCGGAGAAACGGCGGTGCGACGGCGCGTCCGCATCGATCCTCCCGGTCGACGGCGTTCCAGTTTCAGCGTGCGACCGCAAGCGCCGTGCCCCTCGTGACGTCGGTCACGCGGTGCGTGACGCCACGCGCCGCGATCGGTGGCGCGATGCTCGCGTCCTACGGGTGTCGCGCAGCCGCGACGCGGCGCGGGCGTAGTGCGGGACCCGACCGACGCTGCGACGGCGCGGCGAGGGCGGGCGCATGTCTTGCGACGCAGCGCCGCGCGCCGCACCATAGTCACACGCTCATGACCTCACCAACTGCCATCGACCGGCGGGCAGCGCTGCGCCAGGCCGCTCTCGTGTTGGGCGGCGTGCTCTCCGCGCCGCTCGCCGCGGGCGTGCTGGCGGGGTGCGAGGCGCGTGGAACGCCGGACGCCGCTTGGCGTCCCCGCGCCCTCACGCCGGACCAGGCCGAGCTCGTGGCCACCATCGCCGAGCAGATTCTGCCGGCGACGGACACCCCGGGGGCCCGTGACGTGGGGGTCCACCGGTTCATCGACGCGCTGCTGGCGGAGTCGTACCCGGCCGGGGAGCGGGAGCGCTTCGTGGCCAGCCTGACGGACCTCGGCCGCGCCTTTCAAGCGAGCACGCCGGACCAGCAGCGCGCCCTGCTCGAGCGGCTGGATCGCGAGGCGGCACCGTTCTTCCGCACGCTCAAGGACCTGACGCTCGTCGGCTATTACACATCCGAGATCGGCGCCACGCGCGAGCTGCACCATGTCCCGGTTCCGGGCCGTTACGACGGGTGCGTCCCTCTCGCGCAGGTCGGACGGACGTGGGCGGTGTGACCCGCGAAGATCCCTACGACGCCATCGTCGTCGGCTCCGGCATCACGGGCGGCTGGGCCGCCAAGGAGCTGTGCGAAAACGGGCTGAAGACGCTCGTGCTCGAGCGCGGACGGCACGTGGAGCACGGGAAGGACTACGTCACGGAGTGGCTGCAGCCCTGGCAGCTCCCCCACCGCGGCCGCGGCGAGCAGGCGCTGTACGAGCGCGACTACCCCATCCAGAGCAAGAACTACGCGTTCGGCGAGGCGACCCGACACTTTTTCGTGAACGATCGCGAGCATCCCTACGTCACGCCCCACGACCAGCCGTTCCGCTGGATCCGGGGCTACCAGCTGGGCGGGCGCAGCCTGATCTGGGGCCGGCTGTGCTGGCGCTGGAGCGACCTCGACTTCGAGGCGAATCTGAGGGACGGCCACGGTGTCGACTGGCCGATCCGCTACAAAGATCTCGCCCCCTGGTACGCCCACGTCGAGCGCTTCGTCGGGGTGAGCGGCGAGCGACTGGGTCTGCCGCACCTGCCCGACGGCGAGTTCCTGCCTCCCTGGGAATTGAACTGCGCCGAGCACGTCGTGAAGCGCGGGATCGAGCGCGCGTTCCCCGGGCGCCACATGACGATCACGCGGGTCGCGAATCTCACGCAGGCGCTCGACGGCCGCGGGCCGTGCCGGGCCCGGAACCAGTGCGCCCGCGGCTGCAGCTACGGCGGTTACTTCTCGAGCTTGAGCGCGACGTTACCGGCGGCGCAACGCACCCGCAGACTCACCATCGTGACCGATGCGATCGTGCACAGCGTGACGTACGACGAGCGCAAGGATCGGGCGACCGGCGTGCGCGTGATCGACCGGAATACGAAAGAGACGCGCGAGTACGCCGGGCGCCTGATCTTTCTCTGCGCCTCGACGCTCGGCACCGCGCAGATTCTCCTGAGCTCTGCGACGCGCCGCTTTGCGACGGGACTCGCCAACTCGAGCGGCGCAGTGGGCCACAACCTGATGGACCACATCTCCAAGGCCGGTGCCAGCGGCACCGTGCCCGGCCTCGAGGACAAGTACGTGTACGGCCGGCGGCCGACCGGGACGTACGTCCCGCGGTTCCGCAATCTCGGCGGCAGGGGAGACGCCAAGCTGGGGTTCGTCCGTGGCTATGGCATCCAGGCGGGCGCGGGACGGGACGGCTGGACGCGCGGCACGGAGCTGCCCGCACTGGGGGCGGAGTTGAAGCGGCAGCTGCGGGAGCCCGGCCCGTGGCAGATGACGCTGCAGGGATACGGCGAGTGTCTGCCGCGCCAGGAGAACTACGTCGATCTCGACCCCGCGCGCACGGACCAGTGGGGGATCCCGCTGTTGCGGGTGCACTGTGCCTGGAGCGAAAACGAGCGCGCTATCCGCGAAGACGTAAAGACCCAGTCGGCCGAGATGCTCGAGGCGGCGGGGTGCAAGGAGGTCGAGACGTACGACCACGACGGTCCGCCGGGGTTCAGCGTGCATGAGATGGGGACGGCGCGCATGGGCCGTGATCCCAGGACGTCCGTACTCAACGCCCACAACCAGGCGCACGACGTGCCCAACCTGTTCGTCACCGACGGCGCGTGCATGGCGAGCTCGTCTTGCGTGAATCCGTCGCTCACCTACATGGCGCTCACCGCGCGCGCGGTGGACTACGCGGTGGGCGAGCTCAAGCGCGGCAAGCTGTGAGCACCCGGGCCGCGCAGGCACAGGTCGCGGCGACGTCCTTCTTTGCGCTGTTCGCGATCGTCGGCATCGCCCTCTACGGCCTGCCGTTCTTTTACGACTCCATGGTGCGCGAGTTCGGATGGTCCCGCGCCCAGGTCACGTCGGGCAACGCGATCTCCAAGCTGATCGTCGGGCCGCTGTTCGGCTTTCTCGCCGGCTGGCTGGTGGACCGCTTCGGCCCGCGGCGCCTCATGGTCGCGGGGATCGTGATGGCGGGGATCGCTCTCGTGGGGCTGGGGATGATCCGCACCTTGGCCGGCTTCTACTTCTTCTATCTCTTCAACGCGCTCGGCAATGTGTGCGGCGGCCCGCTGCCCAACCAGGTGCTGTTGTCGCGCTGGTTCACAGCGGCACGCGGCCGTGCCATGGGATTCGCTTATCTCGGAATCGGCATCGGAGGCGCGTTGGTGCCGTTCCTGGCGGTGTGGCTGACGCGGGCCGTCGGGTGGCAGGGCGCGCTGCAGGCGCTCGGACTGCTCATCGTCGTCGCGGCCTTGCCACTCGCCCTCTTCGTCAGGGAGTCGCCGTCCTCCGCAACCTCCCCCGACCTCCCCCGACCCCCGGCCGGCCGAGTGTTCCGTGCACCAGCGTTCTATCTTCTGCTCGCCGGCAGCGTGTGCTCGATCGCCGCCGTCGGCGGGACGAACCAGCACTTGAAGCTTTTCCTCAGTCTCGATCACGGGTTCACGCAAGGGGCGGCCGCACAGATCGCGTCGTTGGTGCTCGCCTCCAGCCTCGTCGGTCGGCTGGGTATGGGGTGGCTGGCGGACCGGTTCCCGAAGAAGTACGTCATGCTGCTGATCTATGTGCTGGTCGCGTCGGCAATCCCGCTCTTGTTCCTGGTCGGCACGCCGGGAGCGATCTACCTGTTCGCCGTCGTCTTCGGCATCGGCCTGGGCGGCGAGTACATGCTGATCCCGCTCATGGCCGCGGAGCTGTTCGGTGTGGGTGTGCTCGGCCGGGTCATGGGTGTCGTGCTCACCGCCGACGGCGTCGCGGAAGCAGTCGCGCCCGTGCTCGTGGGGCGGCTGCGGGACGTGAGCGCGAGCTACGGCACCGGCTTCCTCGTGCTGATCGGCTTCGCGCTCGCGGGCGCGGCCGCGATTTCATTCCTGCCGTCCTCACCCCCTGTCGCTCTCGGATCCTCACCCCCTGACCCCCTCTCCTTCCAGGAGAGGGGGAACCCGGGGACGCGTTTAGTCCCCCCTCTCCCGAAGGGAGAGGGGGATAGGGGGTAAGGACATGAGAATCGGCGTCATTATGAACGGCGTCACCGGGCGCATGGGGCTGAACCAGCACCTCGTGCGCTCGATCCTCGCCATCCGGGAGCAGGGCGGCGTTCCCGTGCCCGGCGGCGACCGGCTCGTCCCCGACCCGATCCTGGTGGGAAGAAACGAGGCGAAGCTACGGGAGATCGCCGCCGCGCACGGCCTGACGCGCGTCTCGACCGACCTGGACGCCTGCCTCGCGAACCCGGCGGACGAGATCTACTTCGACGCCACGGTGACGAGCCTCCGCGTCAGCCACGTGCGTCGCGCCATCGCGGCCGGCAAGCACGTCTACTGCGAGAAGCCGGTCGCCGCGACCATGGCCGAGGCGCTCGAGCTCGCACGGTCGGCCAGCCGGCGCGGCGTGAAGCACGGCGTCGTGCAGGACAAGCTGTTCCTCCCCGGCATCCGTAAGCTCAAGCGATTGGTGGAAGACGGGTTCTTCGGCCGCATCCTGAGCGTGCGCGGCGAATTCGGGTACTGGGTGTTCGAGGGCGACGACGCGGGAACGCCCCCACAGCGCCCATCCTGGAATTACCGCCAGGAAGATGGCGGCGGAATCGTGCTCGACATGTTCCCCCACTGGCGCTACCTGCTCGACCACACCTTCGGCCCGGTCACCGCCGTGCAGTGCACCGGTGTCCGGCTCATCCCCGAGCGCGTGGGCGAGCAGGGCCGCCGCTACGCCGCGACGGCCGACGACGCTGCGTACGCCACGTTCGCGCTGGACGGTCCCGACGGGGAGATCCTCGCGCAGTTCAACTCGTCGTGGGCGGTGCGCGTGTACCGCGATGACCTGTTGCAGATCCAAGTCGATGGTACGCTGGGGAGCGCCGTGGCGACCTTGCACGGCTGCAGGATCCAGCGCCGCGCCGACACGCCGCGTGCGGTGTGGAGTCCCGATGAGCCCAACGACGTCGATTATCAGGCTTCATGGCAGGACTTGCCCGACGACGGCCGGTTCGACAACGCCTTCAAGCTCCAATGGGAGCGGTTCCTCCTGCATGTCGCCACGGGCGCCCCGTTCCCGCATGATTTCTACGAGGGCGCGAAGGGGGTCCAGCTCGCGGAGCTGGCGCTCCAGTCGTGGGCGGAACGGCGGTGGGTGGACGTCGCGGATCTCGCCCGTGGGCACGCGGCTCCGGCCGGCGGGGACGCCGCCCTCGGCGGCCGGCGCCGCGTGCCTGCGGGCGTCATCCACCTGCCCCTGGCCGACGGTAGCGTCGCCCCGTACACGCTGCACGCGCCGCGTGTGTGGCCGGTGCCTGCCGAACCGATTCGGTGCAGGGTAGCCTACGCGGCCGCGCACGTCGTGAGCGACCCCCTGGCCGACGCTGATCCGCTCGCCGATGCATTCATCGACTGGGACGCCACGCTCGCGTATCGCCGCCTCCTCTGGTCTCTCGGTCTCGGTGTCGCCGAAGCGATGGACACGGCCCAGCGCGGCATGGGGCTCGACTGGCGCGCGGCGCAGGAGCTGATCCGCCGCTCGCTCGCCGAAGCGCGCGCGACCGGTGGGGCGATTGCGTGCGGCGCGGGAACCGACCAGCTCGCCCCGGCCGGCGGCGTCACGCTGGCCGAGGTGGAGCGCGCCTACGAGGAGCAGGTCAGTTACGTGGAAGGGCAGGGTGGACGGGTGATCCTGATGGCGAGCCGGGCCCTGGCGCGCTCGGCGCGCGGGCCGGACGACTACGCCCGCGTTTACGGAACCGTGCTTCGGCGGGTCACTCACCCCGTGATTCTCCACTGGCTCGGCGACGTGTTCGATCCCCAGGTCGCCGGCTACTGGGGCTCACGTGACGTCGACGAGGCCATGGACGCCTGCCTGGGGATCATCTGCGAGCACCACGCCAAGATCGACGGGATCAAGATCTCCCTGCTCGACGCCGGGCGCGAGGTCGCGATGCGTCGCCGGCTTCCCGCCGGCGTCCGCCTGTACACCGGTGACGACTGCAACTACGACCGCCTCATTCTTGGCGACGCGCGTGGTCACAGCGACGCGCTGCTCGGCATCTTCGACGCGATTGCGCCCGCGGCATCGGCCGCGCTGCGGGCGCTCGACCGCGGCGACGTGCCGGCCTATCGCGCGGCACTCGAGCCCACGGTGCCGCTGGCGCGTCACATCTTCCAGACCCCGACCCATGCGTACAAGACCGGGATCGTGTTCCTCGCCTACCTGAACGGCCATCAGCCGCATTTCCGGATGATCGGTGGCGCCGAGAGCTGGCGCTCCGTGCCGCACCTCGCCGAGCTGTTCCGGCTCGCGGACGCGGCGGGGCTGCTCGTAGACCCCGATAGCGCGGTGGATCGGATGCGGCGGGTACTGGCGCTCGCGGGCGTGGACTGACCGATGGACGACCTCGCGCGGCTCAGCTTCAATCAGATCACCGCCGAGCGCGCGAGTCTCAAGCAAGTCGTCGACGCCTGCGCCCGACACGGCGTGCCGTACGTCGCCGTGTGGCGCGACAAACTCGTCGAGCTGGGCGTGAAGGCGGCGGCCTCCCTGCTGCGTGACGCGGGCGTCCGCGTCTCGAGTGTGTGTCGCGGCGGAATGTTTCCAGCGGCCACTCGTGAAGAGCGGGCAGCACGGATCGAGGAGAATCGGCGCGCGGTAGACCAAGCGGCGGTGCTCGGCGCGGAGGTGCTGGTGCTGGTGTGTGGGGCGGCGCCCGACAAGGACATCGCGGCCGGCCGGCGCATGGTGGCCGACGGCATTGCGGAGCTCGTCCCATACGCCCGGGAGCGTGGTGTGCGCCTCGGCATCGAGCCAATGCACCCGGGATTCGCGGCCGAGCGCTCCTGCATCACCACGCTGCGCGAAGCGCGCCTCCTCGCCGAGCGCTTCGATCTCTCCTCGGTCGGCGTGGTGGCCGACGTCTATCACATTTGGTGGGACCCCGAGTTGTACGATCAGCTGGCGCGCGCGGCCGGCCGGCTGGCGGGGTTCCACGTCTCCGACTGGCTCGTCCCCGTGCACGACATCCTGATGAACCGCGGGATGATGGGCGATGGTGTGATCGAGCTGTGCCGCATCCGCGCTGCCGTGGAGCAGGCGGGCTACGCCGGCGCGATCGAAGTCGAGATCTTCAACCAGGCCGTATGGGACACACCGCTCGATACGCTGGTGCCGCTGGTGAAGGAGCGGTATCTCACCTGCGTGTGAGGACGTCAACGGAGGCAACATGAGGACGATTCGGCTCTGGTGCGTCGCCGTGGCGATGGTCGGACCCCTCGCCGCTCAAGCGATTCCTGTGGACCGCAACGACATCACAGGCGTGGTGACGGGTCCGAACGGACCCGAGGCGGGAGTCTGGGTGATCGCTGAAACGCACGATCTACCGACGAAGTTCGTCCGCATCGTGGTGACCGACGATCAGGGACGCTACCTGATCCCCGACCTCCCCAAGGCGACATACGCGGTGTGGGTGCGCGGGTACGGGCTCGTCGATTCACCCAAAGTTCAGGCCGCGCCGGGGAAGGCGCTGAACTTGACCGCCGTGCCGGCCGCCGATCCGCGCGCGGCCGCGCAGTACTATCCGGCCGGCTACTGGTTTTCGCTGCTCCGGGTGCCGGACAAGAGCGAGTTCGCGGCGGCCACCTCGACCGGAGCCGATGAGACCCGCAGGGCCCCGGCGGTGAAAAGCCAGGCCGAGTGGTTGCGGATCATAAAGTCGGGCGGGTGCTGGTCCTGTCATCAGCTGGGCAGCAAGGGCACGCGGGAGATTCCCGCGGCACTGGGATCGTTTCCGTCCTCGGTCGCCGCGTGGGAGCGGCGGCTGCAGTCGGGACAGGCCGGTGCCCAGATGATGGGCACGCTGAGCCAGCTGGGCGCGCAGCGCGCCCTCGCGCTGTTCGCCGACTGGACCGATCGCATCGCCGCCGGCGAGGTGCCCGCTCCGCCTCCCCGGCCTCAGGGCGTGGAGCGCAACGTGGTGATCACCGAGTGGGACTGGGCGGACCCCAAGGCGTATCTACACGACGAGGTCTCGACCGACAGACGACACCCCACGCTCAACGCGAACGGCTCGCTCTATGGGTCGCTCGAGTTGAGCGCCGATTACTTGCCCGTACTGGATCCGGCGCGCAACGCCACGGCCCGAGTCCCGCTGACGGTGCGGGATGCCACTACGACGCCGGCCGCCGGGTCGCAGATGCTGCAGCCGTCGCCCTACTGGGGCAGCGAGCTCATCTGGACCAGCAAGGCCAACGTGCACAATCCAATGTTCGACGAACGGGGCCGCGTCTGGCTCACCGCCACGGTGCGGCCGCCGGACAATCCCGCCTTCTGCAAAGCAGGCTCGAGTCATCCGTCGGCCAAGCTGTTTCCACTCGCCCGGGCCGGCCGTCACCTCGCGGTGTACGACCCGAGAACCAAGCAGCTCACCCACATCAGTACCTGCTTCAGCACACACCACCTGATGTTCGCGGAAGACGCGAGCCGGACGCTTTGGACGTCGGGCGGTGGCCCGGTCGTGGGCTGGCTGAACACGAAGCTGTTCGACCAGACGGGCGACGAGGAAAAGTCACAGGGCTGGACGGCCCTGATTCTCGACACCAACGGCAACGGCAAGCGGGACGATTACGTGGAGCCCGACCAGCCGGTCGATCCCGCCAAGGACAAGAGGATCTCCGCCGGCCTGTACGCCGTCGCGCCGGCTCCCGACGGGTCGATTTGGGGAACGTCCCTGGGCTTCCCGGGCGCGATCGTGCGGCTCGATCCGGGATCGCATCCGCCGGAAACGGCGCTCGCGGAATTGTACGAGCTGCCGCTCAATCAGTCGGGCGAGCCGGTCGAGGGGTTCTCACCTCGGGGCGGAGACGTGGATCGAAACGGCGTCTACTGGACGGCCCTCGCGAGCGGCCACCTCGCGAGCTTCGACCGCAGGAAGTGTAAGGGTGCGCTCAACGGTCCCACCGCGACCGGGCGACATTGCCCGGAGGGTTGGACATTCTATCGGGAGCCGTTGCCCCAGCTCCAGGGTGTGTCGACGCCGGGGAGCGCCGAGGCCAGCTACTACACCTGGGTCGATCAGTTCGGCGCCCTCGGCTTGGGTGCGAACCTCCCGATCGACACCGGCAATGGGTCGGAAGGGCTGCTCGTCCTCAAAGACGGCGAATGGATCGTGCTGCGCGTACCGTATCCGATGGGGTTCTACACGAAGTGGATGGACGGCCGGATCGACGATCCGAACGCCGGGTGGAAAGGGCGGGGCCTGTGGGCGACGGTGAGCACCCGCGCGCCGTTCCACATGGAAGGCGGTAAGGGCACCACCAGCAAGGTGCTGCACTTCCAGTTGCGCCCCGACCCGCTCGCCCGATGAGCGGGGCGGCCATGCGCAAGGTCTGGCTCGTGGGTCTGCTCGTCCCGTTGGTGTCGGGCGCGGCGGATCTGCCCATGAACTACGTGGCAGGCAAGGTGATCGAGCTGAACGACAACGGCGCCTGGTCCTGGTTCATGGACGAGCGGGCCATCGTGGACGACGGCAAGCTCATCGTGGGATCGGTGCGCGCCGTGGGCGACTATCACAACGATCGCGATGCCGACTGGGGCAACGTGGAGGTGTCCGTCTACGGTCTCGCGTCGGGGGCCGCGCAGCATACGGTGCTGCATCGCCATTTGCAGCAGGACGACCACGCGAGCCCCGCGTTCCTCGCGCTCCCGGACGGCCGCTATCTCGCGATGTATACGCAACACGGAGTCGAGCGGCGCATCTATTACCGGTTCTCCGAGCCCCACAATGCCCTGCGGTGGGGACCGGAGGCGACCTTCGATACGCCGGGGAGTGCCGCGCAGCCGCTGCGCGGCAACAACGTCACGTACTCGAACCTGTTCCGGCTGTCATCGGGCCGCATCGTTAATTTCTTCCGGGGCGTTGGGCTCGAGCCGAACTACATGTATTCCGACGACACCGGCCGCACCTGGACCTACGGCGGCCGCGTGGCCCACGGCACCCGCGGCGGGTACAGTCCCTATCTGAAATACGCCTTCGACGGCGTGGGGACGATTCACTTCGTGATGACGGAGAATCACCCGCGCAATTACGACAACAGCCTGTATCACGCGTTCATCCGGGACGGCGGCATCTATCTCTCCGACGGGACGCGTCGGGCCACGCTCAGCGAGACGACGGAGACGGACGTCAACGCGTGGGACCTGACGCGGGTG
>Ga0209055_1002038_pt1 | contig 12942 bp, 11 predicted proteins | sample GraSoiAngelo_110_FD_185875 | JGI IMG/M metagenome (GOLD analysis project Ga0209055, IMG submission 185875) | Grasslands soil microbial communities from the Angelo Coastal Reserve, California, USA - 14_0903_12_30cm (SPAdes) (version 2) | ecosystem: Environmental > Terrestrial > Soil > Grasslands ... | reverse complement strand
GAGCGACGGAGGTCGGAGAGCATAGCCACCGCTTCCTCCTAGGCAAAAGTAGGGCAAAAGGAACATGTTACAATCGCTAAGGCGCGACCTAGACAACCCAATCGTCTCTTCCCCTCACATGCCTTGAACCCGTGGGATTTTCGATAAGCCAAGGTTGTAACATCCCTTCAAAGTCCTATTGGAAGCAGCCTTCAGCCCTGTCTCTGCCCGCAAGACGGGCAGAAGAAAAGGCCAGAGTCGTAGGGATGTCCGCATTTCTTGCAGATTACCTGCACCCCAGATTGGGCGGCAACGGACCCCACGTGGGAAGATGGAGAAGGTGTTGGGGCTGGATCTGGGACGAAGACTCCGATTATCGCGGTGATGACTCCAGCGACGAATATTATTCCACCGAGGACGAAGTAGACTATGTCGGTCACGCAGGCAAAAACGTTGCCTGAGAGGATCGTCCCTAGACAGGAAGAGAAAGCGGATAAGGTCACCAGAGGACCCAAGATAACCATGCCGATTCCGACGAAGAAGATTACCGGTCGCATTTGTTTCGAGACACGCTACAATGGCTCGAACTGATTTGTCTGCCTCGGGGCTTTCTAAGCCTCCGTAACTAACCTTCTAAGCTAATGGGAAACGATGGAAGCTTTGACTCCATGGCACCTAAGTGTCGGGACGCTACGACGTGGACTGACTCAAGAGGTGTGCCTGTCGATTGAAACGTTCAGTTCCTTCAGATAACAAGGCGAATCGGCCGATCCTCCGGCAAGCGAGAATGTTGCATCTGCCCGGACTTTGAAACGGACGTTCTTGGTCTCTCCACCAAAGACAGCCCTGACCTCCCCTAGTTTGGCACTGTTGACGGATTCAGCAATGATCTTCAGATTCTTGTCGCGTCGACCGAACCACGCAATGAGACTATCCCGCAGGATATGTCCAGTCTTGTTGAATGGAATCCCCTTGTGCTTCTCGTTAAATTCCAGCGTCAGGGCCTTCCGCGATTCCTTTGCCACGGATTCAACGTAGCCGAGAAGCCTTTGGGAATCATCTTTCCCCGCTAGTTTGTCAGTCATCCTTGACTCCTCTTCGTGTACTCTCCCGCCTGCCATCTTTCACGTACAAATCATCTGGTCTCACCATCTACCTCGACGGCCCCGGGACCTTCCTCGCTGGTCGTAACGTCGTTGAGGTCTCCTACCGCCACCGCCGCCCATAGGCCGACCTGGAAGGTGAATCCGAGGAATGTTGAGGCCAGGAACGTCGGGTGGACTAATCTCATCAAGCGTCGCGGAGGTCATACGCCTCAATCCCTCGAATACAGCCCAATCCTCCCTGGTGAGAAAAGAGATAGCGATGCCTCTTCTTCCCGCCCGAGCAGTCCTACCGATCCTGTGAAAATACATCCCAGGCTCTTCCGGCATATCATAATTGATGACGTGACTTACCTTCGGAATATCCAGACCCCGCGCCGCTACATCCGTGGCAATCAAGAGACCCGTCTTGCCCGTCCGGAAAGCCTGAATGGCCATGTCTCGCTGCCGTTGAGAAAGGTCGCCATGGATCGCCATTGCATCATAACGATTAGCGTGCAGTGCTTGAGCAAGCCTGTCGCATCGAATTTTAGTAGCGCAGAACACAAGACCTCTACTAATCAGGTCCTTTTCTAGAAAACTGCATAATACTCTGAACTTATCATCCTCCTCAACCTGGACAATTTTCTGGTCAACGGTGTCAACCGACAGCTCATCGCTGTCAATGAATATTGTGAGAGGGTTGCGAAGATACCGATGGCTAAGTCGGACGATCTCTTCTGGCATAGTGGCGGAGAACAGAGCCGTCTGATGGTTCTTCGGGACCTGATTCAGTATGTAGTTGATGTCGTCGATGAAACCCATGTCAAGCATTCGGTCCGCCTCATCTAGAACGACAAATTTCACATTGTCGAGCCTGACGGTTCTCCTTTCCATGTGGTCTGTCAGTCTCCCAGGAGTGGCGACAATGATCTTGGCCCTTGGGTCCTGCAACCGGTCTATCTGAAGGTTGATGCTCTGGCCTCCGTAGACTGGAACGGCCCGAATCCTAAGGTGCCGGGCCAGTTTCGCGAACTCCCCCGCGACCTGTTCGGCCAGTTCGCGTGTCGGCGCGAGAACGAGACCCTGTATCCCATTAGCCTCAGGCCTAATGTTCTGAAGCATGGGGACCGCGTAAGCGAGTGTCTTACCGCTTCCGGTATGAGCCTGACCAATCAAGTCCCGACCTTTGAGGATGGGGGCAATAGCCTCAGCTTGTATCGGGAAGAGCTCGTCAAAACCCATGTCCTTGATGCCCTGCAACAGCCGAGGGTCTAGGTCGAAAGCCTCGAACTGGCCCACTGCGCTCAATCTGCTTCACATTGCCCCAACAAGGGGAAGATAAAGAATCGTCATTCCAAGGTTAGGCTTAAGCGGAACCATTTGAGAGCATAGAGTAGTGAACACACTGAATGGTGAAGATCTCTAGAGAGAGAATCACGCTACTCCTACTTCTAGCATTTGTACTTCTTACAGTTCAAGCCTCCCTCCCTCAGAAAGCCCACGCACAATCTAGCGTCTACGTGGCATCTCTAAACCAAGATATCGACCCCGGCGGCCAAGACTTCGTCGTCTCATCCATCAACGATGCCACCTCATCGGGAATACACAACTTCATTCTCATTCTCAACACGAACGGTGGAAGCGGAGTCAATATGGAGAACATCATCAGTGCAATATCCAGCTATGAGGGAAATGGCAACAACTTTACAACCCTCGTTGCTCCCACTAGCGCGCACGCATTTAGCGCAGGAGCATACATCGCCGAATCTTCAGATAATATCTTCATGATGCCTGGCACTCTCATCGGAGCCGCTACACCAATCGTAAGCGGAATCCCCACAGGCGAGGAGAATTCGACCCTCTCTAAAGATATCGGAGCCTTCAAGGCATACATGATAACGCTAACCGGAAACCATCATCGAAACGCAACCGCTGCCGCGCTTATGGTTACCCCCCCAGCCCAGACCTATGATTGTCAGACTTTCAACTCATGCGCTGCCCAACAGTTGGGCGTCATAAACCGGGTCCTTAACGCTAACAACACACAACAAGCCCTGACTCTACTCGGAGCGGGAGATGCTACAATTCACACTCCCGGAACAGCTTCAATCTTCCTCTCGATAATCAGCGATCCAAACCTTGACAGCATACTTTTCCTGGCAGGGGTCTTCGCCATACTTGCTGACCTCTATCATCCAACCATCATATTCACCGTCGTGGGCGCCGCCGCGATCGCACTTGCCCTCTTAGGACTAGGGGTATTCGGAGCACCGATAGTCTCGATCATCCTCATGATGATAGGAGCCATCTTTATCTTCCTAGAACTCAAAACTCATCATGGCGTCAGCGCGATCGCCGGCGTCATAATCTTCATCGTCGGCTTCCTCCTCATCTTCAGCCTACCCTCATCAACCCCAGCACCACCATCAGCTCCGTCAGGATCAGGCACATTCATCCAGATCAGCGTTCTCACATACACAATACTCGGAATTGTCGGAGGCGGGGGAGTCCTAGGAAGCATCTACCTCTACCGAGTCCGCGAGACGCTTATGCACAGACCGCCAGCGCAAAATCCCAAGGCTATAATAGGTAAGACGGGTCGCCTGACGAGTGACTTGAAAGCCGGCGAAGTCGCCACAGCAAACATCGGCGCGGAAGACTTCACGGTGACCGGCTCATCAGACTTGCCTAGTGGCACCCTAGTCAGGGTCAAGGATATCCAAGGGCTCAGATTGATAGTCGAAAAGATGGAGAATTAGAGATGTTTCTAAGCTCAGTCATCCTCCAAGCCAGCGACATCACGCTTTACGTCGAGATATTCTTCATAATCATTCTCCTAATCATTTTCCTCGCACTCTTCGCTGCTTCTATCAAGATCGTACGGGAATACGAGCGCGTGGTTCAATTCCGGCTCGGTCGATTGACCGGTTCAAAGGGCCCTGGAATAGTCCTAATCCTGCCCGTCATCAACAGATTGGTCAAGGTCGATCTGAGAGAGAGATATCTTGAGGTGCCTCACCAGACTGCAATTACCAAAGACAACGCACCCGTAGACATCGACTTCCTCATCTACTACAAAGTCGTAGACGCTTCGGCAAGCATTGTTCAAGTGCAGAACTTTACCGGTGCCTCGGTAGGACTCGCCACCACCACGCTGAGAGCAGTTGTTGGTGACATTCCACTCGACGAGTTGCTGTCGAAGAGGGAACAGATCAACTCTATTCTGAGAACAAGGCTGGACGAAGTGACCGAGCGGTGGGGAATCAAAGTTACGAACGTCGAGATCCGAGAAATCAGACCTCCAAAAGACGTTCAGGACGCCATGGTCAAGCAAATGACCGCCGAGAGGAGCAGACGGGCACTGGTCACAGAATCCGACGGCATTCGGGAGTCCTCAGTTCTCAAGGCTGAAGGAGCGAAGAACGCAGCTATCCTGCAAGCAGAAGGACAAAAGCAGTCTGCGATCCTAGTAGCCGAGGGTAACAAGCAATCCCAGATTCTTGTAGCGGATGGTTATGCCCAAGCATTGGGTCTCATTTTCTCTGCTGCCAAAAACATCGACTCGAAGACAATGGCTCTCCAATACTTGGACATGCTCAAAGCGTTAGGTGCTGGGGCATCGACAAAATACATCCTGCCAATGGAGTTCACCAGCATGATTTCCAAACTGAAAGAATTTGTTCAAGAGTCTTCGAAGGACTAGGCCACATCAGACTCTTACCTTAAGTTTCATTAAGCCTCTACATCTTAACGCCGAAACCCATGACGCCGGAGAAGACGACTAGGCTCGGAACGAAGACTATTCAATACTTCATCATTCTAGTATTAGTCATCGCCATCGCCGGTTCTGCGACGTACGCCGTCATGAGCGACACCTCAATTCACGGACTAACCGTGAAATTCTACAATGTTTCCAGATATTGCACCACCTCCACGACCGCCGTCCTCGCATTCAACTTCAGCCAAGTAGTAGTCTACAGCAGTGCATCACTCGAAACATCTCTCTCGCACGTGCACTTCACAATGTCCGTCGACGGAGTCCTAGTCGGAAGCGTGAGCGCTCAAGACTCAAAGTTCGGTCCCGGTCAAAGCGTTTCATACTCGGTGACATTCAGCAACACAACCCTTGACCCGCATTCTCAACCTCTCAAATCCAACATAATTCTTGGAATCACGGCCTTGGTAGGCGCGGGACTTTACAGTTCGACGACAACAGCATCGGACTCCGAGCTCATAACATTCTCCGGCACCCTTTGCTAGTGCAAGAACAATCTGCAAAGGCGAATTTTGGGCCAAACGCCTCAAGTCTACCAAATTCTGGCGGTTTCAGTCCTAACAATCCCTACGCCATCATGACAGGAATGACAATCTCCAACCCGTCGCCGGAAGACTGTTCCCGTCAAGCAAACGCAGCATTATCGGCTTGAATCACGTCAAGAATCCGATAACTTGGAGTCATGCGGAATGCTTTTCTTCTCATCACTAACACCCTTGGGCATGCCGAAGAAGAATGGAATACCAAAGTCCCTCCTCGCGGACATCAAAGCAGTAAAGACACGACTCTCAGGCCTAGAGAGGCCGAAGGCTATCCTTTCCGACATTGGCAGCCTAAAGTCGAGACTAGCAAGTCTCGAGAAGGCGCACGCGTCCACCAACAAAGAACTCAAGAACATCTCAGAAGCTCTGAAACGACAGGAGAGCACCGTCGCCCAGTTGGGCAAGAAACCAGCGAAGAAAGAGAAGCGCAAACCCAGTGAATACAACCTCTTCCTGAAGGACAAAATGTCGGCCGGCATGAGCATGGTAGACGCTGTCAAGGCGTGGAAGGAGAAAGAGGGCGGATCGTCCTCCACTTCATCCTCCATGAGACAGCCCGGTCAAGACTGGCAGTCCCCATCTCAGCAATACTAGCCAAAGGCATCTCAGTCGAGGAGCAAAGGCGCGGGGAAAGTAGCTAACGCCCTCGACAACCCCTTTTTCGTTTCAGAATAGTCTCGAGACTATGTCCTGCGTTTCGAAAAAATAAGGGGGGAGTAGTGGTGGAGGAGTTGGCCTGGCTCAATCGAGAAGTTTGACCGCTTCGGCTCGGGGAATAGCTAGCAAGGTTTCAATGCTCAGGTGATCGCCGCCTCTCATCAAGGCCTTAAGCGCTGTCTTCTCGTTCGGAGCCTCAAGGATAACTACTGCATCGTATCTTCCAAATGTCCAGTACGCTTGCAACAGATTGCCGCCCTCGCGTTTCAAGTGCTCCCAATTCTTGTCCATCTCAGCTATCGTTTCCTTGGTTGGTTTCTTTCTCCACTTTGCTAAGCTAACAAATATCGTTCTGATTTCACCTTCCACTCACAGTTGGGTATTTTCAAAACCTCTCTTTGGCATCCAGATCCCGTTCAGCTCTCGATGCCGAATAAGCTTTCTGCGATGGCCCGAATAATTTGAAATAAGCATAGCCTGGTGCACAAAAGCACCGACTCTAGCTTTAGGCTAGGGTCGCATAGGCATTTCCGCGAGAACGGAGCGCAATTTCAGTTGGACAACTTAAGCTTCCTGACACTTTACGAAGGCTCAAATGGATACTCCGTGCTTAAGCCCGTCAAGTATCCAAGTGAGACGTGCATAGAACCGGCTCAGACCGGAATAGGGTAATTTGCAATTGGCACATCCACCAAGGGTAAAGAGATTGACGTTAGGCGGCATTCCCCACCTGCCGTTTCAGGAGTTCACGGTATCCAGTCTGGAAGCTCTTCTCAACATACTAAAGAAGGCTCGGATAAAGGATTCCGAGATCGAAGTCTCCACCTCAGAAGAGTCCCAACACACTGCATGCTCCAAACCCATAATACACGTGCTAGTAATGACCGCCAAAGGAGAAGGCGCGGGCGAACACAAAGACCTCGCCGCGTTGTATCAATACTGCCCGGGATGCGGAAGCGCCGTAAGGGTTCTCTAACAATTTCGAGTCCAACGCCAATCCGGAGCTTTCGGGCCCGACGAATGCTACCCTTGATTTCTCGAAGAATCTTTTCCCTTTCAGACACGACTCTTCAAACTTCTCGCTTATACAGAAACGGCACGTCTGTATGATCTCGTCGTCAATCCCGCCATCCGATCGCTGATCCTTCTGCGCGCATACAACTTCCCCATCTCTACAAGTATGGATCAACAAGACACGGAACAGACTGAAAGCTTGAAAAGGGCCCTTGCGAAGATGAGCAACCTTTGAGACGACGATAGTGGACGATGGCAGAGCCGCTGTATTAGCTCTCGAGGATGGAACCATTTTTCGAGGAAGCGGCTTCGGCGCTCGATTAGATGTCTCCGGAGAGGTTGTCTTCAACACTTCAATGATAGGTTACCCAGAACTCCTCACGGATCCATCCTATCACGAACAGATTGTGGTGATGACCTACCCAATTCTCGGATCTTACGGAGTCCCGCCATATTCGCTATGCGACGAACATGGGCTACCTCTTCACTACGAATCTGACTCCATCAAAGTCAGAGGCTTCGCGATCCACTCGCTCTCAAGACCTAGTCATTGGTCTAGCGACAGGACGCTCGAGGATTGGATGGACCAGGAGAAAGTACCCGGAATCAGAGGAATAGACACTCGTGCAGTGACTCGCAAGATCAGAACCAACGGAACGATGCTTGGACTCTTGAAGACATCCGACAACGAAATCAGCTTAGAGCAGGTCAAAGCAGAGCTCAGCACGCTCACCGACCCTAACAAGAAGGACCTTGTCAGAGATGTCACGCCCTCCGAGCCGATTCATTATGTCAACAACTCTGACGCGACGGTAGTCGTCTTGGACTGCGGCGTAAAATATGGGATAGTCAGAAGCCTACTTGCCTCCGGGGCGAGTGTCGTTCGTGTCCCCTACGATTATTCCGTAGATGAAATTCTCGAGTTCGAACCTAGGAGAATCGTCATCAGCAATGGACCCGGAGATCCGAAAAAGTGCACTCAGACCATCGACACGGTCAGAGAGCTGCTTGAGACGGACATTCCTATCTTGGGAATCTGTCTTGGAATGCAAATCCTCGCCTTGGCAGCGGGAGCGGACACCTACAAACTGAAGTTCGGACACCGCGCAGTCAACCATCCATGTCTTGATGTGCAAACCGGTAGGTGCTACATCACAACTCAGAACCATGGCTATTCAGTTAGCTCTGAGTCACTGGCGGAAACGAAATTCTCGGCCAGATTCGTAAACATCAACGACAAGACAATCGAAGGAATCTCCCACGCAGAGAAGGCGATCACCGGTGTCCAATGGCATCCAGAAAGCTCGCCAGGGCCCTACGACACAAGATTCCTCTTCGATCAATTCATGGAAGGAACTCCCGCATTTTGAAAATCCGTGAACTCAAGAAAGTTCTCATCGTAGGCAGCGGAGCGATAAAAATAGGCGAAGCAGGCGAATTCGACTATTCGACATCTCAAGCCATCAAGGCCCTTCGAGAAGAAGGAATTCAAACTGTCGTCGTGAATCCGAACATAGCCACAATCCACACTGACAAGAAATTCGCAGACAAAGTCTACTCGGTCCCAATAAGAACCGAGTTCATCGAGCAAATCATTATCGAGGAGAAGCCTGACGGAATACTGCTCGGCTTCGGCGGCCAGACCGCGCTGAACTGTGGAGTCGAATTAGCCGAGAAAGGCATTCTGGAAAGGCACAAGCTCCGAGTCCTCGGAACGAGCATCAGAAGCATCGAACTCGCCGACAATAGAGAACTTTTCAAGACTACGATGCAGGAAAACGGGATTCCCGTTCCGAAGAGCAGGAAAGCATCCGATCTTGTGACCGCGATAGGGGCCGCAAAAGAGATCGGATACCCAGTTATTGTGAGGGTCGCCTATACCTTGGGTGGGCAGGGAAGTGGAGTCGCCTTCGACGAGGCAAAACTGAGAGAGATAGCACAGCGAGGACTAGCCTACAGTAGAATACGACAGATTCTCGTCGAGGAATATCTAGACAAGTGGAAGGAGGTCGAGTACGAGGTCATGCGCGACCTGGATGACAACTGCACCATTGTTTGCAACATGGAAAATCTCGACCCCATGGGTGTCCATACTGGCGACAGTATCGTTGTCGCCCCATCCCAGACGCTCACCAATAGAGAATTCAACAACCTGAGATCCACGGCCCAGAGAGTCATTCGGGCTCTTGGAATCATCGGAGAATGTAACATCCAATTCGCTTTAGACCCGCAAAGTGAAGACTTTCGAGTCATAGAAGTCAACTCCCGATTGTCTCGAAGCTCAGCACTCGCCTCGAAAGCAACCGGCTACCCCATAGCCTACATCGCCGCCAAACTATCGATTGGCTACACCCTTCCCGAACTTACAAACAAAATAACAGGAGTCACGAGTGCTTGCTTCGAGCCCTCTCTCGACTACATTGTCGTAAAGGCTCCCCGATGGGACTTTCGAAAGTTCAGTAAAGCCAGTACAGGAATCGGCACCCAGATGAAATCCGTCGGCGAGGTCATGGCGATCGGAAGATGCTTCGAAGAAGCCCTCCAGAAAGCAATGCGAATGCTAGACTTGGGAAGAGAACTCACTGAGGTAAGAGATCTCGGTCGAAGTCCCAGAAGGATCAGAAGAGAACTGAGTGAGCCAACGGACCAGCGAATCTTCTACACAGTTAAGGCTCTCAAGTCCGGGATGACCATCGAAGAAGTCTCGAAACTCAGCGGAATCGATCCCTGGTTCCTCGACAAGATTCGAAACATAATACACATGGAACGCCGAATCACGAACGAAGGCCTGAAAGGCGAGACTATCAAAGACGCTAAGATTCTTGGATTCTCCGACGCGAGAATCGGGCGCCTCGTGGGGAAGACCGCTGACAGTATTCGCCAATTTCGTAAAATCAATCGCATCGTCCCTTTCACTAAGCAGATCGACACACTCGCTGCTGAATGGCCGACCAATACAAACTATCTCTACTTAACATACGGGGGTAGCGAAGACGACATCACCCACTCGGAGAAAGATCGTGTAATCGTCCTAGGCTCAGGCTGTTACAGAATCGGATCAAGCGTAGAATTTGACTGGTGCTGCGTCAACATGGCGCTCGCACTGAAAGGTTCGACTAGAGAGGTGATTATGGTAAATTGCAACCCAGAAACAGTATCGACCGACTTTGACGTTTTGGACAAGCTATACTTCGAGGAACTGACCCTTGAGAGAGTCCTCGATATTATAGACAAGGAAAGACCCGCGGGTGTGGTGGTCAGCGTAGGAGGACAGACCGCCAACAACCTCACTATAGGACTAGCTAAGCATGCGAGAATACTTGGAACATCGCCGACGAGTATCGATACTGCCGAGGACCGGTCAAAGTTCAGTCTGCTTCTTGACAAACTCGGGGTGCAACAGCCTGAATGGAGTGGAGTCGCAAATCTAGGCGATGCCAAGAAATTCGCTCAGCGAATTAGCTACCCCGTACTGATCCGACCATCATACGTTCTATCCGGTGCAGCAATGAACGTCGCGTTCGATGAGGGGCAATTAACAGAATACATTGAACAAGCGGCAAAAATTTCCAGAGATTACCCGGTAGTGATATCAAAATTCCTGAGCGGGGCCCGAGAAGTAGAGGTAGATGGCGTCTGCGATGGGAAGAATGTCTTCATTGGAGCCATTGTCGAGCACGTGGAGAACGCGGGAGTGCACTCTGGAGATGCCACTATGAGTATTCCGACCTTGACCATCGGGGAGGCAACGCGACAACGTATTGTGAAATATTCCGAGATGATCGCGCAGGCCCTTCTGATCAAGGGCCCCTTCAATATCCAATTCCTCGTCAAAAATGGCGATGTTCAAGTCATAGAGTGCAACCTGAGAGCGTCTAGGAGTATGCCATTCGTTTCAAAGATGATCGGAACAAATCTGATGGACCTCGCCGCGATCGCAATCATGGGCGGGACCATCAAGCCAGGCGAAGGGAAATCGACCGGCTTCGGGGTGAAGGCTCCACAGTTCTCATTCACTCGACTCGACGATGCGGACCCGATAACTGGGGTGGAGATGGTATCAACGGGCGAGGTTGCGTGCTTTGGAGACACGTTCCAAGATGCTTTCATCAACGCGCTTATCGCCAGCAACTTCTACGTTCCCAGGAAGGGCGATGCAGTCCTCATCAGCATGGGCGAGACTCGTAAGGGAATAATCCCATACGCCCGGTTGCTCGCGGAGAACGGGTACCGAATTTATGCGACCCGACATACAGCCGAGGAACTCGCGAGCAAAGGAATAGAATCGACTACGCTTTACAAGGTTCGAGAGCGTAGGAAGCCGAACATTCTCGACTACTTGACCAGCAAAAAGATCAAACTCGTCATCAACATACCGAGCCACGAGAAAGAAGCTGAATCGCGATTGATCCTGCGTGATGAGTATATCATAAGAAGAAAGGCTGCGGAATTTGGAATCCCAGTCGTGACGAACTTAGAGCTTGCCCGGGCGCTTGTCAAAGCTCTGGTAAGCTACAACGGTAGGATCGCCCACCCTGCCTCGTCGGATGCATTGGACCAAACTGCGCCCGCTTCGCCTAATGGGGCCCGTAAAACTGGGAGCCTGAATGCACGCCAACCGATGACGGTTAGTCCTGCTGTCTGAACCTAAGAATCGTGCCTTTGAGTCAGACCCGACGTATCTTCAGACCATGCCCTAGTTCCTGTCTCAGTCTCCGTAACAGCTGATAAGTCTCCGGAATCCTTTGTCCTGGTCAGAGCCTCCGAGATTCTGCGCAGCACCTCAACCAACAGGCTCCCTTCGCGTTGCCTGATAGCTGATCTTCCTAGAACATTGCGAAAAGCTCTCGTGAGCAGAGCTCTATCATGCTCCTCTATCCCAGACCGGAGAGCCGAGTCGGACAAGAAGCTGAGAATTGTTTTCTTGACTCGTTCTGAAGCAAGCCCGTCCATTGACGATTCGCCCGCTGCAACGTGCAGTTCGTAGAAGACTATCGCTGCCGCATGGGACAAGTTCAGCGTCTGATATTCCGAGACTGCGGGAATGGTTAGCGTCGCGTCACAATGACCGAGTTCTACATTGGTAAGTCCGGTGCCTTCTCTACCAAACACAATCCCAACCGATCCAGACTGCTTTCTTAGAACATGCCCTAGTGCCCGTGGCGTCATGGGTTTTCTAACAAGATTGGAGGCCGTGTATGACCTGTCCGCTGTGGTTCCGATTGAGAGATGTAGACCTTCCAACGCGTCTTGGAGCGAGCTATGCTCAACTATGGAGTCGAGAACATCCTGCGCATGGCCACCCCGCATCCTTCCACTTGGACCAAGAACTGTTTTTGGATTGACGAGGTGAAGGTTCGAGAGTCCAAAGTTCTTCATCGCTCGGGCAACAAATCCGATCGACTCTTCAAAACTAGGTTCTACAAGCACGACACGGAATTCGGCCAAAGAGATCGAGACGCACTATCCTTACCCGTTCTTAAGTCTGGGCGATCTGTTGCTCTATGGATGGTTCAGGAAGGCCGTCTCTACGTAATTGCCAAGAATCCTGCTCGCGACGATTATGACTACGCCGAGGATTACCATCTTTATCGCGGATTTGGCGGCTGACTGTTTCAGAGACGCTCCCCGGAATGCGCCCAGAAACGAAAGTAGAGTAATGCCGAGGAGAATGGAGACAGAGACTGAGTAGGATTGCGCGATCAAGACTAGCGGAAGCAGCAGAGCTAGAGATGCCACCGATGAGGTTCCCGATGTTACCAATCCCGATAAAAGTGCCCGGCGGTGCACCTTTGATAGCAGACTGTGAAACAGTGCATGCTCCTTCTTCGTCGGAACCCTTCTCTGACTATTGCTGTTGCTTGACTTTCGAGCTCTGAGGTTCTTCGAG
>Ga0209055_1002036_pt1 | contig 12943 bp, 12 predicted proteins | sample GraSoiAngelo_110_FD_185875 | JGI IMG/M metagenome (GOLD analysis project Ga0209055, IMG submission 185875) | Grasslands soil microbial communities from the Angelo Coastal Reserve, California, USA - 14_0903_12_30cm (SPAdes) (version 2) | ecosystem: Environmental > Terrestrial > Soil > Grasslands ... | reverse complement strand
CAAGGCGGGCTTCATCAAGGAGCAGGACGCGTTCGCGGAGGCCGGCATCAAGTACGTCTCGCCGTTCGTCTCGCTCGACGAGCCCCTGCTGGTGCCCAAGCAGCTCTTCGCCGGGATGCGCGAGGCGTTCCCCGGGCTCACCTACGAGGAGACCGCGAAGGCGGCCGACGCGGGCTTCAAGGCGCTCCGCGATTTCAGCGACCGCCTCCGGAAGAAGTCGCGCGAGGTGCTCGAGTGGTGCGCGCGGGAGGACCGCGCCTGCCTCATGGTGATCGCCCGGCCGTACCACATGGATCCCGGGATCGGCCACGAGATCGAGGTCGACTTGCAGGCTTATGGCTACCCGATCCTCTGGATGCAGTACTTCCCGATCGACACCGACCTGATGGACTGGGCCTTCGGCGAGGACGTGCGCGCCGGTCACATCAAGTCCGCGTTCGACATCCGCGATGTGTGGCCATCGTCCTACAGCTCGAACACGAACGAGATCCTCTGGGGGGCCAAGGTGGCCGCGCGCATCCCCTGGATCGCGTGCGTCGTCCGGATGTCGTCCTACGAGTGCGGCATGGATCAGCCGACCTACACGCCGGTGCAGCAGATCGTCGAGCGCTCCGGCACGCTCTTCTTCTCGTTCCAGGATCTCGACTCGACCAAGCCCTCCGGATCGGTGAAGATCCGGGTCGAGACGATCACTCACTACCTCGAGAAGTACGCCAGCTCGATCATCAACCGCAAGAAGGCTGCAGCGCCGCCAGGTTGCCCCCTCCTGCCGCCGGCGTAGACGACCCGGCCAGAGTCTCCAGCCGGACGCGGAACTCGTCGACGAACTGGCGATAGGAGATCGGGAAGACCTCCGCCCAGTGCTCTCGCGGGTTGGTGCCGAGCGAGAACCGACCCAGAAACTCCGTGACCTTCGCGCTGCCGTAGCGCTCGACGAGCCAGTCGATCGCCAGGAACGCCTGGCAGTACGTCGCGGGCGCGCCCAGCTGGTTCGTCGCCTTGACCCACGCGGGATTGTTGGCGAGCTCCGCCAGCGGAGGAAACAGCGCGATCGGGGTCGGCGACCCGACGACGGTGCGCACGACGTGGTCGCGCGACTCAGCGTACGGGCGATACCGGAGAAGATCGAGCACCCGCATCTTGACCCAGTCGGCATGGCCTTCGAGGATCCATTGCGCGGCCCGGCCACGCCCGCCCTCGCGGAGCCGGGCCTGGCTCACGTGCGCGAGCTCGTGGGCGAAGAGCCCGGCGCGACCGACATAGTGCATGCGGGCCAGGTAGTCACCGCGCAAGAACAGTCCGGAGCGCGAGGCGACGCCGGCCGCGTAGCGTCCCTTGTCCCACGCGTCGTCGGTGGTCTCACCGGCGACCTTGATGAGGCCGTCGACCAGGGTCGCCTGGTTGACGTAGACGTACGCCTTGATGGCCGCCGGAAACGGAAGCTCGAGCTTGTGGCGGATCAGCCAGGCGGCGGTGTTGATGAGCTCCTGGTCGCTCGGGCTCGCGCCGAGCGCCGGCTGGGCGTCGCCCTCGAACCGGATCTCGTACTCCTGATACGGCCCGCTCAGGCTCGCGCAGGCCGTCAGACCGATCAGCAGCGAGATCAGAGCCGGCGTGGAGCGCTTCACCGCGACGACATCGGGTCGATCGTCAGCCCTGTCGCCGGCCGGCCCATATTCTTGAGATGGGCGCGAAAGTCGTCCGCGAACTCGCGGTAGGAGGTCGAGAAGGCCTCGCTCCAGCGGTCCCGAGGATCGTCGGCCTCGGCCGCCGAGCCCAGGAACTTCACGAGAGCGGCATGGCCCGAGCGCTCGATCAAGCATTCGACCGCCAGGAACGCCTGCCCATATGTCGCGGCGAGGCTCCGGGCCGACCGATTCCAGGTCGCGTGGCCGGCGAGCGCGTCGAGGTCGGGAAATTGCTCGACCGGTGTGACCGAGCCCGTGATGGAGCGAGCGACGACGGCGCGCGACTCGTCATACGTTCGGAGCCCCAGCCGGTCGAGCACCTGAAACGCGACCCAGTCCGCATGCCCCTCGAGCATCCACACGGGCAGCCGGTCCTCGCGCTGTCCCGTCAGCTCCTGCTGGCTCAGATGCGCCAGCTCGTGGGCGATGACCGTCGCGCGGCGGTGGAGGGTCACCCGGGTATGGAAGTCGCCGCGGAGAAACACGCCGACGCGGGTCGCGATGCCGGCCGCGGACGGCGCGATGCTCCAGTCGCCGCCGATGGCGCCGACGCCGAAATTCCGGAGGAGCCCTTCGGTGAAGGCGGCCTCGTCGCCGCAGATGTAGGCCGTGTGCGACTTCGAGAACGGTAGGCCGAGCGCGTCGCGGATCACCGACGCGATCACGTCGATGATCTCGGTTTGTGGCGCGCTCGGCCTGAGCGCCGTCGGCGCCGGGGCGCCCGGCGCGATGTCGTGCTCCAAGCAAGGCGGAGCCGCCGCGATCGGGCTCGCGAGCGCCGCGGGGCCGAGGAGAGTCATCGCGACGAGCCACCAGCGTGCCATGCTCTCTGAGCGGTCAGGTCAGCCCCTGGCGAGCTCCTGCTCCTTCAGCACGCGACGAAGGATCTTGCCCGACGGCGTCTTCGGAATCGCGTCGACGAACTCCACCTCGCCCGGCACCTTGTAGTTGGCCAGACGACCCTTCACGAAGGCGACCACGTCGTTCGCGGTGAGGTTCTGGCCCTTCTTCCTGACGACGAAGGCCTTCGGGATCTCGCCCGCCTCGGGATGCGGCTTGCCGATCACCGCCGCGTCGGCCACGGCGGGATGCTCGACCAGGAGCGCCTCGATCTCGGCCGGCGCGATCCCGAATCCCTTGAACTTGATCATCTCCTTCTTGCGGTCGCGGATGTAGAGGTACCCGCGCTCGTCGACGTATCCGATGTCGCCGCTGTAGTACCAGCCGTCGCGCAGCGCGGCCGCGGTGGCCTCGGGCGCCCGCCAGTAGCCCCGCATGATCTGCGGCCCTCGGATGCAGATCTCGCCGATCTCGCCGGGACCGAGCTCACGCTCGCCCGTCTCGATGTCGACGACCCGGTGCGTGGTGTCGTGGGCAAGCAAGCCGGCCGAGTCGACGATGTTCAGGCTCTCGTCGTAGACGGGGTTCACGTGCGTGAGCGGTGAGGCCTCGGTCATCCCATAGCCCTGCAGCACCGGCACCCCGGTCAGCTGGCTGAAGCGCCGGGCCAGCTCGGGGGCCACCGGTGCGGCGCCGACCATCGTCGTCCTCAGGCTCGACAGGTCGTACTTCGCGAGCTCCGGCCAGTTCGAGAGCATGAGCAGGACCGGCGGCACCACGAAGAAGAGCGTGACCCGGTGACGCTGCACGAGCTCGAGACACTCGACCGGCTCGAACCGCTCCATCAGCACGCACGTCGCGCCCGTGTAGACCGCCGCGCCCATCAGCATCGTGCCGTAGATGTGGTAGAAGGGCAGGAATAGCATCAGCCGGTCGCTCTCGCGCATGCGAATGCAGGCGACGAACTGGATGTTGTTGGTGACGAGGTTCTTGTGGCTGATCATCACGCCCTTCGGGAGCCCCGTCGTCCCGCTCGAGTAGGGCAGCGCGACCAGATCGTCCTCCAGGATCTCCACCGGCGCGGGGGGTGTCGGCGGCTGCTCGGCGATCAGCTCGGTGAAGCTCCGGACGCGAGAGTCCGGCGACTGGCCGGGGCCGACCGCGATGAGGTGTTTCAAGTGTGGCGATCGGTCGCGCACCGCGTCTACGAGCGATACCAGATTCGTGTGCACGACGATCGCCACCGCCTCGGTGTCGTTCAGCTGGTACTCGATCTCGCGCTCGCGGTACGACGGATTCATCGGGCTGGCGATCGCGCCCACCCGCGCGATCGCGTAGAACGCGATGAGGTATTCCGGGCAATTCGGCGCCAGCACGCAGACGCGGTCGCCCTTCGCGACGCCGAGCGCCAGGAGCGCGTGCGCGAAGCGGTTCGTGAGCGCTTCGAGCTCTCGATAGGTCAGGCTCACGTCGCGGAAGACGACCGCGACGTTCTCGGGATGGCGCGCGGCGCCGTGCGACAGCATCTGATCGTACGGGATTCGCGGGTAATCGAGGGGCGGCCGGAAGAATTCGGCGTTCATAGGGCCCGCGCCCGCTCGCGCAGCGTGTACTTCTGGACCTTGCCGGTCGAGGTGGTCGGCAGGTCACCGAACACGACCGTCTTGGGCACCGCGAAGTGCGGCAGATTGTCGCGGCAGAAGGCGATCAGCTCCTCGGCGGTCGCCTGGCCGTCCGGACGCAGCTGGACGAATGCGCAGGGCGTCTCTCCCCACTTCTCGTCGGGGCGCGCCACCACCGCCGACATCAGGACCGCCGGGTGTCGGTTGAGGGCGATCTCGACGTCGATCGAGGAGATGTTCTCACCGCCGGAGATGATGATGTCCTTGGCGCGGTCCTTGATTTCCATGTAGCCGTCGGGATGCTGCACGGCGAGGTCGCCGGTGTGAAACCACCCGCCCTCGAACGCCGCGTCCGTCGCCGTCCGGTCTTTCAGATAGCCGAGCATCACGGTGTTGCCGCGCAGCATGACCTCTCCGATCGTGCGCCCGTCGGCCGGCACGGGCCGGAGCGTCTTGGGGTCGGCCACCATCTGGCCGTCGAGCGTGGGATAGCGCACGCCCTGGCGCGCCACCTTCTCGGCGCGCTCGGCGAGCCCGAGCGTCTCCCACGCCTCCTGCGGCGCGCACAACGTCGAGGGCCCGTGCACCTCGGTCAGACCGTAGAGGTGCGTGACGTTGAAGCCCATCTCGCTCATCGCGCGGATGACCTTGGCGGGCGGCGACGAGCCGCCGGTCTCGAGCTCGACCACCTGCTCGAATCGGGTCCGCTGCGCTGGCGGCGTCTGGATCAGCATCGTGAGCACGGTCGGCGCACCGCACATGTGGGTCACGCGCTCGCGCGCAATCAGCTGGAACACGAGCGGCGGGTCGACGCGGCGCAGGCAGACGTGCGTGCCGGCCATCGCCGTCACCGCCCAGGTGTAGCACCAGCCGTTGCAGTGGAACATCGGCAGGGTCCAGAGGTAGACCGCGCGGGGCGGCAGCGGCCACATCATGATGTTGCCGACCGATTCGAGGAAGGCCCCCCGGTGATGGTAGACCACGCCTTTGGGGTTGCCGGTCGTCCCCGAGGTGTAGTTGAGCGTGATCGGCGCGCTCTCGTCGGCCGGCGGTGTCCACGCGAAGTCGTCGGAGCCCGTGGCGAGGAACGCTTCGTACTCGACTTCGCCGAGCCGATCGCCTGGGCCCTGGTAGAGCGCGTCGTCGACCTCGATGACCAGCGGCTTTCTGTGGAGCTTCTCGAGGGCGGGTCCGACCGTCGCGGCGAACTCCCGGTCGGTCAGCAATACCCGGGCTTCACCGTGCTCGAGGATGTAGGCGATCGTGCGCGCGTCGAGCCGCGTATTGATGGAGTTGAGCACGGCCCCGACCATGGGGACGCCGAAGTGCGCATCGAGCATCGCTGGCACATTCGGCAGGACGGCCGACACGGTGTCGCCAGGGCCGATGCCGTGGCGGGCGAGTGCCGAGGCCAGGCGCCGAGTCCGCAGGTCGAAGTCGCGATACACGATACGCCGATCGCCGTGGATCATCGCCACGCGCTCGGGATAGATCGACGCGGTGCGCGGTAGGAAACCAAGCGGGCTCAACGGCGCGAAGTTGGCGGCGGCGCGCCCGAGACCCAGCTGGAACACCTTGCCTTCCGGATTCGCCATGCCGAATCCCCTCCTCCGGGGCCAGACCTTATCGCGCCGATCGGCGCCGAGCAAGCGGCTCGCGGTGGCTTACAGCCCGAGGATTTCGGTGCGCCGATGGCTCAGAGCCGGCAAGCTCGCGCGGATGCGGTCCTGATGCTCGAAGTCGATGTCGGCGACGACCACACACTCCGACTCGAGTGCGCGGGCGAGCACGGAGCCCCACGGGTCGACGATCATCGCGTTGCCGTAGCACGCGAGACCGGGCGGGTGTGAGCCGATCTGGGCGGCCGCCAGCACGAAGACCTGATTCTCGACGGCCCGCGTGCGGACGAGCAGATCCCAGTGGTCCTTCCCCGTCTCGAACGTGAAGGCGGACGGCGCCGTGATGATCCGGGCGCCGCCGGCTCCCAGCCGGCGATAGAGCTCGGGGAATCGCAAGTCGTAGCAGATGGTGAGTCCCACCGGCACGTCGCCGAGCTTGGTCAAGACTACGTCCTCGCCCGCCGACATCGTGTCCGACTCGCGATAGCGATTTCCGTCGACGTCCACGTCGAAGAGATGGAGCTTGCGATAGCGCGCCGCGATCGAGCCGTCGGCGTCGATGGCGAGGCACGTGTTGAAGAACCGATCGTGCCCCGACACCGATTCGAGATAGCTTCCGCCGACGAGGTGCATGTGGCGCTGACGCGCGATGCGCGTGAGGAGCTCGGAGGTCGGGCCCGGGATCGCCTCGGCGACTTCGCGGTGCTGCCGGCGACGTCCGAGATACGTGAAGAGCTCGGGCAGCACCGCCAGCTCCGCGCCTCGCTCCGCGGCCTCGAGCAGGAGACGCTCGGCCGTTGACAGGTTCTGCGCCTTGTCTTCTCCGCTGTTCATTTGAACGACGGCGACTCGCATCTCACGCTCCTTATTGACCACGTAAAAGGCTCCCTCCGGAACCCATCAGCGCGCTCCGGTAGTCATAACATATGCGAGAAGGGAGGTAACGAGATGAAGCGGTTACTGTTCCTCGCGCTCGCGCTGATGGCCATCGCCGCCCCGCTGGCGTCCGTGGCCCACGCCGATTACTCGACCGACAGATCCGTCCGGGCTCCTTAGCCTTCGTTCGTAGCGCGCTCTCCGAGTACGTCAATACGACCATCACCCCCGGCTTCGTGCTCACGAGGATCGAATCATCGGATTGGCCAACGGGTGCAAAACGTCGATCGCGTAGGCGACGTTAAGGCGCTCCCTCAACCAACCAGAGGTGGCGGTGTGCGCGTGCACAACCAGCCCTTCAGCATCGTGCCGCGCGCGCAGGGCTCCCACCGGATCGTCGGGTACCTCCGGCCGGGGCGGGACTTCGGGCAGTAGCCGGCCGTCCGGATGACGGAACTCGAGCTCCCCGTCGGGCTGCCGAGCGAGCTGATAGCCGTCCTCGTGAACGGCGCGATGGTGCCGGCGACAGAGCAGGGCCAGATTCGAGAGCGTGGTGGGCCCGCCGTTGGCCCAGTGGCGAATGTGATGGCCCTGCCCGAAGCGGACTCCGCAGCCCGGGAAACGACAGCCGCGGTCTCGGTGATGCAGCGCGCGCCGGAGCGCTGGCGGAATCGTGCGGGTCCGGGCCGACACCTCGACGACTCGACCGTCGACACCGTGCTGCATCACCACGCGGCTCGCGTCGCACGCCAGGCGCTGCGACGTTTCCGCGGAAACGCGCGCGCCGTCCTCGAGGAGGGACTGACCGGGCTGATCGGGGTCGGCGAGCACGGGAGCGTCGACGTGCACCACCACCTGATAGCGCTCGCCCGGCGCGCCGGGATCGATCCCGTGATGGAGCGCGGTCTCGGCGAGCAGCCCGAGCGCGTCGGCCTGCTGCTGCTCCATCGGGGGCGTTTCCCAAGAATCGACCACCAGGCCGGTCTCGGCGCGCTTCGCGCGAGCCTGCTGATACAGTGCCTCGCGAGCCGCGTTCAGCGCCTGGATCAGCACGGCGCCGACCTCGGGCGCCAGCCGCCCGCGGACCACGACCATGCCATCTTCGGCTTGATACACGCGCAACGCGCGATACGCATGCTGGCGCTTGGCCTCGGCGATCTCGGCCTTGCGGTCCATCCGGCGCCAACCGCGCACGATGCGTTCGACTTGGTCCGCCGTGCCGGCGCGCCCGACAGCCAGCAGCCGTGCCTCGGTCTCGGGCGTGGCCACCCGCGTTAGCGCCCGGACCTTGGCGTACGAGAGCTTGCCCTTCGCCAGCGCCTGAGACAGGAGCGGCAAGGTCCCAAGGGCGCGAGCCACACGGACCCGCTCGCGCGCGGCGCCCAGGTCGAGGCCCACGCGCCACTTGAGCCAGTGAGCGCAGGAGCGAAATCCGTTGTTCCAGCCGGCGTGCACGTCGAACTCGCGGATGAGATCGAGCAGGTGGGCGGTCGCGGCGTCGAGGTGGGCCGAGAGGGCGGCGATCTCGGCGCCCAGCTGATCGAGTGCGTGCATGTCCATGCGAGTCTCCCTTCTACTGGGCGACTCTAAACCCGGGTTTCGGAGTCACTCCAGAGACGCGCAGAGTGACGATCGCGCCCCGATCCAGATTTTTCTGCCGAACACACCGCTGGCCGCGTCATTGAGCTTCTATACCACGCTCGTGCGGGATTCATCGCCTGCTGCCGATACACAGCGACTGCAACACGGAAAGCTGTCAAGCGAGAAATCGCGCGAGACACACTGTCGCGGATGATCTTCGACTACGACGAGTCAACAGCCGTATCCGAATTCAGACGCTGAGTTTCGTGACGGGCGCGTTACAAGCGCGGTGCGATCTTCTCCACCGCCTGGGCCGAGGTGATGACGGGAATCACCTCCATGTCGGCGACGTCGCTCCAGCGCGTGATCCATTCGTCCACGAGACGACGATCGTCGCACTCCATGAGCTGGTAGCACCGGCTCATGTCGGTCGTCACCCAGCTCGAGATGTACTTGAGAGCTTCGGGGGCCTGCCGTCCCTTGTCGCGGAACCGTCGATACACGGGGACCGGATCGCCGTTCTTGAAGCTCTCGATGATCATGTAGAGCATTGCTCGTGACCTCCGCGCCCCCTCGGCGGGCTCAGCGCACCAGGCCGGCGCGTCGAGGCAGGAAGAGCGTGAGCTCGGGAAACAGGATCAGGAGCAAGAGTCCGACGAACAGCGAGACCAGGTACGGCCAGTATGCCCGGAAGTGCCGGCCGATCGAGACATCTGCGAAGCGCAGCGCCATCAGCAGACCGACGCCGATCGGCGGCAAGAAGAGGCCGATGCCGACGGCCGCGGTGAGCACGGTGGCGAAGTGGACAGGATGGATGCCGATCTGCTTGGAGATCGGGAACACGACCGGGATGAGCACGACCGCGGCCGGCAACCCTTCGAGCACCATCCCGAAGAGCATGACCAGGACCGACACGGCCACGAGGAACAGCCACGGCGTGGAGTAGAGCGGGCGCAGGATCTCGCCGAGCAGCGCCGGCACCCCCAGCATGCCCATGAGGAACTGATAGATGCTCGCCACCGCGAGCAGGAAGATCACGGCCGCGGTGAGGAGCGCGGTCTCGTGGAGCAAGGTCCACATCTCGCGCCACGTGACGTTCCGGTAGTAGAGAACGGCCGCGGCCACTGCGTACGCGGCCACCAGCGCCCCGGCCTCGGTGGCCGTGAAGACTCCGAAGAAAAATCCGAGGACGATCACGACCGGGACGACCAGCGGCACCAGCGACGCGCGAAACGCCACGCCCAGGCCCGCCCAGGTTGGCCGCTCGTCCTTGGGCCAGCCGAGCCGGTGGGCCTGAAGGAAGATGACGGCCATCAGGCACGCGGCGGTGACGGCGGCCGGGATGAAACCGCCGAGGAAGATCGCGACGACCGACGTGTCCATGATCTGGCCGAGGACGATCATGAAGATGGCCGGCGGCACGAGGATGCCCATCGCCGTGGCCGACGCCACCAGCGACGCGGCGTGCTCGGGCCGGTAGCCGGCACGCAGCATCGGCGGCGTCAGCATCGAGCCGATCGCCGAGACGTCCGCGATCGTCGAGCCCGAGATGCCCGAGAAGAAGTACTCGGCCAGCACCACCGACATGCCGAGCCCTCCGCGCACCCAGCCCACGAGCCCGCGTGCGAGGTTGACGAGCGCGTACGACATCCCGCAGCGCTCCATGAGCGCGCCGGCGAAGACGAACGTCGGCACCGCCAGGAGCACCCAACTCTGCGAGCCCGCCACCAGCGCTGAGGGAAGCTTCTGGAGCGAGAAGTTGCCGAGCACGAGGCCGAGCATGCCGGAGAGTCCCAGCGCGAAGACGATCGGCGTCGAGAGCGCGACCAGGACCACGAAGGTGGCGACGACCGAAGCGACCATCGCCTAGCCCGCGCCGCCCGAGAGCTGACCCCAGTGTCCACGGCCGGCGACGACGTCGGAGAGCGCGATCAGCCCGTAGACGATCATGAGCACGCCGCCGGCCACCGAAGAGAGGTAGAGCCAGCGGAGGTTCAGCACGAGCGCGGGAGAAAACGACTGGCTGTTCAGCTCGGCCACTTGCCAGCCGTAGACGGCCACGAGCGTGCCGAAGGCCACGATCAAGAGACACTGAGCCGCGAACACGGCTCTGCGCACGGGCACGGGGAATCGCTCGACGAGGATATGCACGGCGAAGTGGGTGCCTCGACGGATGCCCAGGGCTGCGCCAATGAACGTGAGCCAGGCCAACGACCACTCGCCGACTTCCTCGACCCAGAAGAAGCGGATGGAGGGCAGGTCGAAGCTCGCCGAGAGCCACGTCATCACGTAGCGGAGAAACACGCCAACGAGCATGTCCACCATGACGACGACCATCAGCGCGGTGATGAAGACGTGCGGTATCGCCCCGAGCCACGACAATCGCGCGCGCATGGCGCGCGGATGGTAAAGTTGCCACGCCTCGAAGTCAAGCTACGGTGGTGCGCGAGGCGCGACTCTGACGAAGGAGGATAGCTCATGCGAGGACGACTCTTCGGTGCGGTGGCGGTGGTCCTACTGGTGGCCGTCGCACTGTCGGGCGCCCGCAGCCCGGCTGCGGGCCAGGCCAAGCCGGCCGTGAAGAAGCTGGACTTCCCGCACGTCACGCCTCCGCCGGAGTCGAGCGCGACGGCGTTCAAGTGGATGAGCGAGGAGCTGACCAAGCGCTCGGGCGGCGCCCTCAACGTCGTGTTCCACGGCGGCACCCTGCTCACCAAGGAGCTGGAGATCATGGACGCCGTGAAGTCCGGCAACGTGGCCATCGGGAATCCGGCCGGTGCCGCGTGCACTGTCTTCCCGGAGATGTGCGTGTTCCTGACGCCGTTTCTCGTCCGTGACTACAACCACGCCTACGCCATGTTCAACGGCGAGATCGGTAAGAACCTCGACGAGATCTTCCAGAAGAAGTACAAAGTGAAGGTCCTCTTCTTCTACGACTACGGCTTCCGACACTTCTGGAACAACCGGCGACCCATTACCACGCCGGCCGACCTCAAGGGGCTCAAGATGCGCGTTCAGCAGGGGCGCGTCTTCGCGGACACCGTGAACGGCCTAGGCGCCAGCGCGGTGCCGATGCCGTGGGGCGAGGTCATCCCGGCGGCGCAGCAGGGCGTCATCGACGGCGCCGACCTGCCCGTGGTCAACATCAACGCGCTCAAGGCCTATGAAGTCGCCAAGTACGCGTCGATGACGTACCACAACTATGGTCCCACCGTCCTGGTGATGAATCTGGACATCTGGCGCGGGCTCACACCCGACCAGCAGAAGCTCTTCGTCGAGGTCGGCCGGGAAGCGCAGATGAAGATCCGCGAAATGACCGAATCGGTCGACAACTTCCAGAAGGCGAAAGAGATCCTGGAGCCCAAGGGCATGAAGGTGAACCAGGCCGACGTGGCCTCGTTCCGTAAAGTCGCCGAGGAGAAGATCTGGCCCCAATACCGGCAGCAGTACGCCGACATGTGGGACAAGATCGTCAATACCCGCTGAGCGAGTGAAGGAGAAAGTCCAATGGCCGTGACCGTCGGTTTCATCGGTGTCGGCAACATGGGCAACCCAATGGCCGCCAACGTGCTGAAGGCGTTCCCGATGACCGTCTTCGACATGAACCCCAAGGCGATGGAGAATCTCATCCAGGGCGGCGCCAAGCGCGCCGGCTCGCCGCGGGAGGTCGTCGAGAGCTCCGAGATCGTCTTCACCTCGCTGCCGGCTTCGCCGGACGTCGAGGCGGTCTATCTCGAGGCCGGCGGCCTCGTCGATCGGGCCAAGCCCGGGACGATCCTGATCGACCTCAGCAGCGTGCTCCCGTCCACGCCGAAGAAGATCGAGCCGCGCGCCAAGGCCCGCGGCGTCCACTTCCTCGAGGCACCCGTGAGCGGTGGCGTCAGCGGCGCCCGCGCGGCCACGCTGGCGATCATGGTCGGCGGCGAAGCCGAGCCCCTGCAGCGCGCGACACCAGTCTTGCGCGCCATTGGCCCGAACATCTTTCACGTCGGGCCGGTCGGCGCCGGCAACACGGTGAAGGCGATCAACAACATGATGGCGTCGGTCAACTCGTGCGCCATGATGGAGGGCCTGGCCCTCGGTGTGAAGGCGGGCCTCGATCCGATGACGATCTACGAAGTGGTCAAGGCCAGCAGCGGCGGCAGCAAGGCGCTCGAGCGCATCCCGAAGGCACTGATCCCGCGCGATTTCGAGCCTGGCTTCAAGGTCGCGCTCATGAACAAGGACCTGGACACGTTCAACACGATCGCCAAGGAGCTCCACGTCCCCGTTGCCTTCGCGAACGTGGCCCAGCGCTACCAGCAGGCCGCGCTGGCGGCCGGGCTCGGCGAGCAGGACACCAGCGTCATCATGACGGTGATCGAGCGGCTCTCGGCGGTCAAGGTCTCAGGCGGCTGAAGACCTCCTCTCTACCGGGCTGACCGTCGACGCACAATCCCCGAGGAGTGACCGACGGCGCGGACTTTCCGCGGCGCCGCGAGCCAGATGGCCAGGGCCGACAGCACCGAGCCGGCGATCGCGATCGAGAAGGCCGGCGTGTAGGTGCCGGTGACGTCGTAGAGCGCGCCGGCGACCCATGGGCCGGCCGCGCCGCCGCCGATCGCCGTCAGCATGAGCGTGCCGAAGACCGACCCGTAGTGGCGGCCTTCGAAGATCTCGGCGGGGATGGCGCCGATCACCGAGGTGAGGCCGTAGCCGAGCATCCCCTGCGAGGCGA
>Ga0209055_1002035_pt1 | contig 12948 bp, 8 predicted proteins | sample GraSoiAngelo_110_FD_185875 | JGI IMG/M metagenome (GOLD analysis project Ga0209055, IMG submission 185875) | Grasslands soil microbial communities from the Angelo Coastal Reserve, California, USA - 14_0903_12_30cm (SPAdes) (version 2) | ecosystem: Environmental > Terrestrial > Soil > Grasslands ... | reverse complement strand
GCATTCACCGCAGCAACCTGGTCGGCATGGGCGTGCTTCCGCTGGAATTCAAGGCCGGAGAAAACCGCGAATCGCTCGGCCTGACGGGTCACGAAATTTTCGAGATCGAAGGAGTCGCGTCACTCGCGCCGAAGAAACAGATCACCGTGCATGCTAAATCGGGAGAAGGTCGCGCAAAAACCTTCTCGGTGATTGCACGCGTGGACACTCCGGAGGAAGTTTCCTACTACCATCACGGCGGCATTCTGCAATACGTTTTGCGCCAAATGCTGTAGCGCCCCGCCAATTTCCCGGCGCAAAAGCCACTGAAAGTCTCCGTCCGGGGGCTTTTTTGTGCGAGCGAGCCGTGCTCTCAAAATTGAAGTAAATCCTGCTGCGGAGTATAACGGGCTGGCCAGGCTCGGAAGTACGCAGATATCGTCGCGGTTCGGGGAATCCGCTCGAAGACATTCGGCTATTGGAAAACGTTAAGTTTGATGAAGGAAGGATCTACAAGTAAGAGCCTTAAGGGGGCCAGCTATCTAGACGTTTCTTCCACGAGATGGCTAGCGCCAACAATGAGGCCGGATCTTGCGATCCGGCCTACTTTGTATTTTTGGATTGAAAGCCTCGGCTAGAACCGGAACTTCAATCCGATCTGGATATTCCGGGGACCGCCTGTCCCAATCACCGGATTTGCTGCCGCTACGTCCGGCGTGCTGAATATAAAGCCGAACGTGGACGGATCGGACGGGTCGACGAATCCCTGCGTATTGGGATTAGCAAAGTGAGGATGGTTCAGGACGTTGAAGAACTCTCCCCGCAATTGGAAACTGACGCGCTCGCTGAGTTTGGTGTCCTTGACGATTGAGAAATCCCAGTTGTCCAGACGCGGCCCACGGAATGGGTTGCGGCTGATGTTGCCGAACGTGCCGACGTTCGGCGGAACCAGGATTGTTCCGTTCTCGACATAGCATCCCAGACCCACACCGCCGGGCACGGCGGTACTCTTAGGTGCCAGTTGGCCGATGTCGGCGTGGTCGATACATACCTGCGGGCTTTGTGGTTGTGGAGCAACTCCCCGCGTAGCTGGGTCATAGTCAGAGAAGTTAAAGTACGGCACACCCGTCAGAGATGGCTTAACGTTGCCGGGGTTGCCCACGATGTTCCAGCGGTCGCTGAATTCGCCGGTCAGGCTCGAATCACTTCCGTTGATGAACCCATCGTCAAGATTCCAAGGCAGGCCGCCCTGAATCGTGACAATGGAATTGAGTTGCCAGCCCTCCAGTAAATGGCCATAGCCCGCCCGTGAAGGCAACTCATATGTGAGAGCCAATGTCACCCGGTGCCGCAGGTCGCTGTCGGAGTTGGATCGTTCCAGCCCAGGCCGCGTACTGTCTTGCGGTTGCTGACCACGATTGAGCGATACGTCGTCTATCGCGTGGGCGAAGGTGTATCCCAGCACGAAGTTCATTCTCTTCCAGGTGCGTTGGGTCAGTGTGGCCTGCAACGAGTTGTAGCTTGATGTGTATCCATTATCGAGAAAGTTGACGAATTCCAGATACGGGAAGCATGGCCCGCCGAGTCCCAGCCCAACACCACCCTGTGCCGGCGTCGGACAGTTCGCTGTAAACGGTCTGCCTAGCTGTTCGCTGCCGTCGTCTATCGCGGGGTTAACCTGATTGATGTCGCGGACACCGTAGAGCTTCACTCCATGGGCGCCAACGTACCCCACCTGCAGAGAGGTAGAGTTCGTCAAGGCCTGCTGAATGTTGAAGTTCCAGTTGATGACATAAGGTGTCCTCAAATTCCTGGATACGGCCAGGATATCGCAAGGCGTTGCCGTGCAATCGATGGACGTCTGGAAGACCGGCCCGGCTGTTGACCAGTTCAAACCGCTCGGACCTCCACCGGAAACGTTAACGGAGGACGCTGCGATGTTTCCGTTTGCGCCGGGAATGCCCGTCGAAGGCGCAGTGGGAATCACGTTGATTCCGGCAGTGGAAGCGTTGTTGACACCATTCTGGCCTAGGAAGAGCGAGAGGTGTGGAATCTCGTATATGATTCCGCCACCAGCCCGAATCACGGTCTTCCCTTTGCCGCCAGGATCCCAGGACATGCCGAATCGCGGCGCGAAGTTATTGTGGTCGCCGTTGTACGGCGCGCTGATGCCATGTCCTACTTGGTGAATGCCCGTCGCGGGATCGAAATTAGCGAGGCGGCCGTTCCTTTCCTTGATCACAGTATTCAGGTCGTAGCGCACTCCCACATTCAAAGTCAGACGTGGTGACACTCTCCAATCGTCCTGCAAGAAAGCCCCAGAGCTTTGAATGGAAACATCGCGATGCGAGTCGCCCACAAAAATTCGTCCCCCCGTCGCACCGGTAGAGGCGCCACGGGGAAGTCCAGCAATAAAATCTTCCAGTGGCGTGCTATCTCTGGGCCTGCCACTTTGGTCGAAGAGACAATCCGCGCGGCTAAGGCTACGTTGTATGCACAGCGCCGAAAGCTCACCACCCGCGAATCGAATACGGCCCTTGCCGTACCGGTCCCGCTGGTTGTCGGTAGTGCCATGCCGATACTCTCCTCCGAACCGGAAGGTATGCTTTCCGCGCGTGAAAGAGATATTGTCCACGCCTTGAAAAGTTTGATTGGGAGTGGTGAGTAGCGGCCATCCATGATTGCCGCCCAATTGATTGAAGCCATCGATGTCGATCTCAGGCAGACCGAAGTCCGAAGGACTGGTCACCCCGGTGTTGATGCCATAGACTGTCGCCGGATTCGAAGCATGGTCAGCAGTAAGGATCGATTGCCAGAAACGATTGAAACCGAAACGCGCTTCATTGACCCAGCGTGCATTCGGCACCCAGGTGTAATTGAGTCCGAAAACCTGGGCCCTCAGTCGAGATTGCGACTCCCACTGTTCGCGCAAAACGGGGATGTCGAGTTCCGTCTGCAAGCTATCTCCGAAAAAATACCGTGCCGTTACGCTGTGACGGTCATTAAAGTGATGATCGGCTTTAATGATGAAATTGTCATTGCGGTTTTTGTTCGGCAATCCAATGTTGAGTTGGGCGTTATCGATGCCGTCCGTGTTGGCGTTCGGATTGGCTGGATAAAGCGGCGCGAGTTTGACACTTAGAGCGTTCACGCCGCAGGTCCCGGGGCCAGCGGTCGCGCAAGCCCCAGTCACACTCGCAATAGCATCCGGGATGCTATTGACTTGGTCTCCTCCCGCCAAGCTGCTTGGAACAGTAGTAGGGCTAGTAGCTGTAAATGAGTTTCCGACTTGTGCCCGGATTGCTTCATAGGCCCCGAAGATGAACGTTTTGTTCTTGACGATCGGTCCACCAATGCTGCCGCCAAACTGGTGCAGGCGCAGACCTCGTTGAGGAGAGGGAGCACCAGTCACCGGATCGGTTGTGGGATTGAAAAAGTTCCGAGCGTCAAAAGCGTTGTTACGCTCGAAATCGTAAGCGGTACCGTGCACATCGTTGGTTCCAGATTTGATGCCCAGATTAACGATGGCCCCCGGCTTCCATCCGTATTCCGCAGGAGGGTTTTCCTGTGCGTTAAATTCCTGAATTGCGTCAATGGGGAGGATACTCCCCGGAGTCCCTTGGACGCCTTCCGCGTTTATTACAGTCGTGGCGTAGTACGGATCGTTGTTATCCGTGCCGTCGACGATGAAATTGTTGTCCTCAGGACGGTTCCCGTTCGAGCTGATCGAAAGAAAGCCACCGCCAGTTGTTCGCTGCACTCCGGGCCGCAAGACGACGAGATTTTGAAAGTCGCGGCCGTTCAGAGGCAGATCGTTTATGGATTTGTTTGCAAACGTTCCGCCAAGCGTGTCATTGGTAGTTTCCACCAGCGGGAGCTGCTCCGTCACAGTGACCGTTTCCGATACGCTGCCGGGCTGCATGGTAATATCGAGGCGGACATCTTTCGCCACTTCCAGCCGGATGCTGCTGCGCTCGACTTTCTTGAACCCTGTCGCTTCAACGACCAGCTTGTAGGGGCCCGGTGGCAGGCTGGGAGCGACATAGTCTCCCGCGTCGTTGGTCTCGAGCGTTCGCGCGATTCCCGTGTCCACGTTGGTGATGGTCAAGTGCGCGCCTTTGACAAGGCCTCCACTTTGGTCCGTCACTGTACCCAGAATGCGGCCTTCCTGCGTTTGGCCGGACGCAATGCCTAGCGCGCAGAATGCAAATAGAAAAACAACGACACTTCGAAGAAATGTCATAGATCCCCCGTTTCCCCCGTTGAGGCACAAGGCATGCCTGCGAATGAACGCCGCGTCCCTGAACACGGCATTTGTCTTAATACTGGTTCTACATGGACGGACGGTTGTCCGTCAAGGACCGTAAGCTCGAGGAATGGAAAAAATTAGAAAAAAATGAGATAGATTCGTGGGTGGAACCGCTAAAACACTTCGAGGAAGTGTTTCGATGACTCGGCTGGTGCTCATCTGTCTGGAGTTTCGGAGGATGTCACCAGTTAACCAGAACGTTCGGTGGCACGTTCTCCTTCGTTGCGGCCTGGGAGCCGACTCTTGATTCGCCAGAGAAGGATAGAGCCAACGACCATCGACACAAGGCTTGCGGTCTGCGCGTTCGACAGGCCGAAAAAAGATCGTGGGTTAATCCGGATGAATTCAATCAGGAAGCGGGCCACGCCCGTGAGGATCAGATAGGCGCAGAAGATTTCTCCCTTGGGCCGCGCTCCAATGGCTGCTTTCTTCCCTATTCGCCAGAGGATCACCGCAATAACCAACCAGATGAAAAACTCATAGAGCGGCGTCGGATGCACGCGCTCCGTCGTGGGCACAACGCCGTTGGGAAAGCTCATACCCCAAGGCAGAGACGTCGGCACACCGTAATCGCCATCACCGGAGAGCAAGCAGCCAATGCGGCCAATGGCATAACCAACTGCTGCGGCCGGGGAGCATAGATCCATGAATTCCAGCGCCGGGATCCCGAAACGCCGCGCCAGAAACAGCAGTGCCACAAAGCCGCCGAGAAAGCCGCCGAACCAGGCAAATCCAAAGCGGCTGATAAGCAATGACGGATCGGCCAGCAATTCGCGGGGGCTCTCCAGAACGTGATACAGGCGAGCGCCCACCAAGCCAGCGAGGCCGGCGATGCCGATAATTAGAAATCCTTCGTCGTGATGGCTCGTCTTGCTGTTTCCCTTCAGATAGCCGCTTTTTAAGAATTGCTCGCGGCGGCGGTCGAAATCCGCTTGCAAGACGTACGCGGCGGCCAAAAGGCCAGCGGCGACCATTAAGCCAAACGTTGGAATTGTGAGCGGACCAAGGTGGAGAAAGGGAATCATTGATGGATTGAGTCAGGCTCCACTGTGAGTATACATAACGCTTAGGTATCGCTTGAACGCCGCCCTCATTTGCAAGCCGACCTCACCGTTGTCGTTGCTGACGCTGGCTGAATCATCCTGCGTTCTACTTCCTGACCCGCAGCACGAAACCGAGGCCGACCCAGATGCCGAACGCAATCCATTCGGCTGGAGAAAAGTGCCCGGGGAATGCAGGAACAACTTTCATCAAGAAGAGCAGCAACGAGACGGCAATCCCCAGCCCAGTCACAATCCGCAGTGATGTCCGCTTCTCCACGAACCAAAAGGAGAGGCATGCGGCGAACCATCCCAGCGCCGACGCCATCGACCCGACTTCCGTCACTGGAACAAGCAGCGCATCGCCGAGAAAGAGTCCGAGCAGCGTCCCCGCGGTAATCCCTAGTACCGCGACTGAGGGAGTCAGAAATACCGGGTGAATCGTTCCAAGGCTCTCATGGATTGTCCGGCGACGGCCAAACGCAAAAAGCAAGCGGCTGGACGCAACGAAATTGCCGTTGAAACATTGGAACAGCCCAAAGAGTGCCATGATCACAATCAAACGCACGGGCCACTGTGCTCCCAGGGCTTGTTCGAACGCAATTGCGGTTGCGAATCGCTTTCCCACTAGACTTTGCCAGGGCGCAACGTAAGCCACCGCCGCCACAGCAAACACGTAAAAGCCCGCACCGACGAGAAGCGCCATCACGATCGCGCGAAAAAATCCCTCCGAACGAAATCCCGGATAAGCCTCCTCCGCCACTTTGGGGACGGATTCGAATCCGGTCATAAAATACGGCACGATCTGAAGTGTCAGCAGGACCGAAACGAAGGGAGTAGCGCGAAATGCCGGATGAAAATTGACCGGGGCGCCGCGAACGGCGCTAATGCCCAGGAGAATCACGAAGAGAAGAAGTACGATCCCCGTCGTCCAATTTTGAAAAGTGGCGCTCCAGCGGATTCCTCGGTAGTTCAGCACCGCAAGAAACGCCGTAAGCCCCACACCCAGCAGCAAACGCGGAAGAAAAACGGGTTCTCCCGCCACTCGGTACAATTCGTACGAATTCAACGACGGAAAAATGTACGCCGCAAGTTTTCCGAGCGCCACCGCTTCCCACGGGCAAACGATGAAGTACGCCAACAACATCATCCAGCCAGTGAAATAACTCACAATCGGTGGAAAGACCTGCGCGGTGTAGGCAGCTTCGCCGGCGGCGTCCGGAAGGCGCTGTACCCATTGGCCGTAGACATAGCCGACGGGCAGCAACAGAAGGCCCCCGATCGCAAAACCAAGAATTGCGCCGAGCGGCCCGCTGCGTCCGAGCCAGTCGTCCATTAGTACTAGCCATCCGGCGCCGATCATCGTTCCAAATGCCAGGGCAAAGTAATCGGTGATGCGGAGTTGGCGGGCGAGTGTAGTCATAGCTCCCGGAGCGCGCCCCGATTCTATACAGCTTCTCCCTTTGCGCCATCAGTTTTGATGCGGCGTTAACGTAGTGCTAACAAATCCGGCTTAGAACTGCATGCGCAGGAAAACAGGCTGTGACGGCTTCGAGTCCGCGCCTCCCCGCGAGCGCGTCCGGCCTTGGTATTTCAATTTGCGTTTCAAGACTTAGAATTCCAAGGAGAGATTTTCTATGCATCAGTGTCTTACTAGAGCTTTGGCTGTTGTTGCCGCTTCGACGATGACGCTCTTTCCCGTGCACCCGGCATCGGCACAAGACAAAGATGGCTCCTCGACGAAGACACCCATCAAGCATGTTGTGGTGATCTTCCAGGAGAACGTTTCGTTCGATCATTACTTTGGAACCTATCCGCACGCCAAGGAGAATAATGACGGCTCGAAGTACTTCAGAGGCGCGAAAGATGATACCCCGCGCGTCAACAGCATCGAGAGCGCTGGCCTGCTCACGAACAACCCCAACGGAGTGAATCCATTCCGAATCGATCGCAGTGTCCCCAATACCTGCGACCAGGATCACGCTTACGGAGACGAACAGTTTGCGTTTCACGGTGGGCTCATGGACCGCTTCGCAGGCCCGCTGCCGAACGGGCATCCCTTCAGCTGCAATGACAAAAACCTCGGGTCAAACAGCACACTCGGTTACTACGACGGCAATACCGTAACCGCGCTGTGGAACTACGCGCAGCACTTTGCCATGAGTGACAACTCCTTCAGCACAACCTTTGGGCCGTCGACACCTGGCCTGCTAAATATGGTCGCGGGCAACACTTTTGAGGGCACGATAACGAATGGCCTCGGGGCCGCTGGAAATATCGCAGACGCTGCGACGAGCGGGGCCGTCGTGGGGGACCCCGATCCCGCGGGCGATGTGTGTTCGAATCCCAAACGCGCCCAAATAACGATGTCAGGAAAAAACGTGGGCGATCTATTAAACAGTGCGGGTGTCACTTGGGGTTCGTTTATGGGCGGCTTTGCGAATTGCGCCGCGATCTCCACGGGAACAACGGGCCTCACAACGGCCGACTACATTCCGCATCATGCATTCTTTCAATACTGGCAATCGACGCTCAATGCCAATCACACGCCGCGCACTTCTGGGCAATGATCGGCCATCAAGGTGACGCCGCGAACCACGAGTATGACCTGACCGATTTCTGGGACGCAGTCAAAGCCCACAATATGCCGGATGCCGGCTGTGAGCTTTCTGAAAGCGAAAGCCATTCAGGACGGACACGCTGGCTACTCCAACCCGCTGGACGAGCAGATTTTCCTCGTCAGCACGATCAATGTGCTGGAAAAAACCGACGAATGGCAGGAAACCGCGGTAATCATTTTATACGACGACTCCGACGGCTGGTACGACCACGTAATGGGTCCGATTGTGAACCAATCCAATGTTTCCGATGACATGTTGCTCGGCGTGGCCCCCACCAGCAATAACTGCGGAACTCCGAAGCCCGTGGATGCCGCAGGGACGATCCAGAACGGACGCTGCGGTTATGGTCCGCGACAGCCCCTGCTGGTGATTTCTCCGTTCGCACGTAAAAATTATGTTGATCATCGGGTGACTGATCAAGCGTCCGTCCTTCGCTTCATCGAAGACAATTGGAATCTGGACCGTATCGGTAATGGTTCCGCTGATGCGATTGCTGGCACGTTGAACGGGATGTTCGACTTCGACGATGGCCCGAAAGCTGGAAAGCTCATTCTCGATCCGTCTACCGGAACGATTGTTTCTCAATAAACGTGCGGTGCGCGGAGAGGTTCCGCGCCAGCCAATTTTTCACAAAGCCCCGATCGTCTTAATTTCCACGAGGCGATCTGGGGCTTTCGTTTTCCCACTATTTCGCTTAGAACCTTTGAACCGGACAACCCCGCGGCCACGTCAGTCATCCGTTCACTTGTCCTCCTCGGTGCAAGGAGTGATGGTGGTCACGAATCTTACGAATGCGTTTTGCTTTGGAGTGCTTTTAGTGTCCGCGGCGCCCGTCTTGGCGCAAGTTCATGGCCCGCCGGAGCAAATACTCGCTGACCCAGTGAAAGCGCCAGAAACTCCTGTCCTCGCAGAAATTTGCTTCACGGGATTGCGCCGCATCGCCCCTGAGGCGGTCACAGCACAAATCGCAACGCATCCCGGTGATCGATTTGATCCAGCGAGGGTTGCTAAAGACGTGCGCGCTCTCGCGCGGTTGGGCTGGTTCGAGTCGATCCGAGTGGAAGCAACGCCCTCCGCCGAATGTGCGAAGCAATTGCCTGAAAACTCCAAATGCGTAACTCTGGTTTTTCACGTCTGCGAATTCCCTTTCCTTTCCAAAGTGGAGTTTTCCGGCTCCCGGCTACTCTCGCAGAAACAAATCGAAAAAATGCTGGAAGACAAGAAGCTCGCGCCCGGCTTAGGAAAACCAGCCGATCCCGCGGCGCTTCAACGGATTGCTTTTGCAATTCGCAACGGCCTAAACGAGTTGGGCCATCCGGAGGCAAGCGTTCGAGTCGCACGCAAGGAAGCGAGCAATGCAAATGTCGCCGTTCGCTTTGAGATTACTGATGGTCCCTTGCTGCGTGTGCGCCGGGTCAATTTCGATGGTCACCCACTAGTCTCAACTAGACTAGTGCGAGGTCAGATGAAGAGCATCACGCCTTGGAAACCGCTCGCTTCGTGGCGGAGTAAAAATGCGTATACCAGCGAAGCATTTGAGGAGGATCGTCGGCGAATCGTCGCCTATTACCAGAACCACGGCTTTCCGGAAGCACGAGTCGGCAGTGCGATAGTCGCTCGGTCCAACGAATCATCGCGCCGTTGGCTTCCCTGGCCCCACGAGTCGGCGCAAGCGGGGCTCTCCGTTTCAATCCCGATCGAGGCGGGCCCCTATTATCGGTTCGAATCCATGAAGGTGACCGACGCTCTCCGGCAAGCTGCGAGAGAGTGCGGCAGCGCGGCCACCAGTTTTCCTAAACCAGACGAAAGCGACGCCTTTTCTCAGGAGAAAATAGACAAGCTGCAGGGCTTGTGGGCGGCACGCATTCAACCCAAGAATTCTGCGTTTGATCGCCTCCCTTCCCATTCCGTCGACGTGATGCGAATTTTCGATCCGGAGAATCACACTGCGCGCATCACCTTCGATCTGAGCGACTCCCCACCGTATCGCGTTGAGCGCATCGAATTCTTTGGCCTGCACAAATTCAGCGATCGCTACGTCCGTCGTAGAATTGCCTTGCGTGAAGGCCATCCAATCGATGAGCGCGCGCTCGAAGGCGGCTTGCTGCGCTTGGCGAGGACGGGCTACTTCAAGCCCATCCACAAAGAAGACATTCACGTTCAGCTCGATGAAGCCACTCACACCGCCAACGTCTCGATCCGCCTCGAAGAGATCGGCCAGCAGCGAGCTTCGCTGACAGGAGGCACCGGGCAATTCGGGAGCACGCTTGGCGTCATCTACACCATCTTCGACCTGCTGTATCGCGAGGAACTTCTTTCCGCGCAACTCGATGGCGGCCCGGAGACACTTCAGATCATGCTTGGCGTGGCCAAGGAAGGAATCTTCGGCACGCGCGCCTCGCTGGCCTTTTCGGTTTTTAATAATGTGATTCGCCCGCGGTTCGCGAGCAGCGTACACGGACCGTTTTTCTCTTCCCACAACGAAGGAATCAATATTCCCTGGACCTACCCGTTGGGCAACACCGACTCGCTCGGTGCGAACTACACTCTGTCGAGCACAACCACGGAATATCCGTCTGCCTCTATCTCTAGCGTGCCAGGTGTGACGCTCGGCGACGTTCGATCAAGAGCTTCCAGCCGCTCGCTTGGAGTCGGCTGGACCCGCGACGCGGGAAATGAGCGCGTTCAATTTGCGAATTCCGCTTCCGGAGGATGGCTCGGCGGCAGTGAAAACATGGTCCGTTCCTCCGCTGAGTACAGCCGCATCTTCCGCGACCGGATTTTCGCACCACAAGGCGGATGGGCCTTTCGAACTACATTCAGCGGTGCGGGCAGCTATCGTGGCGACATGCCATTTTATGCGCGACTATTTTCAGGTGACGAACTTGTGCGCGGGCTTCGTCCCGGCGAGCTTGGCCCTGACGCAGTAACAGTCACCACGTCGGCGAGCGGCAGTCTGACTTATTCCGCGGCGCCTGCCGGCGCAAATCTTGTTACCGTATCTGGCGTCGAATACCGATTCCCCCTGACAGGAGGGACGGAAGCCGCGAGCTTCTTTGACTTCGGCTCCGGCTGGCTGCTCCCCAACTGGCTGGGCCCTACCAAACCGCTGTTACTCGGCGCGACAAATGGCGCCATTCATGGTTCCACGGGAATCGAACTTCGCTGGACCGTGCCCGGCGTCCAGGTTCCCGTTCGCGCTTATTACGCGCTGAACGTTCTGCGATTGAATCGCATCATTCCCCTCTCTAGCACATCCAGCTTCGTGGCGCATAACCGCTTCTCCGCCTTCGGATGGGGTCTCGGCTCGCTGTTCTGAGCGGCATGTCTGTACTACACTTCCGGAACCATGAAACACAAAAAGCAGGTGAAGGAAGCGGAGCGGATCGTCGAAAAGTACTGCATCACAAAGGGAGAGAAATTCCGGCTAAAAGACTATGACCCCGCTGATACGAATGGCGTCAAGAGCAAACAACACGCTGAAGACATCCTGGAGAGGCGAGTAGGCCTCCTCAGTGACATGCAGGAAAAACTTTATGCCCAGGATCGCTGGGCTCTGCTGCTGATTTTTCAAGCCATGGATGCCGCCGGAAAAGACGGCGCCATCAAACACGTAATGTCCGGCGTGAATCCGCAGGGCTGCGACGTCCACTCGTTCAAGGCGCCCAGCAACGAAGAACTGGACCACGAGTATCTGTGGCGCGCCCACAAGTGCATCCCGCCTCGCGGCAAGATCGGCATTTTCAATCGCTCTTATTACGAAGAAGTCCTCGTCGTCCGCGTGCATCCGCCGTTTCTGAAGGCGGAGAAGCTCGCCGACGATTTGATCACCAAACACATTTGGGACGAGCGCCACGAAGACATCAACGCCTTCGAACACTACTTGACGCGAAACGGCGTCGTGATCCGCAAGTTCTTCCTGCACGTTTCAAAGGAAGAGCAGAAAAAAAGATTCCTCGAGCGCCTCGAAGATCCGAAAAAGAACTGGAAGTTTTCCATGGCCGACGTTCAGGAGCGCGCTTTCTGGAAGGACTATCAGGAAGCCTACGAGGAGATGATTCAGCACACCGCAACGAAGCACGCGCCGTGGTACATCATCCCCGCAGACAATAAGTGGTTTACGCGCCTGGCCGTCGCTTCGGCAATCATCGAAACGCTGGACGAGCTCGATCTTTCTTTCCCCGAGGTTGACGAAGAAAAGAAGAAGGAATTGCAAGCCGTCCGGGGTTCCCTGCTTTCTCAGAAGGATTAGGGATTAGGCAGGGGTTAATCCTGTAGAGGCGGCGTTGCGTTGCTATCTTTCGCTAGTCGCAAAGGCAAACCGGGCAGTAAGTTGGAGCGGGCTACCCACCCTCTTCCGAGGCCAGGCGTCCCGCTCCACCACAGAACGAAGGAATCGCCGCAAAGCGGGTGCCACTTCCTTCCCTTCTGTGCAAAAGCTCAAATCGCTGCATCGAAAACAATTAGGCATCCACTGCGGAACCACTTCACGCCTGCCCACATAAATTATCGAAACCTATGGAGTCTTAATATGAAAATTGGATGCGTCAGATCCAGCAGGCTTTTCCGTCTATACGCTCATATGGGCGCGGGCTCCCGCTCTTTCAGCAAGAGGAATCCTGTTGTCACTTCCAGTCCAATGTTTGCTGGAGTCCGCCGATTCTCACGTCGAAAACGCCGGGCTCGACGACGCGCTTGTTGTCGGCCCCAATGAAGGACAAGTCGTCGGGCGTCAATTCGAAAGAGACCTTTCGGCTCTCGCCCGGCTGCAGCATTACTTTTGCGAATCGCTTGAGCCGTTTCATCGGCGGCGTCACGCTCGCAAACCGTTCGTTCAAGTACAGTTGAACAACTTCCTTGCCGGCGCGATCGCCACTATTCTTCACCGTCACATCAACGTGGACGGCCTGGCTTCCGGATGCCGTGGACGGAGCCACATGCAAATCCGAATAGGAAAACGTCGTGTAGCTCAATCCGGATCCAAATTCGAACTGCGGCG